>Ga0255338_1004381_pt1 | contig 14734 bp, 9 predicted proteins | sample MeOH1_35cm_T4_19_FD_203715 | JGI IMG/M metagenome (GOLD analysis project Ga0255338, IMG submission 203715) | Sandy soil microbial communities from University of British Columbia, Vancouver, Canada - MeOH1_35cm_T4_195 | ecosystem: Engineered > Artificial ecosystem > Sand microcosm > Unclassified ...
CGCAGCTCATCGGAAACCTGTCCATCGGCGTTGCAGCATTCGTCGCCGGGCTGGTGGTGATGTATGCTGTAAAAGCGATGGGTATCCTCCGCGTTTCCGCACAGGGTGAGCGCGAGGGTCTGGACCTACACGAGCACGGCGCCCTGGCGTATCCGGAGTTCTCCATCCGGAAGCTCTCCAGCATGGAGTTGGGCACCCCCACCCACTCCGAGGCGGTGGCTCCGGCCGGCGCAATGGCCGAGGCCAGTTCCAAGTAATCGCTAGAGTTTGCACTTTCACCGGAGGGGCAGTCGCCTGACGAGAAGTCGGAACCCCCACAAGCCCCTCCGGAACTTTCGCCTACCCTGGATGTAGACGAAAATGCGGCCCGTTGCCGCCCCGCCGCTGTCGGAGTGACAGCGGCGGATTTTTCTTTCTGCCCGCACTTCGGTCGGGTCGAAGACAACTTCCGCCGAGCGAGGTGGAACAGTGGAATAGGGACCTGCCCAATCTGGGGCAGGTCATGCCCCAGCGGGGCATCTGTTTCGGGAGTTCCGCATCGGTGACGTGCTGCCGCGCACGACCGGCAGCCTGTGCCGCTCCAGGTAATGAGGACTCGCCCCCAAACCGCATACTTACGTGCCCAAAGCCCCGTGGAACGGGAGGTGGCGGCCGTAGTTGCACGCTTCGACAGTGAACGAACTGCTCGGGTCGGCCGCGGAGCCGCAGCGCGGCTCGGAAGATTCTCCGCATGTCTGCGCAGGAGACTGGAGCGAATACTGGCAAGTCGAAATTGTGCACCCAAAGCACCCGCACCTACTTCCCAGCTTTTCGCTTGATCCCGCCTTCTTTGCTACCTTTGTCGTCTTTGCCGGAGCCTCCGTCGCCAACAGCCTTTTCCCCAGGGTTGCGTTCGACCGTGGGCGGGAAGGCGTTGAACTGGCGCCACAGCTCAAAGCCAAGGGAGACGGTCTCTAGCATCACCCAGCCCGTTGCCTCGGCGCCGGGACGGAGTTGCCGGGGAGTGGGCCACGGCTGTTCCTTTCCACTGCGGATCGCGTCCTCGTCCGGCTTCACGATGACTCGGTAGCGGCTCGTACCGTCATCTACTGCGTCGATGACGGCGATGCGCCCCGCGAACGTGCCGACCGCCACGGATGGCCAGCCCGTAAACTGCAGGGCCGGCCAGCCCGCGAACTGCAGCCGCACGGGCCGGCCGACGTCCACAAGCGGGGCATCGTTATCGGTGAGATACAGTTCTACCGCCTGGTCGGCTGTGTCCGGAGCCAGCAACGCGAGCGTATCTCCCGCTTTGACGGTCTCCCCCTCGCCCGCCTTCAGCAAGCGCACTACTCTGCCGGAGCGCGGCGCGCGGATGAACCGCTGCGCCGTGCGCTGCCGGACGTTCTGGAGGTCCACGTCCAGCTTAGACAGATCACTGGTGATGGACGCAATGGTTTCCCGCGCCGACGCCAAGGACGCCTGAACGCTGCTGAGCGTGGCCCCGGTATCAGCCTCGACTTTTACTTGATCCAGACCCCCGACCGTGGCGTCCCGGCGGGCGATATCTACTCCGGCCCGCGCCCGCTCTACCTCTGTACGGGAGCGCGCCACGTCCAGTCCGGCGCGATTCACCTCCAGGCGGGCAACCTTGATGTCTCGGCGCGCGATGTCCAGCGCTGCTTTTGCCCGTTCCACCTCGGTATAGGCTCGCTCGATGTCCACCTGGGCTTTGTTCACATCGAGGCTGGCCACGCGGGTGTCCCGGCGCGCGATCTCGAGGGCTGCCTTCGCCCGCTCAACTTCGGTACGCGCTCGCTCGGCGTCCACCGCCGCCTTATCCTGATCGAGTGTGGCGACCTTGATGTCCCGGTCCGCTACGGCAAGAGCCGCCTGCGCCCGCTCCACATCCGTCTGCGCGCGCACCAGGTCTACTTCGGCCAGCTCATCGTCCCGGCGGGAGCGGAGTGTCTTCTTGTAGAGCTCCCGGATACGATCACGGTTCAGCCGAGCCGCCACGAGCACCTGCCGGGAGGCCTGAAGCGCCTGATCCGCCGCGCGCTGTCGTTCCTGCGCCTGCAGTGCCTTCTCCCGGGCGGAAGGAACGGCGACTTCCTGGGCCGCCTTCAGGTTCTGCTGGGCGGCAATCAATGCTTCCGCTGCGGCACGTTGCCGCTCATCCGCCTGGCTGGCCTTCTCGCGCGATGTGGGCAGGGCTACCTCCTCGGCAGCTTTCAGTGCTTGCTGCGCGGCGATCAAGGCCTCGGATGCCGCAGTGGCGCGCTCCTCGGCCTGCATCGCTCGCTCCCGGGCTGCAGGTAGGGACACGCTTCGGGTAGCCGAAAAACTCTGATCCGCACCGGTCAGCGCTTCCCGAGCGGCCGCCAGGCGCTGTTCCGCTTGCTGGGCCCGCTCGCCCGCCGTGGGGATCGCCGCATTTCGGGAGCGGTCCAGGAAGCTCAGCTGGCTCTCCAATGCGGCGGCCCGCGCCCGGGCGGCGTCGCGACGCGCCAGCAGCGCCATCCGTTGTTCCTCCAGGCGTCGAGGTTGCTCCACATCCAGAAACTTGGAGTCGAGGTCCGCGATCTCCGCGATGAGGTTGCCGCGCTGGGTGACCTGACCTTCCTGGACATGCCAGCGCACCAGGCGGCCCGGAATGGGAGCGTCTACACTTTGCGGCCGCTCCATCGCGGAGTAGACCATGATGCGCCCCTTCCCGGTAACCGACTGCTGCCACGGGATGAAGAGCAGGGAGAGGACCACCACTGCGACCAGGATGAGCAAGAGCGCCAGAATGCGCCGAATCCAGGGACGCGGCGCCACCAGCTTCAGAGACGAGGGCAGCGGGTATCGTTGATCGTGTACCGGCGAATCAAAGGTCGTCATAGCGTGTCCGTCGTGCGGTTAAGATGCGGGATCAGCCCATGGTCCTTGTGGATGGGGTGAAGACGGCCTGGATGTCTAACACGACGCCGCGGCCACGGCGCCTCTCGAGTCGCCGATCGCCCGCTCCGCCGAGCTTCGCCCCATCCGGGCCGTCAGGTCTGGGAAGAGCGAGGTGAACTCCACCCGACCCTGCGCCACCAGCGCTTCGGGGGAGCCCGACTCCAGAATCCGGCCCTGGCTCAAGACGTGCACCACGCTGGAGCGCATGACCACTTCCGCGTCGTGGGAGATGTCGATGAGGGTCCACCCATGCTCCGGCGCGTAGAGCGCGTCCAGGATCCGCAGCTTGGTCTTCTCATCAATGCCGGTGAACGCTTCATCCAGGATCAGGAGCTGGGGTCGATCCACAATCGCGCGAGCGATCTGGAGGCGCTGCGCCTGACCATGTGAAAGATTCCGCCCGCCGCTCACCAGCATCGTCTTCGTGCCCTGCGGCATCAGCGCCACGTCCTCCTCCAGGTGGGAGACTTCCAGCGCCCAGCGCACGGCTTCGTGGGTCACGTGCGGGCGGCCGACGACGATGTTCTCTTCCAGCGTTCCGGCGAAAATCTCGTGGTTATCGCTCACCAGGCTCACCCGGTGCCGGAGGCCGGCGAGACTGGCGGCCCGAACGTCCAGCCCGTCCACCTCCACGGTGCCGTGCGAAGGCTCGTCAATGCCACACAGCAGAGAGGCGAGGGTGCTCTTTCCGGCGCCGCTCACCCCCACGAGACTCACGCGCTCTCCCGGAGCCAGATCCAGGTCCAGGCCGGAGAGCACCTCCGCGCCAGGGCGATAGGAGAACCGCACGCCCCGACATCGCACCCGCGCCCCCGGTCCGCCGTCCGGTAGGGGACGACCGTCTTCTCGCTCCAGCGGCAAGTCCGTTACGTGCCCTATCTTGTCCAGTGCCGTGAGCAAGTCGTAGACCTGCTCGGCCTGCTTGATCAATTTGTCCAGCGCCGCCAGGACCGAGACCACCACCAGCTCCGCCGCGACCAGCTGACCGAGTGTTAACTGCCGATTGATGACCAGCCAGCCACCGATGCCCAGCGTCCCGGCGCTTGCCAGTGCTTGAAACAGGTAGTTGCCGACTGCCTGGCGGAAGACCACAACGAAGTGAGAGCGGCGGGCCGTGAGGTAGGCCAGAACCAGGGCGTCGGCGCGGTCCATGAGGAAGCTTCCGCCCCCGTTCATCTTGAAGCTGGTCTGGCAGCGGGCGAGCTCCTCCAGCCAGTCCGCCACCCGGTATTTCTGGATCGACTCCTGGATGCTGGTGCGCAAGCCGCCGTAGCCGAGTCCGACGCTGATGAAGATGAACGACGCCAGGATGAAGATCGCAAAGCCCAGCAGCAGGGGGCTATAGAATGCGACCAGCACCAACCCGATCGCCGCCTGGAGCGCGGCAGCTACGCCATCCAGCAGGAGCTTGGAAAACGTCTTCTGGATGGTCAGCACGTCGAAGAAGCGGTTGACGAGCTCAGGCGCGTAGGCGCCGGACAGCGCCGCCTGGCGCACGCGCGGTAAGCGGAAGGCGAGCTGCAAGGCCACCCGTGCAAAGACTCGCTGCTGCAGCGTCTCCACAATGGACAACTGCAACAGCCGCAGGCAGCCGGCGAAGAGCAAGCCCCCGAGGACCATCAGCGTGAGCACGATGAGCGGCTGCAACGAAAACCCCGCCGCGATGGTATTGACCAGTGCCTGTGCGGCCAGCGGCACCGCCAGCGCGAAGAGACCGGTGACCACGATGTAGGCAAACAGGATCAGCAGCTCGCTCCGGTCCTCGTGGAGCATATGGCGGAGGCGTTGGACGGGCGTGGGGTGCTCCGCGTTGTCGTCGTGATGAATGGAGTGGAGTGGATCGTGGTACATCGGGTGCCTAAATCTGCGAGGTAACAGCCCGGAAAACGGCGAGCGCCTGCTCGTATTCCGCTTGGATGGTGATCACCTTGACGGCGGCCTCGGCAGTGGCCCGCTCGCGCTGGTTGACCAGGAACAGGGTGCTGTCGCCCAGGGCGAAACGGTCCCGCTCACCCTGCTCGAGCTTCCGAGCCAGATCGAGCTCGGCGGAAGCGGCGAGATAACGCTGGTACGTCTGGCGGGTGGCGGAAACCGCGTCCTCGACCTCCGTGAGGATGCGCTGCCGCTCAAGCTGCAGGTCCAATTCCAGCTTCTCCAGCTTGAGGCGCGCGTCTTCGATCCGGCCTTCAGCGCTGCGCTGCCGCAGCGGCAGCCCTACCCCCACGCCGGCCTTCAAAGTGCCGCCCGCGCCACCGGCACCGGTGTCCAGACCGGGTGCGAAGGAGAGCTCCACCGCGGGCAGCCGCTGATTGCGGGCCAGGTCCAGGCTCACTTTCACAATCTGCTGGGAGATCGTGAGAGCCTGCAACTCGGGACGCCGCTGCAGCGCCGCCTCCCGGCCGGCCACCACGGCGTCTTCCGGCAGCTCGCCGGCGGGAGGGGCCAGTGCCGGCACCGACTGCGCGGCCGGGAACGGGTGCGGCGTGCCGTCGGGAGCCCAGAGGTAGAGTGAGAGTTTGAAGCCTTCCTTCTGCAGATCCCGCTCCGCTTTCTCCAGCCCTTCCCGGCGGCGCTGTACTTCCTGGTTCGCCTCGGTGACGTCGATCAGAGGCAGATCGCCCGCCTCGGCCCGCGCCGCGACGGCTTCCGCGCGGGTACGGGCTAACGCGAGGAGATCGCGCGCCACCTGCAGCCGGTGGCCGGCGGCTGTCCAATCCCAGTAAGCCGTCGCCGCTTTGAGCAGCACGTCCAGCCGGAACCGGTCGAACTCCGTATCGGATAGCGGCACCCCAAGGCGGCTCTGTCGCAGCACCGCCGCTTTCTCATTGATGCCGGCGCCTCCCAAGAGGGGGATCTTGACCCCTACGAAGTACTCCCCACCCGAGCCGGTGGGCGAAAGCGGCGACTTGACGGCGCCCTCGTAGAGGCGGGCGCCGGTGGCTACCTTGATGCCGTAGGGCGTCAGGAACTCCACACCCGCGAAAGAAGCGGTGAACGATTTCAATGCTCCCCGTTTGTCGCTGTCGGGGAAGCGAAAGTAGTCGCGACCCCCCGCGAGGATCGGATCGAAGGCCCCCTGCTTCTCCAGCAGCTTCGCACTCGCGGACCGCCGCTCAGCATCCGCCGCACTTAGCTTGGGGTAGTGGGCTTGCACCTGCCGGAGCACTTCGGACAGCGAGAGCGGCATACGTTCGAGAGTAGCCCGCAGTTCGGCACCCGGTTGTTCGGAGATCGGGGGCGAATTCAGGTCCAGCTTCACCCGCACTACGTCGAGTTGCTCCTGCACCACCTGCACGGCTCGGATTCTCCGCTCGGACTGCGGAACGGCCGCGGGGACGAAACCGGGCGATAGGGTGACCCCCACGCACTCCACCGTGTCCTGGTTAACCGCCGCACCTTCTCGACTGACCGGGCGCACCGGTACGGGGAAACTGGTGTCGATGCGGAGCGTTCCATCGACCACTTCCACAGAGCGCAGGCGCGCAAGCAAGTAGACCCAGTCTCCCGGTTTCGGTGGAGCTGGTTTGCCACTGGACGTCAGGCGCGCTGGCCGCTGCACCTCCGCATCCAGGAAGCGGGCGATCTCGGTTAGGGAGAGCAGCCGGTGCTCGCCACGCTCTTTTAAACGCAGTTCGGTGCGGCGCCCGCTGCGGGGCTCCGTGACTATGAGAAGGCTTCGGGATGTGCCGGGCTCGAATGCAAGGTTCGCGGCGGCGAGTAACTCCACCGGGACGTAGGTGTCTTGATCATCCGCCTGCGCGGGCGCGCTTCCGCGCACCTCAGCTCCTGCTACCTGCAGACGCACCTTGGCCGCGGGGGCCGCGAGAAGGGGTGATGAGCATTGACCGGCCACCAGGATGGCCAGGATGAGGAGGCTTGTGCAGATCTTCTTCATATATTCAAATCTTTGAACGTCTCACCATGAGCATACATAGAAGCTTCGTGTGTGGTGACAACCAGTTATTGGGATTGTGCTGCGAACGGCCAGGGGCTCCGTCGGCGAGCCCCTGGTTGTGGTGACGCGGGGCTGTGACGGGATGGACCACGTAACACGCGGAGCCGGTGCTGCGCCGAGACAACCGATGGCTGGACAGCGGCACAGGCGGGTAGGCCCAGAACGCCGTCAAGAGGACTGGTGCGTCACGGGCCAGAGGAATGGGCGCGTTAGCCGTGGCGGACCCCAGCCCCTTCCTGGAGGCAGCGCCTTACAGCGGCAGGAATTGCGGCAAACATTCCGCGTGCCCTTGAGTGAAAGGCCGGCGTGCAGGTGGTATAGTGTATTTTCAAAGTATTCATATATCGGAATTTGACGAACCACCACGCATGCCAGAACGTGCACTCATCAGCAAAGAGCTCGCCACCCTCTTTGGGGTGCTCTCGCATCCACACCGCATCCGGATTGTGGAGGAGCTAGGATCACAAGAGCGAGACGTACAGACGCTGCAAGGACTGCTGGGCATTAACCAGTCCGGAGTCTCCCAGCATCTCAGCGTGCTACGTGCGCACCGCATCGTGGAGGAACGGCGGGAGGGCCGGCACGTTTACTACCACCTCCGTCAGCCGCAGCTAGCTGCCTGGCTGGTGAATGGCATGGAGTTTATCGGGGCCAGTCCGGCGGCGTACGAGGAGTTTCGGACGGCCGTGGAGCGGGTTCGCGCGCTGTGGCTCGAGGGTGCGCACTCGGAGGAGCCGGAAGACCCCGGGCCAGATGGTCAGGCGGCGGCGCACTGATCGAGCAGCCTCAGCCCTCTCCGAGGAGCCCGGGGATGCCTCGTGAATCCGCGACGAGGTTCTCCGCTCGCAGCTTGACGTTGACGTCGAGCCCCATCAAGGAGAACACGCTGGCCGCACGCATCTCGGGAGTTACGGGGGTGCTCGCCGGGTAGGCGCCTTCCGCGTCGCTGGCGCCGATCACGCGCCCGCCGGGGATGCCCCCGCCGCCGATCAGGTAGGAGTAGACGTAGGGCCAGTGGTCGCGCCCGGCACTCGGGTTGATCTTGTGCGTGCGGCCGAACTCGCCGGTGACGATGAGCAGCGTGTTGTTCCAGAGCCCGCGCTCTACCAGGTCGCCAATGAGTGCCGAGCAGGCCTGGTCCAGGATCGGAAGCTGTACCTTCAACCGGTTCAGGTTATCGCCGTGGTTGTCGAAGCCGTAGTTGTCGATGGGGTGGTCGGCCCAGTTTACCTGGACGTAGCGCACGCCGCCTTCGATGAGCCGTCGCGCCAGCAGACAGCCCTGCCCGAAGGCGCTGGGACCGTACCGTTCCCGCACCTTCGCGCTCTCCTTCGCGAGGTCGAACGCGGCTTTGGCACTGGGGGATGTGGTGAGGCTGACGGCCCGCGCGTGGGCGGTGTCGTAGCCGCGCATCGCGTCTGTCTCCACCCGGCGCTGGAACCGATCCACTCCAGTGAGTAGCTGATCCCGGCGCAGGAGGCGGTCGACTGTGATCCCCGGCGCAGGAGACAGCGACGGCTGTTTGTCCAGCGGCGCCAGCGGGTCGAGGATGCGGAACGGCTGGTGGGAGTTGCCGAGAAAGCCGCCGTCTTGACCCGTATTCGGGACCGGCATGTCCTTCATGTACGGCCCAACGGTTACGAAGGCCGGCATCGCGCCGCGGGGACCATGGAAGCGGTCTACCACCGCACCCATGCTCGGGTTTTCGAAGTTGGCGTTCTTCGGCATCCCGGTCTGGTTGTAGTGCGCGCCGTTGCCGTGCACGTCGCTATCGTGATGGGCGGAGCGGACGATCACGTACTGGTGCGCCGCCTTCGCCATCTGCGGCAGCATCTCCCCAATGCGGATACCGGAGACGGAGGTCTCGATCGGCTTCACCGGCCCGGCCACGTCCGAGGGCGCGTCCGGCTTCGGGTCCCACAACTCATGCTGCGGCGGGCCGCCCCAGAGAAAGAGGAAAATACAATTGACCTCTTTGGAGGATGGGGCGGCGGCTTGAGCGAGGGCGGGGGTGAAGAGGTCGGCGAGGGAAAGGCCGAGGCCGCCGATGGTGCCTACCTGGAGGAGTTCCCGGCGACTCACGCCCTGACACGTCTGGTTGCTTCCTCGACCGTTGATCCGGAACATCGTTTCCTCGCTGTCTCGCAGGGTGAGAGTTTACGGATCGTCTGGAGATGCGGGAGATGATATTGAGATGTCCGAAAAGGCGCCGGAAGCAGGGCGGAGCACCCGGGCCTAACGAGAAGACGGCAACTCATGGACCGGCGGGAACCCCTCTACATCCGGTACGTCCTGTCTAGTATCTCTCCTCCACTTAGTGTCTTCGCGCCATTGTGGTGAAATGATCAAGCGAGTATCGCTTTCGCCACCACCCCTTCCACGTCGGTGAGGCGGAAGTCGCGGCCGGCGAAGCGGTAGGTGAGCCGGGTGTGGTCCAGCCCCAACAGGTGCAGCAGGGTGGCGTGGAAGTCGTGGATGTGCAGTTTGTCTTGTTGGGCGAAGAAGCCGTAATCATCCGTGGCGCCGTAGTGGAAACCGGGTTTGACGCCGCCGCCGGCCAGCCACATGGTGAAGCCTTCCGGGTTGTGGTCGCGGCCGTCGTTGCCCTGCGCGGTAGGCGTGCGGCCGAACTCGCCGCCCCAGATCACTAGGGTCTCGTCCAGGAGCCCGCGCGCCTTCAGGTCCTTCAAGAGGGCGGCGATGGGGAGATCGACCTCTTTCGCGTTCTTCGCGTGGCCGTTGCGCAGGTCGCTGTGCTGGTCCCACTGCACCTCGGAGTTACTGTGTGTCACCTGCACGAACCGGACCCCGCGCTCGCTGAGGCGCCGGGCCAGGAGGCACTGCCGCCCGAAGTTGGCCGTGACCGCTTCATCCAGGCCGTACAGCTCGCGGGTGGCCTGCGATTCGGTGGAGAGGTCTTCGATCTCGGGCATCTCGGTCTGCATCCGGAACGCCAGTTCGAAGGAGTGGATCCGCCCCTCCAGGTTCGGCTCCGGCCCGGCCTGGGTGAGGTGCGCCCGGTTGGCGGAGCCCAGCAGCTCGAGTTGTAAACGCTGGGCCTCGCGGGGAATGCTGCCCGGTTGGATGTAGCGGATGCGGGCCTGGTCTGCCGGCACCGCGGCATTGCCGATCGGCGTGCCCTGATAGGCGGCCGGGAGGAACGCCGAGCCCCAGTTGTTGGCGCCGCCGTGCGCCAGCGTGGGGCAGATGGTGATGAAGCCGGGGAGGTTGGAGTTCTCACTCCCCAGTCCGTAAGTGATCCACGACCCCATGCTCGGCCGCACGAAGTTGTCGCTGCCGGTGTGCAGCTTCAGCAGCGCGCCGCCGTGGGCCGGGTTGGTGCCGTGGACCGAGTGCAAGAAGCAGAGGTCGTCCACGCACTCGGCCACGTGGGGAAAGAGGTCGCTCACCCAGCTACCGCTCTCGCCGTACTGCCGGAACGTCCAGGGTGAGCGGAGGAGGTTGCCGGTATCGGCGAACTGCACGCGGGGCTTGGGGAACGGGTACGGCTTGCCGTGGTCCCGCTGCAGCAGCGGCTTGTAATCGAACGTGTCCAGGTGCGACGGGCCGCCGGTGTGAAACAGGAAGATCACCCGCTTGGCGCGGGCGGGGAAGTGCGCGGGCCGCACGTGGAGCGGGTTGGCTGGAGCGGCTGGACGAGGAGCGGCGGCTGCAGCCTCTTCCTGGAGCAGCGCCAACAACGCGAGGTTGCCAAAGCCCACCGCGCTGCGGCGGAGCAGGTCGCGGCGGGAAGTACATCGATGACCGGGAACTAACCCACGGGCCGGGCGGCCACTTCGATTGCCCTCGTCCATATTTTCGTCGTGCATTGCAGTCGCCCGTGACCGGAGGTCGGGTTAGCGAGTGTCGCGTCGACATCGCACCCGGCATGAGCCGCTTCCATGAGCCGCTGTGACACGTAACAGGCGAGGAGGTTTCCAAGTGCAGCAGCCACGCGATTGGGCACAAGCAGCGCTCGCTCTACTTGCGTATACCTCCTGTAACCTTTGCTACCAACACCATGCCCACCGCCAGACCGCACCACCCAGAGGTGGAAATAGGGAGCGTCCGGAAGGGGTGCGCCGGCTCCGAGGGCGGTCGCAGACCCGAACCGGATCACGTAGACCGCAAATTTCACGAAAACCGTCGCGCAACACAGGATGCATGCCGAACCTTGACCCAATGCCCCGGTAACTTGCCGGTTGCCTGCAGGTTAGCTGGGGACTAGACAAGCTCCATGGTCAATTTTCGGAGGGCTGCGGCACGCACCATACGGGTCAATGAGCCAGGAAGTCGCGGAGGTTGAACCAATAAACCGTTCCGCCACCTATTACTTCCGGGCTGTCGGTCGCACTGTCCCAGAACTCGAACCGAGTTGCCGCTAGCTGCTTTCGCGGCAACTCGAAGTGATAGGTGACGGTCTGACCGCCGCGCTTTTCGATCATCGAGATCGGCTTACCCCGCTCCCGGGGCAGTTCGGTCACCGCACGTCCTCGCGGATTGCGGTAGAGCGCGCCATTCGACCAGTACCGGATCGAGCCGTGCTTGCCGTCTCGCGGGATCACGGCAATCTCGCAAGCGGTGTTTTCACCGGCGTTCTTGAAGGTCACCTGGAACGCTCGATCCGAGACGGAAGCACTCCGGGGCGTGATTCTCTGGTCGATCCATTCGGCCCGCGCCATCCTCGGGGAAGAGGTCAGGAGTATCAACGAACCGAGTAGGGCCAGGTTGTACTTTGCGCACAGCATGCGTTCCTCCGCGAGTCTAGATCGGACCGTATCGGTGACTGCTAAGTTGACGCAGGCAGTGAGATCCTGGTTACAGCAGCGGACTACGCCAGCAATCCGCCCGCTCGAAGTTTGATGCGAGGCAGACGCCGGGCGGAGCCACTCACAGCGCGGAGCTTCTTCAGCAGGATCGACTAGCCTTCACGGGAAAACTGGGGGAACGAGTCCCGAGCAAGTGGCGCCGTCATGCGCGTTCTCTCGCAGCTGCCGGGCCTCTCGCCCGGCGGATCTTCTACTCAAGTTCATGCCCTACATCAAACCGGACGATGGGGTGTCGTCCCTGACTTCCCCATCCCCAGAAGACATCGACAAGCTGGCGGAATCCAGCCCCAAGAGCCTGCGGGTTTGGGATTACAAGCTGGATACGCTGCACCCACTCGCGCCTTTACGGGGGTTGAAGGCACTTTGGTTCATCAACCTGAGTCATCTCTCCAGCTTGTCCGGATTGGAAACGCTCGCTTCGCTGACCAGCCTGATCCTCTCGACTCCGCCCACTTGGGATGGGCGCGGCAAATACGTGGAGGTGGAGAGTTATGCGCCAATCGGCCAACTGAAAGAGCTGGAGACGCTGGTGATCACGGGCGTACGGCCGGCTGATGGGTCGCTCGATCCACTCGGGAGCCTCTCCAGCCTCAAGTCGCTGGAGCTCGCCCATGTTCCGGACTTCACCGTCGAGCAGTTGGCGCGCCTGGCCGCCCGGCTGCCGCACGTCGAGGGACGGGCCCTCAAGCCTTACAGCATCATCGAAGGAGTGGGCATCTGTAAGCGGTGCCGGGGCCAGCAGGCCCTGTTGAACGGCGCCCGGAAGCGGTCGAAGAAGTGGGTCTGCCCCGAGTGCGACCGCGCCACCCTGGCAGCCCACGTGGCCGAATGGAATCGTTACCAGGCTACCGCCAGGTAATGGCCGGCTAGCTCTGTTCGACTGCCTGGATGCCCCCGAAGCCGTAGGAGAACGCCTGGAGGCGGCCGGTGTCTGCCTTGATTGGGGGATGGGCCGAAGTTATGGATCACGAGGCAGATCACTTCGCCCGGCCCCAATGACCGCTCCCATAACCCTGCCGGGGCAGAACTCGGGGGTGCTTCAATGCCAGAGGATTCGCTTTCGTTCGTCCGGCTGCAGGAATCGTCTCCCGGGCCGGGGTTAAGTTGAGCAGCCCGGGGCCGGCAGTCATGCGGGTTGGTGCCGACAATGAGAGAATGACCAGACAAAGGTGGGACCTGCACCCATCCGCCAATCACTTCACTTTGCTCCGGTTGGTACTGGCGATCATTGTGGTCGGCGTTCACAGCTTCACTCTCCTTGTGCCTCTGCCGGAGCGCGCGTCTATTCATTGGGCGGAAGTGCTGGGTGAACTTGCAGTGAGCGGATTCTTTGCAGTGTCCGGGTGCTTGATCTCCGCTTCCTGGACCCGTAGTCCGAACTTCGGCGCCTACATCCTCAAGCGAGTACTGCGGATCTACCCCGGCTACCTGGCGGCAGGGATGGTGTGTGCCTTCGGATTCGCGGCGCTTGGCGTACCGGACGTCCGCGCCTACTATGCGAACCTGAGCCTGCCAAAGTACGCGCTCGATCTCCTGCGGCTCACCATGATTCAGACTCCTGGAGCATTTGCAGCCAACCCCGACCCATATTTGAACGGATCATCCTGGACCATTCTCATGGAGTTCTGGTGCTACCTCCTGGTCCCCGTGGTAGCCCTCGCCGGCGCGAAGCGAGTGCCGCGAATCATCGGCCTGCTGCTGGGGATCTTTCTGACGCTTTACGCGCTGCAGTTGTTCTGGCCCCACGGCGGGTGGTGGGCGCCGGACCACGACAGCACCTGGCATGAGTTGCGCATTCCCTTGCCAATACTGTGGCAGGGACGGTGGCCGCGTCTACTGTCGGCATTCTGGGCGGGTGCTGCGTTCATCACCTACCGTGACCGCATACCACACTGCAAGACCTGGGCGGCCATCTGTACGGGAGCGCTGCTCGCAGCCTCATTCCGGGAATCGCTCTTCTTGCTGCTATGGCCCATCTGCGGGAGTTATCTTCTGTTCTGGTTTGCCTGGCATCCGAAGATTCGATCGCCGAAGTGGATGGAGCGTCAAGACCTGTCGTACGGGACCTACCTATATGCCTTTCCCGTCCAACAGGTACTGGTCCGCCACGTCCTTGGAATTACCCCCGGCGTTCTCTTCCTGATCGCGCTGCCGCTGGCCCTGGGTTGCGGATGGGGATCGTGGCGCCTCGTAGAGCTTCCGGCGTTGAAGTGGAAACCTCGCGCGAAAACAGTGGCCCCCGATGGGCGCTAATCCACGGGGTGCCGGGTGCGAGACCACTTCCTGGCTGGTGACCTTTCCCAATCAATCAACCGCTGGTTCCAGGTGACGCTAGGCGATGACCGGAATTCGGAACGTCCATGGCGGTGACCGAGCCGCTCCGGTGACTCGGTCGCTGACCACTACGCCCGCTCGACAGCCTGGATCAGCGCCTGGATGTAGCCGAAGCTGTAGGAGAATGCCTGCAGGCGGCCCGTGTCCCCTTCGATGGTCGGGACGTGGTCCGGCATGACCATCCCCTGGTAGCCCACCTCGTGGTAGGTGCGGAGGGCGCGGACCATGTCCACGTCGCCGTTGTCCGGAAAGCATTCCTGGAACTTCAGGAAGCCGCCCTGGATGTTGCGGAAGTGGACGTTGAAGATCTTGCCCCGCGTCCCGAAGTAGCGGATCACGTCGAAGATCTCCTCGCCGGGCTTCTGGAGCATCTCGGAGATGGTGCCCTGGCAGAAGTTGAGGCCGTGATACGGGCTCTCTTTGATCTTCACGAACCGCTTGAGGCCGTCCACGCTGCCCAGCACCCGGTTGACGCCGCGGAAGCCCACATCCTTCGGCATGCCGGGATCGTGGGGATGGCAGGCGATGCGCACTTTGCATTCTTCCGCCACGGGCACCACACGCTCCAGGAAGTAGGTGATGCGCTCCCACATCATCGCTTCGGTGACGCGGCCGGCCTCGGTGAGCGGCGGGTCCTGCTTCGTCTTAGCGTAATCGAACGTGCTGTACCGCGCGCCGCCCCGGCCGAGCG
>Ga0255338_1004382_pt1 | contig 14734 bp, 14 predicted proteins | sample MeOH1_35cm_T4_19_FD_203715 | JGI IMG/M metagenome (GOLD analysis project Ga0255338, IMG submission 203715) | Sandy soil microbial communities from University of British Columbia, Vancouver, Canada - MeOH1_35cm_T4_195 | ecosystem: Engineered > Artificial ecosystem > Sand microcosm > Unclassified ...
GCACCAGCTGACCGTTCAGATAGAGGTCGAAGCTCAGGGCCGCGCCGGACTGGCCGGCGAACCAGGCGCCACCGAAGCTGGCGGGCGTGGCGAAGCGGATCAGGCTGGCGGCATCCTCGGCCAGGAAGCCGGTGGCGACGCGGCCGGTGCCGGAATGCGGGGTGTAGGGCGCGAAGGGCGTGCCGAAGGCGGTCCAGCCGGCGGCCGACCAGTCCAGGCCGCCATAGTTCAGCGGCACCTGGCCATCGCTCAGGTCATCGAAGGTGAGCACCGTGGCCGAAGCCAGGGGCGTGAGGGCCGCCAGGACGGCGGACGCGGCCAGGCCGCGCAGGAACAGGGACATCGTGAGCTCCTAGAGTGGGATGGGCGCACTCTAGGAAGCGGTTTTGAAGCCCCGAAGACAGGGCCTGAGCCAAAGGGACTAGTCGGCCCCCGGCGCGCGCGAGGGCCGCACGGGCGTCGCGCCGGGCGCCTGGTCCGGCACCACGCGCGCATAGCGCTGGAAGCTCCAGTAGGCCCAGGCCCAGTCCATCAGCACCACCAGGCGGTTGCGGAAGCCGATCAGGAAGTAGATGTGGACGAACAGCCAGAACAGCCAGGCGAAGTAGCCGCTGAACTGAAAGCGTCCGACGTCGGCCACCGCGGCCTTGCGGCCTATCGTGGCCAGGGCGCCGTAGTCGATGTAGCGGAACGGGGGCAGGTCTTGCCCCGAAGCTCGGGGGCTCAGGCGCTGCAGGATCTGGCGCGCCGCATGGCGGCCCATCTGCTTGGCGCCGGGGCTGACGCCGGGCACCGGCCGGGTCGAGCCGTCGCGCTCCCGGCTTTGCGCCGCGGCCAGGTCGCCGACGACGAAGACCTCGCGGTGGCCCGGGATGTTGAGCGCGCCATCGACGATGACGCGGCCGGCGCGGTCCAGCGGCACCCCCAGGCTGCGGCCCAGCGGGGAGGCGGCCACGCCGGCGGCCCAGACCACCGTGCGCGCGGCCAGGCGCGTGCGCTGGCCGCCCGGATCCTCGACCTCGACGCCCTCGGCATCGATCGCCACCACGCGCGCGCCGGTGCGCACCTGCACCCCCAGCCCCTCCAGCTGGGCCTGCGCCTGGGCCGACTGCGCCGGCTTGAAGGCCTGCAACACCCGCTCCGAGCCCTCCAGCAGCAGCACCTGGGCCTGGGCCGGGTCGATGCGGCGGAACTCCCGGCGCAGGGTGTGGTGGGCGATCTCGGCCAGGGTGCCGGCCATCTCGACGCCGGTGGGCCCGGCGCCGATCACGATGAAGTTGAGCCAGGGCCGGCGCTGCTCGGGCGCGGCCAGGGCCTCAGCCTGCTCGAAGGCCATCAGCACCTTGGCGCGCAGCTTGAAGGCGTCGCCCAGGGTCTTCAGCCCCGGCGCGTGTTCCGCCCACTCGTCGCGGCCGAAATAGCTGTGGGTGGCGCCGCTGGCGACGATCAGATGGTCATAGGCCAGTTGCTGGCCGTCGGCCAGCAGCACCCGGCGCGCGTCCTTGTCGATGCCGCCGACCTCGGCCATCAGCACCGTGACATTGCGCTGCTTGCGCAGCATGTGGCGGATCGGCGCGGCGATCGAGGGCGCCGACAGGCCGGCGGTCGCCACCTGGTAGAGCAGGGGCTGGAACAGATGGTGGTTGCTGCGGTCGACCAGGGTGATGTCCACCGGCGCACGGGCCAGGGTACGCGCCGCCTCCAGGCCGCCGAAACCGCAGCCGATGATCACGACCTGGGGGCGCTGGCCGTCCTGTCTGCCTTCCTGCATCGATGCTCCCGCAAAGCTGTCGGGGCATTGTGGCTCAGCCCAGCAGCTTCTCCATGTAGACCGAGAAGGGATCGGGCCGGCATTCGGCGAAGGGGCCGCAGCGGCGGAAACCCAGGCCCTCGTAGAGCCGGATCGCGGGCCGCTGGCGCACGCCGATCTGCAGGCGCAGCAGGGGCCGGCCGGCCATCACCGCCTCCACCTCCAGCGCTGCCACCAGGGCTCGGCCCAGGCCGCGGCCGCGCGCCTGCGGCCGCACCATCACGCGCTGCAGCTCGGCGCAATCCTCGCGCAGCACGATGGCGCCGCAGCCCTGCACATGCCGGCGTGCATCGCGCACCACCAGAAAGCGCACCTCGGGCCGCAGCAGTGCGTCGGGCGTCGGCGGCTGCGGGCCGGCAGCGGGGTAGAGCCCGCGCTGGAACTCGTCCAGCGCCGCGATCAGCGCGCGCACCTCGGGTTGATCGGGACGTTCACGCCCCAGGGTGGACGGCAGGGCGGCGGCGGTGTTCACGGTGAACTGCTCCGGTGAACATTCAAGAGGGAAAGGCATCTGGCGGGGGACGCGGGCCCGGCGAGCCTGGCCCATGAATTCGGTCTGTGACCGCCGGGCTGCACGCAAGCGCCGTGCCATGCGGCCGCTCCCGCGCGCCCCGGGGGCGCAGGGCGAACGACTGGGCGTGGGGCTTGATCCCGCGCCGGCAGGCCCGCCGACGGCCATGGCATGCTTGCCCGGCTGCTGATAGTGGAGAGTCGGGATGAAGAACATACGCCTGAGTTTCGCGGTCCTGCTGCTGGGGCTCACGGCCCTGTGGCTGCTGAGCGAGACCCTGCCGCCCTGGCCGCCGGGCGTGTTCGCGCTGCGCCAGCCCCTCATTTACGGGACCGGCTTCCTGGCCCTGGGGGTGATGGGCGCGGCCCTGCTGCTGGCCGCGCGCCCGCTGCTGATCGAGCCCTGGCTGGGCGGCCAGGACAAGGCCTACCGCCTGCACAAATGGCTGGGCATCGCGGCCCTGGTGCTGGCCGTGCTGCACTGGCTGTGGGCCAAGGCCCCGAAATGGGCCGTCGGCTGGGGCTGGCTGGAGCGGCCGCAGCGCGGCCCGCGGCCCAGCACCGAGGACCTGCCCCTGGTCTACCGCTGGCTGCAGGAGCTGCGCGGCCCGGCCGAGGAGATCGGCGAATGGGCCTTCTACGGCGTCGTGCTGCTGATCGCGCTGGCCCTGCTCAAGCGCTTCCCCTACCGCTATTTCGCCAAGGTGCATCGCCTGCTGGCGCCGCTCTACCTGCTGCTGGTCTTCCACGGCCTGGTGCTGATGCGGCCGACCGACTGGGGCGTGCCGATCGGCCTGCTGAGCCTGCTGCTGGCCGGCGCCGGCAGCGCAGCGGCCCTGCGCTCGCTGACCCGCAAGCTGGGCCAGACGCGCCGCGCGGTGGGCGAGGTGGAGGCGCTGGAGCGCCACCCCGATCACCGGGTGCTGCGCGTGGACGTGCGGCTCAAGCAGGGCTGGCCCGGCCATCAGGCGGGGCAGTTCGCCTTCCTGGGCTTCGACCGCGACGAGGGCCTGCACCCCTTCACGATCTGCTCGGCCTGGCAGGGCGACGGACGGCTGAGCTTCCTGATCAAGGCGCTGGGCGACTACACGGCCGCCCTGCCCGAGACGCTCAAGCCCGGCGACCTGCTGACCGTCGAGGGCCCTTACGGCCGCTTCGATTTCAGCGGTACGACGCCGCGCCAGATCTGGGTGGCCGGCGGCATCGGCATCACCCCCTTCATCGCGCGCCTGCAAGCCTTGGCGCAGCAGCGCGACGGCAAGCAGATCGACCTGTTCTACAGCACCCGCGTCGACCATGCCGGCACGCAGGAGCGCCTGCGCGAGATGGCCGAGCAGGCCGGGGTGCGCCTGCATGTGCTGGTGGCCCCGCAGCAGGGGCGGCTGGATGCCGCCGCCATCGCCAGGCTGGTGCCGCAATGGCGCGAGGCCGAACTCTGGTTCTGCGGCCCGGCGGGCTTCGGCCAGGCCCTGCGCGGGGAGTTCCAGGCCATGGGCCTGCCCGCGGGGCGCTTCCACCAGGAGCTGTTCGAGATGCGCTGAGGCGCGCGGCGCTCAGGCCGCGAACTGCAGCGCGGCGCTGTCGACGGCCAGGATTTCGGGGCCGAAGCTGGTGATCTCGGGCAGGGTGGCGTTGTGGTGGGCGCGGATCTGTGCGGCCGAGGCATGGGCCTTGTCGCTGGTGGTGTGAGCATCGGCCGCCAACAGCACCGGATAGCCCAGGGCCGCGGCGCGGCGCGTCGTCGTGTCGACGCAGAACTCGCTGGCATAGCCGCAGATCACCAGTTGCTCGACGCCCAGCGCCTGCAGCAGGGCCTGCAGCTCGGTGCCCAGGAAGGAGTCCGGCGTGCGCTTGCGCACGACATGGTCGCCCGGCGCGGTGACGAGCCCGACCTGCAGCTGCCAGCTTTCGCTGCCATGGGCCAGCAGTCCTTCGGCGCGCTCGTGCTGGATGAAGAGCACCGGCACGCCGGCGGCGCGCGCCCGCGCGCTGAGCCCATTGATGCGCTCGACCACGGCCTCGGCCTCGAAGGGGCGCGGCTCGCGATCGAACAGGCCGCGTTGCACATCGATGACCAGCAGGGCTTGTTTCATATTGGGCGAGGATCGGAAGACCAGGGCTCATTGTGCCGGCAGCACCCGGGCGAGCAGGCGGTTCTCGTGGCGCTCGCCCTCGAACTCGTAGCTGCAGCAGCCCAGGTCCGCATAGCCGCCACGCGCATAGAAGGCCAGCGCGCGCCGGTTGCCAGTCCAGGCCGTCAGCCACAGCTGCCGTGCGCCCTGCGCCGCCGCCAGCCGTTCGGCCTGCATCAGCAGGGACCGGCCCAGGCCTTGGCCGAGAAAGGGGCGCTGCACATACAGGCGCTCCAGCTCGGCGCCAGAGTTCTCCTCGCGCAACAGGACATGGCTCTGCCCCAGCAGCAGCTGGGCAAATCCGATCAGGTGACCGGCCCGCTCCGCCAGCACGAAGCGCCGCCGCGGCTCGGCCAGTGCGCTGCTGAACGCGTCCGGCGAGCACTGCGCCAGCACCTCGCGGGCCAGGCCGGCCCGTATGCCCTCGCCAGCATAGGTGTCGAGAAAAACCTGGGTGGCCAGCACGGCCAGGCATAGGGCATCCGAAGCCTGGCCGGCGCGCAGGACGATGCCGGCCTCAGACATAGGGCCGCTCGCGCAGCCATTTGGTGGCGATGTACTTGACCCCGGCCAGCACCGGCACGCCCGCGTGCAGGGTGCTCGGGTCCTCCGCCCCGCCCTCGTCGACATCGGCGAAATACAGGGCCGCGCCCGGGGTCGGCCGCAGCTCGTAGCCCAGCTGCGGGAAACGCGTGCCGCCGCCCGCCTCCACCTCGCTGAGGTAGAGGATGCAGGTGCCCACGCGCTGGCCGCCCTGCTGCAGATGACGGGCGCTGCCGGACAGGGCCGGGTTGAAGTAGTCGTGGTGGGCGCGGTACTCGCCGCCCTCGCCATAGCGCAGCACCTGCAGGCCCTCGCCATGGTCGACCGGCCAGCGCAGCAGCTCGGCCAGCCGCGCCTCGATGCGCGCCACCAGCTCGGTCTCGCCGCGCTGGAACCAGGCGCCGGCACTGGTGCGGTGCTCGTGGGGCCGGGCCTCGCCCAGCTGCTCGTCGACCACGGTGGAACGCTGCAACCGGGTCTCGGCCAGCGCGATCATGGCCCGGCATTCCTCGGCGCTCAGCAGGTTCTCGAACAGCGCGATCTGCGGCCGGTCCAGCACCGCCGCCACGCGCACGGCCTGGCCGGCGCAGAGGATGCGGTTGGCGCCCAGCTCGGGCGCGGGCCGGCCGCGCCGGGCCTGGCTCGGCGGCGCCGGCGTCCGGCCCAGCGCCTCGTCGAGCGCGCGCTGCGCCAGCGCCGGCGCATGGCCGCCCTGGATCAGCAGGGGCAGCATGGTCTCGCGGCTGCAGCCACGCGCCACGTTCTCGCGCAGCCAGGCCTGCCATTCGGGAGGGAGTTGGTGCAGGGACATGGCGCGATGGTACTGACAGCACGGCGTCAGCAGATGAGGGTCAGCATCGAGGCACCGACGACGCCGGGCCACAATGGAGGGATGCGCCGTGCCGACCGCCTGTTCCAGATCGTCCAGCTCATCCGCGGACGCCGCCTCTCCACCGCCGACTTCCTGGCCGCGCGCCTGGAGGTTTCGGTGCGCACCGTCTACCGCGACGTCGCCGCCCTGCAGCAGCAGGGCGTGCCGATCGAGGGCGAGGCCGGGGTCGGCTACCGCATGCGGGCCGGCTTCGACCTGCCGCCGCTGATGTTCACCAAGGAAGAGGCCCAGGCCCTGGTGGCCGTGGTGCGGCTGGCGCGGCCGCAGCTGGACGCCGGCCTGGCGGGGCCGGCCGAGGGCGCGCTGTCCAAGATCCTGGCGGTGCTGCCGCCGGCGGCGCGCGCCGCGGCCGAGAGCCTGGCGCTCTATGCGCCGCTGTCCGGCATGAGCGAGGCCCTGAGCCAGCGCCTGATCCAGCTGCGCGAGGCCACCGAGGGGCGGCGCAAGCTGCGCCTGCAATACCTGGACCTCGGCGGCAGCGACACCGAACGCATCGTGCGGCCGTTGGGCTGCTTCTTCTGGGGTCCGGTCTGGACCGTGGCCGCCTGGTGCGAGCTGCGCGAGGACTTCCGCAGCTTCCGCGTCGACCGCATCCAGGGCATGGCCCTGCTGGACGAGCGCTTCCGCGACGAGGCTGGCAAGACCCTGGCCGACATGCAGCGCGCGATCGAGGAGCGCCGCTCAGCGAGCTGATCACAGGTTTCCCACGTGACGCCCGAGGATCCGGCTCCGCCGGTCCGGCGGGCATGCCAAGGCCTCAGGCCGTAGGGGCTGGTCCGTCAGGCCCGCCGCACGCTGGGCAGACCCCAGCGCAGCCGGCCGGCCGGCTGTTCCACCCAGCGGTAGAAGGCCAGGCCGGCGCCCTGGCTCAGCACCCAGGCCAGGGCCAGCGCACCCAGCACCCAGCCGGCCCGCGGCGCCTCGGGCGCCAGCGCCTCGAAGGCCGCGTTGACCAGCAGGCAGACCGGGAAATGCACCAGGAACAGCGCGTAGGAGCTCTGTCCGCCCAGGGCCAGCAGGCGCTGCAGCGCGCCGCGCCAGCCCTCCGGAGCCAGGGTGCGCCAGCGCAGGCCCAGGGCCAGCAGCCAGAGGGCCGAGAGCGCCACCACCAGGCGCTCGCGGAATTCATAGGCCAGGGCCAGGCCGGCCAGCAGGCTCAGCAGGCCCAGGCCCCAGCCCGGCCGGCGCAGCCGCTCGGCCCAGCGGAACAGCACGCCGAGGCCGTAGGCCCCGAAGAAATACACCGCCCAGTTGTCCAGCTCGGGGTCCAGGTTGAAGACGAACAGCGCCAGCGCCACCAGGGCCACGATGGTCAGCCGCGCCAGCAGCGGTCGCTCGCGTCCGGCCCACAACAGCAGGGCCAGCAGGGCGTAGAGCTGCAGGTCGATGGCCACATACCAGACGCCGGCCGACAGCGACTCGACGCCCAGCACCCCGTGCAGCAGCAGCGCATGGGCCAGCAGCTGAGCCAGGCTGGGCACGGTGCCCACCAGCTCCGCGTCCAGCCAGGGCCGCGCCAGGCTGGCGGCGCCCATGGCCAGCATCAGGGCCGCCATCAGGGGCAGGGTCAGGCGCAGGTAGCGCCGCAGCAGCAGGGTCCACAGGCTCTCGCGCGCCAGCGTGTCGCGCCCCAGGCTGCAGGCGGCCAGATAGCCCCCCAGCACCAGGAACACCTGGACCGCCATGCGCCCGTAGGCGAACAGCCAGGCGGACAGGCTCGGCGCCAGCGCGCGCAGGCCTTCGGCCAGCGGGCCGTAGACCGAGAAATGGTGCAGAACGATGAATTGGGCGGCGGCCAGCTTGAGGCCGTCGATCAGGGGCAGGCGCCCGGCTACAGCAGTCATGGCAGGCCCGCAAACTGCAAGCGGGGCTGAAAGCGAAGCCTGTGATTTTAGGGTCTACCCTGAATCCATGCCAGCCTTGGGCCGGTAACACCTGGTGTGCCGGGCCGCGGCGCGCCCGCCGCCGCCTCAGAGCTTGCCGCTGAAGATGCGGCCCAGCCAGCCCAGGTACCAGGCCAGGAAGCGCTGCCAGGCGCTCTTCCTGGGCGCCTCGGCGGCCGGCGCCGGGGCCACGCCGTAGCGCTGCTGCAGCGCCGCGTTGAAGGCGGCAAAGAAGTCGCCCGCCATCTTCTGCGCCGCCATGTCGACCAGGCGCGAGCCGATCTGGGCGATCTTGCCGCCCACGCTGGCGTTGACCGTGTAGTGCAGCAGGGTCTGGGCCGGCCCCTGGGACTCCAGCCGAACCTGGGCCTCGCCCTTGCCATGGCCGGCGGCGCCGCCCTGGCCCTCGAAGGCGATGCGGTAGCTGCTGGGCGGCTGCAGCTCGGACAGCCGCAGCCGGCCCTTGAACTTGGCCTTCACCGGGCCGATGGCCACCGCGAGCAGGGCCTCGTACTCATGGTCGCCGGTCGGCGTCAGCGACTCGCAGCCGGTGATGGCCGCCTTGAGCATCTCGGTGTCGTTCAGGGCCTCCCAGGCCTGGGCCTGGGCCACGGGGAGGGTTTCTTGTCCGGTCAGTTGCATAGGAGTTCGGCCAGGTCTTCGAGACTGGCCAGATTGTGAGCGGGAAGATGCCGGCTGACCTCGGGCAGCAAGGCCTTGATGCCGGCGGCGCGCGGCTCGAAGCGCGCGAAGCGCAGCAGGGGATTGAGCCAGATCAGGCGGCGACAGGCCAGGCGCAGGCGGCGCGCCTCGAAGGCCAGTTGCTCGCAGTGCGGATCGGCCTCCCCGCCCTGCTCCAGCCCGTCGCTGATCAGCAGCACGGTGGCGTCGCTGCTCAGCACGCGGCGCGCCCAGTCGCGGTTGAAGGCATGCAGGCTGGCGCTGATGCGGGTGCCGCCCGACCAGTCGGCCACCTGGCGCGCGACCGCCGCCACGGCCAGATCGGGGTCGCGGGTGCGCAGGCTGCGCGTGATCGGCGTCAGCCGCGTGCCGAAGACGAAGCTGTGCACCTTGGGGGCCTGGCGGCCCGCCCCGTCGAGGCGGGCCGGGTTGCTCAGGCCATGGGCCAGATGCAGCAGCATGCGCGAGTAGCGACTCATCGAGCCGGAGATGTCGGCCAGGATGACCAGAGGGGCCGGCCTGAGCCGCGGCTGCCGCCAGCGCGGCGGGGCCAGCTCCTGCCGGCCCTGGGCACGCAGCGTGGCGCGCCAGTCCAGGCGGCCGCGCGGCGCGGGCCGGTAGCGGCGGGTGGGCCGGGCCTCGAAGAAGGGCCGCAGGCGCTGCAGCAGGCGCTTGGCCTCGGCCCACTCGGCCGGGCTCATGGTCTCGAAATCCCGCTGGCGCAGCAGTTCGCGCTCGCTGAAGCTCAGCTGCGCCTGGATCTCGACGCGCTGTGGCTCGGGCTCGCGCGGCGGCTGCCATTGCGGCGGCTGCGGGAACAGGGCCTCGGCCAGCCGGCGGTTCTCGGGCGGCGGTGGCGTGCCGGTCCGGCCCTTGGCGCGCGGCAGCAGCATGGCCAGCACGCGGCCCAGCAGATCAGGGTCGCGCCAGAAGATGTGGAAGGCCTGTTCGAACAGCGCGCGATGCTCGGCGCGATCGATCAGGCAGGCGGCCAGCGTGGCCTTGAAATCGGCCCGCGAGCCCAGGCCCGCCACCCGCAGCGCCTCCAGGCACAGCTTGACCCGGTCGGTGCCGACCGGCAGGCCCGCCTGGCGCAGCACGCGGGCGAAATGCAGGACGTTCTCCGCCAGATGCTCAGCCATGGGTGGCCACCCTCACCTGCTCCAGCAGGCGCGCCGCCTCCGAACCCTGGACCTTGGCGATGTCGTCCTGGTACTTGAGCAGCACGCCCAGGGTGTCGTTCAGGGTCGCCGGGTCCAGCACCAGGGCATTGAGCTCCAGCAGGGCGCGCGACCATTCGATGGTCTCGGCCACGCCGGGCAGCTTGTAGAGGTCCAGCTGGCGCAGGCCCTGGATGAAGCCGACGATCTGGCGCGCCAGCGCATCCTCGATGCCCGGCACCCGCAGGCGCAGGATCTCCAGCTCGCGCGCGGCCGAGGGGAAATCCACCCAGTGGTAGAGGCAGCGACGCTTGACCGCGTCATGGATCTCGCGGGTGCGGTTGCTGGTCAGCACGACGATGGGCGGCGCGAGCGCCTTGATCAGGCCCAGCTCGGGGATGCTCAGCTGGAAATCCGACAGCAGCTCCAGCAGAAAGGCCTCGAAGGGTTCGTCGGCGCGGTCCAGCTCGTCGATCAGCAGCACCGGCGCCACCGGGTTGGCCGGATCGATGGCCTGCAGCAGCGGACGGCTGATCAGGAAGCGGCGCGAGAACAGGGTCTGCTCCAGTTCCTCGTGCGAACGCTGGCCCTCGCTGAGCTTGATCTCCAGCATCTGGCGCGCGTAGTTCCATTCATAGGCCGCCGCGGCCAGATCCAGGCCCTCGTAGCACTGCAACCGTATCAGGGGACGCTGCAGCAGCGCGGCCAGGGTCTTGGCGATCTCGGTCTTGCCGGTGCCGGGCTCGCCCTCGAGAAACAGCGGCCGCTGCAGGCGCAGCGCGAGAAAGACCGTGGTGGCCAGCTCGCGCTGGGCCACATAGCCCTGCTCGCGCAGGCGTGCCAGCGTGTCGTCGATGCTGGCGGGCAGCGCCTGCATCGATCAGCCCGCCGCCGCCACCGCCCGCCCGGCCAGCACCGGGATGAGCGCGGCGCGGTACAGGGCGGAGCCGTGCAGGTCGGTGTTCAGGCCTTCGTCACTGACCGTCACCGCCTGGGCTGCCGCCGCGCTCCAGCTGGCCGCCAGCGCCAGCTCGATGTCGGTGGCGCGGAACACGCAAGACCCGGCACCGGTGACGGCCACCCTTACCGATCCAGGCACGCCGCCGGCCGTCCTGGCGACGAAGACGCCGACGATGGAGAAGCGCGAGGCCGGCTGCTTGAACTTCTGCCAGGCCGCCTTCTCGGGTACCGGGAAGCTGACCGAGGTGATGATCTCGCCGGGCTGCAGCGCGGTCTCGTACAGGCCCTTGAAGAAGTCGTCGGCCGCGATGGCCCTGCGGTCGGTGTGCACCGTGGCCCCCAGGCCCAGCACCGCCGCCGGGTAGCAGGCAGCCGGGTCGTTGTTGGCCAGGCTGCCGCCCAGGGTGCCGCGGTTGCGCACCTGGCGATCGCCGATGCGACCGGCCAGGTCGGCCAGCGCGGGGATGGCCTGCTGCACCTCCTTCGACGCGGCCACCGCCGCATGCGTGGTCATCGCACCGATCACCACCTTGCCGGGCTCGACCTTGATGCCCTTCAGGTCGGCCAGGCCGGAGATGTCGATCAGCGCCTCGGGCGCGGCCAGGCCCAGCTTGATCGCGCCGAGCAGGCTCTGGCCGCCGGCGATGAGCTTGGCGTCGGCATGGGCCGCGGCGGCCTTGGCGGCATCGGCCAGGCTGGCGGCTTGTTGGAATGCGAATGTCATGGTGTTCGTCTCCTTGCGTTCAGCGATTGGCTTGAATCGCTTGCCAGACCTTGTGGGGCGTCGCCGGCATCGGCACGTCCTGGATGCCCAGCGCGTCGCAGATCGCGTTGATCACCGCCGGCGGCGAGCCGATCGCGCCGGCCTCGCCGCAGCCCTTCACCCCCAGCGGGTTGTGCGTGCAGGGCGTGCCCTTGGCGGTCTTGACCTTGAAGCTGGGCAGGTCATCGGCACGCGGCATCGCGTAGTCCATATAGCTGCCGGTCAGCAGCTGGCCGGAGTCGGGGTCGTAGATGCCATGCTCCAGCAGCGCCTGGCCTATGCCCTGGGCCAGGCCGCCATGCACCTGGCCCTCGACGATCATCGGGTTGACGACATTGCCGAAATCGTCCACCGCGCTGAAGCGGTCCACCCGCACGACGCCGGTCAGCGGATCGACCTCGACCTCGCAGACATAGGAACCCGCGGGGTAGGTGAAATTGGTGGGATCGTAGAAGGCGTTCTCGTTGAGGCCCGGCTCCAGCTTGTCCAGCGGGTAGTTGTGCGGCACATAGGCGGTCAGCGCGACCGAGGCGAAGGGGACCTTCTTGTCGGTGCCCGCCACCTTGAACTCGCCGCCCTCGAACTCGATGTCGCCCTCGCTGGCCTCCAGCAGATGGGCGGCGATCTTCTTGCCCTTGGCCACCACCTTGTCGACCGCCTTGACGATGGCCGTGCCACCCACCGCCAGCGAGCGGCTGCCGTAGGTGCCCATGCCGAACAGCACCTTGCCGGTATCGCCGTGCTGGATGTCCACATCGTCCAGCGGGATGCCCAGCTTGTCGGCCACCACCTGGGCGAAGGTGGTCTCGTGGCCCTGGCCATGCGAATGGCTGCCGGTGAAGATGGTGACTTTGCCGGTGGGATGCACGCGCACCTCGCCGGCCTCGAACAGGCCGGCGCGCGCGCCCAGCGCCCCCGCGATGTTCGACGGCGCGAGGCCGCAGGCCTCGATATAGGTCGAGTAGCCGATGCCGCGCTTCAGGCCTTTGGCCTCGCTGGCGGCCTTGCGGGCGCCGTAGCCGGCCACATCGGCCAGCTCCATCACCTGGTTCAAGGTGGCCTCGTAGTCGCCGGTGTCATAGGTCAGGCCGACCGGCGTGGCATAGGGGAAGGTGCGGATGAAGTTGCGGCGGCGCAGCTGGTCCGGCGCGATCTTCAGCTCATGCGCCGCGGTCTCCACCAGGCGCTCGACCACATAGGTGGCCTCGGGCCGGCCGGCACCGCGGTAGGCATCGACCGGCGCGGTGTTGGTGAACACGCCGGTGACCTCCGCGTAGATCTTGGGCGTCGTGTACTGGCCGGCCAGCAGGGTCGCATAGAGGATGGTCGGCACGCTGGAGGCGAAGGTGCTGAGGTAGGCTCCCAGGTTGGCGGTCGTGATCACCCGCATCGCGAGGAACTGGCCGTTCGCGTCCAGGCCCAGCTCGGCCACCGTCGCATGGTCGCGGCCATGGGCGTCGCTGAGGAAGGCCTCGCTGCGGTCCGCGGTCCACTTGATCGGCCGGCCGATCTGCTTGCTGGCCCAGGTGATCGCGGTCTCCTCGGCGTAGAGGAAGATCTTCGAGCCGAAGCCGCCGCCGACGTCGGGCGCAACGACGCGCACCTTGTGCTCGGGAATGCCCAGCACGAAGGCGCACATCAGCAGGCGCTCGACATGCGGGTTCTGGTTCGCGACATAGAGCGTGTAGCTCTCGTCGGCCGGGTTGTAGGACGCATTGGCCGCGCGCGGCTCGATCGCGTTGGGGATCAGCCGGTTGTTGCGGAACTCCAGGCGGGTCACATGGGCGGCTTGGGCAAAAGCCGCGTCCACGCCGGCCTTGTCGCCGATGCCCCAGGTGTAGCAGACATTGTCCGGCGCCTCGTCGTGCACGGCGCTGGCGGCGCCCTTGGCCGCCGCCGTGTCGACCACCGGCGTCAGGTCTTCATAGTCGACCTCGATCAGCTGCGCCGCGGCTTTCGCCTGCGCATAGGTCTCGGCGACGACCAGCGCCACCTGGTCGCCGACGTAGCGCACCTTGCCATCGGCCAGGATCGGGTGCTTGGGCTCCTTCATCGGGCTGCCGTCCAGGCTGTTGATCAGCCAGCCGCAGGGCAGGCCGCCGACCGCGCGGAAATGCTCGCCGGTGTAGACGCCCAGCACGCCCTCGGCCGCCAGTGCGGCCTGGGTCGCTATGCTCTTGATGCGCGCATGCGCATAGGGCGAGCGCAGGAAATAGGCATACGTCTGCCGCGGCAGCACGATGTCGTCGGTGTACTGGCCGCGGCCGGTCAGGAAGCGCGCGTCTTCGCGGCGGCGGATGCTCTGGCCGATCAGGCCTGCTTGGGGTGCGTTCATTGCCGTGCCCTCCCCTTACTTCGTCATCGCCTGTGCGCCGGTCTGCACCGCGCGCACGATGTTCTGGTAGCCGGTGCAGCGGCAGATATTGCCCTCCAGCCCCTCGCGGATCTCGGCCTCCGAGCTGCAGCGGTGGTGCTGCACCAGATCGACCGCGCTCATCACCATGCCCGGCGTGCAGAAGCCGCATTGCAGGCCATGGCATTCCTTGAAGGCGGCCTGCATCGGGTGCAGGTCTCCGTTGGCGGCGGCCAGGCCCTCGATCGTCGTGATCTCGGCGCCGGCGGCCTGCACGGCCAGGACGTTGCAGCTCTTCACCGCGCGCCCGTTCAGGTGCACGGTGCAGGCCCCGCACTGGCTGGTATCGCAACCCACATGGGTGCCGGTCAGCGCGAGGTCCTCGCGCAGCAGCTGCACCAGCAAGCGATCGTCCGCCACTTCGCGCGTGACCGTCTTGCCGTTGACCTTGAGCGTGATTTTCTGGCTCATCGTCTTGTCTCCTGTTTGTTGTCAACGTCCAGGAACAATCCTCGGGGCTGGCCGGGGTCGGCGCCATCTACCGTTTACCCGCATGTATGCCCATACATAGGGCATTGGGGCCCCGGGTTGAGGCACCGGCCGCGGGCGAGGCAAGCGCCCGGCCGCGCGATGGGGTATGTTTCGCGCCTGGGCCGGAAGCGAAAAAGTCATGGACAACGTCGATCTGAATGTCTTGCGCCAGGTGGATGCCTGGCTGCACGAAGGGCGCCGCGTGGTGCTGGGCACGATCACCCGCACCTGGGGCTCGGCGCCGCGGCCGGTGGGCTCGGTGGTGGCGGTGCGCGACGACGGCCAGATCGCCGGCTCGGTGTCCGGCGGCTGCATCGAGGACGATCTGGTGGCCAAGGTGCGCGAGGGCGCCCTGCGCCTCGCCCGGCCCGAGCTGATCCGCTACGGCGTCGGCGCCGAGGCGGCCCAGCGTTTCGGCCTGCCCTGCGGCGGCACCCTGGAGCTGGTGCTGGAGCCGCTGACCCCGGCCTCGCAGCTGCCCGAGCTGCTGCGCCGCCTGCTGGCCGGCGAGCGCGT
>Ga0255338_1004383_pt1 | contig 14734 bp, 14 predicted proteins | sample MeOH1_35cm_T4_19_FD_203715 | JGI IMG/M metagenome (GOLD analysis project Ga0255338, IMG submission 203715) | Sandy soil microbial communities from University of British Columbia, Vancouver, Canada - MeOH1_35cm_T4_195 | ecosystem: Engineered > Artificial ecosystem > Sand microcosm > Unclassified ...
CGCTGGTTCCATCGGGAAGAAAAGCGCCGAGGCTATGCAGTTCTGGACGCAGAGCGAATTCCAGACCTTTGCCGCCGCCCTGGAGGATAGGCCGGCCGCCTTCGCTGTGTTCAGCACCCTCTTCTGGACGGGTATGCGCTCCGGGGAGCTCCTGGCGCTCACGCTGGATGATGTGAATTTCGAGGCTAAGACCATCAGCATAACGAAAAGCTACGCCCGGATTGGCTGCAAGGACATTATTTCTCCTCCGAAAACGCCAAAAAGCCGCCGAGTGATAACCGTGCCGGATTTCCTTTTGGACATCATCCGGGATTATGCCGGCCGCCTGTATGATTATAAGCCCTCGGAGCGGCTCTTCGAGTATACGAAGCACTTTCTGCAATATGAAATGGATCGGGGCTGCAAGCTGTCAGGCGTGAAAAAAATCCGGGTGCATGATGTCCGGCACTCCCACGCCTCGCTTCTGATTGAGCTCGGTTTCTCCCCGCTGCTCATTTCGGAGCGGCTCGGTCATGAAAACGTCGAGACCACTCTCCAGATTTATGCTCATCTTTACCCCAATAAACACGGGGAGGTCTCCGGAAAATTGGATGCCCTCTATTCCCCAAAAAATGGAGAGGAAAACGGCAAAAATCCCGGAAATCCAGAATAATGTTGCCATTCTGTTGCCACGGACATAAATAAAGCCCCTAATACCCTTGATTTTACTGGGTTTCGGGGCTGTCTCACGTCTATTCCCACTCAATGGTTCCGGGAGGCTTGCTGGTGATATCGTATACCACACGGTTTATTCCGCGCACCTCGTTCACTATGCGGTTAGAGATCCGCTCCAACAGGTCATACGGCATTCTCGCCCAGTCCGCAGTCATAGCATCATCGCTGGTTACAGCCCTGATCACCACGGGATAGGCATAAGTCCGCTCATCCCCCATAACCCCGACGCTTTGGATACTCGGGAGCACTGCGAAGGACTGCCAGATTTCCCGGTACAGCCCGGCCCTTTTGATCTCGTCCAGCAAAACTGCATCCGCTTCCCGCAGGATATCCAGCTTTTCTTTAGTGATATCCCCGATAATCCTGATGGCCAAACCGGGGCCAGGGAAAGGCTGGCGCCAGACAATCTCTTCCGGCAGCCCCAATTCCAGGCCCAGTGCCCTCACTTCATCCTTAAATAACAGGTTCAAAGGCTCAATCAGCTGAAACTGCATATCCTCAGGCAATCCACCCACATTGTGGTGGGATTTTATTGTTGCTGCCGTGGATGTGCCGCTTTCCACAATGTCGGGATAAAGCGTACCCTGAACCAGGAAATCCACTTCTCCCAATTTCCTGGCCTCATCCTCGAATAACCGGATAAACTCGTTGCCGATCAGTTTGCGCTTTTGTTCCGGCTCGGAGACCCCAGCCAGCTTACCCATGAAGCGGTCAACCGCATCCACGAACACCAAGTTCATGTGGAACATTCCTGTAAAGGTCTGCTTCACCTGCTTCGCCTCATCCATGCGCATGAAGCCGTGATCCACAAACACGCAGGTCAACTGTTCCCCGATGGCACGGTGAACCAGGACGGCAGCCACAGAGGAATCCACCCCGCCGCTCAGCGCACACAGCACCTTCTTGTCTCCAACCTGGGAACGGATAAGCTCTACCTGCTGGTCGATGAAGGAGCCCATGGTCCACGACCCGGAGCAGCCACAAATATCATAGAGGAAATGCTCCAGCATTTTTTGACCATCTGGGGTATGCTTGACCTCGGGATGAAACTGGACCCCATAGAAACTCCTCTCCGGATTGGCAATTGCCCCCGCAGTGGTATGCTGGGAAAAACCAGTCACTTCAAAGCCCGGGGGCAGTTCCTCCACTGAGTCCCCATGGCTCATCCAGACTTGAATCTCCTGCTGGAAACCGTGAAACAAACCCTTACTTTCTCCAAGCTTCAGCATGGTTTTGCCATACTCCCGTACCCCTGCGGCAGAAACCTTACCGCCCAACTGGCGCACCATCAGCTGTTGACCATAGCAGATCCCCAGGATGGGGATCCCCAGGTCGTATATTGCCGGATCACAGAAAGGCGCCCCCTCCGCATAAACACTTAAGGGTCCGCCTGAAAAAATTATTCCTTTGGGGTTCATTCCCTTCAGTTTCTCCAACGGGATGTTGAAAGGCACCATTTCCGAGTAAACCTTGGCCTCCCGGACCCGCCGCGCTATCAATTGGTTATACTGTCCACCGAAATCCAGGACCACAACTAGCTCCTGCTGCATGCCACCCGTCCTTCCTCTATCTAAAAAGATTTACAAACTGTTTTCTCCCATTATAGTAAAAGAGCCGGGAGAAGTCCAACCTCTCTAGGCTCCTGTCTGAGCTTAAATTAAAGACTGCAGATTTATTACAAGTACTCTGAGGGTTTGACCACCCCGATATAGGGCAGGTGGCGAAAACGCTCGTTATAGTCCAGACCATATCCGACCACAAACTCATCCGCGATACTAAATCCGTTGTAGTCCGGAACAACCTCAACCTTACGCCGAGTTGGCTTGTCCAGCAAGGTACAAACCTTAACGCTTTGCGGTCCCCTTGCCTGCAGGTTTTCCACCAAATATTTCAGGGTAAGGCCAGTATCCACGATATCCTCAACTATCAGGATGTGAAAATCATCGATACTGCGTTCCAGGTCCTTCATTATCCTAACCACGCCGGAAGACTGAGTGGAAGTTCCATAGCTGGAGACCGCCATGAAGTCCAAGGAAAGAGGAGTCTTTATCTCCCTGACCAGATCGCTCAAAAAGATTACCGCACCCTTTAATATGCCTACCACAAGAAGATTTTTGCCAAAATAGTCTTTGGTAATTTCCTTCCCCAGATCCTTTACCTTAGCTTCGATTTCCGCTGCAGTCAGCAGTACTCTTCCGATACCGGATTCCATCATTCGTCCCCTCCCGCGTGCAGTATACCAGTATTGTCGCAGGTTTGTCAAACCACGGTCCAAAACGTTCAGAGGCTGTGCTCCCGGGAGCACAGCCTCTGGTTTACTGCGTTGGAGCTTTTATTTGAATACCTTGGCCGAAATCCTTTAAGTCAACAGTCATGGTTAAAATGCTCTCAGGTTTAACCTTGCTCTTAGCCTGTAACACTCCTTTAACAATATAATTGTTTCCTGTGCTAACATAGAGTTTATAGCTAAAATCGGTCCAAAGCGTTTCCATGAGCTGATTTTGAATAATCGGGTTGAACTGGAAAACATAGGTCTTTTGTCCGTCAACCTTCTCCTTTCCTAGATTTTTTACTTCCCCAAGCTCTTTGAAGTTGAAACTTGATAGAGGGTTAAGCTCCGTCATAAACACTTCCTGGGCGGCGGGAGGTCCGCCCTTGACAACCATCCACTTCTTCGAGAATTGATCCTTCTGATACAGATTATTCCCGACCTGGTAAACCTCTACTTCTGAACCGTACATGATTCCCTGGATATGTGCATTAGCTCCGCTCTTTTCCCCCTTGACCTGAGTCCACAGTTTGTCGCTCCCGTCTACGATCAATTTTTGGGTAATGGAGTAGCGAAAGGAGTTAGCTTCGGCCGTCTTCTTCAGGGCCTTATTCAATGTTTCCTGGGGCTCTACCCCTGTCAGTGACCGGTAGAACAAAACCCCCGCACCAATCAGCCCCAGAATAATGACCGCGCTAATTATCCTTCTAACCACGACTCCCCACCCCCTCGGCACTTCCCTCTACGAAATTAGCCTACGAAATTCAGCCCGTCTTTATTACTGGAATTGCATGGTAAACCTTCGCCACCACCCCCGCACCTTCCTTCAAAGCAGGCAAATGCCCCACAAACAAAGAAAGGCATAAGCAGCAAGCAGCACAGCCCAGGCAAATAAGACAAAGTAGAAAAAGCGTCCCCCCAAAGTGCCCTGCTGTTTTAGAAAGGTGAAAGGATTCTGGAGGAAAGTTTTCTCCCGGCTCTGGTAGTCCGAGTCGCCGTGCTGACCGTAAGCCTAAACAGAGGCCAGAAGTCAGAGGCCCGAAGCCAGAAGGTGACGTCTACAATTCTACCAGATAATCTTCCAAATCCGGCATCTGGCATCGGACCTCTGGCATCCGATTTGCCCGACTACCCCAGCCAACTTACAAGAAGACACTTTTTCCTCCCCAGCAAAGACCCCAAAAACAGCAAAAAGAGACCCCGGACAAAAAAGTCCGAGGTCCCCAAGAAAATTGTTTCTTACATCATGCCAGGAGGCATTCCACCAGGCATTCCGCCCATCATTCCGCCGCCATCTTTAGACGGCTTGTCAGCTATCAGGCACTCGGTTGTGAGAACCATAGCTGCGATCGAAGCGGCGTTTTGCAGAGCAGAACGGGTGACTTTGGCAGGATCAACGATACCTGCTGCAATCATGTCCTCATATGCTTCGGTCACTGCATTAAAGCCAACGCCTTTTTTGGAGTTGCGAACCTTTTCTACAACAACTGAGCCTTCCATCCCGGCATTGTTGGCGATTTGACGCAGAGGTTCTTCCAGGGAACGGCGCACAATGGCCACTCCGGTAGACTCGTCGCCAGTGGTCTGAACCGTATCCAGAGCGGAGATAACGTCGATTAGGGCGCTGCCGCCACCAGCAACGATACCTTCTTCAACAGCTGCACGGGTAGCTGCAAGAGCATCCTCAATGCGCAGTTTCTTTTCCTTCATTTCCACTTCGGTAGCGGCGCCTACTTGAATCACTGCTACACCGCCGGCCAGTTTAGCCAAGCGCTCTTGCAGTTTCTCGCGGTCAAAATCGGAAGTGGTTTCTTCGATTTGCCTACGGATAGCTTCAACCCGCTTTTGGATCTCTTCGCTGTTACCGGAACCTTCCACGATGGTGGTTTGCTCCTTGGTTACACGAATTTGACGAGCCCGGCCCAACTGCTCAACAGTGGTGCTGTCGAGTTTCAGACCCAATTCCTCGCTGATTACTTCGCCGCCTGTGAGAATCCCGATATCTTCAAGCATTGCTTTGCGACGGTCCCCGAAACCGGGAGCTTTCACTGCTACACAAGTGAAGGTACCGCGCAATTTGTTCACTACCAAAGTAGCCAGGGCTTCACCCTCAACGTCTTCAGCGATGATCAGAAGCTGTTTGCCAGATTGAACTACTTTCTCGAGCACAGGCAGAATCTCTTGGATAGAGCTGATCTTCTTATCCGTGATCAGGATGAAAGGATCGTTTAACACGGCCTCCATCTTGTCAGTGTCAGTGATCATATAAGCTGAGGAATAGCCGCGGTCAAACTGCATTCCCTCAACCACTTCCAGCTCAGTGGTCATTCCTTTGGCCTCTTCAACAGTAATTACACCGTCTTTGCCAACTTTCTCCATAGCTTCAGCAATTAGTTCGCCGACAGTAGCATCATTAGCAGAGATGGAAGCAACCTGGGCAATGGCCTCTTTGGTCTCCACAGGTCTAGCATTCCCTTTGATCTCTTCAACTACAGCAAGAACGGCCTTTTCAATACCGCGCTTGATAACCATTGGGTTCGCACCGGCAGCCACGTTTTTGAGGCCTTCCCGGATCATGGCTTGTGCAAGCACGGTAGCTGTGGTGGTTCCATCCCCGGCTACATCATTAGTCTTGGTGGCAACTTCTTTCACCAGTTGGGCTCCCATGTTCTCGAAGGGATCTTCCAATTCGATCTCCCGGGCGATAGTTACGCCGTCATTAGTGATCATGGGAGCGCCGAATTTTTTGTCCAGGACTACGTTGCGGCCTTTAGGGCCAAGGGTTACGCGTACTGCTTCCGCCAAAGCGTTAACGCCCTTTTCCAGAGCGTGTCTGGCCTGTTCGTCAAAGATAATATCCTTTGCCATTCTCAGTTATACCCTCCTAACATTTTAACTTAGCCGACAATGGCCAAGATATCAGCTTGTTTCAAAATTAAGTACTCTTCGCCATCCTGTTTAACTTCAGTGCCGGCATATTTGGAGTAGATTACACGATCGCCCACTTTTACGTCGAGTGGCTCGCGCTCTCCCTTTTCAAATTTGCCTGGGCCAATTGCTACGACCTCGCCCTCTTGGGGCTTCTCTTTGGCAGTATCAGGCAATACGATACCGCTTTTAGTTTTTTCTTCGCCAGCTAGGACTTTGATGACCACACGGTCGGCTAGGGGTTTGATGTTCATTGCTTGCAAAACCTCCTTACTAAAGTATTAATAGTTTTTATATTGTTAGCACTCGCATTAGGTGAGTGCTAATGTCTATGTATAATAATATTCGAGTAACAGAGGGAAATCAACCCCCTTTTTGGACAAAAAATCCTCAGACAGTGGTTTTTAGCCAAAGTAGCATGATTTATCCTGCTCTTATTTGGTTTTAGAGCCTCCTGCTCAACGCAACGCACTTTCAGGGCAGGGCTTACGTTTGAAAAATCATACAGCTCTAATTTTTTCCCTCTGAGACAAAATTTATACATCATTCTTCGGTACTATTGTTTGTGTGCCGGTTCCGCACACTCGGAAGCTTCCCCTTTTAGAATCTGCAGCCCATGCGGTAGACCGGGGAAGACTGCCTCCAGGCACTCCCTAACCGCTTTTGGGCTGCCTGGCAGATTGATGATCAGAGTCCTGCCCCTAATCCCTGCCACAGCTCGGCTGAGCATGGCCTTCGGGGTCTTCTTCAGACTCTCCAGGCGCATTACCTCCGCTATCCCTGGAGCCAGCCTTTCCACAACAGCCAGGGTAGCCTCTGGAGTAACATCGCGAGGGCTGAACCCTGTCCCCCCGGTGGTCAGTACCAAATCCAAGCCCAAGTCCGCGTATTCACGTAGCTTGCCGGCGATAGTATCCTTGTCATCGGGCAGGATGCAGTACTCTACCACCTGACCGTCAATTTGGCCCACCATTTCCTTAATAGCCTCCCCGGAAAGATCAATCCTTTCCCCGCGCGACCCCTTGTCACTGGCAGTAATTACACCTACCCGGATCATTCTACCACCTCGACTTTGTCCCCCACCCTAACTGGTCCTTCCTTCAGCACCCGGATAAAGATTCCCTCCTTGGGCATTACACAATCTCCGGCCTGATAGTAAATGGCGCAGCGAGTATGACATTCCTTACCGATTTGGGTTACCTCACCCAGAGCCTCGGATCCTATTTGCAGTTTGGTGCCGATCGGCAAGGTGAATAGTTCAATTCCTTCCGTAGTCAGGTTCTCCGCAAAGTCCCCCGGGTTTACGTCAAGCCCGGCCGCCCTCATCTTCTCAATACTTTCCAGGGCCAACAGGCTCACCTGACGGTGCCACGGTCCTGCATGGGCATCTCCCTCTAAGCCGTGCTCTTTTACCAGAAGACCTTGGCCCTGATTTTTCTTACGCATTCCCTTTTTCTCACTGGTACAAACCGCCACTATCTCAGCCACGCTAATACAACCTCCTAAATCTACCCGCCAATTTGGGACATTACCCTTTTACGCCCCTCCCAGCCTTCCACACTCATATGGTGCTGTGAGGGTTTCTGCCAGATAACCTTGGATATTTCCTGCTGCAATTCTTCATCCGATTGGACAGTGCGCAGCAGTGTTCTCAGATCGAACTCCTCGAAGCTGTGCAAACAAGGCTTGATTTTGCCGTCAGCCGTAAGCCTGACCCTGTTGCAGCTGGCACAGAAGTGTTGGCTCAAGGCGCTGATGAAACCGATTGTCCCCTTGAAACCCTCTGCAGAATAATGCCTGGCTGGCCCCGCTCCCTCCACTCCGGGCGCAGGAATCAAATTAAGGTTGCCAAGACTTTCTTTCATTTGGGACACTGTCATCAGTTCATGAGTTTTTTCTGAACTGGCCCCTATGGGCATCAATTCGATAAACCTGACATGCAGGGGGTATTCCCGGGCCAGATTGGCAAAGTCCTCCAGCTCATAATCGTTAAAACCCCGCATAACCACCATGTTCACCTTAACCGGGTTAAGCCCTGCCTCCAGGGATTTCTCGATGCCCTGCAGTACGCTGCTCAGTTTACCGCCTCGGGTAATGGAGCTGAACTTGTCCGAGTCCAGAGTATCGAGGCTGATGTTAACCCGTCTCACTCCCGCCTGTTTAAGTTCAGCCGCCACAGGCCCTAGCAATATACCGTTTGTGGTTAAACTTACATCCTTCACTCCAGGGGTGGAAGCCAGGCTCTGCAAAAAGGAGATTACTCCTTTGCGCACCAAAGGTTCTCCGCCCGTCACCCGAAACTTCTTGAAGCCGAGCTCAACCCCGATTCGGACCACCCGCAGGATTTCCTCATAAGTGAGGATGTCCCTCTGGGGAAGCCAGTTAACCCCTTGATCCGGCATGCAGTAGGTACAGCGAAGATTACAGCGGTCCGTGATTGAGATTCTAAGATACTCGATGCTTCTTTTAAACTGATCCTGCATTATTATCTCCCCTAATCCAAAAAACAATGACCGGTGTCTGTGTAGCACAAAGACACCGGTCCTGACCGGTAAAGCTAACAGACTCCTTTCCAAACACGGGAGGCAGAAGGGTTTCCCCCTAAACCTGTGAACCTTGCGGTTAAAGACCGGGCAACCATAGCTTTCGCTTTAGGCTGGCCAGTTCGGAGCTTTAATTATTCTTTTTAACATTTCCTAAGAGATATATTCGCTGCCCGAAGTTGTTTTTTACTGAGGTTTTCTACCTGCTTCAGTCCAAAGCTATCAGTCTTATTCCTTAAGGAGAATTATACAAGGTTTTTAGCAAAGTGTACAGAATATAAAGACAAATAATCAAGACGACAAAATGGCTGATCCTATTGGCCGCTCGGGGCCAACTGATTTGGCCCTGAACCTGGCAGCGGAATTAGGCATTACCGTAATCGGTTTTGCCCGCGGAGACATACAGCATGACCGCAAAATTTGCAATAAATCTCGGCTTTCCGGCACAAACTATGTTCATCCCTGCGAGGCATAGAATGAAAGGAGTAGATCACAAGCATGAACCATTCCAAAGAGTACAATTTCGCGCCGTTAGACCAAACCCAGCTTGAGCAGGTAAAAAAGGCGGAAACACAGTTAAATTCTCCTGGTAGTAACGAAGGAATTATCCTAGTAGCTTACGCCAAAAAAGATTAACAGGAAACTTGAAGGGGAGGCTGAGCCTCCCCTTCCCTTTGGGTTAGTGTGCGTGCTGCGCGTGATGTTTGCTCATCCGCATAACCAATTTTGCCAGCAAATGTTTTTCCTGATCATCAGCGCTATCCCAAAGGTCTTTCAGCACCCGCTGCTGTGGATTTCCCGGATCTACACCGCCCGCCAGAAAATCACCCATCCCTTTGGCTAATCCAGCAATATTGTCATCGGAAAGGCCAAGCTTCTCAAGGAAGGATGCTCCCTTGCCTAAAAAATCCTGCCATTTTTGAAAGGACTCTATCATGTTGACATTGCTTTCCATACCTTAAACCTCCCTTAACTCGTTTGTTCTTAGTATTTCACTGGAGGCCGCAAATTATGAAAAATTATCACTTTTCGTCCAACCACTGCACTTGACCGGTTCCCAAGTGGTATTTTGCTCCAATGATCTTTACCCTTTTAGCTTCAACCAACTCCTTAATCATCGGACTCTTTTCCAGTTCAGCTATTGAAGCTTCCACATTAAGCTCAGTGGTTTTTTCTACCAGCTGCTCTCCTTTGACGCCTAAGGCTTTAGCTTTGTCAACCGAGGGCTTAATTTTACTCACAATCAAACCGATACTTCCGGGAGCTTCTCCTCCTTCGACTGCTGCAGTCACAGCGCCGCATTTTTCATGGCCCATCACCACGATTAAAGGAGTCTTCAGATGCTCAACTGCATACTCGACACTGCCCAAATCGACCGCGTCCACCACGTTACCCGCTACCCTAACTTCAAACAGGTCCCCGAGCGCCTGGTCAAAAATTACCTCCGGGGGTACGCGGGAGTCAGAACAGCTTAAAACCACTGCGAATGGGTGCTGACCGTTGCTTTTCAATTCCTCCCGGCGTGACCTGCCTATGTTCTTGCTTGCCGGCTTATTTGAACTAAACCTGGTATTGCCTTGCTCGAGCAACTTCTTGGCTTCTTCTCCTGAAGTAATAACTTCCGTTCTGCTATAGGTCTGTGCATTTCCAGCCTCAGTCAGGGTCTTCTCCGGAGTACTCTTTGTAGCGATGTTACAGCCGCTGGCCAGGGCTGCTGATAATACCACCACAATTAATGCTGCAAAAGGCTTTCTCATGTAATTATTTCACCTCCTATCCAACTAAAATATCCTACCATCTTTATCTTTATCCCCCATAAACTGCCAAATATTCCAGTATGGATCATGAAAATGGAAACGGGGCCATCTCAAGTTACTTTGAGACGCCCCCTCGTAAAAGTGGTTATTCTGCTACTATCATCATTCGACAACATCCTGGCATCAGATATTTTAAGTTTTTCTTGGTTAGCCATATACTCGGTGGGGATATGTGTAAATTATTGGCGTAGATCTGGACGCACGGCCCACTAAGGTCAGGCCAACCAGTTTGCTAATTTCTATGGCCAGGGTGGACGGGATACTCCGTGAAGCTACCAGAGGTATGCCTGCTACAGCTGCTTTCAATACCATGTCTGAGGAAAGCCGCCCGGTGGTAAGAACAATATGTCTGGAGAGATCAAGTCCAAGGAAAAGGCCCTTGCCAATAGCCTTGTCCACAGCGTTATGACGGCCTACGTCCTCACGACATACTACCAATCCTTCAACATCGGCCAAACATGCGGAGTGCAATCCTCCGGTCTCTTGATATAAAGTAGCCTGAGCAAACATATCCTTTGTCAACAGCCTGATCTTCTCTGAAGAAATCTTGAATTCAGAGGTATTGTTTTTTAGACCGACCAGTTTATCTGGCAATAACACGTCGCTCCCACAGCCGGTAGCAAGTATTCCGCCCAAGCCATATTGCTCCTCTGTCAGGGGCTTCCTGGTACGTAGGTGAATCATGCGCATGTCATCACAGGCGGCTAACATCATGATATCATCTAAGCCATCGATAAATCCCTTAGAAAAAACACTGCCCACAGCCAGTTCATTTAAATGGCTTGGCGTACACATAAAAGTAACCAGCTTTTTACCATTAACAATTAACTCTACCGGGGCTTCTTCACATACTTCTTTTTTGATTATCCTCACCCCCGGACCCCATAAATAATGCTAATGGGTATTTTGTGTTTATTACCCGAAAAAGTTCCCGAATGTCAAAAATTATTATATACCAATAAAACTAAAATGGACAGCTCCTGTATTCTAACAAACAAGCCTTTATCCAAACAGCAAGTTTGCGGAAAAACAACTAGGACTGCCAATAGGCAGCCCCTAAAACATCAGCTTGCTTTTTCCACTTTAACCGCGCAGATTTTTAATTCGGGTATTTTGGCAACCGGGTCCCGGGCAGGGTTAGTGAGTAAATTTATCGCTGTTTCTGCGAAATGGAAGGACGTAAATACCATCCCCGCGGGAACCCTGTCCGTAACGTTGGCCTTGGCCACCAGGGAGCCGCGCCGTGAGGTAATCTTAATGAGGTCACCTTCGCCGATGCTTATTTGTCGGGCATCCACCGGACTGATTTCCACAGATTCCTCGCCGTATATGGCATTAAGTCCTTTAACTTTCCGGGTCATGGTACCCGTATGGTAATGGTATAGACGACGGCCGGTATTCAGCACGAAGGGATATTCCTTGTCCGGCATCTCATTGGGAGGTTCAAATTTGATGGCTGCGAATTTACCTAAGCCGCGGGAAAATTTACCTGAGTGCAGGAACTGAGTTCCTGGGTGGTCCTCGCTGACGCAAGGCCACTGCAGTCCGCTATCTTCGAGACGAGCATAGGACATCCCGGCATATTGCGGGGTAACCTTGGCCATTTCATCGAACACCGCAGAAACACTGGAATACAGATGGGGGTAGCCCAAGCGGGTCAGGATCTCTGCAATTACTTCCCAATCAGCTTTTCCAGCCAAAGGTTCAATAGCCTTACGTACCCGCTGCACCCGGCGCTCGGTATTGCTGTAGGTACCGTCCTTTTCAGCAAAACTAGCACCCGGCAGGACAACATCTGCCAGCTTTGCGGTTTCGGTAAGGAACAGATCCTGAACAACCAGGAATTCGAGGTTGTTTAGAGCCTTTTCAACATGGGTGATATCCGGGTCACTAAGCATCGGATTTTCACCGAGAAGAAACATGGCTTTCAAGTCTCCATGGTGAGCAGCATCCAGCATTTCGCCGACAGTCAAGCCTACCTTTTCTGACTGCTCGATACCCCAAGCCTTGGTGAATCGTTCCCTGATCGCCGGGTCTGTAACCGACTGGTAGCCAGGGAACACGTTGGGAAGAGCCCCCATGTCGCAGGCGCCCTGCACGTTATTTTGACCGCGCAAGGGGTTAACCCCGCTGCTGGGCTTGCCTATGTGGCCTGTCAGCATAGCCAGGTTGGCGACAGCCATAACGTTGTTAGTGCCTGTGGTAAACTGCGTTATACCCATAGTATAGAATATGGCCGCGTTTTCAGCCCTTGCGTAACCGCGAGCGACTTCCCGGAGGGTCTCGGCCGGAACACCGATTATCTCAGCGTAATTCTCCGGAGTAAAAGACTCTACAGCACCTTTCAATGCCTCGAACCCTTCGGTCCGGTTAGCTACAAAATCCTTATCATACAGTTCTTCCGCAATAAGCACATTGGCAATGGTGTTTAAAAGCGGAATGTTGGAGCCCGGCTTCAAAGGAATGTGGATGCTCGCTAATTCAGCTATTTCAGTCTTACGCGGGTCCGCCACCACCAGAGTAGCGCCCTTACGCAGCGCTTTGCGCATCTCCAGACTGATTATTGGATGGGATTCGGTAGTGTTAGAGCCAATTACAAATAGATAGTCACAATCTTTGATTTCTGCGATGGAGTTGGTCATCGCTCCGCTGCCAAATGTAGTTGCCAGACCGGCAACAGTGGAAGAGTGTCAGAGGCGGGCGCAGTGGTCGATATTGTTGTTCTCAAAGGCCACCCGCGCCAGTTTATTCATTAGATAATTTTCTTCATTGGTACAACGAGCCGATGACAATACGCCCAGGGCATTACTGCCGTATTCTGTCTTTATTTCTTTTAAGCGAGCTGCAACAAAACCCAAGGCCTCTTCCCAAGAAACTTCGACAAAATCGCTGTCTCTCTTAATTAAAGGCTTGGTCAAGCGCTCGGGGCTGTGGATAAATTCATAGCCAAAACGCCCTTTAACACAAAGATGCCGTCCGTTTACAGGACTTGAAGGGTTAGAGGTAACTCCAACCACTTTGTTGTCCTTGACATTAAGGTCGAAATTACATCCACAACCACAATAGGGGCAGGTGGTCTTGACCTTATTAACTTCCCAGGACCGGGCATTGCCCTGCATATTCTTTTCGGTTAGAGCGCCCACTGGACAAACTGCAACGCAGCTGCCGCAGCTTACACAACCGGCTTCTTTTTCACCCAAACCCATCTCTAATGCAGGCGCAACAATTGTGGCAAAACCACGGGAGACAAAATCCACCACGTCGCGGCCCACTATTTCAGAGCAAACTCGCACGCATTTCCCACATAGGATACACTTGTTGACATCCCTGTGAATAAAGGCACTGGATTCGTCCAAGGGAGTATTGGTCCTTTCGCCAACGAAGCTGGTCTTTCTTACACCATATCTATAGGCGTAATCAGCCAGTTTGCAATCACCGAACTTCTGGCAGGTCATACAGTCTTCCGGATGATTTGCTAATATCAGGTCCAGGATTGTGCGCCGCGCCTCAACAACTGCTGCTGATTCGGTTTCAACTTCCATGCCCTCTGTTGCCGTGGTCACACAGGAAGCCGGCAGATTACGAAAGCCTTTTATGTCTACCACGCAAATCCTGCATGCCCCCACACTGGACAATTCCGGGTCGTGACAGAAGGTCGGAATATCTATTCCGTTCCTGGCAGCGGCGTCTAAAACGGTCGTCCCCTGAGGAACAGCAACTTTTTTCCCGTTTATAGTGAGGGTTATATCAGCCACTCTAGTCTCCCTCCTTTTCGAGTAAGATTTTCTGTTTAGGTACTCAGAATTCAGGAGTCAGAATTCAAAATGGTTCAAGCCAACACTGTCTTGTTATCCTGTCTCCTGTCTCCTGAGTACTTTCCGCTCAAGCCTTCTTCAGCGAGTTAATCTTTTCCACAATGTTCCCCAGGCCCAAGAATTCTTCCCAGGGAACCTGGACAAACTCACCGTTTTGATTCATCAACGGCAGTTCAGTCCGGTTAGGGTTATACCGGAAATCAGAACCCATACGTCCTTTAAGGCAGAGCGGACGGCCGTTTTCGGCTGATTTAGCTGTCACCCCAACAACTTTACCGTTTTTATAGTTAATATCGAATTTGCAGCCGGATTCGCAAAAAGTACAGGTAGTCTCTTCCTTAGTAAGTTCCCATGCCCTGCCTTTACCCATCATGTTTTTGTCAATCAGGGCTCCAACGGGACAAACCGACACACACCTATTACAGTAAACACAAGCTGAATCCTTCAGTTCCGTGTCCATAAAGGTTGCTACCTTGGTATTAAATCCCCGATAGGCGAAATCAATCACGTTTCGATCATTTACCGCCTTACAGGTGGCAACACATTTACCGCACAAGATACACTTGTTGAGGTCCCTGTAGATGTACGGGTTGCTGTCCTCAACCGGAAATTCATGCTTTTCTCCCGCAAAAGCGGTGACACTGGACA
>Ga0255338_1004384_pt1 | contig 14733 bp, 10 predicted proteins | sample MeOH1_35cm_T4_19_FD_203715 | JGI IMG/M metagenome (GOLD analysis project Ga0255338, IMG submission 203715) | Sandy soil microbial communities from University of British Columbia, Vancouver, Canada - MeOH1_35cm_T4_195 | ecosystem: Engineered > Artificial ecosystem > Sand microcosm > Unclassified ...
TCCCGCCATCACCGAGACGTATTGCTTGCCGTCGATCATGTAAGTGATCGGCGGGGCGACAATGCCGGTGCCCGCGTATCCGGACCACAACTTTTCTCCGGTGGACGCGTTGTAGGCGATGAAGTCGCCGGCCGCCGTCCCCTGGAACACGAGATTGCCGGCGGTCGCGAGCGTGCCGCCGTTCCAATAGGCGCCGTACTCGACCGTCCATCGCGGCTGGCGCGCGATCGGATCCCAGGCGAGCAGGCGGCCCTTGTACGGAATCTCGTACGACTCGGACTTGCGTTCGATGGGCGCGAGCGCCAGGTTGTACGGAACGGGGCCCTTCGTCGGATCCGTCTGGATCGCCTTGAAGGTGTCGCCGCTCGCGCTGCCTTGTTCGTAGTAGCGGCCGTTGTCCTGCGCGGGGAGGTATACGAGTCCGGTCTTCGGGCTGTACGACATCGCCTGCCAGTTGTGGCCGCCGAGCGGACCGGGACGGATGTAGGTGCCCTTGTCCTTGTAGTCCGCGCCGGGCATTTCGACGGGACGGCCGGTCTTCATATCGACGTGCGAGGCCCAATTGACCTCGACGTACTTATCCGCCGACAGCAGCTCGCCGGTCTTGCGATCGAGCACGTAGAAGAATCCGTTCTTCGGCGCCTGCATGATCACCTGGCGCTGGCGGCCGCCGATCGTCAAGTCGGCCAGCATCATCGGCTGCACCGCGGTGAAGTCCCACGCATCACCAGGCGTCGTCTGGTAATGCCACACCAGTTCGCCGTTGTCCGGATTGATGGCGAGAATCGACGACAGATACAGGTTGTCGCCGCCGCCGGGGCTGCGGACGTTGCGATTCCAGGTGGAGCCGTTGCCCGTGCCGACATAGAGGAGATTCAGGTCGGGATCGTAAACCATCGAGTCCCAGACCGTGCCGCCGCCGCCGAACTTCCACCAGTCGTTGCCCTTCCACGTCGGCAACGCCGCGTCGAGCGCCTTGTTCTCCTGCGGCTTCGACGGATCGCCCGGCACGGTGTAGAAGCGCCACGCCTGCTTGCCGGTCTCCGCGTCGTAAGCGGTGATGTAGCCGCGCACGCCGTATTCGGCGCCGCCGTTACCGATGATGATCTTGCCCTTCGCGATGCGGGGCGCGCCGGTGATGGTGTACGGCTGCGACTGATCGACCGTGGTCGTGGACCACGCGGTCTTGCCGGTCTTCTTGTCGAGCGCGACCAGGCGGCCGTCGAGCACGCCGACGTAAATCTTGTCCTGGTAGAACGCCGCGCCGCGATTGACGACGTCGCAGCATGCAAGGTTGTCGTACTTGCGATGCACCTCGGGGTCGTACTTCCAGAGCTGCTTGCCGCTCTGCGCGTCGATCGCGTAGGTGACGCTCCACGATCCGGTCGCATACATCACGCCGTCGACGACAAGCGGCGTCGCTTCCAGGCCGCGATCGGTGGCGGTTTCAAACTGCCAGGCCAGCCCCAGTTGCGCGGCATTCTTGTCGTTGATCTGATCGAGCGGGCTGAAGCGCTGCTCGTAGAAATCGCGCCCGTAGGAGGCCCAGTCCTCCGACTTCTGCTGGGCCAACCCCATGGCGATGAACGCCACGACAAAGATCGCGAGACTTCCGGCAGACAGACGCGTCATTGGGCCTCCATGGCTTGTCCCGCCGAAGCGCCGAGCGCGAAGGCGGATGGGGGATTCTACCCGAGCGGGGAACCTTTGGTTGACGGCCGCCGTCTGAGTGGGTATATATGTCGATCATCGACATGTCGAAACCTAAAGCTGACCTGCCCCACGGGACGCTCGATCTCCTGATCCTCAAGACGCTGGACACGATGGGCGCCCTGCACGGCTACAGCATCGCCCGCCGCATCGAGCAGATGTCGGGCACGCTGAAGTTGAGCCAGGGATCGATTTACCCCGCGCTGATGCGCCTCGAGCAGCAAGGCTGGATCAACACCAGGTGGGGCGTGTCGGAAACCAACCGCAGGGTGAAGTTCTATGCGCTGACCCGCACCGGCGCGAAGCAGCTGCACGTCGAAGTCGCCAACTGGGAGCAGGCCGCGGCGCTCGTCGCCCGCATCCTCGACGCCAAGGCATGACTCTGACGCGCGCGCTCGCCCGTGTGCTCGCGCTGTTCGGCTCGACCCGCATCGAGCGCGAACTGGACGACGAGGTCAGCGCGCATCTCGAGCTCGCCGAGCGCGATGCGATCGCGCGCGGGCTCGATCCGGCCGAGGCCCGCCGCCACGCCCTGCGCCAGTTTGGAGGCATCGAGCAGATGAAGGAGATCCATCGCGACCATCGCAGTCCCCGCTGGATCGAGAACATGCTCAAGGATGCGCGCTATGGACTCGCCTCGCTCGCGCGCGAGCCGCTGTTCGCCGGCATCGCCATCGCGGTGCTGGCCCTCGGCATCGGCGCCAACGCCGCCGTCTTCAGCATCGCCGACGCGGTGTTGTTGAAGCCGCTCCCTTTCCCCAATCCGGATCGCATCGTGCGCATGTGGGAGGTGCCGCCGACGGGCGTCAATTCAACCACTGCGCAGAACTTCGTCGAGATCCGGCGCCGGCTGCACACCTTCGAGGTGTTCTCGGCAGAGGCCGACATCAACGCGACCGCGGAAATCGCCGGCGAGCCCGTGCGCCTCCAGGGCCGGCGTGTCTCGGCATCGCATTTCGATGTGTTCGGCGTCGCGCCAGTGCTGGGCCGCGCGTTCCGGGAAGAAGAGGATCAGCCCGGCGCGGCCAACGTGATCGTCATCAGCCATGCGGCGTGGCAACAGCGATTCGGCGGCGATCCGCACATCCTCGATCGCGAAGTGCGCCTCGACGGCGTGCCGTTCCGCATCATCGGCGTGATGCCGGCCGGCGTGCTCGATCGTGATCGCCGGCGTCCGGGCATGGCGTTCGTCAGTTTCTGGAGGCCGCTGGCCCTCACCGCGGAACAGATTGAGGCCGGGTCGCATTGGTTGAATCCCGTCGGGCGACTGAAGCCCGGCGTCTCGATCGACGATGCGCAGCGCGACATGCTGGCGGCCCGCGCGGCCATCGCCGACCTGATCCCGCAGTGGAAAAAAGACTGGAGCGTCAGGGTCGAGCCCTTTGACGCCGCGCTCGTCGACGGCACGTTGCGCCGCTCGTTGTATGTGGCGCTCGGTGCGGTGGTGATGGTGCTGCTGATCGCCTGCGCCAACCTCACCAACCTGCTGCTCGCGCGGGGTGCCGCGCGACAGAAGGAAATCGCGCTCAGGTCCGCGCTTGGCGCCACCAATGGCCGCCTGGTCGCGCAGTTGCTGACGGAGAGCCTGGTGCTGGGCATGCTGGGCGGAGTCGCCGGCATCGCGCTGGCGATGGCGTTGATTCGCCTCGCGGTCCCGGTGCTGCCGGTGGCGATTCCGTTCACCGCGACGATCGCGCTCGATGGCCGCGTCCTCGCGTTCGCCACTGTGATCGCCCTGCTCGTGTCCGCGTTGGTCGGCCTCGTCCCGGCACTGCGGCTCTCGTCCGCATCGGCGGCCGACGTCCTCAATCAAAGCACGCGCGGGTCGTCCGGACGCCACGATCGCGTCCGCCGGATCATCGTCGGCGCCGAAGTCGCCATCTCGATCGTGCTGATCTGCGGATCGGTGCTGATGTTCAAGAGTCTGATGCGGCTGCAGCAGGTTGATACCGGCGTGCGGGCGCCGAATGTCATCACGGCATCGGTGGACATTGCGCGCGACCGGTATCCGGACGCGGCGCAGGCCAATGCGTTCTACGAGCGAGTGGTCAATCAGATCGAAGCGATCCCCGGCGTTGAATCAGCGGCGGTCGCCGCGGATGTGCCGCTCGAAGGCACCGGCGGCGAGAATCTCCGCACGGCGGCGACCGGCGATCAGCGGCTGACCGTTCGCTTCAAGCGCGCCGATCCCGGCTATTTCGAAACCATCGGTCTCGAGATTCTCAAGGGCCGCGGTTTCACGCGCGCCGATCGCCTGGGCTCCCCGTACGTCACGCTGATCAATGAGGAACTCGCCAGTGATCTGAAGGCGACGTTCGGCATCAACGATCCGGTCGGTCAGGTCGTCGACCTGCCGGCGATTGGATTCTTCACCCCCACCGAGCGAAAGCCGATGACCATCATCGGCATCGTCAAGAACGAGCGCGTCCGCGGCGACCTGCGCGCATCGATGGAAGGGATTGCCTACGTGCCGATTGCGCAGGCGCCGATCCTGTGGACCAAGCTCGCCGTGCGAACACCGCTCGCCTCCACCGCGATCGTGCCGTCAATTCGCGCCGCCCTGCGCCAGGTGGACGATCGGGTGGCCCTCGCTGACGTGCGCACCGTTGAAGATCTGCGCGCGCTGAGTCTGTCCGGCGCCAGGGAACCGGCGTGGCTGATCGGCATCTTCGCGATCCTGTCCGCATGCCTCGCCGCCCTTGGCCTCTACGGCGTCGTCTCGCACAGCGTCAGCCGTCAGCAGCGCGAGATCGGCATCCGCATGGCACTCGGGGCGCGATCCGCCGAGGTGCTGTCGATGGTGATTGGGAATGTCTTGACGACGATCGGCGGCGGGTTGGCCGTCGGCCTGATCGCATCGCTGGTGTTGACGCGGGTCACGCAAAGCCTGCTGTTCGAGACCTCGGCGCTCGATCCGGTGGCCTTCGCGATCGCCGCCAGCGCCATGGCGATGGTCGGCGTCATCGCCGCGGTGATCCCGGCCACCCGCGCCATGCGCGTCGACCCAGCCACGGCCCTGCGCGCGGAATAGAGTTTGCTCCTCATCTCCCTGAGGTGAGGACATGGACTCTTTGAAGAAGCACGGCGACCCACTTGCAGAAGAGATCGACCGTAATACGGTTCGCGGTGCCGACGTCGTGGGCAATAACCAACCCGGCAGCAAGGGCGATGGCTCGGTGACTCGCGCCGGCTCGGGCGCTCGAGACGAAGACGAAGGCGCGGAAGGCGAATTCGTGCGCAGCGCCGGCCAGACGCCGAATCCGAATCAGCCCGACGACGATGCCACCATGCCGCCGGGGGCCGATCCGGACCACACGCGTAACACCATGTAGCGACGAACGGAGACAACTCGGACGGAGGCTGCCGTGGTATTTTTCCGGGCCATGAGCAACCTTCGTACGAGTGTCCTGACGGCCGCGTCAATCGCGGCCGCAATTCTCCTCATTACCGCGGTGCGCCCGTCCGCACAGGCCAAGCCCGCGGCTCCCACGTTCAAAGTCGATCCGACCTGGCCGCTGGAAATGCCCAACCACTGGATCATGGGCGCGGTCACCGGCGTCTTCGTCGATGCCAAGCAGCACGTCTGGGTGACGCATCTCCCCGAAGTGCTGACCGAAGAAGAGCTCTACGAGGAGCCGTGGAATGTCGTCACCCCGCCGGCGCCGGGCGGCGCGCGCGGCGGTGCGGCGGCCGCGCCTGCGGCGCCGAAGGAGAAACCCGTGCAGATCGGCACCTGCTGCAAGGCGGCGCCGCCGGTGCTCGAGTTCGATCAGCAAGGCAAGCTCGTGCAGGGCTGGGGCCAGGGTTCCTACGACAACATGACCGACTGGCCGCGCGAGCCGCACGGCATCTTCGTCGATCACCAGGACAACGTCTGGATCGGCAGCTACAACCGTCACCGCGTGATGAAGTTCACGCGCGACGGCAAGCACCTGCTCACCATCGGTGAATACGAAAAGACCAACGGCAGCGCCGACACGCACCTGCTCGGCGGACCGTCAGGCATCTGGGTCGATCCCACCACCAACGAAGTCTTCATCTCCGACGGCTACCGCAATCGCCGCGTGATCGTGTTCGACACCAACGGCAAGTACCTGCGCCACTGGGGCGCCTACGGCAAGGTGCCGGACGATACCGAACGATTCGATCCCAGGACGATGGTCACCGGCGCGCTGCCGCAGCAGTTCTCGACGCCGCACGGCATCACCGGTTCGAAGGACGGCAAGATCTACGTCGCCGATCGCCGCGGCAACCGCGTCCAGGTGTTCGATCACATGGGCAAGTTCCTGGCGGAGAAAGTCGTCGCGCCGGCCACGCTGTCGTCGGGCTCGGCGTTCGTGCCGGTGCTCTCGCCCGATCCGCAGCAGACCTGGCTGTATCTCGCGGACGGCACCAATCACAAGGTGTGGATCATGCGCCGCTCGGATCTCGAGATCGTCGGCGAGTTCGGCCGCGGCGGCCGCCAGCTCGGACAGTTCCTCCGCCCGCACGGCATGAGCATCGACAACCAGGGCAACCTCTACGTCGGCGAAGCATCAACGGGCCGTCGCGTTCAGCGATTCCTGTTGCAGAAACGGTAAACGTTTGGAGAGCGACGGCTTGAGCCGTCGCGACGAGGGCCACGACATGAAGAGACTCATTTGCGCGGTTGCGATGCTGCTTGGCGCCGCCGCGCCGGCATTCGCCACCTGGTCGGTGATCGCGATTGATGCGAAGACCGGCCAGGTGATCATCTCCTCGTCAACCTGCGTGCGCCAGGAGGGCTTCCCCGCGCGGAAGCCCAACGGCGCGCGCGACCTGATGGACGTGCAGGCGGTGATCGTGCCCGGCGTCGGCGTCGCCGCCTGCCAGGCCGGCGTCGACAACACGCGTGAGAACCAGATGCTCGTTTACAACGAGATCAAGAAGGGCACGCCGCCCGCGGACATCATCGAGATGTTGAAGAAGGATCCGAACGTCGAACGCCGGCAGTTCGGCATCGTCTCGATTCCCGACGGCAAGAAGATCACGCCGCAGAACAACCGCGCCGGCTTCAATGGCACGGGCAACGGCCGATCGTCGCTGTATTACGGCGGGTCGTACGGCGATTATTACTTCCAGGTGCAGGGCAATACGCTGCTCGGCGACCAGGTCGTCTACCAGGCGGCGCTCGCCTTCACCCGCGCCACCGGCACGCTGGCGGATCACGTGATGGCGGCGATGGAAGCGGCGGACGCGAACGGTGGCGACAGCCGCTGCAACTGCGGCAACAACCCGCTCGACTTCGTGCCGTGCGACAACAAGACCTCGCACGTCGCGTACATCGCCATCGCCAACAAGGACGATCAGGCCGGCGTCACCCACAACGACGGCAAGTACTTCGCCTACCTTGCGGTCGGCGACAACGACATCAAGAAGGGTGAGAGCGCCAATCCGGTGAAGACGCTGCGGATGCGCTACAACGCGTGGGTGAAGGCCGGGGCCAAGCGGACCAATCCGCCGGGCCCCTCCCTATACAAACCGTCGATGTAAAAAATTGGGCGGACTTCGGTCCGCCCTTTTCTCGCGATCGCTAGCGACGCGCCACGCTCCAACCGCCCCAGGCGCGGCCATCAGGACTGCTGCATCCAAACGTGCCACTGCCGGAGGCCGGACCAGTGGCGGCGTTGGCCACTAATCCCCCGCTAAATCCACATGTGAATCCGAGTCCCGACGCCGACCCGCCGGCTCCCCCGCTGGCGCCGACGCTGCCGGTTCCGCCGACGGGCGCGGTGACGGTGATGCGGCCACCGGCGACTGATAACGCAAGTCCCAGCGTGCCGGTCAACGAATCCTCGCCGTCGAAGGCGTACCAGGAAATCGATCCGGTGTACGACCCGTCGAAGATGCCGGCGGCCGCTGCCGGCAGCCGGACGTCGGCGATCGGTTTTGTGGACGCGCCTGCCGGAACAGTGACGCGCTCGGCGGTCGCGGCCGTGCCTCGGCCCCGAAACACCGTCACCGTGCTGCCGCCACCAGAAGGATCACGCCCCGGCATGGTCACTGCCGTTCCGCCCTGCGGACCCTGGCTTGGGATTTCAGCTGCCGCTGCATTGGTCGCAAACAGATCCATCGCGGCGATGTCCGCAACCGGTAGCGCCGCGCCATACTCCTTCGCGGTGTCGAGGATCTTGCGGCCCTGGTCGCGGATCGTCTCCGAGTACGAGATCGAGTCATTCGCGCCGGCCGCGGTGGAGAGGATGTAGGTGCCGACCAGGTAATTGGCGGCCACCAGCGCCAGCCCAACGGCCACGACGCCTGCCGTCAAGGCAATCAACGGTGATTGTGCAATGACAGCAGCAGCGACGGCCACGGCGCCTCCGCCGACGAGAACCCAGCCGCCCCACTTCGCCGTTTCGGAGGCAACGGAACGGAAGAACCCGCAGAGCAAATTGTTGGCATCGAGGTCGCCGGTGTCGGGCTCGCAGGAGGGCAGCGCGGCTGCGTGCATAGCGCTCTCGCGCGAAGCGGCGAACGTGCTGACACCCTCGAGATACCCGAGCAGCATCTGGTCGGTGAAGCGCAGCGCCGGGGCGTCGAGGACGAGCTGCGAATTGTCGCCGGTGTTGATCGTCGTCGCCGATGTCGGATCCGCGATGATCCGATCAATGTTCGTGAGGATCTCGTTTTGCGCCGTGAGATAGGTATCGATCGCGGCCTGTGTCGCGGGTGTCGCGCGCGATCCGCTTTTCGTCGAGGAGAGCAGCGTCTGCAGCACGCGCACATAGCCGCGTGTCAGCGCGCCGGCTTTCATCGCTGCCGGCACGGCGGTCATCGGCACCAGATCCAGTCCGGTCAGGACGTTGGATGACGAGACGGTGTCGTTGCTGATTTGCAGGACCTGCACGTCCACCGCGCCAAACCCGAATCCGCTGTTCTGCGGATCGGGAATCGGCGGCACGATGACTTCAACTTGCGTCGCCGAGACGGCGTAGGCGGGAACGGAAATCTTCACACCGCGCTGCCTGGGATTGAACACCACGGAGATCGCCGACGTCGCCGGTTGAAATCCGGAGCCGGTGATCACCAGTCGTTGAAAGGGCTTAACCGACGCCCGGCTCAACGACGCAATCGACACAGTTGCCGACTGGCGAGCCGCGATCGGGATAGGAGAGGCAACGACGCACCACACCAACGCCGCCGAGACGAACTTCCTCATGGGGGGCCTCCGGAGCATGCATTATCAGGCCGCCACGGTCCGGTCACATCACCCAATTGGGTTCGAGAAGACGTGTGCAGCGGCGGGCAGTCACCCGCCGCTGCGCCGGAAATTACTGATTGCCGCCGCGGCCGCCCTGGCGTGGCGGATTCTTCAACAGCTTGTACTGATTGAGGCCCGCGTTCACCTTGAACTCGATGCCCATGCGACCGATCTCCGCGGTCGCTTTCATCGGATCACCCGACACCCCTGAATCCTTCGGACCACCCCACGGCTTGATCATGTCCTTGCGCACGCCGGTCGGACGCACGAACAGCATCTGGGACGTGTCGCTGATGCCGGCGTGGCTGCCGACCGTGTCCTCGTCGTAGCCGTAGGCCGCCTGCAGCCAGGCGCGGTAATAGATGCGGCTGGCTTCGTAATAGTCAGTCAGTGCGTAGACGCGCGTCTTGGTGCCCTTCCACTCTTCGTTCAGCTTCGCCGCCACGTCGGTCATGCCCTGCTGGTTCGGGCCGCTGTCGCCGATGAACAGAATGTCCGTCGCACCATGCACCTTGAGGCTGCGCGCGGCCGCGTCGAGAATCATGTTGTAGGCAGGTGACGGCACCGAAATCGCGCCGGGGTTCTGACGATCCGGATCGCCCTCGGGCACGTATTGCAGCACCGGCGCAACGAGCGCGTTCTTCAAGCGGCGCGCCATCAGGTTGGCGGAGTGCGCGACGATGAAGTTATGTTTGCCCATCACCATGTGGTAGCCGTTCTTCTCGGTACCGCCGGTGGGCACGATGAACACGGTCTTGCCGCCCTTCATCGCATCGCGGGTTTCTTCCCACGTCATTTCGTCGATGAACACCGTGTCAGGCGCCTTGGTCGGCGTCATCGACTTGGGCGCCGTATCCATCGTCGGCTCGAGTGATGCGGTCTGCGGACGCGCACCGCCACCGCCGCCGCGTCCGCCGCCCTGCGGCTGCTGCGCCGCAGCCACCGGCGGCTCGGTGCCGGCCTGCATCTTCTTGATCTGCGCCATCGCGAGATCGAGCTTGACCTGCAGCAGTTGCTTGCCGATTTCCGGGGTCGCCTTGCTCTGGTTGTTGCCGCTGACGCCGTTGTTCGGATAATCGTTGCCGGTGAGTCGATCGCGCCGAATGTGCTTCGGATTGACGAACAACAGTTCAGAGGTATCGAGAATGTTGGCGTGATTGCCGACCTGGTCGTCGGCGACCTTCAGCAGCTTCGCCATCATCGTGTTCTGCTCGGCGTGCGCCTTGGTGTAGTAGTCGTCCACCCAATACGCCGTCGCCGCGCCATTCCACAACGCGTTCAGCTTCGTCGCCGCATCGCGCATGCCGTTGCGGTTGCCGCCGGACTCGCCGATGAACCAGATCTTCTTGAAGCCGCCGGCCTTGAAACTCTTGCCGGCGTTGACCAGCAGCTCGACGAAGCGATCGTCGGGCAGCGTGATGGTGCCCGGCTTCGCCATGTGGCCGCCGATCTGTTCCCAGCTGCCCTCGGGCACGTAGGTGACGACGGGCGCGACCAGCGTCTTGCCCATCAGGCGCGCGATCTTGTCGGCGCTCCACTCCATGACGAACTTGTGCTCGCCGTCCACCATGTGCGGACCCTTTTGCTCGGTGCCCGCGGTGCCGATGAGCACGTTGGTGGTGCCACCCGCAATCAGATCGCGGACTTCAGCCCACGTCAGGTCTTCGATGAACACCGAGTCCGGCGCCTTGCCCGAGGCCTGCGTCGCCGGAGCATCTGCCGGTCGCTGCGCAGAAAGTGCCACAGCGAGCGTCGCGGAGAGACAAATTGTTGCAATCAGTACGCGCTTCTTCATGCGCCGCATAATACTCGGGATTGAGTAGCGGTTGGTGCCAGGCACCCACCGTGATCGAGTCGCGGTTGGTGCCAGGCACCAATCGCCACCCGGCAAGTAGAATGGCCGGGTGAACACTTTGCGCACGGCTCTGCTGGCGGCCGCGGTTCTTCTCAGCGGCTGCGCCTCTTCACCCACGGCCAAACCGGCCGCGCAACCGGCGCCGGCCCCATCCGCGCCGTCGTCGTCCGCCTCGCTGCGACAGCAATGGCTCGACATGTTCGCGCGCGGGTACTTTCCGGGACGCAGCGGCCAGGTGTTCGTCGTGCCGAAGCAGGGCTGGTTCGTCACCTCGCACGATCCGCTCTACAACTTCATGCACGGATCGCCGTGGGAATACGACACGCACATTCCACTGCTCTTCTACGGCGCGCCGTTCATCAAGAGCGGTTCGTATCCCGCCGCCGTGAAGCAGCAGGACATCGCGCCAACCGTCGGCGCGCTGATCGGCGCATCGCCCCTCCCGACCTATACGGGGCGCGCGCTCACGGAGGCGCTATCGGCGGGCAACGGCCGCCCACGTATCGTCACGGTGATGGTCCTCGACGCGATGCGCGAGGATTATTTCGACAAGTACGCGTCGGTGATGCCGACGCTGACGCGCCTGCGCAAGGCAGGCGCGTGGTACGGCAACGCGCACACGGTGGTGTTGCCGACCGTGACCGGCGTCGGACACGCCAACATCGGCACCGGCAGCGATCCCCGCTTCCACGGCATCGTCAACAACAACCTCTTTAATCGCGCGACCGGCAAACCCCAGGAAGCCTACGAACAACTCGATACCAAAGAGCTGATGGCGCTGACGCTCGCCGATCAGTGGAACCTGACGACTGACGGCCAGGCGGTGATCATCGGCCAGGGCGGCGCGATTCGCGCGACCGCAGGCCTGGTGGGTCGCGGCGCGTGCTTGATCAGCGGCAGGAAGGTCATCGCCGCCAGCTATGGCGGCGCCGACGGCGGATGGGAAACCAATCCGACCTGCTACACGATGCCGGAGGCGCTGAAGCGGTTCACCGGACGCAACGTGTGGGAGGCAGCCGGCGGCAAGTGGATGGGCCACGACATTTCCAGCGCCTCGAAGTTCCGTGCCTCGGCGCTGTTCCAGAAATACGAGGGCGAAGCGCTGCGCGCGGTGGTGGATGAATCCGCCGTCGGCGCGGACGAAGTCACCGACCTGATCTACGTCAACATGAAGGGGCCGGACTACACCTCACACGCTTACGGTCCGGACTCTCCCGAACAGCCCCTCACGCTGGCGGAACTCGATCGACAGATCGCCGCCTACCTGCAGTTGATGGACAAGAAAGCCGGACCGGGCCGGAGCGTACTGGTGATCACCGCCGATCACGGTCAACCGGTCGAGCCGCCTGCGGGCGGCCGTGTTTACCTGGACGATGTGATCGCCCAGTTGAACAAGAAGTTCGATGCCGAGGGCAAGTTCATCAGCTATTACAACGATGCGGCGAACAACCAGCTGCATCTCGATACCGCGCGACTCGGGACGCTCGGCTTTTCGCTGAAGGATGTGGCCGCGTTCCTCGAGGGGCTCGACGTTTTCGAGGCCGCCTTCACCGAGGACGAAGTCAGAGCCGCGCAAGCGCGACTGCCGAAATAAGGCGGTCAGTACTCCGCGAACGCATCGTCCGGGTAGCAATACAACCATCGCTCCCCCGGTTCGGCCGATGCGATCACTGGATGCCCCGTCGCCTTCGCATGCTTGGTGGCATGTCGATGCGGTGAGTTGTCGCAGCAATGCGTCCCGCCGCATTCCTGGCAGGTCCGCAGATGCACCCAGGTGCCGCCGATCTTGATGCACTCGTCGCAGTGGCGCGCCTTCGCCTGCTTGATGTCCGTAACCGCGTCGATATGCTCACAGGTCTGATTGGGCATGAGGTCACCTTCCTAGCGAAGCACTTGATGCACGAACGCCACCGCGATCGATCCCTCGCCGACCGCTGACGCCACTCGCTTGACATTACCGCCGCGCACATCACCCACGGCGAACATCCTTGGCTGGCTGGTCTCCAGCAGGAACGGCGGCCGAGTGAGCGGCCATGCGGATGCCGCGAGCTCATCTGGCGACAAGTCCGTTCCGGTCTTCACAAAACCTTTTTCATCGACGACGATGCAGCCGTCCAGCCAGCGGGTGTTGGGCACGGCGCCGGTCATCATGAAGACGTGCCCGATGCTGTGAGCTTCCGTCTCTCCAGAGCGATCGTCCCGCCACCGCACGCGCTGCAGTTCCTGTTCGCCTTCGAGCGCCACGATGCGCGTCTGCGTGTGAACGACGATGTCAGGATGCTCCTCGATGCGCCGAATCAGGTATCGAGACATCGACTCCGCGAGCCCCGGACCGCGCACGAGCACGTGGACACGACGCGCCTGCGAAGCCAGGAAGACCGCCGCCTGGCCGGCCGAGTTGCCGCCGCCAACGACCGCGACTTCGGAGCCGGCACACAAGCGTCCCTCCATCGGCGTCGCGGCATAGTAGATGCCGGCGCCTTCGAAGCGGCTCAGGTTGTCGAGCGACGGTTTTCGATATTCGGCGCCGGTCGCGATGATCACCGCGCGCGCCGTAATGGGCACTCCGTCGCCGGTATCGATCGTGTAGCGGCTGCCCTCGCACGATAGGCGAATCGCGCCTTTCGCGACCAGCACCTGCGCACCAAACTTCAGCGCTTGCGCGTAGGCGCGACCGGTCAGGTCGATACCGGAGATGCCGGTTGGGAACCCCAGATAGTTTTCGATGCGCGAGCTGGATCCCGCCTGCCCGCCCGGCACATTCGACTCGAGCACGAGAACGTCGAGGCCTTCCGATGCGCCGTAGACCGCGGCCGCAAGGCCGGCAGGCCCGGCGCCGACGACGACCAGGTCCCTGAGGCGATCCTGGTTCACCGCATCGTTGAACCCGAGACAGTCGGCGATCGCCGCATTGGTCGGATTGCGCAGGACGGTCCGGCCGCGGCAGATCAGGACCGGCAAATCAGCAACGGCGATCTGGAAGCGATCCAGCAGCTCCTGCGCCTCGCGGTCGCGATCGAGATCGACGTAGTGAAACGGGTGGCCGTTGCGGGTCAGGAATTCGTTGACGCGCAGCGTGCCGGCGCTGTGCGTCGACCCGATCATGATCACGTCGCCGAGCTCGTTCGAGATCAGCTCCAGGCGCCGCATGATGAACGCGCGCATCATGATTTCGCTGAGCTCCGCGTCGCTCTGGATGACGCCGAACAACTCCTCGCGCGTCAGTTCGATGACCTCACCGGGTTGGCTGACGCGCAGCTGCGAGAGCGCGCGGCGCCCGTTCATCACCGTGCTTTCGCCAGAGAATTGCGCCGCCTGCAACCGGACAATGACGGTTTCTCCACCGTCGAAGGGCCGAACAGCCTCGATCTCGCCGCTCAGCACGACGAAACACGGCACCGGTCGATGACCGACCTCGACGAGCACCTCACCGGCGATGGTGGTCCGCCGGCGGCCATGCGGCTCGATGCGGGCGATCTGAGCGGCCGAGAGTCTCGGAAAGACGCGCTCAGGACGAGAGACGCCGACGCCGAGCGGAGTGACGCGGTCCGGAGAGTCCATGGGTTATCGCACCGCCGCTACATGACGGAGTCAGCGCGGACCGGGCGCGAGGTTCGTGTAGAAGTACCGCGCGATCAGCTTGTAGACGTGCACCGTCGTGCCCGGCCCCTCGGAGATGCTGTGGGTCCGGTTCGGATAGATCATCGAATCAAACGGCTTGCCGAGTTCGATCAGCCGATTGATCAACCGTTCGGTGCCCTGCATGTGCACGTTGTCGTCGCCCGAGCCGTGGACGACCAGCAACTTGCCCTTCAACCCTTCTGCGAAATTGATCGCCGAGCCAATCTGGTAGCCGGCCTCGTTCTCCTGCGGCACGCCCATGTAGCGTTCCTGGTAGATAGTGTCGTAGAGCTTCTGATCCGGCACCGGCGCCACCGAGACGCCGACC
>Ga0255338_1004385_pt1 | contig 14725 bp, 18 predicted proteins | sample MeOH1_35cm_T4_19_FD_203715 | JGI IMG/M metagenome (GOLD analysis project Ga0255338, IMG submission 203715) | Sandy soil microbial communities from University of British Columbia, Vancouver, Canada - MeOH1_35cm_T4_195 | ecosystem: Engineered > Artificial ecosystem > Sand microcosm > Unclassified ...
CAGGAGTGGAGGCGCCCGGGTTTTACGGTTGAAGTTGGTGCAGGGGCAAATCCTTTACCCCTGCAGGTCCTTCCCGGGATTTATACCCAGCTGGAAAAACTGCTGTTGCGCTGTGCGATGGGCCCTAGTCAAGGGAGTTAAGCACCATTTCGTGGAGCAAATACTCGATAGGTCCGATGAACAAGGTCAAAACTATAGCCCAGCCTAGGGTTATGTTACAATTAGGAAAAAATTTTGCCACCGCCCAGATGATTGCCGCCATGGCTGGAAAGCCCAATAGCAGTGATTTAAAGTTTCCCAGATTGGGAACAATTACCAAGTCAGCCACAGCCCCAACCAGGGTGAGGACGGCTATTGTAATTACGATGGGCAGGTAACTCCCATAAAGGCTGGGAACAAGCATGTCTGCCACCACCAAAACCAAGCCAAACCCAACGATTTTACCCAAAACGTTCACGCTGACCAAGGGGAATTTAGGTTTCAGCATACAAAACCCACCTTTTCCATTTTTGACTGTATTGGTAACATTACAACAAAAGACAAAACTTATTCCGCCTCTCACCTTGACAGGTGAATTTTTTTTCTGTAAAATCACGGTGTAAAGCAATTTTGCTTTACAGTATTAAATATCGAACCATGCTTGGTTTCGGACTTCGGATCTCGGACTTCGGACCTCGATTAGGAGGCTGCCGTGGACAAATTGGCCCGGATGGCTTTGCTGTATGATTTTTATAGTTCTCTGCTCACTCCAAAGCAGAGGGAAAGTTTGGATTTGTATTATCAGCAGGATTTTTCGCTTGGGGAGATTGCGGAAGAGAGCGGAATCAGCCGTCAGGCCGTGCATGATTTGTTAAAACGCACTGAAAAGATCTTGCTCGAATATGAGAAGAAGTTAGGACTGGTTGAACTCCATCTTGAGAGAAAACAGGGATTCCAGGAGATCATAAGCTTACTGGACAGGACTACAGCTGATTCCGCCCTGCTTGCCAGGGTTAAACAAATAGTACTGGAACTTTCGGACAAAGACTAGAAAAGAGAGGAACTTCCAATGGCAATGTTTGAAAGTCTGGCGGAAAAACTCCAGGCTACTTTTAAGAAATTAAAGGGTAAAGGAAAGCTGTCTGAAGCGGATGTCAATGAAGCTATGCGTGAGGTCCGGATGGCTTTACTTCAGGCCGATGTAAATATCAAGGTTGTAAAGGACTTTGTCAATAAGGTGAAGGAACGGGCTGTTGGCGAGGAAATCTTTCATAGTCTTACCCCTGGTCAACAGGTAATCAAAATAGTTCACGAGGAAATGATCGCTCTGATTGGCGGCTCTCAGAGCAAGATTCAAATCTCCTCCAGACCACCTACAGTGGTTTTGCTCGTTGGTTTGCAGGGTGCAGGTAAGACCACTCATGCTGCCAAGCTTGCAAATCTGATGCGCAAACAGGGAAAACGCCCTTTAATGGTGGCCTGTGATGTGTACCGGCCCGCTGCAATTAAACAACTGCAGGTTCTTGGGGAGCAGTTAAACATTCCCGTATTTTCTATGGGTACTGATCAAAATCCGGTTGAGATAGCCAAGTCGGCCATAGACCATGCCAATTCCCACGGCAATGACCTGGTGATTATCGACACAGCCGGCCGTCTGCACATAAATGAAGAACTTATGGGAGAACTCAAAGAGATCAAAGCAAGTGTCAAACCACATGAAATCCTCCTGGTAGTGGATGCTATGACTGGTCAGGACGCTGTCAATGTCTCCGATTCTTTTAATAAGGACCTTGGGTTGGACGGGATTATCCTGACTAAACTGGACGGTGATACAAGGGGCGGAGCTGCTATATCGGTAAAAGCAGTTACGGGCTGTCCAATTAAATTCGCCGGAGTGGGAGAGAAACTCGATGCTATCGAGCCTTTTCATCCGGACAGGCTGGCCTCGCGGATTCTGGGCATGGGAGATGTGCTAAGCCTGATCGAGAAGGCCCAGGAGGCATTTGACGAGGAAAAAGCCAAAGAGATGGAGCGAAAAATCCGTAAGCAGGAATTGACCCTGGAGGATTTCCTTGACCAGCTCCAACAGTTAAAGTCTATGGGACCACTAAGTTCCCTGCTTGAGATGATTCCCGGAGTTGGAGGGAATAAACAGCTAAAGAATATCCAGGTAGATGATAAACAATTCGGCAGGGTGGAAGCCATCATCAAATCCATGACCCCTCAGGAAAGACGCAATCCAAATGTTATTAAGGAAAGCCGCAAGAAAAGGATTGCCAAGGGGAGCGGCACCAGCATCCAGGAAGTGGGCAGACTGCTGAAGCAGTTTGAGGAAACTAAAAAGATGATGAAACAGTTTGTCGGTGGCGGAAATCTGATGAAAAAGGGTAAGAAAAAAGGCGGTTTCCGCTTGCCTTTCTAAATAGACTATCGACCGTGCCTAACTGCACGCGAAGATACACATGGTTCAAACTCTAACGAGTTGATTGCCAGAGTAATCAACCTGAATTTTGTTAAGGAGGTGACACATAAATGGCGACTAAAATTCGCATGCGCCGACTAGGTGCCAAAAAAGCACCGTTCTATCGTTTGGTTGTTGCGGACAGCCGTTCCCCACGTGATGGTCGTTTTATCGAGGAAATCGGTTATTACGATCCGACTAAGGAACCTGTCCTACTAAAAATCGACGAAGAGAAAGCCCTGAAGTGGCTAAAAGAGGGAGCCCAAACTTCCGAGACCGTTCGTTCCCTGTTCAATAAGGCTGGCATCTTGGCCAAGCTGAATGAAGCAAAGTAAATCCCTTGAGGACCTGGGGGTGATTAAATGCGGGAACTGGTAGAAATTCTGGCAAAGGCTTTAGTGGACAACCCGGATCAGGTAACTGTAACTCAGGCCGAAACAGAGCGCTCCATTGATGTGTCATTGCGGGTCGCTCAGGAGGATATGGGTAAAGTCATCGGTAAGCAGGGGAAAATCGCTAAAGCTATCCGGACAGTGGTTAAGGCCGCTGCTGTAAAAGACGGACGCCGGGTCAATGTCGATATCGATCAGTAAAAGCAGGTTGGTGACGGGCCAAGGTCAGGCCGCGGTTAAATACCGCTTAAGCCAACAAGAACAGCGCTCTGGCCGTTTCAGCCCGCATCGCCGGCGTACTTTAAGTATGTCTGTGGTGCCGGCAGAAACGGCTTTGCGCCTTTCTTGACCTCAGGAAACAAACGAAGCGCGCATTTCTTGGTTTGCAAGGGCTGGAATTTAACAAAAGGTTAGGTAGGGCAGCTGGAAGCATTAGAGGGTTTAATTCCGAGGTCTGAGGTTAGACTGCAGCTGCAGGACCTCCAACAAGGGGGAGATAGCTTGGACAAGCTGAGGATTAAGACGGAAGTACCAGTAATTGTAATCGTAACGGACCGGTTCAAGCACAAACTGACTTTTGATTATCAGGAAAAGATCCGGAAGATTGAACTTGAACTGCAGCAGCTTGATTTTACCTCGCGGCGAACCATGATGGAGGCCGAGCGTCAGGGACAAGCTGCTCAGGTTCAAAAGCAGGTGGACTCGGAACGTCAAACAAAATTGGAATACAAGCAGCAATTGCTGGAACAGCTGAAGGTGATAGCCCGCCTTAAGCCCGGGGATGAGGTCCTGCAGGGTCAGGTGGAGGGTATGCAGGAGGTTGGGCCAGGGGATAATTGGAATGAGATCATGAATGCTAAGATTGTGGTAAAAGATGATCAGGTGGTGGAAATCAGGCGTGGCTGAACGAATAGTAATCGGTAAAATCGTTTCGGCGCATGGGATTAAGGGTGAGGTCAAGGTTTATCCCTGGACCGATGACACTGACAGGTTCGGGCTGCTGAAGGAAGTTCTGATAGTAAAGGACGAAGTGGTCCGGACTGTACATATTGTCTCAGCCCGCACCCACAAAAACGTGGTAATTTTGGCTTTGCGGGAATTCAACAGCGTCAATGAAGCGCAGGAATTGGCAGGGTGGAACGTTGAAATTGAACACAAGGATCTTCTGCCGTTGCCGGAGGGTCGTTATTATATTTTTCAGTTGGTTGGTCTTAAGGTTAGGACTTTAGACGGACAGGAATTGGGAGTTCTTTCTGAGGTTCTTCAGACCGGGGCCAATGATGTATATGTGGTTAAGGGTCCCGGGGGCAAGGAAGTGCTTATTCCTGCTCTGAAAAGCGTTGTTAAACAGATAGATCTGGACGCACAGCAAGTATTGATCGACCCTCTTCCCGGTCTTCTCGAGGACTAACAAGGAAAAATACGTTGGAACCGCATTGATAAAGTGGTGAAATGATTGAGAATTCATGTCTTGTCTATTTTCCCGGAAATGTTTGGGCCGCTTAATGAGAGTATCCTTAAGAAGGCCCAGAAGAAGGAATTAATAGAACTTAATCTGGTTAATTTTCGCAATTACGCCTATAGTAAGCACAAAAACGTGGATGACTACCCATATGGCGGCGGAGCAGGGATGGTGCTTAAACCGGAGCCGATATTTGAAGCGGTTAAGGCGCTTCCTGTTCAGGGTAAAGCCAAAATAATTCTTATGTCCCCCCAGGGTGAGGTATTTAACCAAGAGCTGGCCCGGGAATTGGCTGTGCAGCAAGAATTGGTGTTTATTTGCGGCCACTACGAAGGGTTTGACGAGCGCATCCGTCTTTTGGCAGATCTTCAGCTCTCAATCGGGGATTATGTCCTCACCGGGGGCGAACTTGGGGCCATGGTAGTAATTGACGCGGTGGCCAGATTGATTCCGGGAGTGTTGGGGGAGGAACAGTCAGCCCAGGACGATTCCTTTTCTTCCGGTTTCCTGGAATATCCGCAGTATACTCGTCCTCCTGTTTACGACAGTATGCACGTACCTGAGGTGCTGCTTTCGGGGGATCATGCCAAGGTAGGATTATGGCGGCGTAAAGAAGCTTTGCGGCGCACGTTGTTAAAGCGCCCTGACATTTTTAACAGCTCAATACTGCAGGCTGAGGATTTCCCGTTGTTGCGGGAGTTGATGGAGGAGGAGCCCAGGATAGTAGAGCTGAGCCATTTGTGGCTGCAGTTTGAGCCTCCGCTGAAACCAAAGCGGGCGAAGAAAATCAGGAGGGACCCGGTTGAGCAGGAATAATGTATATTTAGGTTTATTGCACCACCCAGTATATAACAAGAATATGGAAGTGATCACTACCTCCATTACCAATCTGGATCTGCATGATATTGCCCGTAGTTCTTCAACCTATGGGGTGGCCCGCTATTATGTCATCCACCCGGTGGAAGCCCAGCAGAATCTTGCCAAGCGTATTCTTGGCTATTGGACAGAGGGTTTTGGGGCTAACTATAACCCGGATCGCTACCAGGCTTTTCAAGTCCTGAGGTTGGTGAGAGAGCTGCAGGAAGCATTGGACGAGGTGGAAGCGGAGTGGGGGAGGAAACCTGTGTTAATTACAACGGACGCCAGAACCTACCCTAATTCCATCAGCTATGTGCGGCTTAGAGAGCAGATTGAGTATAAAGACAGACCGTATTTCATCTTATTCGGTACAGGTTGGGGAATGATCAAAGAGCTGATGGAAAAGGCGGACTATATTCTTGAACCAATATATGGCCCGGGCGAGTACAACCATCTCTCGGTCCGCAGCGCAGTTGCCATTATCCTCGACCGCCTCCTCGGCGAACCCTGGTTTAGCAAGTAACCTATAAAAGCATGCAGCACAAAATTAATGCGTCAGCTCTGATTTTATAGTAATAAACTTGACAGATTTTGCAAATTATTTTAAAATATCTTGAGAAGCTAGTCTAGGATTGCTATCCACAGAGACGGGTTTCTTATATATAGATTTCTCAACTGACTCCATTTTCCCTCATTCCTGTCAGGGAGTAGGGCCTAAAATATTTGGGGGACGGCTTGTAGCTGTTGATATATAAGAAAAGTACTGGTCTAAAGTCGCGGACCTTGATTTCATTGTATCCCGCGATGGTATATGTGGTTAGTATTCGCAAAGATCGGCTGTGCCGATCTTTTTTGGCTTGGGAAACTGGTTCGGCGGCAGATTTTTTCGGCGAATAGCTTCAAATCTCTCATGAGAATTTAACAACATAAAATTTGTTCAAGGAGGTGAAATCATTGAGTACTAGCGTAATAGCAATTTTAGTGGCAATTGTTGGTTTGGCTATTGGCGTGGGGCTAGGCTATCTGGTACGCAAAAGTATTGCTGAAAAAGCCATAGGCAGCGCTGAGGAAGAATCCAAACGGGTTGTTGAAGCCGCACAGAAGGATGCCGAAGCCAAGAAGCGCGAGGTGGTAGTGGCGGCAAAAGAAGAAGTCATGCATATTCGAAATGAAGTTGAGAAGGAAACCAGGGAACGTCGTAACGAGCTCCAGCGCCTGGAACGACGTCTGTTACAAAAGGAAGAATCTCTTGAGCGCAAGATAGAAGGCCTTGAGCGCAAGGAAGAAGGCCTACACCGTAAAGAGGCTGATGTTGACCGGACCCGGGAGGAACTAAACGGTCTGATATCCAAGCAGCAGTCAGAGTTGGAAAGGCTTTCTGGACTAACTTCAGAGGAAGCGCGGCAGCTGCTGCTTTCCAACATCGAGGACGAAATTAAACACGAAGCCGCTATCATGATTAAAGAAATTGAGACGCAGGCTAAGGAAGAAGCTGACAAACGGGCAAAGAATATTATCTCCTTGGCAATTCAACGCTGTGCCGCGGATCATGTGGCTGAAACCACGGTATCCGTTGTAGCTCTACCCAGCGATGAAATGAAAGGGAGAATTATTGGTCGTGAGGGACGCAATATTCGTACTCTGGAAACCCTTACGGGGATTGATCTCATTATTGATGATACCCCTGAGGCGGTAATATTATCCGGTTTTGACCCCATTCGGCGTGAGGTTGCCCGAATTGCTCTGGAAAAACTGATCCTGGACGGACGTATCCACCCAGCCAGAATTGAAGAGATGGTGGAAAAGGCTCAGAAGGAAGTAGACCAGAAGATTCGTGAAGAAGGGGAACAGGCTACCTTTGATACCGGGGTCCACGGCTTGCATCCGGAAATCATTCGTACCCTGGGTCGCTTGAAGTTCCGGACAAGCTATGGACAAAACGTGTTAAAACACTCTCTGGAAGTCTCTCATCTGGCAGGACTTATGGCAGCAGAACTGGGTGCGGATGTGCAGTTAGCTAAGCGAGCAGGTTTGCTCCATGACTTGGGCAAAGCGGTCGACCATGATACGGAAGGGACGCACGTTCAGATTGGCGCGGACTTGGCCAGAAAATACAAGGAATCCCCTGATGTTATCCATGCAATAATGGCTCACCATGGGGATGAAGAACCAAGAACAATTGTAGCGGTTCTGGTGGCCGCAGCCGATGCGGTGTCCGCAGCGAGGCCGGGGGCCAGACGTGAAACCCTCGAATCATACATTAAGCGTCTGCAGAAGCTGGAAGAAATTGCAGACTCCTTTGAAGGGGTCGAAAAGGCCTTTGCAATCCAGGCCGGTCGAGAGATCCGGATTATAGTTAAGCCCGATAAGATTGACGATGCTATGTCCGCGAAAACCGCTCGTGAAATTTCGAAACGCATTGAGGAAGAATTAGAATATCCTGGTCAGATCAAAGTGGTAGTCATTAGGGAAACCAGAGCGGTGGACTACGCCAAATAGTAAGTAAGAAAACGACCTGCGGGTCGTTTTCTAGTATATTTAGTCATTGCCTCGACAAAAGCAGGAAAAAGGTTAGAATTTAGCGAATTGCCTTTAAGTTATTAATAGTTCCCCTAGAGGTGGTGCAGCATGAGTATGAAATATAAGCATGGGGGGCAAGTTTCTGATAGTGTGGGATTGCTAGTGTCTATCTTGATTCGTTACCCGGAGGTGGGAACTATCAATGTGGATCAGGCAGAACAACTTCTGAAGTTTACCTTTTTTTTGTCCAATGATTTGCCTGACCTTGGCGAATATCCGCTTTGTCTGGCAGATTCTTTGCGGTTGTTTAATCAACTGGAAGGTAGGGAGTGCAGGGTATGCAGCCTGGATTTTCAGTGTGAAGAGGGAGTAGTAATACTTGAAGTAAAACGAGATATCGAAACGGTCACCCAAAATGAGTTGAATCTATTGGTTGATCTCCTTAGGCAGTATTTTGTCGACTCCCTGGTTTCAGATCAGATTGATGAAGTTCCAGAGGAAGAACAGCTAATGCAGGAAGAAATTATAAAGCACATGCTGGACAATGTTAGAAGTAATCGCTTGGATAAAAGTGTTCTAGCCTTAAGAGAAGAAGGCAGAGTTTTGGTTTTTAACAAATAGACCGGCATAAATTTTCAGGTATTGGAAACATTATTAATATTCCCCTGGCGCCAAAGCCAGGGGTTTTACGTCAGAGTGAGGGAAAGAAACTTGAATATCCTCTTTATTGGTGACATTGTAGGGCGTCCTGGGCGGCTGGCAGTCGAAAAATTGCTTAGGCCAATCCAGAGCGAGTATAGAGTGGACTTTACCATAGCTAACGGAGAAAACGCAGCCGGGGGGAATGGCATTAACCTGGAAGTGGCGGAAGAACTGTACCGTTATGGGGTTAATTGTATTACCGGCGGTAATCATATATGGGATAAACGTCAAGTGCTGGAATTCATTGACCAGGACAGCAAACTGGTTCGGCCTGCTAATTACCCTGTTGGTACACCTGGAAGGGGTTTCACCCTCCTAAAAGGCCCAAGCAACAGTGTGATTGGGGTTGTAAACCTGTCCGGCAGGGTGTTTTTGCCACCCCTGGACGACCCTTTCCATGAGGCAAACAAGGTCGTTTCCCAACTTTCCACTCAGACCAAAGTTATATTTGTGGATTTTCATGCCGAGGCCACCTCAGAGAAAATAGCTCTGGGCTGGTTCCTCGACGGTAGGGTATCTGCGGTGTGCGGCACTCACACCCATGTTCAGACTGCTGATGAAAGGGTTTTACCCAACGGTTGCGCTTACATCACGGATGTGGGCATGACCGGACCGAGGGATTCTGTCCTGGGTGTTAAAAAGGAAACTATCATAGCCAAATTTCTCACCCAACTGCCGGTTCGGTTCGAGGTTGCGGGGGGGCCGGTTCAGTTGAATGCGGTAATAATCGACGTGGATGAGATTACGGGCAGGGCTCGTTCTATCGAAAGAATTCAAAAATTTCTTTTTTAGAAGAAGTAAAATAAAGAGGATATCTGGCTGCTATAGCGAATTAGCAAAATAGTCAGAAATTTTCGGCAATCATCGATTATAGAAAGCCAGGGCAGGAATTAATTTTCATTGGACGAATAAGCTTTTAATTGTGGAAATACATGTAAAAAATATACAAAACAGGAGGTTGCAAAAGTGGAAGTTTTAAAGGTCTCAGCCAAGTCCAGCCCAAATTCAGTCGCAGGGGCACTCGCAGGGGTTCTTAGAGAAAAAGGGGGAGCTGAAATCCAGGCCATTGGCGCAGGCGCAATCAATCAGGCCGTAAAAGCGGTGGCTATTGCCAGGGGGTTTGTAGCCCCAAGCGGGGTGGATCTTATTTGCATTCCCGCTTTCACTGATATCCAGATTGATGGGGAAGAACGTACCGCAATTAAGTTTATCGTTGAACCAAGATAAGTTTAAGTAAAAATTATTTACACCTGTTTACTGATGTAGACAGGTGTATTTGTATTTTGGCGGGATTCTACAAAATCTTTCAGTTTGTGATACAACAAAATACCTAGCCATCACGGACTGGAGTTGTATAATTAGTAATAGCTTAATAATTCTCCCGGGAACGGGAAAGGAGTGTAGGGATTGGACAGAGCTGTTTCCAAGCTGGCTGACCAATTTATGTTGGTAGACGGTCACTGTGACAGTATCTCCTCTCACCTTGCCGGAGAGCGGAATTTGGCTCGAATAGATTCCGGCGGAAGCCTCGACCTGCCCGGGCTTAAAAGGGCGGGTGTGACTGTCCAATTCTTTGCCAGCTTTATTGAGAGTCAACACAAGCCAGGCCATAAGGCTGTGCTCAGAGGCTTGGATTTAGTGGAAGGTTGCCTGAAGCTAATTGAGGAAAACCCTGAGTATTTACTTCTGTTTGAAAACTCGCAGTCTATCTCCCGAGCGGTAGAGTCAAAGCGGACTGCTGCACTGCTCAGCGTAGAGGGAGGAGAGGTCCTGGGGGGAAGGTTATTTATGCTCTCCGTCTTATACAGGCTTGGGGTGCGTTCCATCTGCTTAACCTGGAATCAGGCCAATGAGTTGGCTGGAGGGGTTGAAGAGCCTGGAGGGTTAACGCCGTTTGGAACCAAAGCTGTTCAGGAAATGAACCGGCTGGGAATGCTGTTGGACCTCTCCCATCTTTCCGATCCTGCTTTTTGGGACGTGCTACGAGTTTCCGTCAAGCCAGTAATAGCTTCCCATTCTTGCTGCCGAGCCCTCCATAACCATCCCCGTAATCTTACAGACGAGCAACTGGTGTCTCTAGTCCGGAATGGTGGGGTGGTGGGTATCAACTTTTATAATCGCTTTCTTACAGGGGGAAAAGCGAGTCTTGATGATGTGATTAGACATATTAAACATGTCTGCACCCTGGTAGGCCCCGAACACGTCGGTCTCGGTTCAGACTTCGACGGGTGCGAGGAATTGCCCGTGGGACTTGAGCATGTGTCCTGCCTGCCCAACTTGGTTCAAGCCCTGCTCAAGGCTGGCTTTAGTCAAGCGGATACGGCAAAAATCGCAGGGGGAAACTTTATCAGAGTAATTCGTGAGGTAGTGGGGTAGACCCTAGTCAAAGACCCCAAAATGCCCGGGTACCCGGAAGGGCCTGCAGAAGGAGTTGACAGCATGGCAAAGGTTTTTGCGGAACCAGCCAAAAGACTGGATGGGCTTGGTTCGGCAGTTTTTTCCCAGATGGATGACCTGAGACAGAAGGTAGAAGCCAAGGGGATGAAAATAATTAATTTGGGGATAGGCAGCCCTGACCAGCCGCCCGCTCCTCATGTCAAAGAGGCACTAATAGCTGCGGTGGATAATGACAAGAACTTCGGTTATACCCTTACTCAAGGGATCGATCAATTTAGAAAAACCGTCGCCGATTGGTACCGCAGAAGATTTGGAGTGGACCTTGATCCGGAGAGCGAAGTATTAAGCCTAATGGGTTCGCAGGATGGCTTGGCCCATATCTACGCAGCCTTTATTAACCCGGGTGATCTGGCACTGATCCCCGATCCAGGTTACCCGATCTATACAGCAGGATTGCTTCTGGCTGGTGGACGAAAATACTCCCTGCCACTGAAGGCGGAAAATAACTTCCTGCCGGATTTCAAACAGGTGCCGGAAGGAGTTGCCAGGCAAGCCAAGCTCATGTTTCTCAATTATCCCAATAATCCTGTTGCAGCAACGGCGGATTTGGACTTTTTCGCTGACGTAGTGCAGTTTGCGCGGGAGTATCAAATAATTGTCTGCCATGACAATGCCTATTCCGAACTAGCTTACGATGGCTATCGCCCCCCAAGCTTCCTGCAGGTAAAGGGTGCAAAGGAGATAGGGGTAGAATTCCATTCAGTCTCTAAGACCTATAACCTGGCCGGCTGCCGACTTGGTTTTGTGGTTGGGAATTCCAATATCATTAAGGGATTGGCCGTAGTAAAGTCGAACATTGATTACGGAGTGTTTAAACCAGTTCAGCTCGCAGGGATTGCTGCCTTAGAGGGATCGCAAGAGGTTGTGTCAGAAAATGCTTCTCGGTATCAGCTAAGACGTGACGTGCTAATAGATGGCCTGGCTGCTGCCGGGTGGCAGATACCCAAACCCAAAGGTTCCATGTTTGTTTGGGCGCCCCTCCCGGTTGGCTTCTCCTCCTCGTATCATTTCAGCGTGGAGTTGCTGGAGCGGGCGGGAGTTTTGGTTATACCTGGAGTAGCATTTGGCGAACAGGGAGAGGGATATGTCAGGGTGGCTCTGGTTCAGGGACCTGAAGTTATGCGTGAAACGGTGGACCGGGTGAGCAAATTTATTTCTGCGTGCGGAAAAGGTTAATTTCAAAACGGAAATGGGGGGGAAGGATGTACGAACGTAGAACTGCTAGGGGGAGTCTGCTCAAGGGAATCGGCAATATTGTGTATACTCTGATTGGTTCCATTTTAGGTAGTTTGCTTATCTTTGCACTGATAACCAATGGAGTATTAAAGGTTCCCGCCGTGGACTCAACAGTCGGAACTGTGCAAACTTTATCTCAGGCTGCTAGCCAGAAGGTGCAGGCAGGGTTGACCGGGGAGCCCGTGGTTGAGATCGCGGAGAAGGTGGGTCCAGCGGTAGTAGGTATAGTTAATAAGGTGACCCCGGACAACCATCCCTATGGGGCCGTTGGCGGGGGAACCGGTTCGGGGGTTGTGTTTGACTCCAATGGATTTATCGTGACCAACAATCATGTAGTTGACGGGGCCAGTAAACTGGAGGTAGTGCTCAGTGATGGAAGGCGTCTTCCAGCAAAATTAGTGGGAACAGATGCCCGTACAGATCTTGCAGTAATAAAAGTGGAGGCTGAGAAGCTCACAGCTGCCAGCTTTGGAAATTCTGACGCAACTAAGGTGGGGGAACCGGCTGTGGCCATCGGGAACCCGCTGGGACAGGATTATTATGGGTCCGTTACTTCCGGGATAATTAGCGCAAACCGGCGAACGGTTAGTGTCGAGGGAAAAGAATATATAGACCTGCTCCAGACCGACGCCGCCATCAATCCGGGAAACAGCGGCGGCGCCCTGATCAATATCCGGGGGGAAGTCATCGGGATTAACAGCGTCAAGATAGGCGGACAGCAGGTAGAGGGTATGGGATTTGCCATTCCCAGCAACACTGTGCAGCGCGTTGTAAAGGACCTGGTAGACAAAGGCAAGGTCACTCGTCCCTGGCTGGGTGTAGTTTACCAAGGTGATGTACAGCAATTGCCAAACATACCTGAAGGAGTCCGATACGGGGTGGTCATAAATGTGTCAGATAATGGACCAGCCCAGAAGGCCGGAATGCGTAACGGGGACGTGATTGTTGCGGCTGGTTCAGAGAAAATCGACAGCTTTGCATCCCTGCAGAGGATGGTCTTTAACACTAAGATCGGGGACAAGCTGGACATCACAGTTTTCAGGAATGGCAAGCAGGAAAAGATTGCTGTTAAGCTTGAGGAGAAGCCCTCCGGGCAGCAATGACTAAAGAACCCCTTTTTGGCATAGAATATAGGAGATTAGCCAAAAGAGGTGGTTGGATGGACAATAGTCCGGAGTTAGAGCTGTTGCGTGAACGCGTTTGCGAATTGGAAGAAAAGGTTGAGCACCTTAGAGTTAGCCGGCGTGTCCTGATGAATTTGCTGGAAAAGGTTGAACGGGAAAAGGGCGGGATTGTTACTCGCCTGGAGCGTGAAAACAAAAAGCTGCAGCAGCACAACAGCAGATTCGCGAAAAGCTTACTTAATAAGAATCGCCAGATAATCGAATTGCAATCGAAGGAAAATCACCAGGCATAGCAAAAGGAGCAGTTTTTCTGCTCCTTTTGTATTCTCCTTGCTTGGATCATCTATCCTGCCAGGCAGTGTTAGTTTCTGTGATCTGCCAACGAGAGAATTTCTAACTCTACCCCTTCCCTGCTGGAATGATGCAGGCCTACCAATCGGGCCAAGTCCGCCGGGCAGCCGGCAAGGAGGCATTTTTCTTTGCCGACTTGCGGATGATAAAGGGAAATATGGCAGGGGGAGCGCGGGTTAAGAGCTAAACGGTGAAACAAACTTGGGCAGAAGCGGCGGGTGAGAACTACCATGATTCGCTTCCACAGGTTCAGATCCCCAGCCTGTTTCCCGACATCGTGGAGCAGAGCCGCTTTTAGTAATAAATCCAAGTTTGCCGGCCTGGGTTCTTGCTTGAGTATTTCCAGACAGGTCCTGGCAACATCGATACAGTGTCGCTGATCAACCAGGTCCATGCCAAAGAACATAATTAACTCTTTGTCAGTTAGTAAAGAGCGGACAAACTCGTGGTCGGAGGGAGTTATGCTGGCGGTTAGGGCAAAATATACCTGGCGCAAACGGTTTAACATTTCTACTCCAAAGCCTGGACTGCAATCTGTGGACAGTCGGTGAATATGCCGTCCACTCCCATTTTCCTTAATTCTAACATCACGGCCGGATCGTTGACAACCCATGGATATATTTGATAGCCCCAGCTGTGCGCCTACCATACGAGTTGCTCATTGGTTAGGGGTAGAGGGGGATGGATAGAAAATGCGTTTAATAATGCAGCTTTCGTCCATAAATCCTTGTTTGGCACATGAAATAATAGCCCAAGCCTTAGTTTGGGGTCAAGCCGATGTATAACAGCAAGACTGTTCCAGTTAAAGGAGGAGATGATTGTGCGCTTTTTGGTTCGGTATTTGCTGAGCAGGAACAAAACCTTTTGCTCGAGACCCGGGTAGTCAAGGACATTGTTCTTCAGTTCGATATTCAGGCCGATTTGCGGGGGTAGGGAAGTAAGAACTTCTTCCAAAGCTGGAATCCTTGTGCCGGAGAACTTCGCGGCAAACTTAAACCCGGCATCGAACTGCTTCAGACGGGCAAAAGGTTGGAGTGAAACCAGCCCTTTTCCAGTGGTGGTCCTCTCCAAGGTTTCATCGTGAATTACGACCACCCGGCCATCCCTGCTCAATTGAACATCAAGTTCCACCATTTGAGCGCCTGACTGGGCGGCAAGACGGAAGGATGGAAGCGTGTTTTCC
>Ga0255338_1004386_pt1 | contig 14722 bp, 15 predicted proteins | sample MeOH1_35cm_T4_19_FD_203715 | JGI IMG/M metagenome (GOLD analysis project Ga0255338, IMG submission 203715) | Sandy soil microbial communities from University of British Columbia, Vancouver, Canada - MeOH1_35cm_T4_195 | ecosystem: Engineered > Artificial ecosystem > Sand microcosm > Unclassified ...
GACGCGCTTCCTGACGGCCCAATACTTCGTGCAACACGAACCAATCGGTCGCCGCCCAATGACCTGTGTTGCAGTAGCTGACGGTCGGACCGGCCGGCACCGCATCGGCCGCCTTCTCGAGTTCGGCCTTCGATTTCAGGCGGCTGGCCTTGGCATCGAAGAACGAGGCGCTGTCGACGTTCAGCGCACCCGGAATGTGGCCATAGGCCTGCGAGGCCGGCGCCTTCTCCTTGCCGGCGAAGAACGAGGCCGGACGCGCATCGACCAGGGCCGCACCGCCGCTGCCGTTGATCTTCTCGATATCGGACGCCACGGCGAGGATGCTGTCGTCGACCGACGCGGTGAAGGTTTTCGGCGACGGCGCCTTCTCGCCGCTTTCGAACGGCAGGCCCGCCTGCTTCCAGGCGGCGATGCCGCCGTCGAGGATCGAGAGCTTCTTCACGCCGGCATATTTCAGCGTCCAATAGATTCGCGCCGACGCGCCGAAGTCGGTCACGTTCTCGCCCGTCGATACGACCACCACATGCGAGTCCTGACCAATGCCGAGACTGCCGATCAGCTTCTCCAGATCGGCGGCGGGCGGGACCATGAACGGCACGTTGTTGCGCGTCACGCGCCAACCGCCCTTGTCGTAGTCGCTGAAGACGCTGCCCGGGATGTGCGCTTCCGCATAAGCCCTCTGGCCGCCGCCGTTGCGATCGGAACGGATGTCCAGGACCACGAGATCGCTGTCCTTGATGTGCTCGTTGAGCCAGGCCGGGCTGACGAGCGGCTGCACCTCGGCGGCACGCGCCGCGACCGAAATGAAGACCAGAGCCACCAAAGCGGCGGCGATGGCGACGAGGCGGGAGACGATTCTTTCCTGCATTGACCGAATTCCAGTGGGGTTGTGCCACGAATGGCGGAAACTTTGGCCTTGAACTAGAATATTCTTCTATATAAAGACAGATGTGTTCGGCAAATAAGAAAATTATTCTAATCCGTACGCGTTCGTGGAGAGAATGTTCTAGAGTTCGAAGGAACTAAGAAAATGGATGCCATCGACCGTAAGATCCTGGCCGTCGTGCAGCAGGATGCTTCGCTTTCCGTCGCCGAGATCGGCCAACGCGTGGGGCTGTCGTCGACGCCGTGCTGGAAGCGGCTGCAACGGCTGGAAGCGGACGGCGTCATCACGCGCCGGGTCGCGATCATCGATCCCGACAAGGTCGGACTCGGCATCACCGTGTTCGTTTCGGTCGAGACCGGCGACCATTCGCAGGACTGGCTGAAGCGTTTCGCCGAGGTGGTAAGCGCGATGCCGGAGGTGATGGAATTCTACCGCATGGCCGGCGACGTCGATTACATGCTGCGCGTCGTCGTCGCCGACATGCAGAGCTACGACGCCTTCTACAAGAAGCTGATCGCCACCGTGCCGCTGAAGAACGTCACCTCGCGCTTCGCGATGGAGCGCATCAAGTCGACGACGTCGCTGCCGCTCGGCGTCAACGTGTGAGCACGATTAAGTGCAGGTGATGGTGCCGAAAGTCGGCGCGCTGATGCGCGGCGCCATGTACATCTGGTCGGACAGCTTGAGCGGACCAGTGATCGTGTAACCGACGATCGGCGTATAAGTGTAGCTGACCTGCGCGAACAGAAGCTGCGTATTGGCGACCTGCAGCGCAGACGGCAGCGTCGGCGTGCCGCTCAGGGCGGTGCCGCCGCGCGTCACGCTCCACTTCACCGTGGCGTTCTTGTTCGCGTCGATCTTGATGCAGGACAGCGTCATGGCGAGATTGCTCGCCGAATAAGGCGAGATGATCGCCGACGAGGCATCCAGGATGTTGTCCATCGCGGTCTGATCCTTGATCAGGCTCACTTGCGCCGAAAGGTTGGCGAGCGCCGCGGCGATCAGGCTCACTTTGCGGTCTGCGGCCACGCCGTCGGAAATCTCGACGCAACCGAAATAAAGCCCGATCATCACCGGTGCGATCAGCGCGAACTCGACCGCCGAGACGCCGCGCCTGTCGCGGCCGAGGCGGAAGAACTTCATCCGCATGCTCATGCGCACCCTCCGGACGTCGCGTAAGGCTCATTGCGGAACACGGCGGTTGCCACGAGCAGACGATAATTGCCGTTCAGGTTCGACAGACCGGTGCCGAGCAGCGAGACGTAGATCGGCCATTGGTAATAGAGAGTGACGACCTCGATGCAGCCGGGACCGCCGGGCACGTAGGTCATCTTGGTGGTGTCGAAGTTGCCGTTCGTCACCGGCGCGGTGTTGTTGACGGACGAGAAGTTGGAATACTGCTTGACGTCGACATAAACGCCGTTGGTGCAGTCGAACAGCCCGTAAATGCGATCGCAGACCGCCTTCTTGAAATCCTGCTGGCTGTAGCTCGCGGTCTGCGCCTGCCCGGTCATGATCAGCCGCGAGGCTTCGGCCGCCGCGGTCTCGAGCGTCTGCCCGGCGAAGAACACCAGCGCCGTCTCGAGAATGGCGAACAGCAGCGCGAGGAATGGCAGCGCGACCAGCGCGAACTCGACCGCGGTCGCGCCTTTCTGGTCGCGCACGAACCGACGCGCCAAGCGCTCCGGCAGCAGCCGCGCGAGGCGGACAGCCGATTTCTTGCGAACCCTCTCCGACATGCGTGAACTCGTCACCCGTTCCCGAACGAGAGCTTTCATATCAAGTTCAAGTTGTCGAAGTGTTGCGGCCTGTCCCGACGCAGCCGCGCCGGCGTCAAGATCGCGTTAACCGTGCCGCGCGCCGCTTACTTCTGAGCAGACGAGTTCTGCGCCTGGCCGTTGCGGGCGCCGGTCTGCGACAAAGTCTGGGTGAAGAACGTGGTCGAATCGCCGAGCGTGATACGACGCTCGCAGTCGGGCGCGCAGCTATAGGATTCGCGCTCGACGCCCTTGTACACCACCACCAGATCGCTACTGCCCGGTCCGATCACCTGGATGGTCTTGTCCATGATGATCTTGCCGCCGCGATCGAGCGCCAGCATGTTGGTCTCGCCATAACCCTTGCCGGTGAGCACGACGATGCCGCCGCTCTGCAAGGTGGCGTCAGCGATCAGCGGATTGCCGATGACGACGGTGGCCACTTTCTCCGGCAGACGCATGACGCGTGCCTGATCGACGTTGACGCTGAGCGTGTCGGCCCGCACCGGCAACGCCGCTGCCGCGGCAACCAGCAGCGCGACAACGAGACCTCCGCGGCGCCAAACACCGGTCGACATCGCACACTCTCCAACGCAACGCACGCAACACAAAGCCCGGCGGACGTCCGGGTTCCTTAAACTTGACTCGAAATAGGTGAATGAAGTGCAAAGGGCGTGCGGCTCGAGACGAGTCTCCACACGTCGTTGCGGACGAACGGATCACGCGCACCGCGCCTTTGCCTGCCGATGCGTAGTATCGGCTCGGCACAACGCTCTCTTAACCATAGTATTCACGAGCGGCAGGGCGCGGCGAATAACGTGCCGATACATAAAAATGCCATCGCAAAACCCCATAATTCTTCAATCAAATTAACTAGCGCGCAAGCCACCGGCGCTACGGTCTCAACAAGACGGCGCAAATCCGTCACGTCAAACGGGTCGCGTTGAGTTGAGTAAGGAGCCACCGATGAAGAGCATGTTCGCGCGCTTCCTCAAGGAGCAGTCGGGCGCGACCGCGATCGAGTACGGCCTGATTGCCGCCGGCATTTCCGTCGCCATCATCGCGGTCGTCAGCGGCATCGGTTCGGCATTGAACAACAAATTCGGCACGGTCTCGGGCGGTCTGCAGTAGTTCGCGCGAAAGGCCGCCGGCCGGAGACACCGGGCCGGCGCGGTTTACGAAAGGTAAAGCCGTCGCGCATACACGCTGCGGCACTGCGTAAAGGGCGTATCATCCATGGTCACCGATGCGATCAGGCTGCTGGTTTTCCCCGCCCTGATGGCGTTTGCCGCCTCGAGCGACCTCTTGACCATGACCATTTCGAACCGGCTGTCGCTCGCGCTCGCCGCCGCTTTCTTCATTGTCGCGGTGACGACGGGCATGCCGCTCGCCGTTGTCGGCATGCACCTGGCGGCCGCCGCAGTCGTCCTCGTGGTTTCGTTCGGTTTCTTCACGCAGGGCTGGATCGGCGGCGGCGATGCCAAGCTCGCGGCCGCGACCGCGTTGTGGTTCGGCTTCGACCACCTGCTGCCTTATCTGCTTTATGCGTCGGTGTTCGGCGGCGCGCTGACGCTGCTGATCCTGCAGTTCCGCAAGCTGCCATTGCCCGCCGTGTTGGCGCGGCAGGTTTGGATTCAGCGTCTGCACGAAGCCGAGGGCGGCATTCCTTACGGCATCGCCCTCGCCGCGTCGGCGCTTGCGATCTACCCGACGACATGGATGCAGAGCGCGATCTGAGCCGATGCGAGCCGCGGCAAGATTGCATTAACTCGATTTAGATACGGCTCCTTAACCATACCTTGACCTTTAGCTGCTCAAATCCTCTGCGAGCGGCCCTGTCGGTCGCGTTGTGGTTTACGCGGCGTTACGCGCCGCTTTGTCACGGTGAGAGTTAGCGTATGAAAGCCGCGCGAGTCGTAGTCCTGGCCGTCGCCCTCGGAGCGGGCGGCATCGCCGCGCTGCTGGCGGGCCGTTCGGAGAACACTCCGGAGGTCAAGCCCGCGCCCGTCGTGCAGGCGCCGTCCACCGACGTGCTCGTCGCCAAAGCCGACATCGCGCTGGGTCAGACGCTGTCGCCCGGCGACGTCGAATGGCAAGCCTGGCCGGTCGGCACCACCGGCGGCAATTTCATCCGCAAGAGCGACCGCGCCAACGCCATCGAAAACCTGGCGGGCCAGATCGCACGCGCGCCTTTCGTCGCCGGCGAGCCGATCCGCGAAGCCAAACTCGTGAACGCCAAGGGTTCCGGCTACATGGCCGCGATCCTGCCCTCCGGCATGCGCGCGGTGTCGACGCAGATCTCGCCCGAAACCGGCGCCGGCGGCTTCATTCTGCCGAACGACCGCGTCGACGTGATCCTCACGCGCCGCAATCGCGACGCCGATCGCGCGGGCGCCACCGAACAGCAGACGAGCGAAACCATTCTCAACAACATCCGCGTCCTCGCCATCGATCAAACGCTCGAGGACAAGAACGGCCAGAAGGTCGTGGTCGGCAAGACCGCAACGCTCGAGCTTTCGCCCGGTCAGGCCGAGACGCTGGCGCTCGGTCAGCAGATGGGCTCGCTGTCGCTCGCTCTGCGCAGCATCACCGATGCCGCCGGCGATCCGCCGAAGCCCGACGAAGAGACGACCGCACGCACCAGCGTCAACGTCGTCCGCTTCGGCGTCAGCAGCACGACGACACCGCGATGAGCGCTCGGGAGATCACCACGCACATGGCCAGCAAGATATCGATGCGCACGCCGATCGTGGCGGCCTTGATGCTCGCAGGATTGCTCGCGGGCGCGCCGGCGCGGGCCGCCGATCAGGGCCTGCAGGTGATCCAGGTCGCGGCCAGCGAAGCAACATCGCGTTTCGTGCCGCTCGGCATCGGCAAATCGGTCGCGATCGACGTGCCGCGCGACATCAAGGACGTTCTGGTCGCCAATCCGAAGGTCGCCAACGCTGTCGTGCGCACGGCCCGCCGCGTCTACATCATCGGCGTCGAGGTCGGCCAGACCAACATCTTCTTCTTCGATGCCGACGGGCGGCAGATCGCCGGCTTCGACATCGCCGTCACACGCGATCTCAACGGCGTGCGCGCCGCGATGAAGCAGATGATGCCGGACGCCGATATCCGCATCGAAGGTGTCGGTAAGGACGCGGTCATGCTGTCCGGCAGCGCTTCGACGCCGGCCGAATCCCAGCAGGCCTACGAGATGGCGTCGCGCCTGGTCGGCGATGGCACCAAGGTGGTCAACGGCATCTCCGTGCGCGGCCGCGATCAGATCATGCTCAAGGTGACGGTCGCGGAAGTGCAGCGCGACGTCATCAAGCAGCTCGGCATCGATCTCTCCGGCAGCTTCAATTACGGAACGTCGGTGGTGAACTTCAACACCACCAACCCCTTCTCCGCTACCGGCCAGGCCCTCGCCGACAGCTATCTCACCGGCTCGGTGAAGAACGTCAACGCGACGCTGCGCGCGATGGAGCGCGCCGGCGTGATCCGCACGCTCGCCGAGCCGAACCTGACGGCGATCTCGGGCGAAACGGCGACCTTCATGGCCGGCGGCGAGTTTCCGATCCCGAGCGGCCTGTCCTGCGACACCACCAAGTCGCCGCCTGTCTGCCAACCGCAGATCGACTTCAAGAAGTTCGGCGTCAGCCTGATGTTCACGCCGGTCGTGATGTCTGAAGGCCGCATCAGCCTCAAGGTGATGACCGAAGTGTCGGACCTGTCGACCGACAACGCGATGACGTTGCAGATCACCGGCGCGCAATCGACCTTGACCGTGCCGTCGATCCGCACGCGGCGCGCCGAGACCGTGGTCGAGATTCCGTCGGGCGGCTCGCTCGCGATGGCGGGCATGATCCAAGAACAGACCAAGCAGCAGATCAACGGCATTCCCGGCCTGATGCAACTGCCGATCCTCGGCACTTTGTTCAAGAGCCGCGATTACGTCAATCGTCAGAGCGAGCTGATGGTGCTGGTCACGCCTTACGTCGTGCGCGCGGTCGCGCAGAAGCAGCTTTCGCGTCCGGACGACGGCTATGCGGATCCGAGCGATCCGCAGGCGGTGCTGCTCGGACGGCTTAACCGGATCTACGGCGCCAACGGCAAGACCGAGGTCAAGCCGGCCGGGGATTATCGCGGCAAATACGGCTTCATCCTCGATTGAGCGGGGGAACACGATCAATGACTGCACTTCACATGGCGATCGTCGAACGCCGCACCCGCACCGCTCTGCGTTTCCTCGCAGCCGCGGGCCTCGCCGCGATGTTGGCGGGCTGCTACTCGACGCAGAAGGTCGCGGAACCCGCCTATCCGACCGACTATCGCGAACGCCATCCGATCACGCTCAAGGAGCGTGAACGCACCGTCGAGGTCTTCGTCGGCCGCAACCGCGGCGGGCTCACGCCGTCGCAAAGCGCCGACGTGCTGTCCTTCGCCCAGCAATGGCGCCGCGAGGCGATGAGCGGCATCATCGTCGATGTCCCGCACGGCGGCGGCATCGACCGCGCCGTGGCGGACTCGATGCGCGAAGTGCACTCGATCCTCGCCGCGTCCGGCGTGCCGCGCAACGCGGTCTATGTCCGCAAATACACGCCGCCGCCGTCCGCGCTCGCGAGCATCAAGCTCAACTACTCGAAACTGACGGCGCAAGCGGGGCCCTGCGGCAAATGGCCGGCCGATCTCGGCCCCTCCATCGATGCCAAGGACTTCGACAACCGGCCTTATTGGAACCTCGGCTGCGCGACGCAACGCAATCTCGCGGCCATGGTCGACAACCCGGCCGATCTCGTTCAGCCGCGCGGCGAGGCCCCGCCCTATGCGGGCCGCCGCTCGATCGTGCTCGACAAGTATCGCAAGGGCGACAACCCGTCGGGCTCTTACGACAGCTACGACAAAGGCAAGATCAGCGATCTCGGAAAATGATCAAGCACGCTTATCAAGTCGCAGTTCCACAGGCTGAGAACGTGCCGCTCGCGCCAGAGACTTCCGGCGCGGACGAGCATATCGCACCGGCTCCGCGCGTATCGCTGCAGGCATTCTGCGAGACGGTGGAAACCGCCGCGGCCGCGCAGGCCGCGGGCGAGGACCGACGGCTTGCCAAAGCGCACGTCAAGATTCAGATGGGCGGCATCAAGGCCGCGGCCGAAGCCTATCGCTCATCGCCGACGCCGAACGTCATCTTGATCGAAGCCAACAGCCGCGCCGACGATATCCTGCACGGCCTCGACCAGTTGGCGGAAGTGTGCGACGCCGGCACGCGCGTGATCGTGGTCGGCACCATCAACGACGTCACGCTTTATCGCGAGCTCACGCGCCGCGGCGTCAGCGACTATCTGATCGCGCCGGTCGGCACGCTGGACGTGGTGCGCTCGGTATGCGGCCTGTTCTCCTCGCCCGACGCCAAACCCGTCGGCCGCATCATCGCCGTGGTCGGCGCCAAAGGCGGCGTCGGCGCCTCGACCATTGCGCACAACATCGCCTGGTCGATCGGCCGCGATCTCGCGCTCGATTCGGTGGTCACCGATCTCGACCTCGCCTTCGGCACCGCCGGGCTCGACTACAATCAGGATCCGCCGCAGGGCATCGCCGATGCAGTGTTCTCGCCGGATCGCGTCGATACGGCCTTCGTCGACCGCCTGTTGTCGAAATGCGACGAGCATCTCAGTCTGCTGGCGGCGCCGGCGACGCTGGACCGCGTCTACGACTTCGGCACCGAGGCCTTCGACGCCATTCTCGATTCGCTGCGCGGCTCGATCCCCTGCGTCGTGCTCGACGTGCCGCATCAATGGACCGGCTGGACGCGGCGCCTGCTCACCGGCGCCGACGATATCCTGGTGGTGGCCGGGCCCGATCTCGCCAATCTGCGCAACGCCAAGAACATGGTCGATCTGTTGCGCGCGGCGCGGCCGAACGATCATCGACCCTATTACTGCCTGAACCAGGTCGGCGTGCCCAAGCGGCCCGAGATCACGCCCGCCGATTTCGCCAAGGCGCTGGAAGATCAGCCGCTGGCGGTGATCCCGTTCGACCCGCAATTGTTCGGGACGGCGGCGAACAACGGCCAGATGATCGCGGAAGTGTCCTCCGGTCATAAGACCGCGGACATGTTCCGCCAGCTCGCGCAAGTGCTGACGGGCCGTGCGGAAGCCAAACGGCCGCGCAGCCTGTTCTCGCCGCTTCTGTCGAAGCTGATCAAGCGATCGAGTTAGGAGTTCGAGGTCCGTCGTGTTCGGTAAGCGTAGCGCAACCTCCGAAGCCCGCGCCCCGGCGCCCGCCCCGCGGACGCCGTCGCCTGCGTTCACGTCGCCCTCACCCGCGCCGGCCGCCGAGGCGCCGAAGCCCGCCCCGCAGACGCCGGTCGACACCGGCCGCACGCCGTTCCCGTCCGACGGTCTCGGCGCGCCGCTCGTGTCGGCGCCGTCGCCGACGCGCGCGCCCTCCGCCGTCAACATGGTGCCGAACGCGATCGATACCCGCCGTTCGGAGGCCTATTACGAGACCAAGAGCACGATCTTCGGCGCACTGATCGAGGCGATCGACCTCGCCCAGCTCGCGCGCCTCGACGCCGATTCCGCGCGAGAGGAAATCCGCGACATCGTCAACGAGATCATCGCGATCAAGAACATCGTGATGTCGATCTCGGAGCAGGAAGACCTGCTCGACGATATCTGCAACGACGTGCTCGGCTTCGGCCCGCTCGAGCCCCTGCTGTCGCGCGACGACATCGCCGACATCATGGTCAACGGCTCCGGCACGGTCTACATCGAAGTCGCCGGCAAGATTCAGAAGACCGGCATCCGCTTCCGCGACAACCAGCAGCTCCTGAACATCTGCCAGCGCATCGTCAGCCAGATCGGCCGCCGCGTCGACGAGAGTTCGCCGATATGCGACGCGCGCTTGCCGGACGGTTCGCGCGTCAACGCCATCGTGCCGCCGCTCGCGATCGACGGACCGGCGCTCACCATCCGTAAGTTCAAGAAGGACAAGCTGACGCTCGATCAGCTCGTCAAGTTCGGCTCGATCACGCCGCAGGGCGCCGAGATCCTGCGCATCATCGGCCGCTCGCGCGTGAATACGCTGATCTCCGGCGGCACCGGCTCCGGCAAAACCACACTGCTGAACTGCCTCACGCAATTCATCGACGACGACGAACGCATCATCACCTGCGAAGACGCTGCCGAGCTTCAGCTCCAACAGCCGCATGTGGTGCGTCTGGAAACGCGCCCGCCGAACCTCGAAGGCGAGGGGCAGGTCACCATGCGCGACCTGGTGCGCAACTGCTTGCGTATGCGTCCCGAGCGCATCATCGTCGGCGAAGTCCGCGGACCCGAGGCGTTCGACCTGCTGCAGGCCATGAACACCGGCCACGACGGCTCGATGGGCACGCTGCACGCCAACAATCCGCGCGAAGCCCTTTCACGTCTCGAATCGATGATCACCATGGGCGGGTTCTCGCTGCCCTCGCGCACCATCCGCGAGATGATCACGGCGTCGGTGGACGTGGTGGTACAGGCCGCCCGCCTGCGCGACGGTTCGCGCCGCATCACGCACATCACCGAGGTGATGGGTATGGAAGGCGACGTGATCATCACCCAGGATCTGTTCGTCTACGACATGATCGGCGAAGACGCGAAAGGCAACATCATCGGCCGCCATCGCGCCACCGGCATCGGCCGGCCGCGCTTCTGGGACCGCGCGCGCTACTATGGCGAGGACGGGCGGCTCGCCGCCGCGCTCGACGCGGCCGAGGCGGCCAGCGAGGAGATGCGGGGTTAGGCCATGGACTCGCTCGGCATCTTCTTTCTCGCTGCGGTCAGCGTCGGCGGCATCGCCTGGGTCTTTTTGTACCCGGTGCTGTCCGGCGAGCGGAAGGCCGAGAAGCGGATGGAGACGGTGGCGCGGACGGCGCCGACGACCCGCGTGTCGCGCACCGCGCAGCGGTCGCGCCGCGATTCCGTGGAAGCGACGCTCAAGGAATTCGAAGAGCGCCAGAAGAAACACAAGAGTCCGCCGCTCAACATCCGGATCAGCCAGGCCGGGCTGAGTTGGTCGAAGCGGCAGTTCATGCTCATTTCGGCGGGCGTCGGTCTCGTCACATTCATCCTCGGCCTGATGCTGAGCCCAGGCCTGATCCCGGCCATCGCGATCGGTTTTGCCGGCGCCTTCGGGCTGCCGCGCTGGCTGTTATCCTTCCTCAAGAAGCGGCGCGAGGCCAAGTTTCTCGAGGCCTTCCCCGACGCCGTCGACATCATCGTGCGCGGCGTGAAGGCCGGCCTGCCGCTGCTCGACTGCATCAAAATGATCACCGTCGAAGCGCCGGAGCCGCTGAAGTCCGAGTTTCGCGTGATCGTCGAGACGCAGGCGATCGGCATGCCGCTCGGTGAAGCCTGCGGCAAGCTCTACGAACGCACGCCGCTGCCGGAAGCGAACTTCTTCGGCATCGTCGTGTCGATCCAACAGAAGGCCGGCGGCAATCTATCGGAAGCGCTCGGCAATCTGTCGCGGGTGCTGCGCGACCGCAAGAAGATGAAGGCCAAGATCAAGGCGATGTCGCAGGAGGCCAAGGCTTCCGCCGGCATCATCGGCTCGCTGCCGATCGCCGTGATGACGCTCGTTTACCTCTCCAGCCCGAGCTACATCAGCCTGCTATTCACCGAGCCGCTAGGGCATTTGATGCTCGCGGGTTCGGCGGGGTGGATGACGATGGGCGTGCTGGTGATGCGCAAGATGATCAACTTCGACTTCTGACAAGCACGGGCAATGCTCAACTTTCTGATCGACTCGATCAATATCCAGACGCTGACGATGGCGTTCGCCGCCATCGCCGCGGCCGCGACGGTATTGACCTTGGCGATGCCGCTCGTGTTCACCGATCCGCTTGGCAAGCGTATGAAGGCGGTGGCCGTCGAGCGCGAGAAAATTCGCGCGCGCGAACGCGAGCGCATGGCGCAGGAGCGTCAGAAGGTCACGCTGCGACAATCGCCCAAGCAATACATTCAGGCGATCGTCGATCGCTTCAATCTGAGCAAATGGGTCGGCCAGGAAGAGGCGCGGCTCAAGCTGGTGCAGGCCGGCTACCGCGGCCATGCGCCTTACGTCACCTATCTGTTCTTCCGCATGGTGACGCCGGTCGCCGCATTCCTGTTCGCGGCCTTCTATCTTTTCCTCGTCGTCAAGTTCGATCAGCCGACGACGATCAAACTCGCGCTCTGCATCGGCGCGGCCTATCTCGGCATGCACCTGCCGCTGATGATCCTTAAGAGCCAGATCCAGAAGCGGCAGACCTCGATCAAGCGCGCCTTTCCCGACACGCTCGATTTGCTGCTGATCTGCGTCGAATCCGGCATGTCGATCGAAGCGGCGTTCAAGAAGGTGAGCGACGAAATCGGCTCGCAGTCGGTAGCGCTCGCCGAGGAACTGACGCTCACGACCGCGGAATTGTCATACCTGCCGGACCGGCGCCAGGCTTACGAGAACCTCGCCAAACGCACCGACCTCGACGGCGTGAAATCGGTGTGCATGGCCTTGCAGCAGGCCGAGCGCTACGGCACGCCGCTCGCCAACATGCTGCGCGTGATGGCGCAGGAAAACCGCGACATGCGCATGTCGGAAGCCGAGAAGAAGGCCGCCGGCCTGCCGCCCAAGCTCACCGTGCCGATGATCCTGTTCTTCCTGCCGGTGCTCTTCGTCGTCATTCTCGGCCCCGCGATCATCAAGATGATGGCGGTGCAGTAGCCTTACTTGGACCGGGCTCGCTGGACGCGGCGCCGCAGGCACAGCGGGTTCCCTCTCCCCAATGGCGCGAGGGTTGGGGTGAGGGGGTTCCTGACTCTCGACTTTGTAACCCCTCACCCGGCGCACTTCGTGCGCCGACCTCTCCCATAGGGAGAGGTGAAGAGAGCAAGCCGGCAATTCAGCAAAGACGACTGACGTTTACGCCGCCTTGCGGGTGGCGAGGAAGTCGCCCATACGGCCGAGCGCCTTCAGGATGTTCTCGGTCGAGTTGGCGTAAGATAACCGCAGATAGCCTTCGCCGAGAATGCCGAAGTCCGGCCCGCCGATGGTGACGACGCCGGTCTCGTTGAGCAGCGTGTTGGCGAACTCCTTGGCCTTCCAGCCCGTCGCTTTGATGTTGGGGAAGGCATAGAAGGCGCCTTTCGGCACCACGCAGGAAACGCCGGGGAGCTTATTCAAGCCGTCGACCACGACTTTGCGCCGCCGGTCGAACTCGGCAATCATCTCGTTCACTTCGTCCTGCGGACCGGTGAGCGCGGCGAGACCCGCGTACTGCGCCGAAGCGTTGACACAGGAATGCAAGTTGACCGAGAGCTTGCGCGCATAGTCGTAGAGCTTGCCCGGCCATACCGCGTAACCGAGCCGCCAGCCGGTCATCGCATAGGTCTTCGACCAGCCGTTGAGCAGGATCAGCCGGTCGCGGATCGACGGATACGACAACAGGCAGACGTGCTTCTCGCCGTCATAGACCATGTGGTCGTAGATCTCGTCCGACATGACGGCGACGTCCGGCCACTTGTCGAGCCCGGCGACGAGCTTATCGACCTCCGCTTTGGGCGTGACGCCGCCGGTCGGATTGGCCGGTGAATTGACGATGAGCAGCCGCGTCTTCGGCGTGATCAGCTTCAGCGTTTCTTCCGCCGAGAAGGCAAAGCCGTTCTCCTCGCGGATCGGCACCGGCACCGGAGTCGCGCCGGTGAACTCGATCATCGAGCGATAGATCGGAAAGCCCGGATCGGGATACATGATCTCCGCGCCGGGCTCGCCGAACATCAGGATCGCCATGAACATGGTCGGCTTGCCGCCCGGCATGATCATGACGCTATCCGGCGAGACCTCCACCTTGAAGCGCTTGTGCAGGTCGGCGGCGACAGCCTCGCGCAACGGCGGAATGCCGTTGGCAGCGGTGTAGCCGTGATGGCCGTCACGCAGCGCCTTGATCGCGGCTTCGACAATGAAGTCGGGCGTGCGGAAGTCCGGCTGGCCGATACCGAGGCTGATGACGTCGCGTCCCTGCGCGGCAAGAGCATTGGCCCGCGCCAGCACGGCGAAGGCATTTTCCTCTCCGATACGATCGAAAGCCGCGATAGTCTTCAGCATGGAGAGGGCTCCGGGGGTGTCGGCTCCGCGTCCATGACGCTGCGCGGACAATAAGACCGACACTTCACCCGATCACGGCTCGAAAATCAAACCCCCGCCGGCCGTGGCTTTTTGCCTCGACGAGCCTCTCCGTATCACTGGTCGCCGCCGAAATGCGACCCGAGATCGCGCCAAAGCTGCGAGCGGATGAAAGGATCGGGATCATCCCCCAGATACTCACCGCCATTGAAGTACAGCGGCCCGACCGGGAACTTATCGACACCGCGATGCACGCTTGTTCGCTCGCTCGCATAGGCGACCACAGGCTTCTTGTGCTTGCGCACTTTGCTGGCCGCGTCGGCGGGCGCGCCGAGAACCACGGCGAGTGCGGCCGCTGCGGCCACGACATAGATCGGATGAGACGCCATCGCATCCTCCATGACGCGCATGAAAAAGAAGACGGAGTGGCCCTCTTCTAGCGCGCCGGCGAGGACGGCACGCATCACAAGGACGTTCTTCGGATCACAACTCGTTGTCGGAATAATCGGGCCCGTCAGGTGTAAGGTGTGGCCTGGCCGCCCGCGACGGCCGCCCCCACATCGCCTCCCATGAGCGGCGCTGATGTATCCATCAGTGAATGGCATTGTGCATGGTGAGAAAGACATGGCACGCTGACCGCGACTCCCGCCGGAGAGACCGTCAATGACCCGCCCTTCGCTCACCGACAAGCGCGACGCATTCCGCAAGCTGCATGAGAGCGGCTGTTTCGTCATTCCCAACCCCTGGGATGTCGGCAGCACACGCTATCTGCAGCATCTCGGCTTCAAGGCGCTGGCGTCGACCAGTGCTGGTTTTGCCTTCGCGTTGGGAATGGCCGACGGCGCGGTCAGCCGCGACATGGTGCTCGCACACATCGCCGAGATCGTTGCCGCGAGCGACCTGCCCGTGAACGCCGATTTCGAAGGCGGTTTCGCGCACGATCCGCAGGGCG
>Ga0255338_1004388_pt1 | contig 14715 bp, 12 predicted proteins | sample MeOH1_35cm_T4_19_FD_203715 | JGI IMG/M metagenome (GOLD analysis project Ga0255338, IMG submission 203715) | Sandy soil microbial communities from University of British Columbia, Vancouver, Canada - MeOH1_35cm_T4_195 | ecosystem: Engineered > Artificial ecosystem > Sand microcosm > Unclassified ...
CGCGCAGGCGCCGCCGTCCAGCACCAGCAGTTCCGGGCCGAACTCGGCCAGCACATGCGCGGCGCGGGTCGGGCTGACCTTGCCGAAGCGGTTGGCGCTGGGCGCGGCGACGCCGCGCACGCCGAGCCCGCGCGCCGCGGCCAGCAGGGCGCGTGCCACCGGGTGCGCCGGGCAGCGCAGGCCCACGCTGTCCTGGCCCCCGGCGGCGGCCGCGGCCATGCCGGGCGCGCGCGGCACGATCACCGTCAGCGGCCCGGGCCAGAAGGCTTCCATCAGGCGCCGCGCCACCGGCGGCAGGCCGGTCGTGAAGGCCTCGGCATCGGCGATGTCCAGCACATGGACGATCAGCGGATGGTCGCTGGGCCGGCCCTTGGCGGCAAAGATCTTGGCCACCGCCGCATCCTGGTCGGCGCGCGCGCCCAGGCCGTAGACGGTCTCGGTCGGCAGCGCCACCAGCTCGCCATCGGCCAGCGCGCGGGCCGCCCGGGCGATGGCGGCGGGGTCGGAGCCGTTCAGAAGCATCGCGGCAGTCACCAGGCGGTGGGCAGGCCGAGGATCGCGGCCGCCCGGGCGGCGGTGGCGCGCGCCCCTTCGGCCGTCGCCGCGGTGATGTTCAGGTGGCCCATCTTGCGGCCGCGCCGGGCGCTGGTCTTGCCGTACAGATGCAGGTGCGTGCCCGGCAGGGCCAGCACCGCGGCCCAATCCGGAGTGCGGGGGCTGCGCTCGACGCCCTGGGCGTCGAACCAGAGGTCGCCCAGCAGGTTCAGCATCACGGTGGGCGAATGCAGGCGCGGCGTCGTCAGCGGCAGGCCGGCCAGGGCGCGCACCTGCAGCTCGAACTGCGAGACGTCGCAGGCATTCATCGTGTAGTGCCCCGAGTTGTGCGGGCGCGGCGCCATCTCGTTGACGACCAGGGAGCCGTCTCGCAGCACGAAGAACTCGATGCACAGCACGCCCACATAGCCCAACTCGGCGGCGATGCGCGCGGCCGCCGCGCCCGCCTGGGCCTGCAGCGCGGCGTCGACGGCCGGCGCCGGCACCTCGGTGACGGCCAGGATGCCGTCGCGGTGCAGGTTCTGCTGCACCGGGAACTGCACGATGGCGCCGTCGCGTCCGCGCGCCACCAACACCGAGAGCTCCAGCGCCAGCGGCAGCATCTGCTCCAGCACGCAGGGCACGCGCTTGAGCTCGTCCCAGGCGGCGGCCAGCTCCTCGCGCGTCTTCACGCGGATCTGCCCCTTGCCGTCGTAGCCCATGCGGGCGGTCTTCAGGATGCCGGGCAGCAGGGCCGCGTCCACGGCCTGCAGATCGGCCTCGCTGCGGATCACCGCATAGGGCGCGCAGGGCACGCCGGCGGCGCCGAAATGCGCCTTCTCGTCGGCACGGTCCTGGCAGATCGCCACGCAGGCGGCAGCCGGCGCGACGACGCGCGTCTGCGCCAGGCGCTGCAGCGCCGCGGCGGGCACGTTCTCGAATTCGGTGGTGATCGCGTCGCAGGCCGCGGCCAGGCGCGTCAGGCCGGCCTCGTCCAGGTAATCGGCGCGGATATGCTCGTGGGCCACGGCGCCGGCCGGGCTCTCGGCATCGGGATCGAGCACCACGGTGCGGTAGCCCAGGCTTTGCGCGGCCTGCACGAACATGCGGCCCAGCTGGCCGCCGCCCATCACGCCCAGGGTCGCACCTGGCAGGAGCAGCTGATCGGCCATCAGACCAGGTCCTTGCTCATGCCGCGGGCGAACTCGGTCTGGCGCACGCGGTAGGCGGCCAGCTGCTCGCGCAGCGCCGGGTTCTCGCGCGCCAGCAGCGCCACCGCGAACAGCGCGGCATTGCCGGCCCCGGCGGTGCCGATCGCGAAGGTGGCGACCGGGATGCCCTTGGGCATCTGCACGATGGAGTGCAGCGAGTCGACCCCCTGCAGATGGCGGCTGGCCACCGGCACGCCCAGCACCGGCACCAGGGTCTTGGCGGCCAGCATGCCCGGCAGGTGGGCGGCACCGCCGGCGCCGGCGATGATGGCGCGCAGGCCGCGGCCCTCGGCGGCCTCGGCGTAGGCGAACATCTCGTCGGGCATGCGGTGAGCGGAGACCACTTGCGCCTCGAAAGGGATGGCGAACTCGGAGAGAATGTCGGCGGCGTGCTTCATGGTCTCCCAGTCACTGCTGGAGCCCATCACCACGCCAACCAAGGGAGAGGCGCTCTGCAGATCCTGCACGACTCGCTCCATAGGCTGGAAAACCTTGAATTGTAGGCGGCCAACGCCACCTGCCCCCGAACACCGCCCGCGCGACCCGACGCCATGACCGACATCACCATACAGAATTTCGAAACCGAGCTGCTGCAGGCCTCGATGCAGCAGCCCGTGCTGCTGGACATCTGGGCGCCCTGGTGCGGCCCCTGCAAGAGCCTGGGCCCGATTCTTGAGAAGCTGGAGGTGGCCTATGCCGGCCGCTTCAAGCTGGCCAAGCTCAACAGCGACGAGCAGCCCGAGATCGCCGGCCAGCTGAGCCAGGCCTTCGGCGTGCGCTCCATCCCCTTCTGCGTGATGTTCGCGGGCGGCCAGCCGGTCGATGGTTTTGTCGGCGCCATCCCCGAGGCCCAGATCCGCGAGTTCCTGGACCGCCATGTGCCCAGCGGCGAAGCCCTGGAGGCCGAGGCCGAGCTGGCCGAGGCGGAGGAACTGCTGGCCGACGGCGACCTGGAATCGGCCCTGGCCAAGCTGCAGCAGGCGGTCGAGACCGACCCGGCCAACGAGGCGGCGCGCTTCGACCTGGTCAAGGCTCTGCTGGAGCTGGGCCTGCTGCCGGACGCCAAGGCGGCCTTCGCGCCGGTGGCGGCCCTGGCGGCCGACACGATCACCCCGCATGCGCGCTTCGCGGCGCTGGCCCAGTGGATCGCCGCCTGCGACACGGCCGCCGGCGCCGATGTGGCCGCGCTGCAGGGCGCGATTGCCGCCAACAAGCGCGATTTCGAGGCCCGCTACGCGCTGGCCCAGACCCAGCTGGCCGGCCAGCGCTTCACCGAGGCGATGGACGAGCTACTGGAGATCATCATGCGCGACAAGGCCTGGAACGGCGAGGCCGCGCGCAAGCTCTATGTGGCCATTCTGGAGCTGCTGACCAAGCCGGCGCCCAAGCCCCAGGCGGGCGCGGAGGCCAAGGGCACGCTGGAGATCGCCGGCAAGGCCGTCGTGCCGGCCAGCGATCCGCTGCTGGATCAGTACCGGCGCAAGCTCAGCATGGCGCTGTTCTGACTCAGGGCTGGGCCAGCCCGGCCCGCTCCAGCGCGTCTATCCAGCCGCGCTGCTGCTGCTCCAGTTCGGCCCATTCCCGCGCCGCGCTCGCCGCGTGGCGGGCTGCGGCCTCGGCTTCGCCTAGGGCCTGGTAGACCTGGGCCAGGCGGCTGTGGGTGGCGGCACGGTCGTCGATGTCGCAGGTCGGATCCAGCTCCAGCTCGGATTCGCGCGCCTGCTCCAGCGCCTGCTCGCGCTGGCCGCTGTTGACGCGACACCAGGCCAGGTCGGCCAGCATGCTGCTGCCCAGCCGCGCCAGGCCGCGTGAGATCGCCTGCGGCAGGTGCTGCTCGTAGAGCTCGCGCGCCTGGGCAAACTGGCCCAGCACCGTGAGGATCTGCGCGCGCAGGATGGGCGTGAGCTCGCCCATCGCCGAACCGCCGACCGCCTCGTCATAGCGTGCCACCGAGTCGGCGCTGAGCAGCAGCTCGGGCGTCGCGCGCTCCGGGTGCGCCAGGGTCTCGCGGCGCAGATGGGCGGTGCGCATCTCCGCCATGTTGTACATCAGGGCCGACTGCGTCGCGTCGTCGCCCTCGGCCATCGCATGCTGGCGCGCGTTCACGTACCAGCGCTGCGCCAGCTCCGGGCGGGCCGCGAAATGGTGGGCTAGGCCCAGCGCGATCGCCAGGCGGCTGTGCGCGCCATGCTGCTGCGGCGCGGCCAGCGCGCGGCAGGCCGTGGCCTGCTCGACCAGGGCCGCGATGTCGTGCTTCACATAGGCCAGGTGCGCCAGCCAGGCCGCCGCCAGCGCCTCGACCTCGCGCAGGCCGGCCGCGTGCGCGATCGCACGGGCGCGCAGGATCTTCTCGTAGGCGCCGCCGCTGAAGTCGGTGAAGTAGTTCATCAGGCCCTCGGCCAGATGCAGCCAGGCGCCCAGTTGGGGATTCGGGTGCTGGAAGGCCAGCTGGTGCAACTCGGTCAGCTCCTCGCGCGCCAGCTCCAGCTGTCCATGGCGGGCCTGCAGCACGGCGCGCTGCGCGCGCAGGCCGGCCGCCGGCAGCGGGCCGGGCGCGGCCGCGATCGCCTTGTCCAGCGACTGCAGCAGGCGCGAACTGATGGCGGGCTGCATGGCCTCAGCGCGTCAGGCGCTCGAGCGCCTCGCGGTACTTGGCCGAGGTCTGCTCGATCACGGCCGCCGGCAGGGCCGGCGCCGGCGCCACCTTGCCCCAGGGCTTGCCGTCGACCTGGGCCTGCTCCAGCCAGTCGCGCAGGAACTGCTTGTCGTAGCTGGGCGGGTTGGCACCCACCGCATAGCTCTCGGCCGGCCAGTAGCGCGAGGAATCGGGCGTCAGCACCTCGTCCATCAGGGTCAGCGTGCCGTCGGCATCCAGACCGAACTCGAACTTGGTGTCGGCGATGATGATGCCCTTGGTGAGCGCGTAGTCGGCGGCGCGCTGGTACAGCGCGATCGAGATGTCGCGCACGCGCTCGGCCAGCTCGCGGCCGATGATGGCGACGCAGCGCTCGAAGTCGATGTTCTCGTCATGGTCGCCCATCTCGGCCTTGGTGGCCGGCGTGAAGATGGGCTCGGGCAGCTTGGAGGCATTGTTCAGGCCGGCCGGCAGCCGGACGCCGCAGACCTCGCCCTTGGCCTTGTACTCGGCCCAGCCGCTGCCGGCCAGGTAGCCGCGCACCACCGCCTCGATCGGCAGCGGCTTCAGGCGCTTGACCAGCATCGAGCGGTCCCGCACCTGAGCCTTGTCCGCCTCGGTGGACACCACCGACAGCGGGTCCTCGCCGGTCAGGTGATTCGGCACGATGTCGCCCAGCTTGGCGAACCAGAACAGCGCCATCTGCGTGAGCAACGCGCCCTTGCCGGGGATGGGCTCGCCCATGATGACGTCGAAGGCCGAGATGCGGTCCGAGGCCACCATCAGGATGCGGTCGCTGCCCACCGCGTAGTTCTCGCGCACCTTGCCGCGGGCGATCAGGGGGAGCGAGGTCAGGGAGGAGGTGTGCAGGGCTGCGGTCATGATGGTCTTCCAGGGAGGACTGGTGATTTTAAGGGCGCAAAAAAGCCCGCCGAGGCGGGCTTGCGGGCAGCGCATCCGCAGGATGACTTACTGCACCACCTGGGCCAGCTCGCCGCGCGCGTAGGCAGCGGCCGTGTCGGCCAGGCTGCGCGCCTTGATCTTGCCGGCCTGGCCCTCGCAACCGAACTCCAGGTAGCGGGCCTTGCAGACCAGCTTGGCGGCCTCGCGGGCGGGCTTGAGCCACTCGCGGGCGTCGAACTTGTCGGGGTTCTCGGCCAGGAACTTGCGCACCGCGCCGGTCATCGCCAGACGGATGTCGGTGTCGATGTTGATCTTGCGCACGCCGTGCTTGATGGCTTCCTGGATCTCCTCGACCGGCACGCCGAAGGTCTCCTTCATCTTGCCGCCGTACTGGTTGATGATGGCCAGCAGCTCCTGCGGCACGCTCGACGAGCCGTGCATCACCAGGTGGGTGTTGGGAATGCGCTTGTGGATTTCCTTGACGCGGCTGATGGCCAGGATGTCGCCGGTGGGCTTGCGGCTGAACTTGTAGGCGCCATGGCTGGTGCCGATCGCGATCGCCAGCGCATCCAGCTGGGTGGCCTTGACGAACACGGCGGCTTCTTCCGGGTCGGTCAGCATCTGGCTGTGGTCCAGCTTGCCCGCGGCGCCGATGCCGTCCTCCTCGCCCGCATCACCGGTTTCCAGGTTGCCCAGGCAGCCCAGTTCGCCCTCGACGGTGACGCCGACCTTGTGCGCCATCTCGACGACCTTGCGGGTCACCTCGACGTTGTAGTCGAAGCTGGCGGGCGTCTTGCCGTCGTCCATCAGCGAGCCGTCCATCATCACCGAGCCGAAGCCCAGGTTGATCGCGCCCTCGCAGACCTTGGGGCTGGTGCCATGGTCCTGATGCATCACCAGCGGGATGTGCGGGAAGGCTTCGACGGCGGCCTGGATCAGGTGCTTGATGAAGGGCTCGCCGGCGTACTTGCGGGCACCAGCGCTGGCCTGCAGGATCACCGGCGCGCCGACCTCGTCGGCCGCGGCCATCACGGCCTGCACCTGCTCCAGGTTGTTGACATTGAAGGCCGGAATGCCATAACCCTGCTCGGCGGCATGGTCCAGCAGTTGGCGCATTGAAACGAGAGGCATGAGAGTCCCCGGTGGAGTTGCAAATTCTGGGTCTGCGCAGGCCAGTAACCGCGCCGTAACTGGCGCCGATTCTAACGGCGGCCCATCGCGGCAGCCGCGCGCGCCACCAGTCTGCCCCCAGATGCGGGGGCAGTACAAGCGCCCTTGCAGCGCGTGGGGGCTGCCGCTAGGCTGAGCCCGGCCTGCGCCCTTGCGTGCCGACACGATTGTTCCTCCCATGACACGACTTGCCCTGGATCAGCTGACCCTGTGGATGACGGCCGCCGCACGCGAGCATGCGCTGGACCTGGTCGAGCATGTGCAGGAGCGCACCGGCGCGAGCCGCCGCGCGGTGCAGGCGGCGCTCAAGCGCCTGGTCGAGGCCCATTGGCTGCGGCGCGAGGGCAGCGCCCGTCAGCCGGTCTGGAGCCCGGGCCTGCTGCGCCAGGTGGCGCGCAGCTACACCCTGCATGGCCTGCAGGAGGACATCCCCTGGCAGCGCGACTTCGCGCCCCATTTCGCGCTGCCGGCCCATGTCGCGCGCATGGTCCAGCATGGCTTCACCGAGCTGGTGAACAACGCCGCCGACCACAGCGGCGGCAGCAGCGTCACCGTTTCGCTGCGCCAGACGCCCAGCCATGTGCAGCTGCTGGTGTCCGACGACGGCTGCGGCGTGTTCGAGCGCATCTGCGAGGCCTTCGGCCTGCCGGACGCCCGGCACGCGATGCTGGAGCTCAGCAAGGGCCGCCTGACCAGCCAGCCCGAGGCGCACACCGGCCGTGGCCTGTTCTTCAGCTCGCAGCTGGCCGACGTGTTCGACATCCATGCCAACAACACCGCCTTCCAGCGCCGCGCCTGGGAGTCCGGCGGCTGGCTGCCCGGCCGGCCGCTGCCGCGCCAGGGCAGCTCGATCTATCTGGCGATCGCGCTGGACACCACGCGCACGCTGGACCAGGTCCTGGCGGCCTGGAGCGTGGCGGGCGACGGCATCGCCTTCGACCGCACCACCGTCAATCTGCGCCTGCTGGCCGGCCCCGGCCAGCCCCTGGACTCGCGCGCGCAGGCGCGCCGCGTGGCCGCCCGGCTGGCCGTATTCAGACAGGCCGAGATCAGCTTCGAGGGCGTGGACGATGTCGGCCACGGTTTCGCCGACGAGCTGTTCCGCGTCTTCGCGCGCGCCCGGCCCGAGGTGGAGCTGGTGCCGACCCACATGACGCCGCGCATCGCAGCCCTGGTCCAGAGCGCCCAGAGCGCCCAGAGCGCCTGAGCATCGTCACCCGCGTTCCCGCGGGCGCGGGGCTCACTCCACCCGGCCGACCTTCAGCATATTGGTGCCGCCCGGATAGCCCATCGGTTCGCCGCAGGTGATCGCATAGGTATCGCCGGGCATCAGCACGCCCTGCTCGACCAGGATCTGCTCGGCCGCCTTCAGCGCCTGGTCGCGGTCGTCGCACTTGGGCATCAGCAGCGGCCGCACATTGCGGTACAGGCACATCTTGCGCTGGCTGATTTCCTGGGTGGTCAGGGCGAAGATCGGCACCTGGATGCGATGGCGGCTCATCCACAGCGCGGTGGAGCCGGACTCCGTCAGCGCGACGATGGCCTTGCAGCCCAGGTGATAGGCGGTGAACAGCGCGCCCATCGCGATCGACTGGTCGATGCGGCCGAACTGGCGGCCGGCGAAGTCGGTGTCCAGGCTGACGAACTCGGCGCGCTCGGCCTCCAGCGCGATCGCGGCCATCTGCTCGATGGTCTCGACCGGGTACTTGCCGGCCGCCGTCTCGGCGGAAAGCATCACCGCATCGGTGCCGTCCAGCACCGCGTTGGCGACGTCGGACACCTCGGCGCGCGTGGGCACCGGGTTGACGATCATCGACTCCATCATCTGGGTTGCGGTGATCGTCACCTTGTCCAGCTCGCGGGCCAGCTTGATCATGCGTTTCTGCAGCGCCGGCACGGCCGCGTTGCCGACCTCGACCGCCAGGTCGCCGCGCGCCACCATGATGCCGTCGCTGGCGCGCAGGATGGCCTCCAGCTGGGGAATGGCCTCGTAGCGCTCGATCTTGGCGATCATGGCCGGCTTGTGGCGATAGGGTTCGCCGGCCACATTGGCCAGCTGGCGCGCCATCTCCATGTCGGTGGCGTTCTTCGGGAAGCTCACCGCCAGGTATTCGCACTGGAAGGACATCGCGGTCTTGATGTCCTCCATGTCCTTGCCGGTCAGGGCCGGCGCGGTCAGGCCGCCGCCCTGCTTGTTGATGCCCTTGTTGTTGGACAGCTCGCCGCCGACCTTGACGATGGTGTGCACCTGCGAGCCGCGCACCGCCTCGACCGTCAGCACCAGCAGGCCGTCGTTGAGCAGCAGGGTGTCGCCGGGCTTGACGTCGCGCGGCAGCTCCTTGTAGTCCAGGCCCACGATCTCCTCGTTGCCGAGCTCGCTGCGGTCGGCGTCGAGCACGAAGGGCCGGCCGTTGACCAGCTCGATCTTGCCGTTCTCGAACTTGCCGACGCGGATCTTCGGCCCTTGCAGATCGGCCATGATGGCCACCGAGCGGCCGGCCGCCTTGGCCACCTGGCGCACCAGGGTGGCGCGGTCGATATGGTCCTGGGCCTTGCCGTGCGAGAAGTTCAAGCGCACCACATCGACGCCGGCTCGGATCATGCGCTCCAGCACCTCGGGGGAAGAGGATGCCGGGCCCAGGGTGGCAACGATCTTGGTCGCACGGGTCATGGAACTGTCTCGCTGAAATTAAGTTACAGGCGGGCCATTATGAGCCGCAATCCCCCGCCCATTTCGGTTTCAGCGGGTTACGACGCCATCAGCCGCGCGCTGCCAGCACATCCGCGACGGCCAGGGCCGTCATGTTGACGATGCGGCGCACCGTGGCCGAGGGGGTCAGGATGTGCACAGGTGCGGCCGCGCCCAGCAGGATGGGGCCCACCGTGACGCCCTGACCGGCGCTGATCTTCAGCACATTGAAGAGGATGTTGGCCGCATCCAGGGTCGGCAGCACCAGCAGATTGGCCGCCCCCTTGAGCTTGCTGTCGGGCAGGAAGGCCTGGCGCACCGCCTCGCTGAGCGCCGCGTCGCCGTGCATCTCGCCGTCGCTCTCGATCTCGGGATGGGCGGCCGCGAACAGCTCGTGGGCGCGCCGCATCTTGACGGCCGAGGGCCTCTTGCTGGAGCCGAACATCGAGTGCGAGACAAAGGCCAGCTTGGGCGGCAGGCCGAAGCGCTGCACCTCCTCGGCCGCCATCGCGGCGATCTCGGCCAGCTGCTCGGCATCCGGGCTGTCGTTGACGAAGGTGTCGGTGATGAACAGCGTCTGCTTCTCCATCATCACGGCGTTCATGGTCGCGAAGGTCTGGGCGCCGGGCTTCAGGCCGATCAGGTCGGACACATGCTCCAGGTGCGAGTCGAAGCGGCCGACCATGCCGCAGATCATCGCGTCGGCGTCGCCCAGCTTGATCGCCAGCGCGCCTATCGTGGTGTTGGAGCGGCGCACCGCGGCCTTGGCCATCTCGGGCGTGAAGCCGCGCCGGCCCATGGCCTGGTGATAGGCCTCCCAGTACTGACGAAAGCGCGGGTCGTTCTCGGGATCGATCACCGCGACGTCACCGCCCAGCTTCAGGCGCAGGCCGGCGCGCTGGATGCGCATCGCGATCACCTCGGGGCGGCCGATCAGCGTCGGCTTCACCAGGCCCTCGTCCAGCGCCACCTGCACGGCGCGCAGCACGCGCTCGTCCTCGCCCTCGGCATAGATGACGCGCGCCGGGTTGGCCTTGGCCGCGGCGAACACCGGGCGCATGAACATGCCGGTCTGGTAGACGAAGCGCGACAGCTCCTGGCGGTAGGCCTCCAGGTCCGCGATCGGGCGCGTCGCCACGCCGGAGGCCTCGGCGGCCTTGGCCACGGCCGGCGCGATGCGCAGGATCAGGCGCGCGTCAAAGGGCTTGGGAATCAGGTACTCGGGGCCGAAGGCCAGCTCCTGGCCGGCATAGGCCGCCGCCACCTCGTCGCTGGTCTCGGCCTTGGCCAGATCGGCGATCTCGCGCACGCAGGCCAGCTTCATGGCCTCGGTGATCTTGGTCGCGCCGCAGTCCAGCGCGCCACGGAAGATGTAGGGGAAGCACAGGACGTTGTTGACCTGGTTCGGATAGTCCGAACGACCGGTGGCGATGATGCAGTCGGGCCGCACCTCCTTGGCCAGCTCGGGGCGGATCTCCGGCTCGGGATTGGCCAGGGCCAGGATGATGGGCTTGTCGGCCATGGTCTTGACCATGGCCGGCGTCAGCACGCCCGGCGCCGAACAGCCGAGAAAGACGTCGGCCCCGGCCACGACATCGGCCAGGCTGCGCGCCGGCGTGATCTGGCAGTAGCGCTGCTTCGATTCGTCCAGCTTGCCCGCGCGCACGTCCTCGCGCTCGCTCTGGATCACGCCCTTGGAGTCGCAGACGAAGACATTGGCCGGCGCCACGCCCAGCCCCACCATCACGTCCAGGCAGGCAATGGCCGCCGCGCCGGCGCCCGACACCGCCACCTTGACCCGGGCGATGTCCTTGCCCACCAGCTCCAGCCCGTTCAGCAGGGCGGCGCTGGAGATGATGGCCGTGCCGTGCTGGTCGTCGTGGAACACCGGGATGTGCATGCGCTCGCGCAAGCGCTTCTCGATGTAGAAGCACTCGGGCGCCTTGATGTCCTCGAGATTGATGCCGCCCAGGGTCGGCTCCATCGCCGCGATGATGTCGACCAGCTTGTCGGGGTCGCGCTCGGCCAGCTCGATGTCGAACACGTCGATGCCGGCGAACTTCTTGAACAGGCAGCCCTTGCCCTCCATCACCGGCTTGGCCGCCAGCGGGCCGATATCGCCCAGGCCCAGCACCGCGGTGCCGTTGGTGACCACGCCAACCAGATTGCCGCGCGAGGTGTACTCGGCCGCCAGGGTCGGATCGGCCTCGATGTCCAGGCAGGGATAGGCCACGCCGGGCGAGTAGGCCAGCGACAGGTCGCGCTGGTTGGACAAGGCCTTGGTGGGCGTCACCGAGATCTTGCCGCGGGTCGGCGCGCGGTGGTATTCCAGCGCGGCCTCGCGCAGCGCGGCCTCGGCCGGCGACAGGGTGGACTTGTCCTTGGTGCTGCTCATCCCGAGTCTCCTCGAATTCTGGGCGGGCAAGGTTACTCCTCTTATCACGCCATGCCGATGCCGACTGTTTTGTCTGCCATGCAAAGATGGCAATGCCCGCCGGCCTCAGAAGTCCTCGAACTCGAATCGAAATCCCCGCCCCGGCGGCAGCATCAGCGCCGGCGCGGGCTTGCCGGCCTCGACGGTGACAATATCGGCCGGGATCGCCTCGGGTGGATCGGCCTCGTGCACCGCATAGATCAGGCGGCGACCGTTGGCGGGCACCCAGGCCGCCGGCACCGGCCAGGACTGCCGCTCGGCCAGCGTCCTGAGCCAGGTGACCCGCCCCGCGCTCTGCACCGATGGCGGGTGCAGCACCTGCATGTCATAGGCACCGGGGGCCGGCCCCAAGAGCCTATACGCCCCGCCGGTTTGGCGCAGCACGAAAGGAGCCTCGGCAGACCCGCGCGCCAATGCCATACGGTAGCCGGACGCTTCCAGAGCCGTCTCGCTGAGCGCGAACATGCGGCTCTGATCGATGCTCAGCGGATCGATGCCGCTGAGCCGCTTCAGTTCGCTGGCCATCATCCATAACGGGGGCTGCCCCTCGCCCGTCGGAAACGGCGTCTTCGCCGCATGCCCATAGCCGGCATAGACGAAGATCCTGGCCGAGGGGTGCCTGGCAAGAATGCCATCCACGATATTCTGCGCCTGGCCAGTCTCGCGCCGCTGCTCTCGCTGGGCCCACGACAGCCCCTCCTCTGCTTCGATGGCACGATGCTCGTACCCCATCAGCGTCCAACGCTGCCGGATGGTCTCACGCAGGAACTCGGCGAACACCGGATCCTGGCTGTAGTAGCCGGTATTTCGCGTGATGGGGCTTGTGCCCAGGCCCGGCATATTCGAGAACGTCTCGCAGGCCAGGTATTCGAAACCGATGCGCCGCAGCTCGCGCGCCAGGCGCATCGCGAAGGCGCGGTGGACCGGCACATGATGGGCCTCGTTGAGGATCACGATCTGGCGCGTCTCGGCCTCACGGACGATCGCGGCAATCGCCGCCTCGGCGCGGTCCTCGCTCAGATCCGGTGCCGACATGTCGGACGGGATGCCAACGGTCCGGAACGCCGTCACCGCACCGTCCACATCGCCAACCCAGGAGCGCAGCACCGCCAACTCCTGGGTCACCGCGCGTAGTTTCGCGCCAGTCGCCTCGACAAACCGCGCCTCGGTTTGGCGCAACTTCGCGGCATGCCCCATTCCGGGCGCGCGAGGCAGCAATGGCGGCGGCGGTGGGGCCGCGCAGGCCGTCAACAGCAGCACGATGGCAGCCAAGCAGCCACCCAGGCGACGCACCGCGGCGCCCGGCTCGTATCCGTTCATGATGGGTCTCCCTCCCATGCCTTGTTCGCGACTGCGAGCTTAGCCGGTTGGCAAGACGAGTCCCCGAGGGCAAGCCCTTGGGGATCGGGACGGCTACGCTCAGCCCGCCGCGCGCTTCGCCAATATCTCGAACGCCGGCAGGGTCTTGCCCTCCAGCACCTCCAGGAAGGCGCCGCCGCCGGTGGAGATGTAGCCGACCTCCTTCTCGATGCCGTACTTGGCGATCGCGGCCAGGGTGTCGCCGCCGCCGGCGATGCTGAAGGCGCTGGATGCGGCGATCGCGCGGGCCACCGCCTCGGTGCCGCCAGCGAAGGCGTCGAACTCGAACACGCCGACCGGGCCGTTCCAGACGATGGTGCCGGCGGCCTTCAGCTTGTCCGCCAGGATGGCGGCGGTCTTGGGGCCGATGTCCAGGATCAGGTCGTCGTCGGCCACCTCGGTGGCGGCCTTGGTCGTGGCCGGGGCGTCGGCCGCGAAGGCCTTGGCGGTCACGACGTCGACGGGAATCGGCACCTCGGCGCCGCGTGCGCGCATGCCTTCGATCACGGCCTTGGCCTCATCCACCAGATCCGGCTCGGCCAGGCTCTTGCCGATCTTCAGGCCGGCGGCCAGCATGAAGGTGTTGGCGATGCCGCCGCCGACGATCAGGCCGTCGACATTGGCGCTCAGCGACTTCAGGATGGTCAGCTTGGTGCTGACCTTGGAGCCGGCGACGATGGCGACCAGCGGGCGCTTCGGTGCGGCCAGAGCCTTGGTGATCGCATCGATCTCGGCCGCCAGCAGCGGGCCGGCGCAGGCGATCTTGGCGAACTGGGCGATGCCGTAGGTCGTGCCCTCGGCGCGGTGGGCGGTGCCGAAGGCGTCGTTGACGTAGATGTCGCACAGCGCGGCCATCTTCTTCGCCAGCTCCTCGCTGTTCTTCTTCTCGCCCTTGTTGACGCGGCAGTTCTCCAGCAGCACCAGCTGGCCCGGCGCGACCTGCACGCCGTCCACCCAGTTGGCGACGACCGGCACCTCACGCCCCAGCAGCTCGCCCAGGCGCTTGGCCACCGGGGCCAGCGAGTCCTCGGGCTTGAACTCGCCCTCGGTGGGGCGGCCCAGGTGCGAGGTCACCATCACCGCGGCGCCGGCGGCCAGCGCCTGCTGGATGCAGGGGATGGAGGCGCGGATGCGGGTGTCCTCGGTGATGTGGCCGGCATCGTCCTGCGGCACATTGAGGTCGGCACGGATGAAGACGCGCTGGCCGGCCACCTTGCCGGCGGCGACCAGATCGGAAAAACGCAGAACGTTCATGGGAGGCGGATGCTTGGAGTTGAGAATTCGGGGGGCGCGGCGGCGGCGCCCAGCCCGCTAGCTTACCAAGCGCCGGCCGACGGGCGGCTTACCAGCCCAGGCCGATGCGCAGCGCCAGCATCACCGCCGTACCGCTGATGATGGTGCCCAGGATGCCGCCGCGCCAGAAGAAATAGGCGCTGCCGACCAGCGTGGCATAGAGCCGCGCATCCTTCCAGGTCGAGACCAGGTGGCCCTGGCTCATCACGATCTCGGGCACGATCACCGCCGCCAGCGCCGCCAGCGGCGCATAGCGCAGGCCCTGCTTGGCCCAGTCGGGCATCGGCAGCTCGTTCCTGGGGATCATGAAGAAGGCGCGGGTCAGTAGGGTGATCAGCCCCATGCCCAGGATGCCCAGCACGGTCTCCCAGTCGCTCATGCGCGCAGCTCCTTGCGCGGCTCGGGCAGCCATTTCTCCAACAGCAGGCCGGCGGCCACGGCCGCCGCGATCGCCACCATGATGTTCAGGCGCAGCGGCAGCGCATAG
>Ga0255338_1004389_pt1 | contig 14705 bp, 11 predicted proteins | sample MeOH1_35cm_T4_19_FD_203715 | JGI IMG/M metagenome (GOLD analysis project Ga0255338, IMG submission 203715) | Sandy soil microbial communities from University of British Columbia, Vancouver, Canada - MeOH1_35cm_T4_195 | ecosystem: Engineered > Artificial ecosystem > Sand microcosm > Unclassified ...
AGCGGATGGGCTTCTCCCGGATGGTGCTGCCGGAAGGCAGCCGCACGAATCCTACGGAAGGCATTGCGGTCTCCTCCGTCCGCACCGTTCAGGAAGCGATCAACGGTACGCTGGGCAGCCGCTACGTAGCCGTTCCGGAAGAGGACCTCTTCGGCGAAGTCGAGGATGCAGCGCCTTCGCAACGGGATTGAGAAGTGTTCTCGGCATCAACCGGCGAATTGAAGATGCATGGGAAACAACTTAAGACGCCAATCATTTCTACTTGGTACTGCGGCAGCCTTGGCGATACTCTCACCCGCTGTCTATCTTGCGTCCTGCGTCCCTAGCAATCAGCCGTCTACCGTCGGAAACTCGGATACGGTGACCATAGCGTCGATGCTTCCCATCCCTACCGAATGCCGGATGAGTCCCGAGGCAGCTACAGCTTACGTTGGCGACCGCACATGTGCTGGATGCCACCCGGAACAGGCAGCTCAGCACGCGTTGACAGTTCACGCTCGGACCTTACGGCAAGTATCTCTTTCGCGTGACGGACGGTACTTCAACACGCCTACCGTCGTAAACGATCCACTCTTGAAGGCATCGTTCCGCCCACTCAAGCGGGGAAAGGTGCTTATCATGGAAGGACGCCAGGGTGTCAATCAAGCCTACGTTAGGCTCAACTACGCCGTCGGCTCAGGTAAGAGTGGCATTACCTACCTGAGTGTCTCACCCGACGGAATTTGCTTGATGCCTCGCCTGACCCTGTTTCGGCCGGAAGCCCAGCCGCGTTGGGGTTGGACACCGGGTCTTGAACCAGGTGCGCCATCGACCACTCCGCTAGGAATCGTACTTCCTAGCGAGGAATTGCAAAACTGCCTTTCCTGTCATAGTACCGCTCTCGCCATTTCCGATCAACAGGTCGACTTCGGTCACAGCCGCCTAAACGTAGGATGCGAGCGGTGCCATGGGCCTGGTAACGAGCACGTTCGTGCGACTCGTAGTAAATCATACGCGAACTCCGTTGACCGGGACCACTTCCAGATTCCGCACCTAGGGGCACTGACTGCCGACCAGCAAATGGAACTTTGCGGTAATTGCCATCGCGCCCTTTCGCCTTCACCACCGCATCGCGTGCCGGACACGCTTGCGCGTCTCCAGCCCGCAGCACTGAAAATGAGCGCTTGCTTTATAAAAGGCGACCGGGAGCGCTTGTCGTGCACTACATGTCATAATCCGCATCAACCGAAGCAGACCAACGTCGCCTCCTACGAGGCGATATGCAAGAACTGTCACAGTATTGGTGAGGCGACTCAGTCGAAATGCCCGGTCAACCCTCGAAGCGGGTGTGTAGGGTGTCACATGGGACGTGAGCGGTTGTCTGTGTTTGGTGATTCAGTCTACACCAACCACTGGATACGCCGGCGCCCGAAGGCCATTTGGAGCGATGTAAGGGTCGGGAAGCAATTAGAGTGACGCCACAAGGGGCCACTGCCGGCAAGGACAAAACAAGAGCTGTCCCGTGGATTATTATCCCAGGACAGCTCTTGAGAACGATACACCTGGTCATTTGACCAGCAGTTCTGACGCCAAAGAGCCGGTGGAGTTAGCGGGGCGCTCCGGGAGGTGCCCCCATCATGCCACCTGGAGGCATTGCTCCCGGAGGCATTGCTCCTGACCCTGGCATCATTCCGCGCATGTTCGGTGATCCGGCATTTGCGGGCCTATTCCTGGTCATGTCTGGCAGGGTGGTCGGAGGCGCTACGGCCGAACTCCGATTGGCCTTTTGTTGGGAACAGCCTCCTGTGACTAACAGGAGAGCGGCGAAGGCCAATGCCAAAACGCCTTTTTGCACGATGGTTTCCTTCCAGTCTCCTCGCACGGAGGTGAGTGTGATGGTCTTACAGAACCGAGGCCTCTAGAGGGTAAAGGATCGGCTGCGTCTCGCCCCACGAAGAAGCTAGGCATAGCCAGATCACCCAATTCTGACCGCGCAAACCTACCAGTCTCGACCTTCGGCTGTCCATTGACAATCGGTCTGGCCGTTCACGTGGGAGTACCAGTGTAAGTTCTCACGTCCGGTACCGATCTCCCGCATACACGGTCGCTGCGAGGCACGCATGTACTTGATGTGCCCATCGACGAACGCCACGTTCTCTTCCCAAGTCTTCTGGTTAAAGTCGACGATGGCACCCTCATGGTAATTCACGAAAGGCCAGATGCAGGCTTTGCCTGAGGGCTCCGAGATTGCCGCCATAATAGTCCCGTTTCGAGCAGCACCGTGCAAGAGTTGGGGACTCATATTGTAGGTGGTGAGACACCAGTTGTGGTCACCCCACGAGTTCGGATTCCACTTGTCGATATTGGGATCCCGTAATGCTGCGCCACTCTTGATGTAGGGCTGGATGCCAAACGCCCAGCCACTATGCCAACTTTCCCCGTGCGGCGCATTAGGGTTGGTGCCAAGTCCGTTGCTTCCAGCATGCATCGAGATCGAGTTTGCTGGCTTGCCGACCCCGCAGTCCCACTGGATATCGTAATGTGGAAAACGTTCGTCGTAGTCCTGAATGTACATGAGGACACCCTTCATGCTCTGATTCAGGTTGCTGGCACAGGTAGCCTTCCGCGCAGCCTCTCGTGCCTTCGCGAAGACCGGAAAGAGGATTGCTGCCAAGATTGCGATGATTGCGATCACCACAAGCAGCTCTATCAGGGTGAAACCAAGGCGCCACTTCCGCATTTTGAGCCTCCGATCCTGGATGTGTGCGGACTTCAAACGACTGCAGCTCTACTGTTGGCGACTTTCTACATCTGTTTAGAGCTTTCCTTTGCAGTATGAAATTTTTTTAGTGCTCGTGAGCCCAATACGCTGCTCAGCCCAACTCCGGCGGCGGGGAGGAGAAGCCGGGACCGATTTCGTAACCCATAACGTCACCAAATCGCTTAATTCTGGCGCTCCTAATCCTAAGCGTGCTTTACAGCCTATTGGTTATGACTTTCTGGTGGGCATTACGAATTGTTGGGATCAGTCGTGGATGAGTTAGGGCGTTAAGCGGCCAACCGAGAGCCTGGACGATTGGGGTATGACGCCGAATTGGATCGACCGAATCGGCTCTAACCGGCCAAATAGAGAGAAGCGAGGGGATGCGAAGCAAAGGAACGAAGACGTTGGCCCCGGAGAGGCGTAGCTGGCTGCGAATGACCGCGCTGGCGCTCGTGTTCCTTGGTTGTTTGAGTGTCTTCTTTTGGGTGCAGAGCCAACGTGGGCTTTCGCCCAACCAACTGCGCTCTCTGAATCAGGCGGAGCTAGAGCGACGCGCCGAGCACGGACCGGACCGGTTGAGTGCACTTTGCATTTTGGGCGAGCGCACGAGTAGCGGTCCGAATCCTGAGGCAGCGCTGACAGCATATCAGTCGGCGCTAAGGTTGGATTCCACTGATGCACGCGCGGTGGCGGGCTACGTACTGGCGCGCAACTCCAGAACGTCTCCTGGCTACGCCGACGTGGTACTTCGCGAACTGATACGCGCCCAGCCGGACCACTACGCCGGTCATCTTGCCTTGGGTGTGCTGTATCTCCAGGAAGGAGAGCTTGACGAGGCAGGCGTTCATCTGCGCGAAGCAACTCGTCTTGCTCCGGATGACGCGGAAGTTCACTACCGGTACGGACTGTGGTCCGCGTCAGCGGGATCGACGGGTAAGGGTATCGAACATTTCCAGATGGCCTGTCGCCTCTCCCCGCGGGTCGCGCTCTATCACCTTGCGCTCGCAGATCTCCAGATCCACCTGGCGCAGTATGCAGAGGCACGCAGTCATTTAGACGTCGCTAGTCGCCTCACTCCAGATTCGCCTACGCTGCTTTACCACAGAGGTCGTCTCCTCTTATCCGGCCGCCCGAGCGTTGCGGAGAGCGAACTGGGAGTCCGGACCCTGGAGCGTGCAGTTCAAGCCGCTCCAGATTGGAGCATGCCCCGTCTCACCCTCGGGAAATACTTCATCGGCAGCGCCAATCCTCTGCGCGGCGTTCGACTGCTTGAGCCGCTGCTCGATAGAGAGCCGGACAAGCAGCTCCTCGCTACCCTGGCAAGAGGTTATTACAAGCTTGGCCGGCGGTCGGACGGTGACCAGTTGATCGCCTTATACAATCGAAGTGAGGAGCGTGCGCGTAAAGACTCCGACGAATGGCTTGCGGCCAAGCGGGCCGGAACTAAGACAGAGCCGCGCTTGCGCCGGGCGCGGCACCTGAAGCACGAGGGCAGGCAACTCCAGGCACTGGCCCTTTACCGGGCAGTTCTGACCGTTGAGCCGGGCAATACTGAAGCCAATAAGGCAATCGATGAGCTTACTCTTCGGCCCCAGTAGATTGAACCCTGCCGCTTCGCGCACGGCACTGCGGATGCTATGTTGGCTGATTGTTCCCTTGGTGAGCATCGGTTGTTTCCGGCCGGTTGTTCCTTCCCCCGATTCTGATGGCATCCAATTTCATGAGGCGGCCCTGGAGTCAGGAATTGACTACCAACTGTCTCATCACGGCCGCAGCCCATTGGACATCCTTGAGACGATCGGGCATGGCTGCGCCTGGGTCGACTATGATCAAGATGGCCGGTCTGATCTGTTATTGCTGGGTCCTAATCAGGTTCGGCTCTATCACAATGAAAGAGCCCGATTCCGTGACGTAACACGAGAGCAGGGCCTCGCTCTCCCCGGCTATTGGATAGGCACGGCGGTGGGGGACTACGACAATGATGGCTGGCCTGATTTACTGTTGAATGGTTATCACTGCCGTGCATTGTTGCGAAACGAGCACGGGCGCGGTTTCCACGACCGTACCATTAGTTCCAATTTGGCGGACCGCGCCTCTTGGGGCACGAGTGCTGCCTTCATCGATCTAGATCAGGACGGTTTCCTGGATCTGGTCATTGGGCGATACGCGGAGCTTGCCAAGTCTACGCGCCGGTTCTGCGACGAGGATGGAGTCGCGGTAATGTGCGCACCACGGACCTATCCGCTGCAGCGTGTTCAGTGCTTCAAGAGTCTCGGGGGCCGACGCTTCGTTGATGAAACCAAGCGGTGGGGCTTTGATCACACCGCCGGGCGAAACCTCGCCATTGTGCCGTTTGACTTTGATAATGACGGCTGGACTGATGTCTACCTGGCTAACGATACCGAGCCGGGAGATCTGATGCACAGTCTTCGTGGGGAGCGATTCGAGAACGTCGGCCTTCAGAGTGGGACCGCATTGTCGGACAACGGAAAACCTTTAGCTGGCATGGGACTGGATGCACAAGATGTCGATGGGGATGGACAGCTGGATCTGGCTGTCACCACTTTCGAGCGGGAGCCAAAGTGTCTCTGGCACAACCTCGGCGATAGTCAATTTGAAGACCGGAGTTCAGCGTTGGGGCTGGATTCGATGCGGGGATTACTGAGCTGGGGGGTGGGCCTCGTAGACTTTGACAATGACAGCAGATGTGACCTTCTTTATGCAAGCGGTCATGTGTTTGCGAAGCGGTCTTATGCTGCCCATCGCTACGAACTACCCCTCCAGCTATTTCGTGGCTCCGGCGATGGATTTCAGAACGTGAGCGCCGGCCTTGAAGCTGCCGTACGAAAGCCGTTGGTAGCGCGTGGGAGTGCATTCGCCGACTACGACAATGACGGCCGGATGGATGCGGTCATCTCGAACTTGGAAGGCCGGGCGCTGCTACTTCACAATACCACTCGTCAGGTGGGCCATTGGCTGGTTGTCAAGCTTGAGGGGAAACGAAGTAATCGAATGGGTTTAGGTGCCCGTTTGACCCTGGAAGCGGTGGGCAAACGCTGGGTTGCCGAAGCGAAGACTGCACGTAGTGTCTATTCAGCAAGCGACGCCCGGGTGCATTTCGGCCTGGGGTCCGCAACACAGGTTGACCGGATCACGGTTCGCTGGCCCTCTGGCCGGAGTTCCTCCGTGAATGCCGTTCAGTCCGACCAGGTGCTCTCCATGGTCGAGCCCCTCCAGTGATGTCCAGTCCCCACAGGATGATGCTCCGATCCTACGCCATCTTGCGCGCCCGGGCTTGCCGGCGCCACGCCGACCTGCGGAGTATCATTTGTATCCTGCTGGCGATTTTGGGGGTCTGCGGATGCCGTCACTCTTCGGTTCAACCAACTATCCGACCGGCGGTTCCGCACTTGTCGCTCCGGAACGTATCATCCGATGTTGGTGTTCAGTTCACGCTGGGACATCGCGGTCGAAGTCCTCTCGACATCCTCGAAACCATCGGTCACGGTTGTGCCTGGATCGATTACGATCAAGACAACCGGCTGGACCTTCTCCTGCTAGGTCCGGATCGCGTGAGCCTTTATCACAACGACGGAGCCGGGTTTAGGGAGGTGAGCGAAAGGCAAGGGATCGCCCAGGCAGGTTATTGGATTGGCGTTGCGGTAGGAGATTACGACAACGATGGTTGGCCGGATCTATTCCTGAGCGGTCATCATTGTCGAGCGCTGCTTCACAATGAGCGCGGCGCCGGATTTAGAGACGTCACTACTCAACACGGCATCCCTCCCGAAAAGGGCTGGGGCACAAGTGCGATCTTCGTAGATCTGAACCAGGACGGCTTTCTTGATATCTGTCAAGGCCATTATGTCAGTTTCGGGGCGGAGAGCCAGCGCTATTGCGTCGAAGCCGATACGAAGATAACTTGTGCGCCGCACATTTACCCGGCAGAGCGGATCACTTTGTTTCGCAGCGAGAAGGGGCGTGTATTCCACGATTTGACCTCCGCTTCGGGTTTGGACCACACGGCTGGTCGTAGTCTAGGTCTGATGCCCATGGACTATGACGATGATGGCCGGACCGACCTCTTTGTGGCAAACGACACCGAACCTGCGGATATGTTCCGGAACTCGCCAAGCGGGAAGCTGGAAAATGTGGCCCATTTAAGCGGAGTGGCGCTGGCACCAGATGGCGCGGCCCTCGGCGGAATGGGAGTAGACGCCCAGGATTATGACCGCGACGGTAGATTGGACTTGCTCGTTTCCACCTTTGAGGCGGAGCCCAAGTGCCTTTGGCATGGGGAGTCCGGAGGTCGTTTCGAAGATCGGAGTGGTCAGGTTGGCCTGGACATCCTCCGTCCGTTAGTGAGTTGGGGCGTGGGACTGGTCGACCTGGACAACGACGGTTGGTTGGATTTGCTTTGTGCTAGTGGGCACGTTGCCGTGGGTCGGAAGGATCCTAACCACCATTACGCGCAGCCACTTTATCTGCTGCGTGGCACCGGCACGGAGTTTCGTGACGAGACCGCTTCCCTGGACAAATCGTTGCGGGAGCCGATAGTGGGACGGGGTAGCGCCTTCGGCGATTATGACAACGATGGCCGGATTGACGCGGTAATCTCAAACCTGGAGGGCGGCGTTCTACTGCTTCATAACGAGTCGCCGAGGTCCGGTCACTGGCTCACATTGAAGCTGATCGGTAGTGACAGCAATCGGATGGGACTTGGCGCCCGCGTCACCGTGGTGGCGGGCAGTCAACGTTGGGTCGCAGAAGCCAGAACTGCCCGGAGCATTTTTTCCGCAAGCGACGCACGCCTGCATTTCGGTTTGGGAACGGCGGGTCAGGTCGACCGGATCTTGGTCCGCTGGCCATCGGGAAAGACTTCATCAGTTTCGGCCCAGAGTGTTGATCGGCAACTGGTCATGCGGGAGCCGTGAGCCAATTACCTTGGCTAGGGTCAGACTAAGTAGCATCACAAAAGTCATTCCGCACGCCCGCTTGGGCCAGGAAGTCCGCGGGCGATAATGCTTGAAAGTGACGCCGCACGAACTTCCCCCACGTGAACCGGTCTGCAAAGCTGCGATTCGCGGCGACCGCGTTCTTGAGCCGCTTCCAGCTGCGCTCTCCGGGGTGGAGATCGGAGCGACGTGCCGGAAGATAGAGGAGCAGCAGCCGGGGATGTTGCTTGAGCCACGCCACCACTACTTTGGACGTAGGGTAGCGGGCGTGGTCTACCACCCACAGGATCTCCCCGGTGGGATAGGCCTCCCGTAGATAGTCCCGGAACAGGAGGAAGCGGGCCGACACGGCCTGCAGATAGGCCTGCCAATGAAAGCTGCCCGTCCGCACGTTTAGGCTCCCACAGACGGCCCACTGTTCGCGATCCGGGGCGTCCAGTTGCGGCGGCCGGCCGGAGCGGGGTGCATCCAGCAGCCCGGTCAGACCCAACGCGCGGTAGCGCTCTAACCAGAGGGTGACGGTGTCGGGAGGGCAGTCCAACCGCTCGCCAATTTCCAGGGTGGTCAACCCTTCTGCCCGCCAGAGGACCCTCAACGCGCGGAGCACGACCCGCCCGTTTCCGGAACGGGTGAGCTCACGTAACTGCCAGATCTCGAGGGGGGAAAGCTCTCGTGTCGGCAGGGGGAAAGTCCTCCTTGCGCGTTCGGTGCCAAACGAATCTAGCACTTTCTAACACTTTCCCCCCCTCCCGCGGCGGCTACAGCATCTGACGATATAAGATTGCTCACTCACTCACCGTGCGGCGTCAGATGTGTGAGTCTGCTTAGAAGGTGATGTGGGCTTCACCGCGAAGGGAAGGGGCTGCCATTGCGACGAACTGTTACTGCCCCAGTGCCCTGGGTAACTCCACCTCACGATAGCCGCTGACTTTGAGAACGCGGCCCTAAACGGTGTGTCACCTCAGTGTCGACCCCCAACTTCGGGTCTCATTCGCTCGGTGTCAGCGGATCGTCTCTTTACCCTGGCGTGCGTCCGGGGAGAAGCATCGCGCTCATCCTAGCGCTCTGTATGGCAGTGATGCCGGGCTGCCGGGGCCCCGGCAGCGCGAAGCCGCACAACTCGCTGGTGCCCGTGCCCTCTGCGGTACCGGTGAGTTTTGAGAGTGTGGGGCGAAAGTCCGGGCTGGCCTTTCGGTGGCCCGCGCTCCCGCAGCCGCTGACCATACTCGATGCGTTTGGTTGTGGCTGTGGGTTTCTGGACTACGATGGAGACGGTTGGCAAGACGTTCTCCTGGTGGCCGAGCCGTATCCTCATCTCTACCGTAATCTGGGGGCCGGCCGGCTTGTCGACGTATCCGCGGCGAGCGGCCTGGCACAACACCGGGGTGCCTGGAAAGGCTGTGCAATCGGAGACTATGACGGCGACGGCCGGCTCGATTTGCTGCTCACCGGCCATCAATGCTTGGCCTTGCTCCGCAATACCGGTGCCGGGAAGTGGCAAGATCGCACCGCTGCCGCCGGGCTTGCGGCGCGGGACAACTGGTCGAGTGGTGCGGGGTTTATGGATCTGGATGGCGATGGAGCCCTTGACCTGGTGATCTTGAACTATGTCCGCTACGGGCCCGGCGACCGGAAGTTCTGCGAGCCCAAGCCGGGCATCCGCGCAGGATGTCCTCCTCGCTATTACCTCCCCCAGTATCCGGAAGTCTGGCGCAACCAGGGAAATGGCCGGTTCCGTAACGTGAGTGCCGTGTGCGGGATGAAAGACGCCACGGGGACCGCTCAGGTCCTGGCGTTCGCCGATGTGGACGACAATGGCACCCCCGACTTCTACGTGGGTAATGACGGCGTGCCGGCGGACCTGATGATCAACGAGGGCAAGCTACATTTTCACAACGCGGGAATTGAGAGTGGAGTGGCTTACGGCACCGATGGCAGCGCCCTGGCCGCAATGTCCGCGGACTTTGCCGACTTTGATCGCGACGGCGTTCTCGACCTGTTCGTTACCGGTTTCTCCGGCGAGCCGGCCTCGCTGCTGCGCGGCCTGCGAGGGGGAGTGTTCGAGCATGCTGCGAAGCAGGTGGGCCTGGAAGAATCCACCCGGACGGCCCTGGGATTTGGTGCCGGATGGCTCGACGTGGATGACGACGGCTGGCCCGATCTCTCCGTCGCCAATGGTCACGTCTACGACCGGGCGCCCGAGTTGTATGCCGGAACCACGTTTCGGCAGCCCCTGATGCTCTTTCTAAATCGCGAGGGCCAGTCGTTTCGAAATGTCGCGCCGGAACTGGGCGGAGCGTTCACCACTCCCATTCTGGGGAGAGGTCTCGCAGTAGGGGATATCGACAACGACGGTCGCATGGACCTGTTGGTAGTGGACTATGGAGGTGAGCCACTGCTGCTGCGGAATACGACTCCGCGAACCAACCATTGGCTCACGCTGGACCTTCGTAGCCCTGGGAAGAACCGATTTGCGTATGGCGCACGCGTGGAGGCAAGGGCGGGAAGTCGCACCTGGGTTGCGCAGGTCTCGCCCGCTTCCAGTTATCTTTCGTCAGGAGACCCGCGCGTTCACCTCGGCCTCGGCGGGAGCACACGGCTCGACTCCCTGCGGGTTCGGTGGCCGTCCGGTAGACTGCAGGTGCTGCCCGAACTACCCGTGGATCGCGTCGTCCGGATCGAAGAACCCGCCGGGCACCCGAGGGGCGTACGATGAGCTTTCGCCCACTGTCCGGCAGGCGTCTCCTTCAGGTGGTCGGGGGATTGGCCGTCGCCCTTTTGTTAGTGGGCTGCCGCGGGTCGACGGCTCCGGCTGCGAACGGGCCTCCGCTCCCTGCAACCCGCTCCGCGAACCCCGGACTCTTTACCGATGTTGCCGCGGCAGCCGGGGTCCGGTTTACCCACGTTAGTGGCGCCACGCCGGAGCATCTTTTCGCCGAGATCACCGGCAGCGGATGCGCCTTCCTGGACTACGATCGCGATGGCTGGATGGACGTCATCCTCCTCAGCGCCGGCCGGCTGGCCCAGGGCGCCGGCTCCGCTCGGAATGGCCTGTTCCGCAATGTGGGTGGCCGCTTCGTGGACCAGACGGGCGGTTCGGGATTGGAATACACCGGCTACAGCCAGGGCGCGGCGGTGGGCGACTACGACAACGACGGCTTCCCCGATCTCTACGTGACGGCTTTCGGCGGCAATCACCTGTTCCACAATGAGCGCGGCTCAGGCCGGTTCAAAGACGTTACTGTAACCGCCGGAGTGGGGGACCTGGACCGGGGACGCCGCTACGCCCTGAGTGCCGCCTGGGGAGATTTCGACCGGGACGGCGACCTGGATCTCTGCGTTGCGCATTACGCGGTGTGGAGTCCGGAGACCGATCTGCCGTGTCTCAATACCCTACACAAGCGCGGCTACTGCAACCCGGAGAAGTACCTGGGCGATCATTCCCGCCTGTATCGCAATGAGGGGGGCGGTGTCTTCAAAGACGTCTCCGCGCAAACGGGTGTCGGATCGGTGACTGGGCGAGGGATGGGCGTCGCGTGGTTGGACTACGATGGCGACGGATGGCAGGACCTGTTCATTACATGTGACCTGACGCCGAACATGCTGTTCCACAACACCGGTAGGGGTGGCTTCAAAGAGGTCGCAGTCGAGGCAAACGTCGCCTTCGGTGAGATGGGTACTCCGCTCTCTGGAATGGGGGTGGCTGTCGGCGACTACGACAACGACGGCCGGGAAGACCTGCACCTCACCAATTTCTCGCACCAGCCCAACTCGCTCTTCCGCAACCAAGGGGGCGGGCTTTTCGAGAACGCTTCGGTTTTCTCCGGCCTGGCCGAGCCCAGCAACCCGTTGTTGGGCTGGGGCTGCGAGTTCCTCGACTACGACCTCGATGGGTGGAAAGACCTCGTCGTGGCGAACGGCCATATCCAGGAGGAAATCGCACGCCTGGTGCCCGGGTTAACCCACCTTCAGCCGAAGTCGCTTTACCGAAACTCGGGGGACGGCACTTTTAGCAGCGTGACTGGCGATCTGGGTGATCTCGCGCAGCCGACGCTGGCACGCGGACTGGCAATTGGTGACTTCGATAACGATGGAAGACCCGACGTTTTGGTGAACAACCAGGCAGGTGGGGCGCAGCTATTCCGGAATAACGGCGGGAGCGGCGCGCATTCGATCTCCTTCGAGTTTCAGGGACGCCGCAGCAACCGCGATGGACTTCACACGCGTATCACCTTGCAAGCGGGGAAAATGCGCCAGACTCGCGTCGCTCGAATCAATTCCAGCTTCTGCTCCAGTAACGACCCCCGCGTGCAGTTTGGTCTGGGGGAGAACCGGGCTGTGGATGTAGCCGAGATCCAGTGGCCAAGCGGACTCAAAGCACGAGTTAAGGGCCTTCCAGCGGATCGGCTGTGGCGCTGGATCGAAGGCGAGAGCTCGCCGCGAGCGGTGCCGGCGGGGAGTAGCGAGCATGAGCGACAAAGCGGCGGGAGATGACCGCCCGGCGGCGCCGGCGGGCATCTCCCGCCGCCGAGCGGGCCTCTACCTGGGCGTAGTGGTGGGGATCAGCCTCGCCGGGTGGGGTCTGGCGCGCGCCTGGGAGTGGGGTCTGCACCAACCCGCTCTCAAGCACTACCGGAGCGGGATGGCGCTCTCCCAGGCAGGTAGAACGGAGGCGGCACTGGAAGAATGGCAAGCCGCCACGGTCAGCGAGCCCTGGTGGCCCGAACCGTACTTCCGTCTGGCCGAGGGCCTGGAAGCTACCGGCCAACCCGAGGCTGCGATCGGGGCGCTGCGTCGCGCTGAGACGGCGAGCCCGAAAGCCGCGCACGTCACCTGCCGGATTGCCGAGGTCTATGGCCGGATGCAGGACCAGGTAGGAGCCTCCGAATGGGCGGCGGTAGCCGTGAAGAAAGAACCGGACTGCTCCCGAGCGCACCTGATCTACGCACGGACCCACCGCGGCCGGCTTGCGGATACCCTGGAGCATTATCGCCGGGCCTACAGCCTCTCGCACGACGACGAAATCCTACTGGGGTTGGCGAAGACGCAGGCCCAATCCGGTGATCTGAAGGCCGCGGAGGCTACGGTAGCCGACTACCTCGCCCGCCAGCCTGCAAATGGGGAGACGCACTACCTGCTCGGTTTCATCCTGGCGCGCCGCGCGCACGACGCGCCCTCCGTACAGGAAGCAGCGGGTCATCTGGAAGCCGCGTTGCAGCAGGATGCGGCGCGTTACGACGCTCACGCGGAACTGGGGCTGCTCTACGAGCGCAGACGCGACTGGAATCTGGCTCGCCAACACTTCGAAAAGGCGCGGGCGCTGAACCCATACTCCGCCACGATCCTGTTCCACCTCGCCACCGTGCTGCGCCAGACGCGCGACCCGGAGGCCACGAAGCTCTGGGATCGCGTGCGGACGCTGCAGGCCAAGGAGCGGCGCTGGCGGGAGGCTCGTCAAGAGCTTTTGAGCAAGCCCGGCGATCTGTCGCTCCGTCTGGAGACGGCCAGCCTGTCCCACGACCTGGGCGCTGACAGGATTGCGCGGAGCCTGGTGCTCACCGTGCTCCAGCAGGATCCCGAAAACGCGAAAGCGCGGCGGCTGCTGGAGAAACTCCAGTAACCGCCGCGCTCATCGGCAAATCACCCTGCGCTATCGAACGGCGTGGTTTGGCTACTGGGCTTCGACCACAAACTGCCGCAGGGTCATTTGACTCTTCTTCGATGCCTTCACATGGCCGTCTTTGAACAGCACGTTAGCGGTCTCGCTATGTATCTCATTTAGGCGGCTGCCTGGCATCGTGGCGATTGCGGTGATCGAAACGTCCCATTGATTGGCACTGGCAATCGTATTGGCGTTCGTATCCCAAGCGCCGATGTAGTCATCCGCCCCCGGGATAATCTCAGCGCAGAGCACGGTGTCGGCCGGCTTTGCCCACATCGCCTCGTTGATGCCGTTCTGCCACCCGTTTGCCCGCGTGCCAGCCCAGTAGTTCAGGTTGTAGCCGTAGGAGCTGCGGCAGCGGCCTGCAGGGTTGTTACCACTGGCATTGCGTCCGTAGGAAGTGGTGTCCGAGCGTGAAGGGCAATGGAAGACCCCCCAGTTCTTCAGGTAAGTCTGTAACCGCGGTTCATAGCCTTCACAGATGAAGCCGTCGGAGCAAAGGAGCGTGTTGTAGTTGTTCGCCTGACCGAACACCCCCGTCTCGTCGTAGTCCTGCGCATACATCATGAAGGCGTTGCCGATCTGCTTGAGGTTGCTCTTGCAAGACGCCGCACGGCCCGCCTCCCGCGCCTTGGCAAACACGGGGAACAGGATCGCCGCGAGGATCGCGATGATTGCGATGACCACCAGTAGTTCAATCAAGGTGAACGCGCGAAGCGTTCCTTTCCACCATCGTTTCATAAGAGGGTTCCTTTTCGAGCCCCAAAGCGAGGTTGCGGGGCGGGATTCGTTAATTACAACGAAAGATTGTGATCGAGGGCACGTCTTTCCTGCTCAAATATTAAAAAAACTTTGCGCCGCCTGGTGGATACTCCCTAAAAGACCCGCTTGCAGCGCCTGATTCGCACTTGTGTCGTTCACCTAACCGGCAGGCAAGTCGGTCGAGGGCTCAGGGCTCGTCACCGGGCGCGCACTCGACTGCCGAATACAACGCAGTCGCTGGAAACGAGCAGAGCCCACCGGTAGAGGATAGCACCGTGGAATATGGGTAGGGCTGCCAGGCCCGGAGCGCCGTGCCGTGCCGTGAAGGGCTGCTACCGTATCCGCCGGTTCAAGTCGCTGGTGCCGAGTCAATGTGCTGGCTTGACGGCCCGGGTGGGCGGACGATACCCTTTAAGCGGTTAATAAGGAGTCCCGCCGGTCGCACGTGCTCTGGCTGACGCCGCTGTCCCGGCACTCGAACGAGGCTTTATGATCACTGATTCTCAACTGGAGCAGCTCTCCGGTCCTTCGCTGGCTGATCAGGTCGCCCAGGGCAAGTACACCCGGGACGAGCTGGCCGACT
>Ga0255338_1004390_pt1 | contig 14703 bp, 9 predicted proteins | sample MeOH1_35cm_T4_19_FD_203715 | JGI IMG/M metagenome (GOLD analysis project Ga0255338, IMG submission 203715) | Sandy soil microbial communities from University of British Columbia, Vancouver, Canada - MeOH1_35cm_T4_195 | ecosystem: Engineered > Artificial ecosystem > Sand microcosm > Unclassified ...
CACCCGCACCTGCACCTGCACCTGCACCCACGCCCGTGCCCGCCGACACCAGCGTGCCGGCGGCCGCTCCCAGCACCAGCTCGTGCAGCCGGAAGGCGACGTCGTCGGGCGCGGCGATGTAGAACGCGAGCCGGTCCAGCCCCAGGTCGCGGAAGGCGAGCCCGCCGCCGCAGCGCAGCCGGATGCGCAGGCCGCCGCGCGTGCCCTGCGCCTGCGGGATGCGCGCGAGCGGCAGGTCGGCCGCGTGGCTGAAGTAGCGCACGTCGGCCAGCTCGATCGGCCACAGCGTCACCGCATGGGCGCTGCGGTATTCGCAATGCGTCTCCTGCCCGCGCGCGAGCTCGGAGAAGATGGCGCTGCCGCGCGGCACCTCGTAGCCCTTCACCAGGTTGGGGTCCGCCGGGTCGACGCCGTAGCGCGCCACCAGCATCGAAGGCACGGGCGCCAGGAAGTTGGGATAGATCGCCTCCAGCAGGTGGGCGATCAGCCGCGGCTGCTCGGCCTCCAGCTTCAGCTGCACGCGGGCGGCGAGGAAGGCGAAGCCCTCCAGCAGCCGCTCGACGTACGGGTCGGCGACCTCCATGCCTTCCATGCCGAGCCGCGAGGCGATCTTGGGGAAGTCGGCCGCGAATTCCGCCCCCAGCTCGCGCAGGTGGGCCAGTTCGTCGCTGTACAGGCGCAGCAGCCGCGGGTCCATGCCGCTGCCTCACTGGGCCCGCGAGGGCGCGACGGCGGCGGCGTCGCGCACCTCCACCTGGCCGGCTTCCAGGTCCAGCTGGGTGCGCAGCAGCACTTCCAGCGGCACCGGGTGCGACCACAGCTCGCCGCGGATCTCGAACTCGATCACGTTGTGCGTGTCCAGCACGCTGCCGGCCTCCAGCGCGCGCACCTGCAGGCTCTCGGCCAGGATGCGCGGCTCGAAGCGCACGATCGCCTGCCGGATGAGGCCTTCCAGCACCGTCACGTCCAGCGAGGAGGCGAGCCGGCCGGAAAGGGGCGGCAGACCGAACTGCAGCACGCTCTGCGCCACCTGCGGCCAGGCCTGCGCCTGCGCGCCGAGCGGCTGCATCGCGTTGAACAGCGCGGCGAGGTCGCGCAGCACCGCCTGGCGCAGCTGCGCCCTGGACATCACGCGCCGGTCCTCGGCCTCCACGCGCTGGCCCGGCTCGTCATCGGTCAGGCGATCGAGCAGCGAGGGCTGCAGGCGGTTGCGCAGGTCGACGGCTGGCATGGCGCGTTCACCGGGGCAGCACTTCGTCGGAGAACAGGCTGCTCGCGCCGGCCTGGCCCGAGCCTTCCTGGCGCCGGTATTCCACGTCCACCTTGGTGAAGGAGAACTGCACGCGCTCGACCGGCGTGCCGTCGTCGTCCACGTCGATGTCGATGGCGGCCACGCGCGCGCCGCCCAGCACGATGGCGAAGTAGTCGGCCTGCTCCTCGCCGGCCTTGCGCATCGCCAGCCGCGCCTCCTTCACTTCGTCGTTGCTGGCCAGCGCGCTCATGAGGCCGGTGCTGGCGCTGTCGATCGCCTTGACGATGCTCAGGTGCTTGTACGAGCGGCGCGCAGTCGCCTGGCCGGAGCCGAGCGCCGAGCCGGCGCTCAGGCCCCAGTTCCAGGCGCTGACCACGATGTCGTCCGCGTGGTCCGGGGCCTTGGCCTCGCCCTTGATCTTGCCGGCACGCCGGGTCTTGACGTGCAGGAAGATGTCGCTGGCGATGCCGGCCGCGGACCCGGTGGGAAGGCTCCCGGGCATGGCGTGCGTGCGCGCCTCAGCGCGTCTCGGTGGTGGCGACGTTCCAGCCGAACTTCACCTCGCCGCCCAGGGCGCCCTTGTCGTCCTGCGGCTTGTAGGCGAACTCCACGTCCTTGTAGCTGCAGCGCACGTCCTCCACCACCTCGCCCTCGCCGTTGCTGCCCGGAGCGACGCTGGTGATGAACACTTCCTTCAGGGCGACGGTCAGGTAGTCCTGCTGCCCTTCGCCGGCCTTGCGCACGGTGAGCTTGACGGCGGGGAAGTGCTTGCCCGCCACGCAGTGCTTGGCCAGCACCGGCGAGGCCTTGTCGTAGCGGTGCATGAACTGGAAGTCGCCCGGCACGGCCTTGCCCTTGCCGGAGCCGCCGCCGCTGGCGGAGCCGGTGGACTGCTGCACGCCCCAGTTCCAGGAGATCACGTCGATCTCGCCCTTGGGCTTGACCGATTCGCCGTCGATGCCGTCGAACTTGATGGTCACGTCGCTGCTCATGGAAACGCTCCTTGTCGGGGTGGGAAAGCCTTCAGGCCGCCTTGGCGGACGGCAGCTTGGAAACGAGCCGCAGCGAGACGGTCAGTCCCTCGAGCTGGTAGTGCGGCCGCAGGAAGAACTTCGAGCTGTAGTAGCCCGGGTTGCCGGGCACTTCCTCCACCACCACCTCGGCGGCCGCGAGCGGCTTTTGCGCCTTGATGGTCTGCGAGGAGTTGGCCGGGTCGCCGTCCACGTAGTTCATGATCCACTTGTTGAGGAACTTCGACATGTCCTCGCGCTCGCGGAAGGAACCGATCTTGTCGCGCACCATGCACTTCAGGTAGTGCGCGAAGCGGCAGCAGGCGAACAGATAGGGCAGCCGCGCCGCCAGGTTGGCGTTGGCCGTCGCGTCCGGGTCGTCGTATTCGGCCGGCTTCTGCAGCGACTGCGCGCCGATGAAGGCGGCGAAGTCCGAGTTCTTCCGGTGCAGCAGGGGCATGAAGCCGTTCTTGGCCAGTTCCGCCTCGCGCCGGTCGCTGATCGCGATCTCGGTCGGGCACTTCATGGCGACGCCGCCTTCGTCCGTGGGGAAGGTGTGCGTGGGCAGGCCTTCCACCGCGCCGCCCGACTCCACCCCGCGGATGCAGGAGCACCAGCCGTACAGCTTGAAGGAGCGGTTGATGTTCACCGCCATCGCGTAGGCGGAGTTCGCCCAGGTGTAGGAGCCGTGTTCGCCGCCCGCGGTCTGCTCCTCGAAGTCGAATTCCTCCACCGGGTTGGTCCTGGCGCCATAGGGCAGGCGCGCCAGGAAGCGCGGCATGGCCAGGCCGACGTAGCGCGCGTCCTCGGAGGCGCGCAGCGAGCGCCAGGCGGCGTACTCCGGCGTGGTGAAGATCTTGGTCAGGTCGCGCGGATTGGCGAGTTCCTGCCAGGATCCCATCTGCATCAGCGCGGGGCTGGCGGCGGCGATGAAAGGCGTGTGCGCCGAGGCCGCCACCTTGCTCATCTCGCCCAGCAGCTCCACGTCCGGCGGGCTGTGGTCGAAGTAGAAATCGCCCACCAGGCAGCCGAAGGGCTCGCCGCCGAACTGGCCGTACTCCTCCTCGTAGACCTTCTTGAACAGCGGGCTCTGGTCCCAGGCCGTGCCCTTGTAGCGCTTGAGCGTCTTGCCAAGCTCCTGCTTGGTCATGTTCATGACGCGGATCTTCAGCATCTCGTCGGACTCGGTGTTGTTCACGAGATAGTGCAGGCCGCGCCAGGCGCTCTCCATCTGCTGGAAGTCGGCGTGGTGCAGGATCGCGTTGACCTGGCTGGAGATGCGGGTGTCGAGCTCGGCGATCATCGACTCGATGGACACCATCACGTCGCTGCCGATCAGCGCGGTGTTCACCAGCGCCTGCTGCGCCAGCGTGAGCACGGCCTGTTCGACCGCGGTCTTGGCGTCGTCGGACTTGGGCCTGAACTCGCGGTTCAGGAGCGCGGCGAACTCGCCGCCCTGGAACTCGATGCCCTGCAGCGCGGAGGCTTGCGATTCGGTGGTGGTTTCGGCCATGGCAGCGCTCCCGTCAGGCGGTGGTGGAAGAGGCCGCATCGGCCGCCGGCTTGCGCGCATCGGACAGCGCCTTGAGCAGCGCCGGATCGGTGATCACGCGCGAGATCAGCTGCTCGGCGCCGGTCTTGCCGTCCATGTAGGTGAGCAGGTTGGCCAGTTGCTGGCGCGCCTCCAGCAGCTGCTTGAGGCCCTCGACCTTGCGCGCCACGGCGGCCGGCGAGAAGTCGTCCATGCTCTCGAAGGTGATGTCCACCGCCAGGTTGCCCTCGCCGGTGAGCGTGTTGGGCACCGGGAAGGCCACGCGCGGCTTCATGGACTTCATGCGGGCGTCGAAGTTGTCGACGTCGATGTCGAGGAACTTGCGGTCGGCCACCGGCGGCAGCGGCTCGGCCGGCTTGCCCGAGAGGTCGGCCAGCACGCCCATCACGAAGGGCAGCTGCACCTTCTTCTCCGCCCCGTACAGCTCGACGTCGTACTCGATCTGCACGCGCGGGGCCCGGTTGCGGGCGATGAACTTCTGACTGCTGGTTGCCATGGTGGGCTCCTTGCAAGGGGTTGCGGTTCAGGCGCGGGGCGTGCCCGCGAGCTTCTCGATCTGCTCCAGGCCTTCGGGCAGCAGCTCGCGCACGATGTCGATGAAGTTGCGGTTCAAGAGCCGCTGCGAGCGGCGGATCAGCAGCGGCGCCGGGTTGCTCGGCTCGTTGCGCTCGATCCATTCGCAGGCGCGTTCGAGCGCGCGGATCGCGTCCTCGCGGGTGGCGATGGGGCCGAGGCCGGACTGCACCACGATAGTCGCGGGCATGGCGACCACGGCAGGCACCTGCGCCCCGGCGGTGCCAGCGCCCGCGGCGCGCCGGCCGGCAACGGCTGCGCACTGCAGCAGCTTCTTCAGCGGTGCGAAATCGAGCCCCTGCGTGGAGGCGAGGCGGCGGTCCAGCCCCTCGGCGATGGCCTGCACCGCGGCCAGGCCGTCCTGCAGCGATTGGGCGAGCGCCGGGTTCTGCGCGATCGCCGCGGCGACGCCCTGCAGCACGCCCTCCTCCGTGGGCACGGGCTCGCCCGGTTCGGCGTCGACGCGCCCCAGGGCCAACTCGAGATCGCGCACCGTCAGCGCGCCGCGCTGGCCTGTGAGGCTGGCCGCACGCAGGTCCGCCAGGCCGGCGGCCGGATGCAGCAGCGGCAGCAGCGCGTTGACGCGCGCCGTGGGGTCGTCGCGGTCGCTGGCATCGAGCTGCGGATGCAGGTGTTCCCAGTGCCGTTCGAGCAGGCCCTGCACCAGCTGCAGGCCGCGCACCGCGCCGGCGAGGCCTGCGATGCGGGCGCCGCTGCGCGTGAGCCACACGGCCACCCGCAGGTCGCGCGTGCGCGCCGCCAGCTGCAGCGCCTGCTCGTGCACCGCGGGCCAATCCGGCTCCTGCGCCGGGATCACGGTGTCGCCGTACTGCTGTTCCGGCTTGCCGGCGCCGGCCTCCTGCATGGCCAGGAAGGCCGGGTCGTATTCGAGGTCCGGACCGCAGGGGGCCGCGCCGGCCAGCGGCGAAAGCAGGGGCTCCAGTTCGAGGTCGGACATGCGCGCTGCGGGATCGTTGCCTTGGTCGCGCCCACTCTAGGAGCCGGGCGGGCGCCGCACACGGGCCGAAAGTCACTTCGGCCGCCGCGCCGCCGGCGCTTTCAGGGAATGTGTCCGCGCAGCGCGTTCAGCAGCTTGCGCGCCTGCACCGGCTTGAACAGCACCGGATGGCCGCTGTCGTTGGCGCGGCGCAGTTCCGCGTGCGAGGTGTCGCCGGTGATCAGGATCGCGGCCACGTCGCAGCCGCAGCCGCGGCGCACGGCCTCGATCGCCGACAGGCCGTCGGGACCGTCGCCGAGGTGCAGGTCGGACAGGATCAGGTCGGGCGGCACGTCGAGGCCGCGGGCGAGCCGTCCGGCCTCCTGCGCCGTCGTCGCCGCCACGGCCTGGTAGCCCCACTCCTCCAGCAGCAGGCCGAGTCCTTCGCGGATCGCGGGCTCGTCCTCCACGATGAGGACGGTGCGAGGTTGCGAGGCGGGCAGCGGCATCGGCAGCGTGTCCGCCGCCGCGGTGAGGTCCTGCAGCTCCGCCAGCCCGCCCACCGGGATGCCGACGCGGAACATGGTGCCCCGCCCCGGCCGGGAAGCCACGACCAGCCGCAGGCCGAGCAGCTGCGCGAGCCGTTTCACGATCGCCAGGCCCATGCCGAAGCTGCGTTCGCGCGCGCGCCCGCCGCCGCCCACCTGGTAGAACTCGTCGAAGATGCGCGGCAGCGCCGCCGGCTGGATGCCGACGCCCGTGTCCCACACTTCCACGTTGACGTAGGCCTGCGTCGTCCGCGCGACCACCACGATGCCGCCGCGCTCGGTGTACTTGATCGCGTTCTGGATCAGGTTGCCCAGGATGCGCTCCAGCAGCTGCGGATCGCTGGTGACGGACTTGCCGCCGGGCGAGAAGCGCAGGCCCAGGCCGGCCTGCTCCGCCTGTCCCGCGCAGTGCATGTGAAGCCGCCGGAACACGTCGCGCAAGGGGAAGCGCTGCAGGTTCGGCTCGATGGTGCCGGCGTCCAGGCGCGAGATGTCGAGCATCACGTTGAAGGAGCGGTCGAGGCCGTCGATGGAACGCACCAGGTTGTGCAGTAGCGGCTCCTCCGGGCTGCCCTGCAGGCGCTTTTCCAGCGTGCCGGCGAACAGGCCCAGGGCGTGCATCGGCTGGCGCAGGTCGTGGCTCGCGATCGCCAGGAAGCGGCTCTTCTCCTGGTCGGCGCGCAGGGCCGCGTCGCGTTCGGCCTCGGCCGCGCGTAGGCGGTCCTCGCGCGCCAGCGCGATGCGGATGGCGCGCCGGCATTGCGCGAACGCCCAGGCACAGCCGCCGGCCAGCGCCAGCGCCAGCCAGGCGCCGCGCCAGTGCGAGCCGTGCAGCACCAGCAGGTCGATCAGGAGTGCGAGGATGAAGCCGACGAAGAGCGCCGGCGCAGCGTTGCGCGCGCTGCGCAGCGCCTCCTCGCGCCAGCGCGTGTCGGCACGGCGGCGGCGCGCCGGCGCGAGCGCCGTGACCGCCGCACCGGAAACGGCAACGAAGCTGGCGCGGGCCGCGGGCGCGGCGGCCGGAGCGCGCACCGCCTGCGGGATCGCTTGGGGCGACACAGCCACGGCGGTGAGCCCATGGTCCCCGGTTCAGCGGAACAGGCTCACCAGGTGCGAGCGCGATTTCACGTCCAGCGCCAGCAGCAGGGAGGACACGTAGTTCTTCACCGTGCCGAGCGCGAGCCGCATCTCGTCGCTGATCTCCTGGTTGGTGCAGCCGGACAGCACCATCTCCAGGATCTCGAGGTGGCGCGGCCCGAGTTCGGCCACGCGGTCGTACAGCGCCGACGAAGGAAAGCGCGGGAACAGCGCGTGCACGGAGGCGGGCGCGCGCGTCTGCGGCGCGCCCTGCGGCCACAGCAGCGCCGACAGCATCTCGCGCAGCTCGGAGGCGACGGCACCCTTGGGCACGTAGCCGACGGCGCCGAGCGCGCGCGCCTGGCGCACCACGAATTCGTCCTGCGTGGCGCTGAAGATCGCCACCCGCGCGAGCGGGTGCGCATGCACGAACTGGCGCAGGCCCTGCAGGCCGCGGCAGTCGGCCAGGTTCAGGTCCAGCAGCACCGCATCGATCGGCTCCTCGCGCGCATACAGCTCCAGCGCGTCCTGCAGCGAGCTCGCCTCGAGCCACTGCAGGGGCACGCCCTGCAGCTCGGTGTAGCAGGCCTTCACGCCATAGCGCACGAGCTCGTGGTCGTCCACCAGGAGCAGCCGGCGCGGCTGCACGGAGGCCGCGCACGGCGGGAAGGGAATGGCCAGGCGGCCGAAGGCGGTGGTGCTGATGGTCGCAGACATCTGCTTCTCCTGAGAACCGCGGCCGGCGGGTCCCGTACCCGCTTCGCCGCAGCGCCGGGCCATTTATAGATGCGGCCCTCCCTGCGTCCCACGCCCGAATGGGGGAGGCCCGTGCACTAACGCACGGTGCCGGCGCCACTCCGACGGGAGCAGGTTAGGGAACAGCTCGACCTGCGGCAACGCCGGGTGCAACCAGCTGTGAATGCGTGCGGCGCGCACGGACACGGCGTGCGCACCTCGCGCGCAGCGGCGATCTCGAGACGCCGCCGGCACTTGCACACTGCAAACGGAAACCGCCTGCTGTTACCCGCGCGCCAGACTGGTGACAGCTGTAAGCGCCAGCCGCTGCCGGCCGGCGCTCAGGCCGCGACCGCCTGCTGCGAGTACTGCTTCACCAGCGCCAGCAGCTCCTCTTCCGAGTACGGCTTGCCGAGGTAGTGGTTCACGCCCAGTTCCTTGGCGTGCTCGCGGTGCTTCTCCGCGATGCGCGAGGTGATCATCACGATCGGCAGGTGCTTCAGGCGCTCGTCGCTGCGGATGTTGCGCGCCAGATCGAAGCCGTCCATGCGCGGCATCTCGATGTCCGACAGCACCACCGCCGGCAGTTCCTCCGCCAGCCGCTCCAGCGCCTGCAGGCCGTCGGCGGCGAGGGCGACGCGGTAGCCTTCGCGCGCCAGCAGGCGCTGCGTCACGCGGCGCACCGTGATCGAGTCGTCCACCACCAGCACCAGCGGCACCACGGGTGCGGCGGGCGCGATCGCGGCCGGCCGCACCGGCTGGCCGGCTCGCTGCGCCTGCGCGGCTTCGGCCCGCACGGCGCCCATCTGCCGGGCGAGTTCGCCGTACACCTGCACCAGCGCCACCGGGTTGTAGATCAGCACCACGGCGCCGGAAGCGAGCACAGTCATGCCGGCCAGGCCCGGCAGGCGCGACAGCTGCGGCCCGAGGTTCTTCACCACCACTTCCTGGTTGCCCAGCACTTCGTCGACGTGCACCGCCACGCGCTGCGCGGCCGAGCGGAAGATCACCACCGGCAGCGTCTTGCCCTGCGCCTCCGCGCTGCGCGCCGAGGACTGCAGCAGCGCGCCCGACCAGAAGAAAGGCAGCTCCTCGCCGCCGAACTCGAAGCTGCCGGTCGCATAGGCCTTCTGCACGTCGTCCTGGCTGGCCCGGCGCACCAGTTCCACCAGGTGCGCGGGCACCCCGATGGCGAGCTTGCCGGAACGCACCATCACCACCTGCGTCACCGCGGTGGTGAGCGGCAGCACCAGCTTGAAGGTCGTGCCCTGGCCGGCCGTGGTGGCGGTCTCGATGCGGCCGCCGAGCGCGTTGACCTCGTTGCGGACCACGTCCATGCCGACGCCGCGGCCGGAGAGCTCGGTCACCGTGGCGGCGGTGGAGAAGCCGGGCAGGAAGATCAGGTTGGCGGCTTCCTGCTCGCCGATCTGCTGGTCGGCGGCGACCAGGCCCTGCTGCACCGCCTTCTCGCGGATGCGCTGCAGGTCGAGGCCGGCGCCGTCGTCCTGGAACTGCACCGAGACGTCGTTGCCTTCCTGGCGCACGTGCACCGTGATGCTGCCGCTGGCGTCCTTGCCGGCGGCGGCGCGGCCTTGCGGCGCCTCGATGCCGTGCGCCACGCAGTTGCGCAGCAGGTGCTCGAAGGCGGGCGTCATGCGATCCAGCACGCCGCGGTCCATCTCGATCGAGGCGCCCAGGATGTCCAGCTTGACCTGCTTGCCGGTCTCCTTGGCCGCCAGCCGCACCACGCGGTACAGGCGCTCGGAGATGCCGTCGAATTCCACCATGCGCGTGCGCAGCAGGTCGCGCTGCAGCTCGCGCGTCTGGCGCGCCTGCGCGATCAGGTCGTCTTCGGTCGCTTCCACGGTGCGCTGGATGTTGCGCTGCACCGTGGCCACGTCGTTCACCGATTCGGCCATCAGGCGCGTGAGCTCCTGCACGCGGGTGAAGCGGTCGAACTCCAGCGGGTCGAAGCCGCTCGCCGTGTCCTTGGCCTGGGCCATGCGCGACTGCATCTGCGACTCGGCCTGCAGCTCGATCTCGCGCAGCTGCGTGCGCAGGCGGTCCAGGTTGCCGGTGAGGTCGCCGAGCGAGCCGCGCAGCTGGCGCAACTCCGACTCCAGGCGCGAGCGCGTGATCATCACCTCGCCGGCCTGGTTCACGAGCCGGTCCAGCAGCTGCGCGCGCACGCGCACGGCCTGGTTGGCCGACTGGCGCGAGGGCGTGAGCGCCGTCTGCACCGGCGCCGCGATGGGCATCTTCGGCCCCGGCTGCGCTGGGGCGGCTTGCGGCATCGCGGGCTCGATGACCGGCGGGAGCTCGATCACGGGCGCGGGCTGCGCCGTCGGGACGGGCTGCACGCGCACGCCGGCGGGCTCCAGCGGCGCGGCCGCGGCTTGCGGCGGCGCCTCGGGCTCGGCGTGCGGCTCCGCCGGGGCGAAGCCGCCGGTGGCGCGCAGCGTGTCGAAGCGGGCCTGCATCGCGTCGAAGCGCTGCAGCAGCGCCTCGATGTCGGCGCCGGCGATGTTCTCGTGGCCGAGGAATTCGACCTCGGACTCCATGCGGTGCGCCAGCTCGCCGAGCTGCAGCGCGCCGGCCAGGCGGGCGCTGCCCTTGAGCGTGTGCAGCGCGCGCAGCACCTGTTCGCGCGGCTCGCGGTGCTCGGGATGGACGGCCCAGGCGCGCAGGCCGCTCGCCAGCTTGGGCATCAGCTCGGCGCCCTCTTCCTCGAAGATCGGGAACAGGTCGGGGTCGATCGCGTCGGCGATGTCGAGTTCTTCCTCGGCCTCGGCCTTCACCAGCGGCGCGAGCGCCGCCGGCTGCACCAGGGCGGCGGCTGGCGCAATCGGCGCCAGCGGTGCCATCGGCGCGCGAGCGGATGCGATCGGCGCGGTCGGCTCGATGGCCGGGGCCGCGGCCGCCGACTCGGACAGGTCGAGGTCGCCGTCATCGAAGCAGCTTTCCTGCGCCTCGCTGCGCGGCTCGCCCTCGAACTCCTTGAGTTCGTGCAGTTCCTGCAGCAGGCGCGGCTCGGGCTCCTTCAGGAAGCCGGCGGCGAACTGGTGCAGCAGGCGGCGCACTTCCTCGGCCGCTGCGGTGAAGGTGCGCGCATGCTGCGGCGTGCCCTCGGCCAGCGACTGCGTATGCTGCAGCGCGCCTTCCAGCGCGCGGGCGATGTCGGACAGGGCCTGGAAGCCCACGGTGGCGGAGCTGCCCGCCAGCGCATGGGCCCAGCCCACGGTGGAATCGGGCACGCGCTCCGCCATCTGCAGCGCCCATTCGCTGATCTCGGTGAGCAGCCGGCGCGACCACTCGTCGGCCTCGTTCAGGTACACGTTGTACAGCGGGATGCCGATGCGCAGCGTGCCGATCACCTTCACCTGCTCGTCGAGCTTGGCGGCGGGCTCGGGTTCGGGCTCCGGTTCGGCCGGGATCCCGGCTGCCACCGGCGCCGCGGCGACGGGCTCGGCCGGCTCGGCCGGCAACTCGAACACGAAGTCGTTGCCCGGGGCGGCTTCGGCCACGGGGGCCACCGCTTCCGGTGCCGGCCCGGAGACCGCGGACAGGCTGGAGAAATCGATGCCCTCGATCTCCAGCGGCGGCTCTTCGGCCGGCGCAGCTGCCGGCCCGAGATCGAGCCGCGGCAGGATGGCCGTGGTCGCCAGTTCGGGCAGTTCCTCGAACGGCTCCTCGAAGGCGGGCGAGCGCGCGGCCGCGGCTTGCTCGCGCGGCAGGATCATCGTGGCGCCGAGCGCCGCGAATTCGGGCGGCAGTTCGTCCGCGCTCAGTTCCCGCACCGTCACTTCGGGCACGGCGGGCGGCTCGGCCTCGATCTGCTCCAGGCCACTGAAGTCGAGATCGAAAACCGGCTCGGCCTCGACCGCGGGCTGCGCCGCCGGCTCGAAGCTGGCGGGCGCGTCCAGCTCCAGGGTGAAGCCCAGGTCCGGCAGCGCGGGCGCGGGCTCGATCGCCGGCAATTCGATTGCCGCAGCCGCCTCGACCGCGGGCGGCGCTTGCAGCACCGGCTCGATGGACGGCAGCGGCCCGATCGACGGCAAGGGTTCGATCGACAGCTCCGGCTCGAGCGCCAGCATGGGCTCGGCCGCCAGCACCTTTTCCACCGCCGCAGCCGCTTCCTCGACGCCCGAGCCGGGCATCGCGATGGAGTGCAGTTGCCCCTGCGTGCGCATCGCATCGGCGGCAGTGCGGAAGGCCGAGGCCTTCCAGGCGCCGTCGGTGTGCGTGGCGATGGCCTCGACCCAGCGGCCGAAGCCCTGCAGCGCCTGTGTCGAGAGCGTGCGCAGTTCCGCGCTGGCCGGCTTCTGGTCCGCCAGCCAGGTATTGAGCACCTGCTCCATCGCCCACGCGCCTTCGCCGAACTCGTTCAGCTTCACCATGCGCGAGCTGCCCTTGAGCGTATGGAAGGCGCGGCGCAGCGTGGTCAGGTCCGCCTGGTTGCGCGGGTCTTCCGCCAGCGCCGCGATGGCGGCCAGGCCGTTGCCCACCACCTCGCGCGCTTCCTCCAGGAAGATCTCGCGCAGTTCGGCATCGCCTTCGTCGTCTTCCTCGGCCAGCGCCGCGGCAGCAGGCGCGGCCTGCGCCGGCGCGGGTACGACCGCAGCCGCGGCCGGCGCGGCTGCGGCCGGCGCGGACGCGGCCTGCGCTGGCGCCGCGGCGTGCCCCGCGGGCTGCGGCAGCGGCTCCGCCTCGCGGCCCATCAGCGGCCGCAGTTCGCTGTGCACGTCGTCCCACACGAACAGCTTCTTCGCCAGCGTGGGCTGGTAGCTCAGCATGTCGATCAGGAAGCCGAGTGCGCCGAGATTGTTGCCAAGCTTCTCGAAGGTGCCGGCGCCGCGCGCCTGCTCCTCGTCGATCTCGGTGACGATGATGTTCTCCACCGTGTCGCGCATGCGCAGCACGGCCTGCGAGGCCTGCTCCAGGCCCAGCACCGACAGCACGCCGCGCATCTGGCCGAGGAAGTTCGGCGCGTCGCGCAGCGGGCCCTTGTCGGCCGGATTGCGGAAGAACTGGTCGAGCAGCTTCTCCAGCTCGCCCAGGGTGCCGCGCAGCTCGCCGACCACGCTGCCCATGGTCTGCTTGTCGCTCACGCGGCGATAGAGGTCCTCGACCCAGTGCTCCAGCGGTTCGGGCTGGCCGCCCTGCACCACCTTCTTCAGGCGCTCGGCGAGGCGCGCGGTGCGCTCGGCGAGCTGCTGGTCGTTGGGGTCCAGGTCCTGGAAGGCGGCTTCCAGGTACAGGATGGCAGTGGCGACTTCCATCGCCAGTTCGGCGCCCGGTGCGCGGGCGGTGGCGGCCACCGTCTCGACCGCCGCACTCAGCGTCTTGGTGAGCGGCTCGCTGGGCTGGTACAGCTTGACCAGCGTCTCGCCCAGGTGGGCGAACTGCTCGCGCACGCCCTTGAGCTTGTGGGCATCGCCGCCGGACAGGCCCGACCAGGTTTCCTTGGCGACGCCGATGCGCTTGCGCAGCTGCGCCAGCAGCGCGGGATCGAAGCGGCCGAAGGGGCTGCTGGCGTAGTCGACGGGCTTCGCATCGGCCAGCCCGTAGGCCTGGCGCACGGCGGCCAGCGCCGGCGCATCGGCGGCCCGCGGCGGCACGGCCTGGGCGCAGAAGAACACGAGGTCCTGCGTCAGCCGGTCGGACACGTTGCTGTCGCCCTTGGCCAGCGAGGCGTACTGCAGCAGCACGCGCGACGCGGCGCGCTTGACGTACACGTCGGCCGGCAGCAGCCCCAGCGCGAGCGCCTCGAAGTAGCCGGCGGCGGCCTTCCAGAACACCCCGGCCTGGCGCGCGTCCTGCGAAGAGGCCAGCCCCAGGCTCAGCTGCGCGAGCTCGCGGCCGGCGGCGGGATCGGCGGTCTTGACGATCTTCAGCACGGCCTGGTCCATGCGCGCGCGCACGGCCGGGTCGTAGGTGAGCGTCTTCGCGGCGGCGGGCGCCTGGAAGTCGTTCCAGCGCCAGTCCATGCCCCACAGGTCGGCGGGATGCACGCGGTCGGCGCCGGTGAGGTCCTGCACCTCCTTGTACTGCACGAAGAGCGACACCGTCGAGACGTTCTTGCCCCCCAGCAGCGCCTCGAGGTATTCGGTCAGCGCGAAGCCGGCCCGCTCCACCTTGGCGGCGGCCGCTTCGGTGCACAGCTCCGGGCGCTCGATGAACTTCTGCGCCGCGGCCTCCATGCTGCGCAGCATGTGCGCGGGCGCGGCGAGGCCCACCATCTCCAGGGCGCCGACGGCCTGGTGCATGTGCTGGCGGGCGATGCGCAGCTGGCCGTTGTCGATGCTCGACATGTCCTGGCCGCGCGCCTGGGCGGCGTCGCGCACGAAGCGCCGCAGCGCCGACGAGGCCGATTCGAGCGACTTGCGCAGTTCGTCCAGCACCCAGGCCAGGGGGCCCAGGTCGTTGTTCGCCAGATCGAGTTCTTGGGCTGCTTGCATGTGACTAGGGGCTAGAGGCTGGAGGCTGGAGACCAGGGTGGAAGGCCGCGGCTGTTTCCCCAGCCCCCAGCCCTCAACAACCCCCAGCCTCTAGCCCCTTGGCTGTTCACGCAATCTTGAACCGCGACACGGACTGGCGCAGTTCCTCCGCCATCCGGGTCAGTTCGCGCACCTGCTGCGCCGTCGACCGGGTGCCTTCGCCGGTCTGCTCCGTCACCGCGAAGATGTGCTGGATGTTGCCGGCCACCACGTTGGCCGATTCGGCTTCGCGCGACGCCGACTGCGAGATCTGCTCGATCAGGTCGGCCAGCCGGCGCGACACCTGGTCGATCTCGGTCAGCGCGGTGCCGGCGTTGTCGGACAGCTTGGCCCCTTCCACCACGCCCTGCGTCGAGCGCTCCATGGCGGCCACCGCGTCCTGCGTGTCGGTCTGAATGGCCTTCACCAGCGCCGAGATCTGGCGCGTGGCGTCGGCGGAGCGTTCCGCCAGGCGCTGCACTTCCTCGGCCACCACCGAGAAGCCGCGGCCGGCTTCACCGGCCGACGCGGCCTGGATGGCGG
>Ga0255338_1004391_pt1 | contig 14703 bp, 15 predicted proteins | sample MeOH1_35cm_T4_19_FD_203715 | JGI IMG/M metagenome (GOLD analysis project Ga0255338, IMG submission 203715) | Sandy soil microbial communities from University of British Columbia, Vancouver, Canada - MeOH1_35cm_T4_195 | ecosystem: Engineered > Artificial ecosystem > Sand microcosm > Unclassified ...
ACAAATACGAGGCAAAAGGGCCGTTCGCACAACAGAAAAATACGATAATTCTGACCGTATGAAGCAAAGTTAGGAAATGACATTGCTATGTTTTTAACACATTTGATATGCTATAATATTTGCTAATAGTACGTTCTGAGGTGATTGGAAAAATATGAAACTTAATACCGAAGGTATCCTTGTCGCTGACGATGACGACAGGATGAGAGCGTTGGTTAAGGCTTACCTGGAAACGGAGGGGTATCATGTTAGTGAGGCAGCCACGGGTAAAGAAGCATTGGACATGGCAAAACAGAACCGGTTCAGCCTGATTATATTGGATGTGATGATGCCTGACTTGGATGGGTGGACAGTCTGCCGCAGCATCAGACAGACAAGCTACATGCCTATCATTTTTCTGACTGCCCGGGGAGAGGAGTTTGAAAAAGTTTTAGGGTTTGAGCTGGGGGCAGATGACTATTTAGTTAAGCCCTTTAGCCCAAGGGAACTGGTGGCTAGGGTTAACGCCTTGTTGCGGCGGAGCAAGCTGCTTGCAAGGGTAAAAGTGGTCTTGGAATATCCAGGGTTAAGTATCCAGCATGAGTCGCGTCAGGTAAAGGTAAAGGGAAGTTCGATTTCTCTCACTCCCAAGGAATATGATCTATTGTACTTCCTGGCCAAAAATCCTGAGAAGGTATTTACCCGAGAACAATTGGCGGAGAATGTCTGGGGCTATAGTTTTTTCGGTGACCTGCGAACTGTAGACACCCACATCAAGCAGCTTAGGGATAAATTAGGAGAGACTATAGCGGGCTATGTGAAAACGGTCTGGGGGGTTGGGTATAAGTTCGAGGTACAAGCATGAAGTCGAAAATCGTGATTAAAACCTGGCTAGGTTTTTTAACTGTGTTCGTGGTAATCATGATTGTACTGGGGGGGGTCTTGGCATGGTTATCCTCGAAAATTTACTTTAAACACCAGGTGGGCGATTTGATCAACCACGGCAGCAATTGGGGCCAACTGGTCTCGGACGGCCGGGATCTGGCCAAAGTACAGGAAACCATGAAGTTAATGGGTAACCTCCTGGCATACGACTTTGAGGTGGTGGATTCAACCGGTAAGATTCTCCTGTCCACATCCGAGAAGCATATGCCCCCGGGAACTATACTTAACTACCCTGAGTTGGTCAGTGTGTTTAAAGGTGAGGTAGTTGCAGGGAAGTCAGAAGTTAACGGGCAAGGCAAAACACTTACAATTTTCGTGCCCTACCGGCAAGGGGGTGTCATAACCGGTGCCGTTGTTATTCATTCTCCAATGCAGGCGATGGATAACGCCATTGCTTCAGTACAGCAGGCTATATATATTGCTATAATTCTTGCCGTAGCAATCACCAGTATCCTGGCGTTATATGTGTCTGCCCGGTTAAGCAAGCCACTGATAGAAATGAATAAAGTGGCCCAAGCCATGACAACAGGGGATTTTTCCCAACGGGTTAACATAACTGAGCCTTTAGATGAATTGGGTATGCTTGGGAGAACGCTTAACAAGCTTTCCGGCGAATTAAATGATTCCATCATGGCCCTGGATGGAGAGCGTGAGCAACTGAGCAACATTATTCAGAGTATGACGGACGGGGTGGTATCTTTCGATGATAAGGGCCGGGTCCTGTTAAGCAATGCTAATGCGGTCCGGTCAATTGAGAATCCTGGCAACCTCGATTTGGAAAGCGTTAAGGACTTCGGTCCTTGGGGAGAGGAACTATTTGCTAAAGTCATGACTGAAAACAAGGCCGGGCAGATTTCCCTCCAGGGTGGGGATAGTGTATTCCTGGTTAAAATGGCTCCCTTGGCGGGGCGGAGCCAGCCCAGGGGGGCGGTGGCTTTGATTCAGGACATTACGCGGGAACACCAGGTGGAGTTAATGCGGCGTGAGTTTGTCGCTACAGTTTCCCATGAGCTTCGTTCCCCCCTTGGCTTAATCCAGGGGTATACAGAAGCGCTGCGGGACGGGATTGCCGTTAGTGAAGCTGTGAAGGCACAATATATCGGTATTATTCTTGATGAAACTAACAGATTGAATAGAATGATTAGCGACTTGCTTGACCTGTCTGGACTGGAATTAAAGCAGGCAATTGAAAAGCCCTCAGAGTTCAACCTTGAACAGGTAGTGGAAAGGGTGGTTAGCCGTTTTCAATATGCTGCCCGGGAGAAGGGTATTGATTTAGCGACCGATTACGGCGCCGACAACCCGGCAGTGATGGGTGACGAAGACCGTTTGGAACAGGTTTTGGTGAATTTTTTGGACAACGCCATGAGGCATACCCCGGCAGGCGGCGTGATTGCAGTCAGGACGCATAAACAAGGAAACTCCGTAACAGTATCCGTAACAGATTCCGGTGAGGGTATTAATCCTACGGATTTACCTTATGTCTGGAATAGGTTTTATAAAGCGGACAAGGCCAGAACCCGCGGCAAGGGAGGAACTGGATTGGGCCTTTTTATAGTAAAAAGAATTATAGAAGCTCACAGGGGAGAGGTTTGGGTTGAGAGTTCACTTGGGAAAGGTGCTAGCTTTGGTTTCAAGCTGCCTTTGATACCCAGGAACGGGTAACCCAGTTAGCCGAGTGACCTCTAGCGAACAAGAATATTCAGCAGATTTGCTGCAGAGCTGCTCCGCGGAGCAGCTTTTTCGTACCTCAGGAAAGTATATACTCGGCAACGTTAGCCGAGTATATCGAACACGGGCACTGAAATGCGCGCGCTGAGGAAAAACGAAGCGCGCATTTCTTGTTGCGAGCATATGTGAACTAATTCTCAAAAGCAGCTAACAATTTCATCACAATTTCCTCAAAGAAACCTGATTTTTACGCTATATACTAAATAAGAAAATGAATTGTCATGTTTGTCCGATTGCCATTGTACTGAATTTCACTTTCTTTCTATCGGGCAAGCTGACGTCGAGGTGAAACGATGTCATCAACTGGTGCTAAACTACCGAAGTTTGAATGGAGGCGAAAAGAAGATTGGATAAAGCCGATTTTTGTGATAAGTGGAAGTCTTTTGATCCTTGGCGCATTCACGGTGGGAGGAATAGCCTATACCAGCCGGCCGAGCTTCTGCTCAAGCTGTCACGAAATGAAGCCGGAGTTCCGCACATGGCAGGCCTCTCCCCACAATAAGATAAGCTGTGTGTCGTGTCATGTGGAACCGGGTATAAGCAGCTTGATTAAGGACAAACTCGGAGCTTCCGTTCAGGTGTACAAGCACTTGACCGGCACCGCTGAAAGTACCATTGTCTTTCCTTGGGGTAAAAAGGATATTTCCAACGAGACATGCCTGAAGTGCCATTCGGACAAGCGCGAGTCATCACCTGAACGGGAGTTGATTGTTCCTCATGACAAGCATCTTGCCAAAGGAATCAGTTGTGTAGAATGCCACAGGGGTGTAGCCCACGGTACCATTGCCGAACGAGGTGTCAGCAACGCCGAGGCCATACCCCACGACCAGTGGACTTTAGATAAGGGTGCTAAAGAGATGGCCCGGGAGTTTTCCAAACCGAAAATGAGCAATTGCATTAAGTGTCACAGCGCTGAGAGCAAAACTATCGTGAGCGCGAAACAGGATTAGCAGCCAGAAATGGGTCCGTGGGGTGAGAGTATGTTAAGAGTCAAGCCAGTAGTTATTACCGTGGTTGTGCTTATGGCAGCATTTTTTACCCCCCTCGGGGTTAAAGAAGTTGCCAAGCTGTTTTCGAACAACAGTTACCAGGCTAAGACCGTTTCCGCCGTTGGTTCCGCTGAAGTGAAAATAAGTGATCAAACCGCAAAATGTCTGAGTTGTCATGCCGACAAAAAGGCCGTAGTGCAGTCCAAGCACAGCTTTAATAACGTAGCAAACTGCACCGCATGTCATAACGTCCACAACGGCGAAAAGATAGAACAGCCACTCATTGCTCCTTCCGCGAAGGAACTTTGCCAGGTGTGTCACCAAAAGACGTTTGTTGCCGGCGGACTTGGCGTAAAACACCAGCCTTTTCAGCAGGGAAACTGTACCCAGTGCCATAATCCCCATGGTTCACCGCAACCGGCAATGCTCAAAGATACTGCTGAGAAAGTATGCACCGCTTGTCACAAACAGGAGAACCTGGCGGCTGTCAGCAAAGTTCATGTAAAATCGGCGAATTCTTGCATCCAATGCCACAAGCCACATTCCGCCCCTAACGCTAATCTTCTGGTTGCAGAAGGGCAGGCGCTGTGCCAGAAATGCCACGGTACCCCGGCCAATACCACCGCTTTGGTATCGAGGCATCAGCCATATACCCAGGGCAATTGTCAGCAGTGCCACAACCCCCACGGGACTTCTAATCCCAAATTACTGGTTCAGGCCGGGGATCAGTTGTGCCTCACTTGTCACAAGCAGGAAAATCTGAAAACGGTCAGTAAAGATCACCTAAAATCCAATAGCTCCTGTGTACAGTGCCATCAACCTCATACCTCCCCTAACAAAAACCTGCTGGTTGCAGAAGGGCAGGCACTGTGCCTGAAGTGCCATAGTTCTCAAAAGTTAAATTTTGCCACAGTTTCGACGCACCTGCCTTTCACCCAAGGCAGTTGTCAGCAGTGCCACAACCCGCACGGTACTCCCAACGGCAAACTCTTGGTAAAACAAGGGGACAGCTTATGCCTTAGCTGTCATATCACTGTGAACAAGGTTAGTTCTCCCCACCCCGCCGTGTCGCAAGGTCAGTGCACCAGCTGCCACCTGCCTCATGTCAGCGGTTCTGGGAGCCTGCTAAAACTACCCGCACCCCAACTGTGTTTGTCCTGCCACAGTCAAACCCAGAAAGAGAAGACCCTGCCCATTCAACACCAGCCATTCCAGCAGGGCTCATGCAACCAGTGTCACCAAAACCACAGCCAGTCACCGGGAATTCTCACCACCCAGCCGGTGGAAGGTTTGTGCTTCCAGTGCCACGCCACGACAAAACAGCAGTTCCAGCTGCCTTCCCGCCACCCAATCGGGTCTAACCTGACGTGTACGTCCTGCCACGTGCAGCATGCCGGTCAGGTAACCAAACTGCTAAAGACCAATGTGAGAGAACTCTGCAGTTCCTGTCATAAAACAACGGTGAAAGACTATGACACAACCAAACACAGCCAGCTCGACAACCCAGCAGGCAAAGGTGCCTGTACGACCTGCCACCAGCCCCACGGAACCCAGATTAAACCTTTGCTGCCGGTAAAACAAAAGGTTAATGAATTGTGTACGTCCTGCCATAAGTCGTTTCCGGTAATGCACCCATATGTGGGGTCCCGCAACTGCACCAGCTGCCATAACCCGCACAAAAAATCCGGCTGGGGTTGGGGTTAAGGTACAAACGCTAAGGCGAGGGATCTTGGAAGGGTGGTCTATTTGAAGCCAGAGTCACCGAAAAAAATATCCAGGATACTGGCGCTGTTTGGCGCGGTACTCCTATTGGCCGCAGCAGGCGGGTTTGGTATGGGTAAACTCCGCGATTACTGGGGCAGTCACAGCCCTGCCGTCAACGGTAACCTTAAACTCCAGAATGGAGAAAGCGCTGCCAAAACCGCACGGGCCGAAGCTGACAGTGATGGAAGCGGACGTATTAGAGCAAGCGGTGGGCCAACTTCCTGTAGCGCCTGCCACCGCAGTATGAAACCGCCAGAGAACCACAAAAAACCGGACTGGGGTATTAGCCACGGCATCAATTTTAGTGGCAGCCGGAATTCATGCAACCAATGCCACGGCTATAACACCAACCTGGGGAGGCCCGGGGATTTTAAGGAATTTGACCTAACCCAGCTCACTGGCGGTACGTCCGGGCTGCAGAGCAAAGTTAGCTGTGCCCGGTGCCATTCACCGGGGCACCAGGTAACCTGGATTAAAGAACACATTCCAACGGTTAAGGACCAGGGCCTTGCTCAGTGCAAGACTTGCCACAGCTTGGAAGGATGCACGTCCTGTCACCGGGCAAGGGTGGGAAAATAGGAGGACAGTATGATCAAACGGCCAAAAGTATTAGGAATATCGCTCCTGGTATTAACTTTCGTTGCGGCTTCAATTTACGGATTAAAGAACTCCCCTGCCTTTGGCTGGAACCAAGCGTCAGATGAGGGCATATTGCAGGCACCCAGTGTTAAGGTGACGGCAATGTCAGCCGGCGTCGTTAAAGCTATCGCCACTAAAGAAGGTTTGCTGGTCACTATGAACCAGGACTTGGCGATGATTGAGAACCTGGAACTGGAGAAAGCCGTATTTAAGGCCGAAGCGCAGCTGGAAGTGGCCAATGCTAGGCTGCAGCAGGTTAATTCCGGAGTCAGAGCTGAGGATAAAGCTGTGCTTGCAGCCCGGGTAAACGGCCAGCAAGCGGTAGTGAACGGCCTGCAAAAGACCATAGCTGAAACAAACCAGATCTTGAGCAAAATGCAGGACGAGCAGGGCGTAATCAACGGATCCCTGATCGAGCATATTGCCCACCTGGATAAGCTGGCCAATGAACATTCAGGTCACCAGAATGAACCCGGCCATGTCCACCAGCCGGAGGATGACGGCAAGGCCGGAATGGATTGCGCCCAATTGGTCGCTGACCTGGGCAATATCAACAAAGTGCTGACCCAAATGAACCAGCTAGGCAACACTGCTGACAAGCTCGGCTTAAAAACTGCCGGGGCAACCTTCGAGGCCCAGGTAGCCTTGTTCAAGGCCGAGGCTGGCAAGCTTGCAAACGAACTGGCCCAAGCTAAAAAGGAATTGGACATTGCCAAAGCTCAACTGGTTGCGGCCAATGCCGGGCCGCGCCAGGAAGATGTCAATATGGCCCATGCCCAGGTGAAGGAGGCACAAGTAAATTTAGAATTGGCGAAGAAGGAACTCGAGAGAAAAATGATATTGTCTTCTGTAAATGGATTGGTGCTCAAGCAGGAAATCAATGTCGAACAATATGTAAACCCTGGGACTATAGCCTTTACACTCGCTGACCTGGATAACATGTGGGTTGAGGTTAAAGTTGAGCCCGGCAAATATCAAGTGGACTCCAGCGTAAAGGTGACTGCCAAGCAGGTCCCGAACAAGGAGTTTTTGGGGAGGGTAGTTACTTTGTCCACTCCGGGCGGGGTTGACTCCCTGGTCCGGATAAAAGTTGACAATAGTGAAAAACTGCTCAAGCCGGGAATGGATCTCAAAGTCACTCTGAATTAGGTAAAGGAGGGAAAGCCGGTGGCAAGAGTAATAAGCAGAGGATTAGTGCTGCTGGGTGGACTCCTGGCAAGTATGTTTCTAGCGGCATTTATAGGCAGAGAATTGCAGGGACCTCGCTGGGTTGTATTGTTCAGCGGTTATCTTGGAACCGGGCTTATGCTGTTGTCAATGGCCTATTCTCTGCGCAAGCGCTGGTTTAAATTGCCCGGATCGCTAAAAACATGGTTAACAATCCACGAGTACGCTTCTTTTTTTGGCACTCTGCTGATTTTCTTTCATGCCGCCGCCAGGTTCAGGGCACTGGCTCCAACGGTAGCGCTGTTGCTGCTGGCCGTGGTGGTGATTAGCGGTTTTGCGGGAAGGGAAATCTATTTGGATCTGGCCCGATGTCGTGAAACGGTGCGCCGAAGATTACACAGCTCCCGGGTAATGGAAGGGGCTGGCAGGAGGCTGCGGTCATGGAGGACAATGCATGTTAAGCTCTCTGTGGGTTTGTTTGTGTTTGCTCTTCTGCATCTGACGCTGGTTGGTTTTTACGGTGGGTTGAAATGAGACGCCTTGCCTTGCTGGTTTTAAGCTTAAGTATTATCTTAGCAGTAGCAGCGGGGGGTTACGCTCTTACAGTTGGCAAGAACGTGTCTGACCCGCTCTCTTCGCCTGGGACGTTAAACAAGGCCCATTATAAATTGGAAAACAAGGTTAATAACTGTGGCGTCTGTCACCGTTCAGCCTGGAGGGGTATAACTAACCAGAGTTGTACCCAATGCCATGATAAAGCGGATTTTGCCAAGAAACTGGTCAGTGCCGCTACTATATTTCACCAGACAGTTGATTTGTCGAAGCTTGATTGCACAAATTGCCATACCGAGCATAAAGGTTTTACAGCTAAAATAACTATAGGCTTCGAGCATGAGAAGATTCCCGGGATTAAGACTTTGTCCTGCGTCACCTGTCACAGCCAGGAAAAAGAGAAGCATTTAACGGTAAACAACAATTCCTACAATGGCGACTGCGCGTCATGTCACAATAACAAGAGTTGGAAGCCGGCCAAATTCAAGCACGCCCTTCTGGATGACAACCAGCTAACCAACTGCAGCAGTTGTCATAACCGGGAACAAGCGGCCCACTTGGACAAGAACGGGGGAAATCAGTATAATGCGCAGTGCAGCGCGTGCCATTCAGTTCAGGAGTGGAAAACCGTGATTTTTAGCCACGACAGGCTTGCGGCCGGAGAATTGAGCAAGTGCATCTCCTGTCATACCAAGGACAACAAAGTGCATCTGGGAGCAAAGGGAGAAAACGCATTTGGCGAAAACTGCGGATCCTGTCACAAGACGCAACAGTGGAAACCTGCAGCAATAAACGTTGAAAGTGTTTTGACCCGTCCCGACGGATCGTGTGCGGCCTGTCATGCGGCCCAAATACCCGACAAACATGTTGAACAATACGGTAGCTCGTGCAGCGCGTGCCATAAGAGCAGCAGGTGGCTGGAGGTGAGTGTGCAGCATGACGCTGCAAAGACTAATTGTACCCAGTGCCACAGCAAACCTGCCAGCAGTGTTCATAACAATGCCAATGCCCAGTGCAGTTCATGCCACTATACGGGCAGGTGGCAACCCGTTAAGTTTTCACATGAAAGCGTAAACAGCGGGGTTTCGTGTTTTAGCTGCCACAACCGACAGGCTGCGGTCCATGGAGGTGTTTATGGAACTGATTGCGCCCAATGCCATCGCACTACCACCTGGAAGCTCCCGACATTTTCCCATCCCCAAGGTTCTCTTTCCTGCAGCAGTTGCCACAAACCACCTCTAACCGCAAACCATCAGGCTGTGAGCAGCAATTGCTCATCCTGTCACTCCACGGTTTCCTGGAAGCCCACCCAGTTTGATCATTTGCAGATTACTGTTAGCCAGACCTGCACCAGCTGTCACGCAACAGAAAGAACTTATCACTTGGAACAATATACGATTAACGCTAACTGCCAGGAGTGCCACAGCACACGGACCTGGAAACCAGCCCAGTTCAGTCATGAGAGCGTGCAAGGCCAGACGTGTACTGCGTGTCATTCCGAACCTAAGGTGAGTTATCATCGGGGCCTGGGCAGTAGCTGCCAGGATTGCCACAATACCAAAGCTTGGCGACCGGCACGGTTCAACCACGAGCCTTATGGCCCGATTCCGGAGAGTCACACCCAGACGTGCACCAGCTGCCATATGTAGCCAACAGCGGGTAATGTCAGGTTTTTCGGGGTGAAAGGAGGTGAATCTTTGAACAGGGTAAAAGAATTGGCTGGAAAGGTCATGGCCTCAGAGCGGGTGAATAGATTTATCACAAAAAAGAATGTTTACGTTGCGGCACTTGCAGTGGGGGCACTGTTGGCCGGTAAAGCAGGTTATGTTTTCGCAACTGGTAACGGGTTTGTTAAGACTAAACCTGCTCCGGTAAAATTGGTCAGTAATTTACAGCCAAGAACGAACTCCGCGTCTTCTACGAATGGGACTATACACGAAAGCTCCAATTCGGATATTAAAATGGCTTCAGTTCCAGAAAAGCCGCTGGTTAACACCCGCTCGCTTACGCGAGCCAAACCAGTAGCCACTCAAAAGCCCGCGAACCCGCAGCCGGCAGCTAAAGCTGTGTCGAACCCGGTTCCCGCTCCTACGCCCGCTCCTACGCCCACGCCTACGCCCACGCCTACGCCCACGCCTGTACCGAATCCGGAACCTGGTACAGGGCAGGATAGCGGTATGGCTAAGGGTATGAGTATGGGTATGGGGGAAAGCAGTAAAATGCCTTCCAAAGGCGAAATTGCGCTTATGGGGGAAAGCAAGTTCCCTTTTTCAATGCTGAAAGGATAGATTAGAATTACAGGAGATGGTTAAATTGTCTAAGAAGAAAGTGGTGTCCGTAGTCGCGGTCCTGGCTGCTTTAGGCGTACTTACGTCGGCAGGCCTTTCTTTCGCTATGGGAGACAATTCCGTGCCGGAGGCACCGGCCCAGACGGCACAAAGCATGAGTGAGCCAATGGACAAAGGTATGCCCGTGAGTGAGCCTGTGGATAAGGCTATGCCCGTGAGTGAGCCAATGGACAAAGGTATGCCCGTGAGTGAGCCTGTGGATAAGGCTATGCCCGTGAGTGAGCCAATGGACAAAGATATGCCCATGAGTGAGCCTATGGACAAGGGTATGGACCAAGGTATGGACATGGGCGAGGCTTTCAAACAGATGATAAGCATTAGTAATCGAACAAAATAACCGAAGAATAGAGAAAAACATGAGACCTTGTCTAGGACAGGGGCTCATGTTTTTTGTTTATTTCCTTTGTTAATTAAGGGTGAGGACGAATAGGCCCTTAGGGAAAATGGGGCGCCACTTTGGGCAGCAGCCTGCCGTCCTCAAGCCAGAGGACCCGGTCAGCGATACCCTGAATCCGGGTGTCATGACTTACGATTATCACGGTCTTGCCCTGCTTTTTGGCCATATCGGTAAGCAGTTTCACCACTAACTGGCCGGATCGCGAGTCTAAATTGGCGGTAGGTTCATCAGCAAGGATCAGGACGGGATTGTTAGCCAGCGCTCGGGCAATGGCAACCCGTTGCTTCTCGCCGCCGCTTAGTTTGGAGGGTAGGAAGTGCAGCCGTTCACTTAGGCCCAGCTCATTTAGTTGGGCACCGGCCGCCGCCTTGGCTTCTTTTGCGCTTTTACCGGCCAGACGCAGGGGGGTCTCCACATTTTCCAGGGCCGTCAGGGAATTAAGCAGATTAAAGCTCTGGAAAACAAAACCAATATTTTTTAGCCGGATGGCAGGGAGATGTCCCTCGGAGTAACCTGTAACATCCTCTCCGCTTAACAGCACCTGCCCCTGGCTGGGCTTGAGCAGGCACCCTGCCAAAGAAAGCAGGGTAGTCTTACCGCTGCCGGAAGGACCCATTATCAGAACTACTTCCCCAGGAGCCACATGAAGGTCTACTCCATCCACGGCTGCAACTTTTGTCGACCCTTCCCCGAAGATTTTGCTGACGTCTTTAAGGTCAAGTACATTCATTTCGACACCTCCGCTAGGATTTGCTGAAAACGACCATGGGGTCAGTTCGGGCAATGCGCCAGGTGGGAAGCAAAGATGCGACCAGGGCCATGCCCAGAATCAATAGGAATGTTTGCCCCACCGGTGCAGGCTCCAGCAAAATATAGACCTTCGGGGTGAGAACAGCCACGAGCTTACTCACTCCCCAGGTGACCGCAGTCCCAACCAGGAAACCGGTTAGTGTACTAACCAAAGACTGAATTAGTACTACCCCAAACAGTTGGAAATTGCCTGCTCCAATCGCCTTCAAAATACCGTATTCCCTGCTCTTTTCGACCGTGGCGGTATAAATGGTGAGCATGATAACCATTAACCCGATCACCATGGCTGCGACCGACATGGCTTTAATAATGTCCATACCCATTTGAATGGCGATTTGGCGGTCATTCTCGGCAAATACCTGCCGGCTGAAGACACTGATTTGCGGAACCTGTTCCTCAATGCGTCTGGTCAATTCAAGACTGGAATTACCTTCTTTAGCTCTGACCAGCAGGTAATTTGCCGCCCCCTGTTGGGAATGCAGGGAATGAGCATCTTTAATGTTCATAACGATAAAGTTGGTGGCAATACCCTCGGTCTCCAAAGAAAGGCCGGAAATTTTAAACCACTTTTCCAACACTTGAACCCGGTCGCCTATTCGAAGCTTCTGGGATTCAGCAAGGCTTTTTGGAATTACTGCCTCGCCCGGTTCGGGACTGGGGCTTCCCGCAGCCATCCGCCACGGTCCGCCCATTTCCGCGGTACTGCCTATGCCAGCTATATACCCGATGACTTCTTTCTTTCCAACGTTTACCTTGCCGGAAAAAAAGGCAACCGGCTCAACTTTGTCAACCCCGGATACTTGTTCCACTTTCCCCAACAAGTCAAGTGGAACAACAGAGTTGGCCATGTGCATGTTTTTTACTCCTGACTGGGCCACTATCAAATCAGCCTTGGACTTATCAATATAGATCGCAATCTGTTTGGCGGATCCGGCAAATACACCCTGCAGAGCGAGGATGAGAAGCACAGACGCTGCCACCCCGCCAATGCTCAATAACATCCGTGTCAAATCCTGCCGTAAATTCTTCCATGCCAGATGAAGCATCCATCCACCCCCTAACTATTGAACACCCGGGCCGGGTCCAAAGCGCTATTCTTCTGACAGGCAATATGACTGCCAGCATACTGATAACAACAGCCATTGCCCCTGCTTTGACCAGGCTGTTAAAGCTGACAATAATGCTGAACTGGGGCGCTCCTTCCATAATAAGCCATGCCGCCAGCCGGGAAACTACAAATCCCAAGCCGAAACCGAAAACAACCGAAAACAAAGACTCCATAATCACCATTGTGTAAAGAACACGGTTTCCAGCTCCAATAGCTTTGAGAACACCGTATTCCTTTAACCTCGCCAGTACTGACATGTGTGCGGTCAACCCTACGGTCATCAGTCCTACCAAAAAGGTGATAACCAATATAATGGTCAGAGGAGCGCCCACTACTTCATCTAACCGGACAGTGTATTTCTCTACCATTTCCTCCCAGGTAAACACACTGTAGTCAGGGAACTTCTGGCTCAGTTTTTCTTTTAACAGGTTGACCTGGGCAGGCTTATCCGCTTTGATCAGAAACATGCTGGTAGTCTTGTTTGAACTCAAGCTTTGAGCGGCACCCTCTTCGCTGACAAACATGGACGGGTTCATAAAAGCGTTTGTTTCGGCAGACAAGCCTACAATCTTATATTTCCTGCCTAAAACCTGAACCTCATTGCCGGTTTCCAGCCCGTTTTGTTTGGCGAGCACCCGGTCAATAACTATTTCTTCACTGCCGGAGGGCAGGCGTCCAACGGCTAACTTCCAGGGCCCGCCCATACCGCTTGTTTCCCGGAAACCATATAACATTGCCGGGGTTTTACGTTCACCTGCGTCAAAAATTATCTGGATTGCATACACGGAACTTACTTTGCTGACCCCTTCGGTGTTAGCTATGTCCGTTTCCAATGCTCTTGGAATCACGGATACCGAAAAAGCATCCAGGCCCTTTTGTCCCAGGTAAAGGTCCGCCCCGTTTTTATCTACATAAGCAGCATTCTGCCGAAACATTCCCGAAGCGAATCCTTCAATTAACAGGATAAGGGCCACCGCCAGGGCCACTCCTCCAATCCCTGTAAAAATCCTTCTTTTGTCACGGAGTGTAGTAAGTAAAGCCAGCGCTCCCAATAGTCATACCCCCTATAGGTATTAAACAATTAAATCATACTATGTTTCGTTGAATAATGTCAATAAGGAAATCCATTGAGGGATAACCGGTAGGTCTAGAAAAAATCCTATCAAAAATAGCAAAAGAGTGCCAGTGTTGTTAGGGCAGCGGGATTGAAGGGATATTTGAACTCTGAGGGACCAGGGAACTTAAATTCCAACGCGCAATGCGGTATAATGATATTTGGTGGGGGGTATGCACAATGGAAACCGAAAAGTTTCAGGACCTGGTGCTGCAGAAGCTCGAGACTCTAACAGTGGGTCAGGAAAGACTTGGCAGCAGAATGGACATTAAGGTCTCACTTAAAGGTAATTAAGCCAGCAGAAGGAATGAACAAAGTTAGAAAATAACATTGCTGTGTTATTTAACACATTTGATACGCTATTTCATCCACTCTTTACAGCAAAACTAACAGGATTAAGACAACAGTAAAGTGTAGACGTGTTGGCATAATTCTTGCACTATGCGTCAACGGTGATCAATAGAAAAGGCTCACCGGTACAAAGTTAAGTGATATTACATTTAAAAGAGGTGTTTAGCTGTGAAAATATTTAAGATTGTACTTTTGGTAGTATTACTCTTGGTGCTCTGGGTTATATTTTTCCCCCCGTCATTTGGGGGACAGAGGGCTGAGATGGTGGGTGGGGAGCAGAAAATCGATATTACGGTCCAAAGTTCATATTCCCCGGAAAAGATCGCTGTAAAAAAGGACATCCCTGTGAGGATGAAGTTTAAGATAACTGGTGCAGCCGCATGTTCCAAAATAATCGTTTCTTCGGCATTTGGAATTCCTGTTACAGAGCTCAAAGACAATCAAGAGCTGGTGTTTACGCCTGGGCAGAAAGGCTCTTATAACATCACATGTACCCATGGCATGTATTATCTGGTGGTCCGAGTAACCGCTTAGGGGTCCTGTTTACCGTCTGCAGGGATGACAATATTACGTATTGTTATCCTTCGTTTGCCGGAAAAGTCTTTGATTTGGTATAGAAATACTGGTTGCTCCTTTCATTATCACCTGAAAAGTGCTAAAAGCAAGTTGAGATTGTATTTGTATAAATTTTTTACTAGGGGTTGTCCATAGTAGTCATTTGATCATTTAGGAGGAGAAAATGCTTACATTAATTCTAATAAGTTTCTCAGCAGGGATTCTTTCTTTTGTGTCCCCCTGTATCATCCCTA
>Ga0255338_1004392_pt1 | contig 14702 bp, 11 predicted proteins | sample MeOH1_35cm_T4_19_FD_203715 | JGI IMG/M metagenome (GOLD analysis project Ga0255338, IMG submission 203715) | Sandy soil microbial communities from University of British Columbia, Vancouver, Canada - MeOH1_35cm_T4_195 | ecosystem: Engineered > Artificial ecosystem > Sand microcosm > Unclassified ...
GGAGTACTACCTCAACGAGCAGATGAAGGCGATCCAGAAGGAGCTCCGGCAGAAGGACGACTTCGCCCAGGAGATGGAGGAGCTCAAGAAGGCGATCAAGGACGCCAAGATGCCCGAGGACGCCGAGACCGCGTCCCTCAAGGAGCTGGCCCGCCTCGAGAAGATGGCGCCTTTCTCCCCCGAGTCCACCGTCTCACGCACCTACCTCGACTGGATGACGCACCTGCCGTGGTCGAAGCGCACCAAGGACGTCATCGACCTCGACAAGGCCCAGGCCGTCCTCGACGAGGACCACAGCGGGCTCCCGAAGATCAAGGAGCGCGTGCTCGAGTATCTCGCGGTCACCAAGCTGACGAAGGGCCTGAAGGGCCCCATCCTGTGCTTCGTCGGCCCGCCCGGCGTGGGCAAGACCTCGCTCGGGAAGTCCATCGCCCGCTCCCTCGGCCGCAAGTTCGTGCGCATGTCGCTCGGCGGCGTGCGCGACGAGGCCGAGATCCGCGGCCATCGGCGCACCTACATCGGCTCCCTGCCGGGCCGGTTGATCCAGCATCTGCGCAAGGCCGGCACCCGGAACCCCGTCATCCTCCTCGACGAGATCGACAAGATGGGCTCGGACTGGCGCGGCGACCCGTCGGCCGCCCTGCTCGAGGTCCTCGACCCCGAGCAGAACGCGTCGTTCCTCGACCATTACCTCGACATCGAGTTCGACCTGTCGCAGGTGATGTTCATCTGCACGGCCAACGACCTGGGCGGCATCCCCGTGACCCTGCGCGACCGCCTCGAGGTCATGACCTTCAGCGGCTACACTCTGGCCGAGAAAGTCTCGATCGCGAAGTCGCATCTGCTCGCCAAGGCGCTCGAGGCCCACGGCCTCAAGCCCGGACAGCTCGCCGTCGACGACGCGGCTCTCGAGCGCGTCATCGAGGAGTACACCCGCGAGTCCGGCGTGCGCCATCTCGAGCGCGAGATCGCCTCGCTGTGCCGCAAGGCCGCCCGCAAGGTCCTCGCCGAGAAGGCGGAGACCGTGACGATCGCCCCCGCGGACATCCCGAAGCTCCTCGGCCCCGCGAAGTTCCCGCGCGAGAAGAACTCCTTCAACACCGTGGGCGTCTCCACGGGCCTCGCCTGGAGCGAGGTCGGCGGCTCGACGATGGCCATCGAGGTCGTCGCCGTGCCCGGCAAGGGCGACGTCAAGATCACCGGGCGCCTGGGCGAGGTCATGACCGAGTCCGCGCAGGCCGCGCTGTCGCACGTGAAGTCGGTCGCCGTCGAGCTCGGCATCCCCGACGACGCGTTCAAGCGGCGCGATTTCCACATCCACGTCCCCGAGGGCGCGACGCCCAAGGACGGCCCGTCCGCGGGCATCGCGCTCGCCACAGCGCTCGCGAGCCTGCTCTCCGGCCGCGCCGTCGTGGAAGGCCTGGCGATGACCGGCGAGATCACCTTGCGCGGCCGCGTGCTCCCGATCGGCGGCCTGAAGGAGAAGGTGCTCGCCGCCGACCGCGAGGGCCTCAAGACCGTGCTCTTCCCCGACGGGAACGTCAAGGACCTCGAGGAGATCCCGGCCGAGGTGCTCAAGCGGGTCAAGATGGTCCCGGTCAAGCACTTCCGCGACGTCGCCGCCCTCGCGCTCGGTCCTCTTCCCGCGTCCGCTCCGGAGGCCAAGCCCTCGTGGCTGGCTCCCGGCGCCGTCGTCCCGAAACCCAACCCCAGCACCCAGAGACCTTCATGACCAAGAACATCATGCTCACGCCGGGCCCGACGCCTCTTCCCCCCTCCGTGCTCGAGGCGATGTCCCGCCCGCTGATCCATCACCGGACCGCGGAGTTCGGCAAGATGTTCATCTCCGTCATCGAGGACATGCAGTTCGTGTATCGCACGAAGGGCACGGTCCTGATGATGACGGCCTCTGGCACCGGCGGCATGGAGTCGGCGGTCGTCAACCTCCTCTCCCCCGGCGACCTCACCATCGTCTGCACGACCGGAGCGTTCGGCGACCGCTTCGTGAACATCCACAAGGCCTTCGGCCTCAAGCCCGTCGTCCTGCCTTTCGAGTGGGGCACCGCCGTCGACGGCGAGGTCCTGCGCAAGGCGCTCAAGGAGAACAAGGGCGTCAAGGCCGTGTTCCTCCAGCATACGGATACGTCGACGGGCGTGCTCAACGACATCAAGCAGCTGTCCCAGATCATCCACGCCGAATCCGACGCCCTTGTCGTCGTGGACTCCGTGTCGGGCCTCGCGTGCGAGCCCTTGGAGACGGACGCGTGGGGCCTCGACTGCGTGGTCACCGGCTCTCAGAAGGGATTGATGAACGCTCCGGGGCTCGCCTTCGCGGCCGTCTCCGAGAAGGCGTGGAAGGCCGTCGAGGCCTCGAAGCTGCCCAAGTTCAACTTCGACTTCAAGCTCATCCGCAAGTCCCTCGCCGACAAGGAGACGCCGTGGACGCCCGCGATCTCGATCGTGGCCGGCCAGGCGGCGGCTCTCAAGATGCTCCGCGCGGAGGGCATGGAAGCCTGCTGGAAGCGGCACGACGACCTCGCCGCCCACGCGCGGAAGCTCCTCAAGGACAAGCTCGGTCTGCCCTTCTACTCGAAGAACCCCGCCAACATCCTGACCGGCGTCGTCCTGCCGGCGGGCGTCGACGGGTCGAAGCTCCTCGCCGACATCCTGAAGGAGGAAGGCATCTCCATCGCGGGCGGACAGCTGCACTTGAAGGGCAAGATCTTCCGCCTCGCGCACATGGGCTACATCTCCAAGTCCGACATCGAGGCGGGCGTGGACGCGCTGGCCAAGCGCCTCGTCGGGGTCAAGGCCTAGGGTGCTCAAGCTCAAGGTCCTCGTCACCGACAAGATCGACCCGTCGGGCCTCAAGCCCCTCGAGACGCACCCGGGCATCGAGCTCGTCTACCTGATCGCGCCGAAGCCCGAGGACCTCGAAAAGGCCCTGCCCGGCGTGGGCGCCTGGCTCGTGCGCTCGGAGACGAAGATCACCGCGGACTGGATCGCGAAGGCGCCGGACCTGCGCCTGATCGGCCGCGCCGGCGTCGGCGTGGACAACATCGACCTCGCCGCGGCGACGCGCCGCGGCATCGCCGTCGTCAACGCCCCCGCCGCCAACACCTTGGCCGCGGCCGAGCACGCGGTCGCCCTGATGCTCTCGCTGGCGCGTCACGTCCCCAAGGCGGACGCCTCGACGCAGGCCGGCAAGTGGGAGCGCGGCAAGTTCATGGGCGTCGAGCTGTTCGGCAAGACGCTCGGCGTCGTCGGCCTCGGCCGCATCGGCCGCGAGGTCGCCAAGCGCGCGCAGTCCTTCGGGATGAAGATCGTCGGCTTCGACCCGTTCGTGACCGACGCCCAGGCCCGCGAGATCGGCATCGAGCCGATGACCTTCCTCGACGTGCTGGCCTGCTCCGATTTCGTGACCCTCCACGTCCCCGGCGGCGAGAAGACGAACGGCATGGTCAACGCGGCGGCGCTCGCGAAGGCGAAGAAGGGCATCCGGATCATCAACTGCGCGCGCGGCGAGCTGATCGAGGACCAGGCGCTCGCCGAGGCGCTGAAGTCCGGACAGGTCGGAGGCGCCGCCCTCGACGTGTTCCACGCCGAGCCGCTGCCCGCGGATAACCCCCTGCGCGGCTGCCCCAACCTGATCCTGACCCCCCACCTCGGGGCCTCCACGACCGAGGCGCAGAGCCGCGTCGCGACCGAGCTCGCGACGGCCGTCGTCGACTTCCACGACAAGGGCATCGCGCCCAACGCCCTGAACATGCCCGGCTTCGATCCCGTCACGCTCGCCGCGCTCGGCGAGTGGGTGCCCCTGGCCGAGTCGATGGGCCGCTTCCTGGCGCAGACCCTCGAGGGCGGCGTCAGCGAGTTCGCCTGCGAGTTCGCAGGCGAATTTAATAACAACGAGCGTCGCCCGCTCGGCGTCGCCGCGCTCAAGGGCTTCCTCACCCCGATCATGGGCCCGGGGGTCAGCTGGATCTCCGCGCCCGCCGTCGCCGCCGACCGCGGCATCAAGGTCGGCGAATCGTCCGACCCGAAGTGCTCCGAGGGCGTGCGCCGCATGCTGACGCTCACCGCCGCGACCGACAAGGGCCCGGTCTCCGTGTCGGGCGCGGTGCTCGCGCCCGGCGAGCCCCGTATTCTCAAGCTCGGCGGCCTGCGCATCGACGTGCGCCCGCAGGGCAAGATGATCGTCATCTCCAACACCGACGCGCCCGGCGTGATCGGCCGCGTCGGGACCTGCCTCGGCAAGGCGGGCGTGAACATCGCGGACATGCGCGTCGGCCGCCGCTCCGCCCACGGAGAGGCCGTCATGGTGCTCAACGTCGACGAGGATGCCTCTCCGGCCGCGCGCGGGGAGCTTACCCGCGTCGAGGGCATCCGCCGCGTGCACTGGGTGGAGCTGTGACGGCGGCCCGCCCGTGAGCGCGCCGGCGAAGTGCCCGCTGTGCGGCACCAAGCTTCAGCCGGACTGGGAGTCGTGCCCCAATTGCCCGATGTCGTTCCTGGACGCGCCGCCCGAGAAGGGGGCGCTGCAGAACGACACCTTCCGCAACTTCGGCATCCCCATCCTGTTCTTCGGCGGGCTCGCCTACTGCATCTGGGCCTTCAGCCAGTACTTGTGGCGCACCGCCGAGTCGGGCACCAAGGGCGCCGTCGTCGAGACGCTGAAGTCGACGGGCCAGTCCTCCCCCCTCATCAAGGGCGCCGGCGTCGTGCCCAGCGACAGCGCCGGCATCCAGGGCCTCGTCAACGAGCAGCGCACGGGCAGGTACGACCCGACGGGCCGGGACCCGATGCCGGAGACGAAGCCCGTCGAGGAGGAAGGGCCCGGCATCGTCTCCATCATGCCGGAGAAGGGCCCGCGGCCCAAGGTCGTGACCGAGTGGAAGATGCGCGGCACGATCTACGACCTGATCACCCTGAAGCCCGTCCCCGGCGTGCACATGATCTTCACCGACAACGAGACGAACTCGAAGGCTCAGATCAAGACCGACGAGCAGGGCCGGTACCGGGCCATCCTTCCGGCGCTGGCCGACCGCGGCTACCTCGTGACGCTGTCGAAGACGGGCTATCAGAAATCCTATCTCGATCCGGGCACCGAGGGGGTCGCCGACATGACCATCGAACGGCGCAAGGAGATCGTCCTGGAGCTGTCGTCCTTGATCGGCGAGCCCGCCTCGCTGCAGCCGCACTCGGGCGACCCGCTCGTGACCGATTTCCACATGGCGCCGAAGTAGCGCCGGGCGCCGCCGCTACTCCTCTTCCGCCTTCCCCGCTTCCTTGATCTTCGCCAGGACCGCGTCCCGGTAGCGCCGCTTGGCCGATTCCTTGCCCGCCTGGCTCGCGTAGCTGATCGTGTACACCGCGCGGTCCTCCTCCGGATGGAGGTTGGCCAGGCCGCCGAGCACGCCGCCGATCCCGCACTCGACCTTGTGGTCGGGGAGGCGCGCCCAGGCCCCGGCCTCCTCGGCGAGCCGGGCCATCTCTCCGTCGAACGCGAGGACCCCGTGGCGGCGCGCGTCCTTGAGCCACTCCAGGGTCGCGAACAGCGGGGACGGCAGGGCGGCGAACAGCGCGGGCTTGCGCTTGCGGCCGGCGAGCGCGTTCTCGAACGGGACGGCGCGGCCGCTGAACAGCATGAACTGGGTCGGGATCAAGAGGTCGTAGCCGTCGAGCTTCTCGTCCACCTGCGCGGCCGGGCCGGCGTAGTAGACCCGGCGCGCGCCCCGCCGGACGAGCGGGGTGAGCGACGCGGCCAGGATCTCCCCGAAGTTGGTGCGGCGGGCGACGACCGTCGCGGTGATCGTCGGCCCGGTCTTGTAGTAGCTCAGGCGCCAGTAATCGTTCTCGTAGGTCCCGAGGACGTTCTCCTTCCACAGCGGCTCGAAGAGGTAGTCGTAGCCGGCGATGACGGTGTCCGCCGTGTAGGGGATCGTCGCGAGCAGGGACTTCATCGCGCGAACGCCGGGCAGGACGTAGCTGCAGTCCGGGCAGGTCAAGGTGCGGACCGTGGGGCCCTCCTCCTTCGCCCGGTCGGTGAGGATGGCCCACTGCGCGCGGGTGTGGAGGAACAGGTCCTGGCCGTAGAAGTCGGAGTAGACGAGGCGCGGACGCAGGCCGGGCTCGGGGGCCAGCACCCAGGCGGCCTTGCCGTAGCTGACGTAGGGCGAGCGCAGGCGGTAGATGCGGCGGTAGCCGAGCTTCTTGTAGTGCTGCAGCAGGTTCCCGAACGAGCCGAGGTAGAAGTCGAGGTTCCACTTGCGGCGGCGAAGGAAGGGGCCGGTCGTGCCGAAGCGCCTCTCGGCGTAGGCGACCGGCTCGTCCATGGCCGGCGTGCCCTTGAGCGACGCGCTGGCGTCGGCGCCGATCCCGTCCTCCTCGAGGAACTCCATCACGGGGCCCGGCGGCGGCGGCCAGGGCAGGCGCACCATCGGCTTGCCCGGGATCAGGTCGTGGTAGCGGCGGAGCTCGCCGACGAGCTTGTCGGCCTCTCCGATCGCGGTGGGGTCCACCTTGAGGATCTGCTCCCGGTAGTCCTCCAGGATGTCCGAGTCGGCGGTAAGCCCCGCGGCGACGTTCCGGGCGAAGACGTCGATCTTCTCGGCGAGCAGGACCTGCATGCCCCCGAGCTCGAGCCACTCCGCCTGGCGCACGAGCTCCTCCTTCAGGAGCACGACGCTCTGCTTCTGGATCGTCAGGACGAGCAGCGCCACCTCGGGGTCGTACGACGCCCCGATCGGCTTCGCCGCGTCGGCATCGATGGCCGCGAGGAGCAGCGCGAACGCGAGAGCCTTAAACGAGCGTCGCAAGCTCGACGGGCTTCTCCCCGACGGATTGGGCGACGGCCGCGTGCGTGACCTTGCCGCGGTAGACGTTGACGCCCTTGCGCAGGGCCTCGTCGCGGCGCACCGCCTCCTCAAGCCCGTATCGGGCGATGTCGCGCGCGTACTTGAGCGTCACGTTGGTCAGCGCGTAGGTCGACGTGTGGCTGACGGCGCCGGGGATGTTGGGCACCGCGTAGTGCAGGACGCCGTGCTTGACGATCACGGGCTTGTCGTGGCTGGTGACCTCCGCGGTCTCGACGCAGCCGCCCTGGTCGACGGCGACGTCGACGATGACGGAGCCGGGCTTCATCTTCTTGACCATCTCCTCGGTGACCAGCGACGGGGCCTTGGCGCCCGGGATCAGCACGGCGCCGATGAGGAGGTCGGAGCGGACGACGGAGTTGTAGATGTTCTCGTCGTGACTCATTAAGGTTGAAACAGAGTTTCCGAACACGTCGTCGAGGTAGGCGAGGCGCTGGGCGGAGACGTCGAGTATGTTCACGCGGGCGCCCATGCCGATGGCGATCTTCGCCGCGTTGATGCCGACGACGCCGCCGCCGATGATGGTGACGATGCCGCGGGCGACGCCGGGGACGCCGCCGAGGAGCACGCCGCGGCCGCCGTGGTGCTTCTCGAGGAACTGCGCGCCGAGCTGCACCGACATCTTGCCGGCGACCTCGCTCATCGGGGTCAGGAGCGGCAGGCTGCCGTCCTTGAGCTGGATGGTCTCGTAGGCGACGCCCTTGATCTTGGCCTTGAGGAGGGCCTTCGTCAGCGCCGGGGCCGGGGCCAGGTGCAGGTAGGTGTAGAGGATCTGGTCGGGGCGGAACATCCCGTACTCCTCCTCGAGGGGCTCCTTGACCTTGATGATCATCTCCGCGTCCGCGAAGAGGCGCTTCTTGTCGACGATGGCCGCGCCGGCGCCCTTGTACTCCTCGTCGGTGATGCCCGAGCCGATGCCGGCCGCCTTCTCGATGAGGACCTTGTGGCCGTCCTTGACGAGGGCGCGCACGCCGCCGGGGACGAGGCCGACGCGATGCTCGCGGTTCTTGATTTCCTTGGGCACTCCGATGATCATGGTCTTTCTCCTGTAAAGTCGATCCTCATTATGGAAGTCCGAAAAACGAGGCGAGCTCCTCCGGGGAGGACATCCCGCGCGGGAAGCCGCTGACGCGCTTGACCACCGCGCCGGCGCGGTCGGTCACGATGAACAGGGGCACGCCGCGGGCGGCCACGGCCCCTCCCGGGTCGAGCAGGGCGTCGGAGCCGAAGAGGGCGGCCATGCCCTTGATCGGCTCGAGGTCGTCGAGGCCGACGACCACGCGGCTGGCGACGCCGGCCTTGTCGAGGAAGCGGCGCAGGCGGACGATGTCGGGGGTCACCTGATGGCAGATGCCGCACCAGGGGGCCACGACGACGGTCAGGCACCTCTCCGTGACGCAGGAGGCGAGCGACGGGCCCAGCGGGCCGCCCAAGGTGGGCAGGCGCACGTCCGGCAGCTTGCCGGAGGTCTCCGTGCCGCCGCAGGCGGCCAGCAGGAGCGCGGCGGCCGCGACGAAGGCGTAGGCTCTCATCGCCTTGGATTCTAGCAAAGGGGAAGGCCGGAAATTGAACACCCGCCGGGGACGGCCATGCTAGAATTCCCCCCATGAGCCAGGAGCACCCCCCCTCGAAGACCCAGCTGACGGTCCGCGCCTGCGCGGCCGGGATGCTCCTGGGAGGCCTGATGAGCCTCTCCAACCTCTACGTCGCGCTCAAGACCGGCTGGAGCATCGGGGTCTCGATCACGGCCGGCATACTCGCCTACGCGATCTTCACCATCCTGCTCAAGCTCCGGGTCGTCCGCACCGCCTTCGGCATGCTCGAGAACAACGCGATGCAGTCGGTGGCCAGCGCCGCCGGCTACATGACCGGCGGCGGCACGGTCGCCGCCATCCCCGCCTTGATGATGATCACCGGGGCTCCGATGGCCGGCTGGCCGATGTTCTTCTGGATCTCCTCGATCGCGATGCTCGGCGTGGTCATGGCCATCCCGATGAAGATGCAGATGATCAACGTCGAGCAGCTGCGCTTCCCCACCGGCATCGCGGCCGCCGAGACGCTGAAGGCGCTGCACGGCGAGGAAGGCAGCGAGGGCGCCGCCAAGGCCAAGCTCCTCGGCTGGGGCGCCGCCGCGGGCGCCGTGGTCGCGTTCGTGCGCGACGCCAAGGCGCCGTGGATGCCCTGGAACCTGCCGGAGAAGATCAAGGTCCCCTTCGCGACCTTGGCCGGCCGTCCCCTGGCCGACTACACGCTCTCCTTCGAGGGAAGCCTCATCATGCTCGGCGCCGGCGCGATCATGGGCTTCCGCGCGGCCTGGAGCATGCTCCTCGGGGCCTTCATCAACTTCGGCGTCATCGCCCCGATGCTCTACACCCGCGGGATCATCGACCCCAAGCTCGGCTACAAGAACATCGTGGCGTGGAGCGTGTGGTTCGGCTCGGCCATGATCCTGACCAGCGGCCTGCTCGCCTTCGCCTTCGAGTGGCGCACCGTGGCCCGCGCCTTCAAGAGCGTGACCGGAGCCTTCGACGGCCCGGACGGGGAGGCCTCCAAGGAGGTCCCCATGCTCTGGTTCTTCATCGGCCTCGCCCTCCTGACCCCGGTCGTCGTCTTCCTCGAGTGGTTCCTCTTCGGCATCAAGCTCTGGATGGGCCTGCTCTCGGTCGTGATGAGCTTCTTCATCGCCATCGTCGCCTGCCGCGCGACCGGCGAGACCGACACCACGCCGACCGGCGCGCTCGGCAAGATCACGCAGATCACCTTCGGAGCCCTCGACCCGGGCAACATGACCACCAACCTGATGACCGCCAACGTGACCGGAGGCGTCGGCCTGCACGCCGCCGACCTGCTCACCGACCTCAAGAGCGGCTACCTGCTCGGGGCCGACCCGCGCCAGCAGTTCTGGGCGCAGTTCTTCGGCGTCGTGGCCGGGTCCGTGTTCGTCGTGCCGGCCTACCGCCTGCTCATCCCGACGGCGGACCTCCTCGGCACCGACAAGTGGCCCGCCCCCGGCGCGCAGACCTGGAAGGGCGTGGCCGTCCTGCTCGCCCAGGGCTTCCACACCTTGCATCCCACGGCGCAGGTCGCCCTCGGCGCCGGCGCGGTCCTCGGCATCCTCCTCGTCCTGATCGAGAAGGCGTTCCCCAAGCACCGCTGGATGATCCCGTCCCCCACGGGCCTGGGCCTCGCCTTCACCACCCCGGCCTTCAACACCATCTCCATGTTCCTGGGCGCGCTCATCGCCCTGATCATGGAGCGCAAGCGGCCCGTGCTGGCGGAGAAGACCATCGTGCCGGTCAGCTCGGGCTTCATCGCGGGCGAGAGCCTGATCGGCGTCCTGATCGCGGCGCTCGTCGTCCTGGGGTTCCTCTCCTAGATGGCCGAACCGCTCGACGGCTTCGCGAGGCTCATCCGTGAGGCCGGCGTCGTCGGCGCCGGCGGCGCGGGCTTCCCCTCCTACGTGAAGGCGGCGTCGAAGGCCGACACCGTCATCGTCAACGCCGCCGAGTGCGAGCCGCTGCTGCAGAAGGACCAGGAGCTGCTCGCGCGCCATCCCGGGGAGGTCCTCGAGGGACTGCGTCTGCTGATGCGCTCCACCGGCGCCGCCCGCGGCGTGATCGCGATCAAGGACAAGCACCCCGAGCTCATCGCCCAGGTCCGGGAGGCCATCAAGGGCCTGCCCGGCCTCGAGGTCAAGAGCCTGCGCGACGTCTACCCCGCCGGCGACGAGTACTGCCTGGTCTACGAGGTCACCGGCCGCCTGATCCCGCCCGGCGGCATCCCGATCCAGGTCGGCGCCGTCGTCAACAACGTCGAGACCCTCTACAACATGGGCCGCGCGGCGAAGTCCCCCGTCGTGGACACCTGGTTCACCGTGACCGGCGCGGTCAAGCGCCCCTGCACGGTCAAGGTCCCCATCGGCACCTCCTACGCCGACGCCCTGGCCCTCGCCGGCGGCGCCGCCGTCGCGGAGTACGGCGCGCTCGACGGGGGCGCGATGATGGGCAAGGTCCTCGACAGCTTCGACCGCCCGGCGACCAAGACCTCCGGCGGCCTGATCGTCCTGCCGAAGAATCACGCCCTGCTCGGCCGCAAGGGCGCCGAGCGCGCCCAGGACGAGCGCGTGGGCAAGTCCGCCTGCGACCAGTGCTCGCTGTGCACCGAGCTGTGCCCGCGCTACCTGCTCGGCTACGACATCCAGCCGCACAAGGTCATGCGCGGCCTCCTTTTCTCGCAAGCCGACCGCAAGACCTGGAACGAGTGGGCCTTGCTGTGCTGCGAGTGCCAGCTGTGCACCCTCTACTCCTGCCCGGAGAACCTGGCCCCCGGCAAGATCTGCGTCTCCGCCAAGAAGGACCTCGGCGAGAACAAGATCAATTGGAAGAGCTCCGCGCTCAACACCGGCAAGGCGCCCAAGGTCCACCCCATCCGCGAGTACCGCCTGGTGCCGACCGGCCAGCTGATGGCGCGCCTCGGGCTCATGGACTACAAGGCCGACGCGCCTTTCCTCGACGAGGAATTCCGGCCGGAGAGCGTCCGCATCCCGCTGAAGCAGCATGTCGGCGTCGCGGCGACGGCGCTCGTCAAGGTAGGACAGAAAGTCAGGCGCGGCGACAAGATCGGCGACGTCCCGGCGGACCAGCTCGGCGTGCCGGTCCACGCCAGCATCGACGGGACGGTGACCGCCGTATCGGACGCAGTGGAGATCACACGATGAAGAACTCGGTCGGCGGCGTGGAGCTCAGCAGCATGGCCAAGGGCTTCGAGACCACGGACGCGATGCTCAAGGCGGCCACGGTCGAGATCCTCCTCGCCCGCACGATGTGCCCGGGCAAGTACTGCGTCATCGTCATGGGCGACGTCGCCGACGTGCGCGCCTCCGTCGAGGCTGGCGTGGCCAAGGCCGCCGAGGCCCACGTGGACCACTTCATCATCCCGAACCTCGACCCAGCGATCTTCCCCGCCCTCTCCGCGGTCAACATCCCCGGCAAGCTCGAGGCCCTCGGCGTCGTGGAGACCTTCTCCATCGCCTCGCTCATCGAGGCCGCCGACGCCGCGGTGAAGTCGGCCAACATCCGCCTCGTCGAGATCCGCCTGGCCATGGCCCTCGGCGGCAAGGCCTTCGTGAGCTTCACCGGCTCGGTCGCCGACTGCATGACCGCCGCCGAGGCCGCGGCCCAGAGCGCCGGCGCCAAGGGCCTGCTCGTGCAGAAGGTCGTCATCCCTCAGCCCCGTCCCGAGCTGCTCACCGAGCTTGTTTAAGATACTCCTCGCCGTCTGCCTCTCCTTCCTCCCGGCCCTCGCCCCGGCGGCGGGCGAGCCCCGCTCCGGCGACCAGGAGCTGACGGCCGCCCAGTACCACGCGGGCCTCAAGACCTTGCGCGGCTACCTCGAGAAGCGCGACCTCGAGCCCGAGGCGGCCGAGCGCTTCATCGCCGTCATGGCGACGGCCCTGCCTCCCTCCGAGGGCCGGCGCGTGCCCGTGACCCAGGACGTGTTCGCGTCCTTCCTCCGCTACCAGGCGGCGTGGGCGCGCAAGACGCGCGACGCCAAGAACCCGAAGGTGAGCCCCGCGCAATTGGCCATGGAGTCCGCCCGCGCCGTCCGTCTCAAGGAGGAGTTCCGGCTCAAGGCCGCCGCCGACTCCCCCGTCTTCTACCGCGTCTTCCAGGCCGCGGTCCGAGAGGTCCGCCGGTCGCCGCGCCGCGACGGCAAGGCCTACACGGGCAGCTCCACCGTCTTCTTCGCCGACCAGGTGGACCCCTCCTACACGCACGTCGACGCCGGCGACGTCGCCCTCGAGAACGGCGACACGTCCGCGGCGGTCGCCGAGGCCGACAAGGCGCTGGCGCTGAACCCCGGCAACGCCGACGCCCTGGTTCTGCGCGCCGGCGCGGAGTACGAGAGCGGCGACGCCGAGGCCGCCGTGAGGGACGCGCAGAGCGCCCTGGTGCTCGACCCCGAGAACCGTCAGGCCAAGGCGATCCTGAGCCTGTCGGGAATGGACGCGGGCCGCGCCGCGCTGGCGAAGGCCGCCGCGGGCGAGGAGCCGGCGGCCGCCTCCTCGGCCGGGCCCCCCTCCGCGACGCCGGCCGTCGGCGCCTTGCTCTCCCGCGACCTCACCGCGCGCGCGGTCGGCGCGGCGAAGGCGGACGCGCGTTCCTCCATCGACGAGCTGGACCGGGCGCTCCTCCTGAACCCGCGCAACGCCTCGGCGCGCGGCTGGCGCACGGCCATCCTCAACCGGATCGGCGACTACGCCTCGGCGCTCACCTCCGCGCAGTCGACTTTGGACGCCAGCCCCGAGGACGCGCCGGCCTACTTCCACAAGGCCTACGCGCTGGCGGGCGCGGGCGACAAGGCCGGCGCGCTCGACGCGATCGGGCGGGCGGCGACGCTCGACCGGGCCTATCAGCCGGTCATGGACAAGACGGTGCAGCTTCCCGACGCCGGGGACATGGCCTTGGCCTTCGGCGAGTGGTCCGAGAGCCACCCGCAGGCGCTCCCCCCGCCGCGTCCCTCGCGCTATCCTCTGCCGCTGCTGGCGCTCGGCGCCGTCGGCGGCCTGCTGGCCCTGGCCGGCGTCGCCCAGCTGTTCCGGAAAGGGCGCTAGGAGCCGAAGCGGGCCTGCGCGGTCTTCTTGATCGCCGCGGCGATGTCCGGCGAGCGCTCCATCAAAGTCTCGAGGTCCGCGCGGTCGAGCGCGAAGCAGGCGGTCTCGCCGACGCAGCGCACGCCCGCGGACCTCGGCTGGTTCAGGATGAGGGCGAGCTCTCCGAAGAAGTCCCCCGGGCCCATGCGCGCGATGACCGACGCCCCGAAGAAGCCGGGCTCGACGATCTCGACCTCGCCGCGGTGGATCAGGTAGAACCACTCCCCGGGGTCTCCCTTCTCGAAGACGGTCTCCCCGTCCTCGAACTCGATCGACTTCACGAAGAACAGCATCTTATGCAGCTGCTCGTCGGTCAGCGGCGCGAACAGATCGAGGCCGCGCAGCTCCGCCATGAGGAAATCGCGTTCAGGTCCGGCGTCCACGCCCTGGCCGAGGAGCTTCACGTCGCAATCCTAGCATAAGCGAAAAAAAAGAGGCCGTCCCGAAGGACGGCCTCGTCAGATCTTCTCCGGGTCTAGGACTCGAACCTAGAACCTTGCCGTTAACAGCGGCCTGCTCCACCATTGAGCTAACCCGGATCGAGGGACAGTATAGCAAAGCGAGCCGCGCTTTCGCATTCGCCTTTACCGTCAATTAACCGTCATGGGCTTGACGGATGGCCGCTATCCTTATATCCTCCCCCGGTATGGCTGACACGATCGATCTCCCGACCTTGCTCGCGGACGTGGTGTCCCGAGGCGGCTCCGATCTCCACCTGATCCACAGCATCCCTCCGATCGCCCGCATCGCCGGCGAGATCGGCGCGCTGCCGTATCCGGCCATGTCCTCCGAGTCGATCCTGAAGATCCTCGACCCCTATCTGCAGGACTTCCACCGCGACACCTTCAAGCGCGAGCTGCGCGTCAACTTCTCCCACACGATCGCCGACACCGGCCGCTTCCGCTTCAACCTGTACATGGCGACGGGCACGGCGGGGGCCACGATCCGCGTCATCCCGACGAAGACCTATCCCCTCTCCTCGCTGGGCCTGCCCCCCATCGTCGGCAACCTCGCGCACAAGAAGTCCGGCATCATCTTCGTCACCGGCTCGACCGGCTCGGGCAAGAGCACGACGATGGCCGCGATGCTCGAGTGGATCAACCAGACCGGCAAGCCCGGCAAGGTCATCACCATCGAGGACCCGATCGAGAGCCTGTTCAAGCCCTGCCGCTCGA
>Ga0255338_1004393_pt1 | contig 14695 bp, 11 predicted proteins | sample MeOH1_35cm_T4_19_FD_203715 | JGI IMG/M metagenome (GOLD analysis project Ga0255338, IMG submission 203715) | Sandy soil microbial communities from University of British Columbia, Vancouver, Canada - MeOH1_35cm_T4_195 | ecosystem: Engineered > Artificial ecosystem > Sand microcosm > Unclassified ...
GGTCAACAACGACCGCAAGCCCTCCGATATCCTGACGCGCACCGCCTTCCTCAACGCGATCCGCGTCAACTCGGCGATCGGCGGATCGACCAATGCGCCGATCCATCTCAACGCGATCGCGCGCCACATGGGTGTCGAGCTCAGCCTCGCCGACTGGGAGGAGCATGGCGCCGACATCCCGCTGGTGGTCAATCTCCAGCCGGCCGGCACCTATCTCGGCGAGGATTTCCACCATGCCGGCGGCGTGCCGGCCGTGATGGGGCAGCTGCTGCGCGCGGGCCTGCTCGACGGCAGCGCGCTGACCGCCAACGGCCGGACCGTCGCGGACAATTGCGCCGACTCGGTCAGCGCGGACGAGGACGTGATCCTGCCGCTCGATCGTCCGATGAAGAAGGTCGCCGGGCTCTCGGTGCTGTCGGGCAACCTGTTCGATTCCGCAGTGATCAAGCTCAGCGTGATCTCGGACCAGTTCCGCGAGACCTATCTGAGCAACCCGGAAGACCCCGATGCATTCGAAGGCGTCGCGGTCGTGTTCGACGGGCCCGAGGACTATCATCACCGGATCGACGATCCGGCACTCGGCCTGGACGAGAACTCGATCCTGGTGATGCGCGGCGCCGGACCGGTCGGCTATCCCGGGGGCGCCGAGGTGGTGAACATGCGCCCGCCCGCGGCGCTGATCCGCGCCGGCATCCACGCCCTGCCCTGTATCGGCGACGGGCGTCAGTCGGGCACCAGCGGCTCGCCCTCGATCCTGAACGCAGCCCCCGAGGCAGCAGTGGGCGGCGGGCTCGCGCTGATCCAGACCGGCGACCGCATCCGCATCGACCTGAACAAGCGCCGCGCCGACATGCTGGTCGACGATGCCGAACTGGCCCGTCGCCGTGCCGCGCTGACGGAAGGCGAGCCGCTCGCCGTCCCGCCCTCGCAGACGCCGTGGCAGGAAATCCAGCGCAAGCTTGTCGGCCAGTTCGATACCGGTGCCGTGCTCGAGGACGCGGTCAAATACCAGCGCATCGCCCAGACGCGGGGGATTCCACGCGACAGCCACTAGGGCGTTGCCGACACGACACCAAAAGCAAGAATGAGGATGGCGAGGATGAGGAAAGCGATGCGGTTGGGGGCGGCATGCGCCCCGCTGATGGCGATTGCGGCGCTGGCCGCATCGCCGGCCCAGGCAGCGGACGCCAAGCGATCGGACTTCGGCACCTTGCCCGATGGCCGTGCGGTGCCCGCGATCACGCTCAGCAATGGCCGCGGCATCGCGGCGACGGTGATCGCCTATGGCGCGTCCCTGCAATCGCTCGTGATGCCCGATCGCAGCGGACGGCGCGCGGACGTCGCGCTGGGCTATGCCAGCCTCGCCGACTATCTCGACAAGCCGCAATATTTCGGGGGCACGGTCGGCCGCTTCGCCAACCGCATCGCCCGGGGCCGCTTCACGATCGACGGCCATGGCTATCAGGCGCCGGTCAACAACGGCCCGAACTCGCTCCATGGCGGCACCGCCGGCTTCGACAAGGTGCTGTGGGAGGTCGTGTCGGTAAAGTCGGGCCCCTCCGCCTCGGTGACGCTGCGCTATGTCAGCCGGGACGGCGAGCAGGGCTATCCCGGCACGCTCACCGTCGAGGCGACCTATGCGCTCGACGAGAAGAATGTGCTGACGATCGAGTATCGCGCGACCACGGACCGCACGACGATCGTCAACATCTCCAACCACAGCTACTGGAACCTGTCGGGCGAGGGCAGCGCCAATGGCGCGATGGGCCATGTCGTGACCATCCCGGCGGCGCGCTACACGCCGGTCGACAGCGGCCTGATCCCGACCGGCGAGCTGCGCCCGGTCAAGGGCACCGTCTTCGATTTCCGGACGCCGCGCGCGATCGGCGACCGCGTCCGCGACGGCAGCGACCAGCAGATCGTCTTCGGCCGCGGCTATGACCATAATTGGGTGATCGGCGACGCCGTCACCCCGACCCAGCATCTGATGGCGCGCGTGACCGACCCGGCTTCCGGCCGCGGCTTCGAGCTGTGGTCGAACCAGCCCGGCCTGCAATTCTACTCGGGCAATTTCCTCGACGGCACCACCATGGGCAAGGCGAAGCGCGTCTATCGCGAAGGCGATGCGATCGTGATGGAACCGCAGATCTTCCCCGACACGCCCAACCAGCCCGGCTTCGGCTTCAACGGCGGCCGGCTCGAACCGGGCCAGACCTATCGCAACGTGATGAGCTATCGCCTGACCACCGGCCAGCCCGCCCGGCGCTGACCGGCTGCGACCTAGAAGCGCGCATCCGCCTCGACCTGGTCGATCAGGTCGAGCACGTCGCCGATCAGGTGCCGCATCGCCGCGCGGGCGCCTTCCGGATCGCGCGCCTCGATCGCGTCGCGCACCGCCGCGTGATCGGCGACGCTCGCGGTGCGCCCCTTGATCCGGTTGGTGAAGCGGATCGACGTGCGCAGCGCGGTGGCGACGACTTCGCGGAACTGCGCATAGAACGGGTTCTTCGAGGCGCGCAGGATCGCGACATGGAAGGCGATATCGGCATCGAGCGGCTCGTCGAGCCCGCGCTCCGCCGCCTCCATCCGGGCAAGCCCGGCGGAAATGCTGCGCCGGTCGTCCTCGCCGCCGAAGCGCGCGGCGAGCGCCGCCGCCTCCGGCTCGATCGCGACGCGCAGCTGGTTGAAATGCTTGAGCAGGTCGACCGAGAATTGCCGTTCGAGCAGCCAGCCGAGCACGTCCGTGTCGAACAGGTTCCACGAAGTCGCCGGCTGGATCACCGTGCCCTGGCGCGGCCGGGCGCTGAGCAGGCCCTTGGCCGTCAGCATCTTCACCGCCTCGCGCGTGACCGACCGGCTGACGCTGTGCTGCCTGGCGAGCTCCGCCTCGGTGGGAAAGGGCTTGTCGTCATAATGCCCCGTCACGATCGCGCGGCCCAAGCTGTCGAGCAGGCCATAGGTGAGGTTGCGCCCAAGCTGCGGACGCGCTTCCAGGGGATCGGCGGTGGCGGAGGAACTGGACATTGTCGCGCTCTTGGACCCCTGTGCTGGCGATGTCACGACCCTGACCCCGCACGCTGCCCCGGCATGTTAGCCAAGCCGCGCCGCTGGACAAGTCCAATAAATAAGATAAATGAGCCGCGAGCTGCGAATGGCGGCACGATCGGCGAAGGAGCGCGGTGCGAGCCGCCGGCGCCGGATATCCGGGCTTGGGGAGCTGAAGGCCATGTCATTGTCGCCGATCGATCTTGTTGTCGTCATCGTCTATGCGATCGGCATCTTCGGGCTCGCCCAATGGGTGTCGCGCGAAAAGGCCGGCCATACCAAGAACACCTCGGACTATTTCCTCGCCTCGAAGAACCTCCCCTGGTGGGCGATCGGCGCATCGCTGATCGCAGCGAACATCTCGGCCGAGCAGATCGTCGGCATGTCCGGCTCGGGCTATGCGATCGGCCTCGCCATCGCCTCGTACGAATGGATGGCGGCAGCGACATTGCTGATCGTCGGCAAGTTCTTCCTGCCGATCTTCCTGCGCAACGAGATCTACACGATGCCGCAGTTCCTCGAGAAGCGGTACGGTACCTCGATCCGCACGCTGATGGCCGTCTTCTGGCTCGCGCTCTACGTGTTCGTGAACCTGACCTCGATCATCTGGCTCGGCTCGATCGCGGTGAACAAGGTGGCGGGCGTCGACCAGACGCTGGCGCTCGTGATCCTCGGCGCCTTCGCCCTGCTCTACCAGCTGCGCGGCGGCCTGAAGGCCGTCGCGCTTACCGACATCGTGCAGGTGACGCTGCTGGTGCTGGGCGGGCTGATCGTCGCCTGGCTCACGCTCGGCAAGATCGGCGGCGAGGGCGGCGTGATGGCCGGCTGGAGCAAGCTGACACATGAACTGCCCGGCCATTTCCACATGATCCTGAAAAAGGGCGATCCGCATTATATGGACCTGCCCGGCCTCTCGGTGCTGATCGGCGGGATGTGGATCGCGAACCTGAGCTACTGGGGATTCAACCAGTATATCATCCAGCGCGCGCTGGCCGCGAAGAGCATCGGCGAAGCGCAGAAGGGCGTGCTGTTCGCCGCCTTCCTCAAGCTGCTGATGCCGCTGATCATCGTGCTGCCCGGGATCGCCGCGGTGATGCTCGCGCCCGACCTGGCCAAGCCGGACGAAGCCTATCCGACGATGATGCGCCTGCTGCCGACCGGCCTGCTCGGCCTGGTCTTCGCCGCGCTGATCGCCGCGATCATTGCGTCGACCGCCTCCAAGATCAATTCGATCGCGACGATCTTCACGCTGGATCTCTACGCCAAGTTCCGCCGCCAGCCGAGCGCCGCGGACAGCGGCAGCGCCGGCGACGAAGGCCATCTGGTCAAGGTCGGCCGGATCACCGCGATCGTCGCGATCATCATCGCGATCCTCGCGGCACGGCCGCTGGTCGGCAGCAGCGAGCAGGCCTTCCAGTTCATCCAGGAGTTCACCGGCTTCTTCACCCCCGGCATCACGGTGATCTTCCTGGTCGGCCTGTTCTGGAAGCGCGCGAACGAAGCCGGCGCGATCGCGGCCGCGGTCTCCTCGGTCGTGCTGTCCTATGTGCTGAAGCTCGCCACGCCCGACCTGCCCTTCATGGACCGGATGGGCGTGGTGTTCCTCGCCGCGCTGGCGCTCGCCGTCATCGTCTCGCTGGCCACGCCATCGCGCGGCGATACCGACACGATCGAGACCCGCGATGTCAGCTATGGAACGAGCACCGGGTTCAATGTCGGCGCGCTCGGCGTGGTCCTGATCCTGATCGCGCTCTATGCGACCTGGTGGTGAGTCAGCCGGTGCCGAGTCAGTCGGCGGCGAGCCGGGGCGCATGACCGGGTTCGGATCCCGCTTCCTCGCGGTCGACTGGGGCACGACCAATCGCCGCACCTTCCTGATCGAGCAGGGCGCGGTCACCCGCCCCGAACGGGACGATCGCGGCGTGACCGCCGTGGCGCCGGGCGGCTTCGAAGGCGAGGCCGCCGCGCTCCGCGCGCGATTCGGCGACCTGCCGATGCTGCTCGCCGGCATGGTCGGCTCCAATATCGGCTGGCGGGTCGCGCCCTATGTCGCGGCGCCGGCCGGACTGCCCGCGCTTGCCAGGGGGCTGACGTGGATCGACGACCGCACCGCGATCGTGCCGGGCATCTCGACGCTCGAGGCGGGCCGGGCGGACGTGATGCGCGGCGAGGAGGTCCAGCTGCTCGGCGCCGTCGCGGCCGGGCTCGCCCCCGCCGATGCGCTGCTCTGCCAGCCGGGCACGCATTGCAAATGGGTGGAGATGGCGGGCGGCGAGATCGCGTCCTTCACCACGGCGATGACCGGCGAACTGTTCGCGCTGATCCGGGCGCACGGTCTGCTCGCGGCGCAGCTGGGCGCCGAGGTAATGCCGGGCGACGCCTTCAACGCCGGGGTCGCCGAGGGCGCCAGGCGCGATCTCGCCGCATCGCTGTTCGGCATCCGCGCGGCCAAGCTGCTCGGCCTGCGCGACGACGCCGATGCCGCCTCCTTCGCCAGCGGCCTGCTGATCGGCGGCGACGTCGCCGCGCGGCTCGCCGGGACGAACCACGATACCATCCATGTCCTCGCCGATCCGGTGCTCGGCGGCCTGTATGGCGCAGCGATCGAGCTGCAGGGCCGCGCCGCACGGCTGGTCGACAGCCATGCCGCCTTCATCGCCGGAATCGAGCAAATCGGAGCCCTGATCGCATGAGCCATATTCCCGCCTTCGACGCCGCCTTTGCGCGCTGCCCGCTGATCGCGATCCTGCGCGGCGTGCGCCCGGACGAGGTGGAGGCGATCGGCGACGCCCTGGTCGAGGCCGGCTTCACGCTGATCGAGGTGCCGCTCAATTCGCCCGAGCCGCTCGACAGCATCGCCCGCCTCGCGCGGCGGTTCGCAGGCCGCGCCGTGATCGGCGCCGGGACGGTGCTGCGCGAGGCTGACGTCGCCGCCGTGCAGCAGGCCGGGGGCACGATGATCATCTCGCCCAACGCCAACCTGCGCGTGATCGCGGCCAGCGCCGCTGCCGGCCTCGTCTCGCTCCCCGGCATCGCCACGCCGAGCGAAGCCTTCGCCGCGATCGAGGCCGGTGCCACCGCGCTGAAGCTGTTTCCGGCCGAGGCGGCCAGCCCGGCGGTGCTGAAGGCGATGCGCGCAGTGCTCCCGAAGGACCTGCGCGTCCTGCCCGTCGGCGGCATCGCCCCCGACACGATGGCGCCCTGGCTGAAGGCCGGCGCGGCCGGCTTCGGGCTTGGTTCGGCGCTGTATCAGGTCGGGCTGAGTGCCGAGGAAGTCGGTGCGCGGGCACGGGCGTTCGTCGCCGCGCTGGCGGGATAAGGATGGCGGCGGCACGGCGGCGCCCTGCCCGCCGGTGCAGCCTGATCCCCGCCCGCGGGGTTCGCGCCGGCCGAGTTCCCCCCATTTTTCGGGCCGGCGGTGGCGGAGCCAGGAGATCGCGGCGGCGACGTCCGCCAGCACGTGCTCGCGATAACGCACAGCGACCGGCTCCTCCGACCCGGCCGGAGCGAAGACCTTCGTGACCATGCGATCGAAGCCGATCGCCCGGCTGTACAGCGCGTCCTCCACCCGCTCGGCGGCGCGGCACCGGCCGCGCGCGAGGGCAGCGGCGAAATCCGGATGGCGCTTGCGCCAGCGGTGCAGCGTGGGAAGATCGATCTCGAGGAAATCGGCGATATCGTCATCCTCGAGATCGAAGCCGGCGAGCTTGCCGGCCTGGGTGGCGCAGGCGGGGCGATAGCGGGGTGCGGCGGAGCGTGCCGGCTCCGGATCGGGTGCCCCGTGGCGGTCGCTGTCGGGGTCGGTGGGGCGCGGAATTTCCCTGTTTTCGGGGCCGGAACAGGGAATTTTTCTTTTTTCCGGCGTCCTTTCGGCTGTTTTTGCGTCATTTTCCGCTGTTATCTCAGCGTGTTGCCGGCGATTTCCCTGTTCCGCCGGAACAGGGAAATCCGCGGTGCGGAACAGGGAATTGGGCCGGCCGGAACAGGGAATGGGTCGCGCGCGGTCGCGGGCGTGGATGACCGGGATCGTCTCGGCCGGGATGCGGCGCAGGGCGAGGCGCAGTGCCGCGCAGAGCAGCGGCAGCGTGGCCGCGAAGGCGAGCCAGAGCGGGAGCGTGGGAAGCATAGCCATGGCGGAACGGTAGCCGGGGCGCGGGCGGGATTGAATCAAGGCGTCCGCCCGCATTTGCGGCCGCCCCCTCCTCCGTCAGCTTTCGGCGCAGACGGCCTCGCCCGGCCGGCGCCAGCCCTGCCCGAGCAGCGCAACGGCAACCTGCCACGCGCGATCCCGTCGCTGGCCGAAGCTCTGCACCTCGGGAGGCACCGGGCAATCAGGCGGGACCCCGCGACCGTGCGGCAGGCCGGACCAGGCCATCCGGAACTGCAGCAGCGGGATGGTCAGCTTCATCCCGCTGTTGGGAAGCTCGACGACCCAGCGATATCCGCTCGTGTTGCCCTCGTCGGCGCCGCCGACTTCCTCGCCAACGAACACGCCGCGCTTCGTGTGATAGAGCATCGACGCAAGTTCCGCCCCACCCGAGAAGGTCTTGCCGCCCGCCAGCACGACCAGGCGGCCGTGGAAGAGGGGAGCGAATGACGTCCAGCGCGACATCAGCCCTTCAGGCGGCGTGTTGCGACGCGTGAGGCGGCCGGTTCGGGTCCGGCGTTGCCGGCTCCTGTCGTCCTTGTCGAACACGTCGGTTTCGAACCGCTTGCCGCTCAGGCTGGTGACGGCGATGCGCCGGCCGCGGGCCTCCACCGCCGCATATTTCCGCAAGGGCTTTTCGACCAGGTAGGAGAAGAGGATGCTCTCGTTCGGCTCGGACCCGCCCCCGTTTTCGCGCAGATCGAGGATCAGATTCCGGGCGCCGCGCTGCGCGAGCTGGACGAAGACGGCATGAATCGCATCGGGAAAGGCAGCGCCGGCCGCGCGCAGCCGGGCGTTGCTGAAGGTCGGGACGTCGAGATAGGCGGTTCGGCCATCGAGCCATTCCAGCGACGGCAGGGGCGACGGATCCTCGCCCTCCGCCGGACGCGCGAGGCGCGGTACCGCGGCGAGATCGCGTTCGATCCGCCCGGCCTGGCTGTCGAGCACGACATGGAAGGCCGATTGCGCGCCGCGCAGGCGAAACAGGATCGAGGCGAAGCCGCGCCCCGAGACGTCGCGCATCGCGCCCGTCCGGATCACGCCGTCATGGGGCGTCACCGCCACCATCTCCCGCAACAATTCCTCCTCGCCCACGCCGTCCACGGAGACCAGCCGTGCGCCGCGCGGGATATCCGCCGCCCCGCCATAGCCGGCGAGGACGAAGGCGCCCTGTTCCGTCCACAACAGGTCGAGCGGAAAGCGCAGCGCATCGCGGTAACGCTGATTCATCGCGTCGCTGAGCTGGACGCCGAGGTGACCCTCCCCGATCCGGCCGACGAGCGGGCGGAGGATGCGCCAGAGCGATTCGCTGTCAGTGACGGTCGCGACACCGGCCCGCGCGGCCGCCTTTGCCGCCCGCCACTGACGCCGCGACTGATGCCAGTAGATGTTCGGCAAGGCCGCTTCGACCGCCGCGATCGCCAGTTCGAGATCTTCGCGCGCACCCGCCGGGGCGAGCGCAGTGCCCGACCGGGCGGAAGGAGCCGCCGATGCCGGTACGCTGCCGAGCAGACAGGCCGCGATTACAAGCCAGCGGACGATGCGATTTGGCATTATGCAGCGATCCCTGTAAGCAAAATACTGCACATGCGTGGAGGCAATATTTTGCCTAGTCAAGTCACTCCCTCGTTCCTCACCCACGTCGCCACCAACGTGCGGACGCGGCGCATCGCCGCCGGGCTGAGCCAGAAGCGCCTTGCCGATGCCGCGGGCGTGAGCCTGCGCATGGTCGGCGGCATTGAAAACGGCGCGACCAGCGTCAGCACCGCCACGCTCGACCGGATCGGCATGGCGCTCGATGCGACCCTGGCCGAACTCGTCGCCGATCCGTCAGCCGCGCGCAGCGCGAGGATCGATCGCGTCGGCTGGAGCGGCGACAAGGGCGGCGAAGGCGTCCTGCGCTGGAGCATCGATGCGCGGCGCGAGGTCGAGCTGTGGGAATGGCGGCTGGAACCGGGCGAGCGCTACCAGGCGGGCGCCGATCCGGCCGGATGGCATGTCATGCTGTTCGTGGTCGAGGGCCGGCTGACGCTGGAACTGGCGAAGGAGACGATTGACGTGTCGGCCGCGAGCCATGTCTTCGACAGCGCGCAGACGCATGCCTTCAGCAATCTCGGGCAGGAACCGGTCCGCTTCTTTCGCTGCACTGCATGGTAGGCGGTTCGATCGGGTCGCGTCGACCGGCATGGTGCGGCGCGAACGTCGCGCGACCTGCCAATGAGGACGCGGGGGCTACAAGCCGCACCGCCCGAAAACAGGCCGGAGATGGCCCGGCAGGCTCAGCCCCTGGGCGAGAGCGCCCGCGTGCACGTCTGGCGCCGATGGGCTTAAAAGCAGAAGGAGAAGTTGCCACCACTTATCGTCGTTCCGTCCCTCCGATGACCCGCAAATCACGCAGCGCCATAGCATTATCCGCAGCCCTTCTATTCGTAGCCGGGTGCAGCGCGTCGGGAGTCTCCAAAGACGCAGTCCTCATAAAGGCCGATCGAACTCAAACCGCGTTCTTCGATCGGCCGATGGCGCTTGCTGCTGCACGAGCCTCCTCGATGCCGTATCCTTTGATTGTCATGTTGACCTCCGATCCGTGGCTCATGGTGATCGGCTCGGACTCGCCGACATTTGCGCTTTACAGCGATGGGACCGCAATCTTTCGAACCAAAGCAGGTTTGCAATCGACCAAACTGGATCAGACCCAACAGACTGATCTGGTTCGGGCCTTCGATAATCCTGATTTGGCGGCGCTCGCTGGCGGCTATGATGCAGCGAACGCCACCGATCAGCCAGAGAACCAATTGCTCGTCTACGGGAACAAGGTGCCGTTTTACATTTCTGTTTATGGTTCTCTGGACGATGAATCGGTGCGGGCGAAGTTGCCGACAGCGATAACGGAGGCCTTCGATAAGCTTCGCAGCTTCCAAGCTTCAAACGCCCGGGCCTGGTTGCCGGACCAAGTTGAAGTTATGGTATCGCCATATGAATATGCCCCTGATCGATCCATCGTCTGGCCGCAACGTTGGCCACACCTGAACGACCTTGCCACCCGCAAGCGCGGCGATTCATACAGCATATTCATACCGTCGGCCGAGCTACCTGCGTTGAAGGCGTTCCTAGCCAGCGGCAAAGAAAAGGCGGCTGTCGAAATCGATGGCAAGAAATTTGCAGCCAGCGTCCGACTGCCGTTCCCGCATGAATCGCTGTGGATGGCTCCGGCAACAAAGTAGCGCTTCCGGCATTCTGGATGTGACGGCTTTCCAGCCAAGTCCAGCCGAAAAATGCCCGAGCACAATCACCACTTTCGCCGCTCCGACCTACGCTGCCACCAATCACTGCCTGAAAGCCGACCGGCACATTTTCGGAACGGAAAGCTGCCTGGCAGGCGCCGCGCCAGGTGCGGGTATTGGATCGTGAAAGCTGAGCGAAAAGTACGGTCATTTTGCCCAAATGTAGCGAACAATCGCCATAGCAAAGGCAAAAGCAAAGGCGTAGCCAAATCGGTCTAACCTGACCAAGCTCTGCCCTCTCTTGCCCCTCTGTCGTCCGATCAGCATCATGACCCCGCCGGCTACCAGGGGGGTCACGAGGACATTGAACTTGCGAAAGACAGGGTTGGAGATCGGCGATTGGGGAAGAATCAAGAGGCTGATCCCGCCAGCGAGTGTCCCCAATACACAAAAGCCGATGGTAGCCAGCACAGGGTTTTTTTGCCTTTTCAGAGTCTCGGCAAGACCGTGGAAGCCAAGTTCGGCTAGAAATTCGAAAGTGACCTGAAGCAGTATCTCACCCACAAATTGGAGCGCGATTTCAAAGATAAACTCCATATCCCCACCCGCTCGACCGTCGTCGAAGCCAGCCTAATACGATGACCCACCGTTAGCCAACAATAGGGCCAAACTGCCCTTCCGCTTTCCGCCATTTCTACGCATTCGGGCGCCATTGATCGACATGACCTGCCGGAACCCGCCCGGCAGGTATCGAGCCATTCCATTGCCGGCGCGGGCTCGAGCGCCTGAAACCCGACCGACCGAAGCCGGCCAGCAAGCTGCACGGAGGGAACGCCCTTTCGGCCGGCCGCGTCACCGCCGGTTCGGCCAAAGCAGCCACGGGGGATGGGGACCGTCGGTACAAAATCGATCGGTGAACCAAGCGTTTACCCGTCCGCAACGCGGCGGATGCTAGAGGCGCGGAATGCACCACCCGCCCGATCCCGATCGTCCCTTCACGGCCCGCCGGAAAATGGCCGAGCGCTGTTCGCTCGGCATCGTCGCGCTGGCGTTGCTGGCGGGCCTGCTGTTCAGCAGCGCGACGCGGGGGCCATGGTACGATGAATTCTATACCTATTATGTGACGGGACCGCGTTTCGGCCTGCGCGAGGCGCTTTTCGGGCACTGGCTGGCCGACAATCATCCCCCCTTCTTCTACGTGCTGGTGCGGGCGGCGCGCGGGCTCGGCAATAACATCGAGGCGCTGCGGCTGATCAATGCCGCGATCGGCCTCATCGCTTTCGGCTGCGGGGTGGCGGCCGTGCGCGGCAATCGCCGGATTGCCTCGCTGGCCGTGATCTTCTTCCTGTTCCTGGCGTCGCAGCGCGCCGCGATCCTCTACGGCGCCGAGTTGAGATCCTATTTCCTGACGCTGTGTTCGACGGCACTCCTCGTCCTGACACTGACTGCGGTCTATCTCGACAAGCAGCCCGGCGGACCGTGGCGGCGCTGCGCGCTGGCCGGGGCGATCCTGCTGTCGTTCAACAACCATGTCGTGACCACCATCGTCAGCGGGGCGATCCTGTTGCCGTTCCTCGCGGCTTTCGCGCTGCAGCGTAATTTCGGGGCGCTCAGGGCAGTGCTGATACCGGCACTGATTTCCGGTGCGATCTTCCTTGCCGTCACCGCGATACAATTTCCCCTGTGGGAAACCAACACGCGCTCCTTCTGGATACCCGCAGGGTTCACCGCCGGGCGACTGACCGTCCAAATCACGGCGCAGCGGGCCATGGAAGGCAATATCGTCATTCTGGTCCTGGGCGCGCCGGGGATCGTCCTTGCCCTGGTCCAGGCCATCCGGCAGCGGCACCGAAACGCAGAACTCGAGGCGGCCGCGATCCTGGGCCTGGGCGGCCTGCTCGCGACCGGCCTGGTCCTGGGCATCCATTGCTGGCGGCCCTTTGTGGTCGAAAAATACCTTACCGGGCTGATCCCGGTGCCCGGAATGATCCTCGCGATCGGCATGACCCAGTTGCTGAGGCAATCCGGCGACCGGCTTGCCGCGCTGCTGCTGCTCGGCGCCGCGGCCGCGAGTCTTGTCGCCATCAACGACAATCGCCTGGAAACGGCCAGGAAGAACAGCTGGGCGGGTACCGCAGCCGTGATCGGCCGGCAGGTTGCCCGGTGCCCGGACACCGCCGTGCACATCGATCCCTATTGGAACGCCGACCTCATCGCCATTCCGCCGCGCGACAATGAAGCGGCCGTGGCGATGGCGTACCAGGTCATGGCGCGGCGCTTCGGCTTCGCGATCGAGCCGGCCGCCTCCCGGCGGCTCTCCGGCAGTTGCCCGACCCTGTTCTGGGCGGAGCACGACACCCGCCATCATTTCACGGCCGCAGAGATCCTCTCGCATCTGCGCGAGGCCGGTTATCCGGTGTCGCGGATCAAGGTGTCGCGGGTGGGTGACGGCTGGATCGCATCGGCCGGACCCGGGGGCAATGTCGCGACGCAGTGACGCGGGCCGGGGCGTCCGTTCGCCAGGGCCGCGACCATGGCGACGCCCGGCCATCGATCCGGCCGCCGCCCGCCGCGGACGTGCCTTACGCCGCCGCGCTGCCCCTGCCCTCTTCCGGGCGGACGCTCGACGCGGCGACGACGCGGTTGCGGCCGCCCGCCTTGGCGACGAGGAGCGCCGAATCCGCCCGCGCCAGCAGGTTGGTGGCAGGACCATCCTCCGGCAGGACGGCGGCGCCGATCGATATGTTGATATGGCCGAGAACGCGGCCGCGATAGGATAGCGGCGCCGCCCCGACCCGGGCCCTGATCCGCTCGGCCATCGCCAGCGCGGCAGCCTCATCGCCGTGCGGCAGCAATATCGTGAACTCCTCGCCGCCGAAACGATAGACCTGCCCCGCCGCCCCGACCGCATCGAGCATGATCGCCGCGACATGCTGCATCACCATGTCGCCCGCCTCGTGCCCGAACACGTCGTTGAAGCGCTTGAAATGGTCGATGTCGATCATCAGGCAGGCAAGCCCCTCGGTCGGCGTGTCGCGCATCTGCCGGCCGAGCGCCTCGTCGAGGCAACGGCGGTTGAGCAGGCCGGTCAGCGCGTCGCGGATCGCGAGGTTGGTGAGCTGTTCGCGCAGCCGCAGATTGGCGAGCGCGAGGCCGATATTCTCCGCCATCAGCTCCAGATAGAGCCGCGACGCATCGGCGATCTGCTCCGCACCGTCCCGTTCCTCGAAATAGAGCAGCCCGATGGTGTCGCCCTGCGCGGTGAGCGGTACGCAGAGGCCCGCGGCGCCGCTTTCGCCGATATGCGCGCAGGCGATGTCGCCATGGTCCCGGTTGCTGGCGTGCGGGCGCCCGCGGCGCAGCGCCCAGCAATCGGCCGACGGAAAGCCCGGCAGCGCGACCAGCGGATCGAGCCAGCTGCTCGCCAGGGTCAGCGCGGTGCGGGTATGATTCTGCACATAGAGATTACCGGCCAGACCGGGAAAGGTCTGCGGCGCGAAGCAGGCGACCACCGCGGCCAGTTCCTCCTGCGTCTCGGTTGCCTGGAGGCGGTACATCATCTGCAGGATCGCGTCCTTCGCACGCCGGTCCGCCGCGCGCTCGGCCTCGAGCCGGTCGCGCTCCAGGCCATTGTCGCGGAAGATGTGGATCGCATTGGTCATGTCGCCGATCTCGTCGCGGCGGCGATCCTGCGGTACCTCGACGCTGTAATCCTGTCGCGCCAGCCGCGTGACGATCCCCGTCATCCGGGTCAGCGGCACGGCAACCCGGCGGCGCAGGACGAAATAGAGCACGGCGAGGAACAGCGCCGCGGTCAGCACCAGCATTGCCCGGGCGACCAGGGCGAGCCGGTCGCTTCGCGCCCGCGCATCGGCCAGCATGGTCCCGGTGCGCGCCGCGATCAGCGCACGGAAGCGCCGCACGGGTTCGAGCACTGCCGTCTGCGCGCGCTCGTGATCGGGCCCGAACAGCGCGCGCTGCGCGGCGGCGGCATCCCCCGCCGCGACCCTGGCAACGGCGGCCCGCTCGATCGCGTCGAGTTCGTCGAGGCTGGCTTCCGCCTCGGCCAGCGCGGCAAGCTCGGCGGGGGCGAGGCCGACCGCCCGGAGTTTCGCGATGATATGCTCGCGCGCATGGGCCTGGCTGTCGTCCAGGCGAAAGGCGGCCAGATGCCGCGCGGCGCCGCGCATCGCATAGAGCCGGGCCTCGTCGGACCGCTTCTCCGCGGCGAGCGCCAGCGCATCGCCGAAATCGTCGAGCGCGAGGTGGCGCTCCACCGCGA
>Ga0255338_1004394_pt1 | contig 14691 bp, 14 predicted proteins | sample MeOH1_35cm_T4_19_FD_203715 | JGI IMG/M metagenome (GOLD analysis project Ga0255338, IMG submission 203715) | Sandy soil microbial communities from University of British Columbia, Vancouver, Canada - MeOH1_35cm_T4_195 | ecosystem: Engineered > Artificial ecosystem > Sand microcosm > Unclassified ...
CGAACTCTGGCAGTGCCCAGCGTTTCCAGGTCAGTGGTGACATGCCTTTGGTCGTAGTAACGAGGGCTCTCATAAAACGGATAGCCCGTCTGACCGCCGCTAATACCGGTCCAGTCGTAGTCCACCTCGAATCCGAAGATCCAGTCTCCGCTGTCGATATTGAAGCCGCCCGTCGCACCTGCGAGCCATCCGTCAATATTGTAATTCTTGTCTAATGCCGGCCATTCACTGGAGCCCCAGCCATATCCGCCGTTCACGCCGCCATAAAAGCCGCCCCACATATGGGTGGCGCCAGGACCGCTGATCTGTCCGAGTTCAGCCGCATGAGACGGTGCCGCCATGACGAGCGAACCCATCAACCCCATCGCCACGAGAAGCTTCCGCATCGATCGACCCTCCATCAACCGTGAAATTCTGGTTAAAAACTCACCTCATTCACTGACCTTTGCAAGCCCATTGACGGATGGCTATTGGTTCATTCTGAGACCTTTCAATACTGAAACCATATGACTTGGTAATGTTTCACCAAGCGCGCGAGCACCTTCGCGAGCGCCGCACCTCGACCACGGTCGCCCTGCCGATGGCGCCGGCTTAGGCCCAAATTCCCAACATTGTCGCCAGTTTTCACGCCGCCTGCGCCGGGAAACACGGCACAAATTCACATGCGATCCACCGCAGCCACAGGCGGCCTCTATCCTTCCTAAATGAATTGCTTTGCTTGGGTATCGGCGTCTTGAAAAGCGGTAACTGTGCCTTGGAGGCAACAGAATTACTCCGCATAAAGATCGAGGCTGTCTCGCTGGTTAATCAACGCCTAGACGGCGGATTGGTATCCCCAAGGGGAGTCGAACCCCTGTTTTCGCCGTGAGAGGGCGACGTCCTGGGCCACTAGACGATGGGGACGTGACCAGTTCGGGCGCTCCGTATAGGACGGTTGCGCGAGACGATCAAGCCCAATCGGATGCATGACACCTTGCCGGACGAGGCGGCCAAGCGGAACGGTGGGCGCCGAGGTGAAATCCTCTCGCCAGATGCGATGCGACGAGTGGTTTGACCCCAAGTGAAATCAACATTTTTCATCTGCGCACTGCGGCAAACGGGCGCAGATTTTAATTGGGTGTATTATTCCTATACTCGATGAAATGTCGTTAATTCGTTTAACAACAATGACTTAAGTGATACGATCGATCACCCTTCCGCATGGGGAGCATTTTGCATCGCACCATTTTTAGCTTTGACATTTTGTCATGAAGGCGCGATACAAGACTCACGAAAGTTCGATCGATCTCCTCCCCGATCGAAGGCTTTCAGTAGCTGCCGCCTGTGCCCTCCTCCCTCCTCCCCCGGCACAGGCGGCACCCTCCCCCTCCCCGACATTGCCGAAGTGAACAGACGCTGTGAGATTTCGCGCGTCAGAAATCCGTCGTGATCTTCAGCGGCCGGAAACGACGCGACGGCCCGCCGCCCAATCGCAACCAGGCACGAAGCGGCACCCTGCCCGCCTTGCGCGGCGGCGCGGCAATCAGCGTCACCAGCCCCGGCTCATGCGCACCTTCGAGATCGGCGCCGGACGGCCGCGCGTTCCCGCCGGGATGAGAATGGAAATGGCCGAGAATCACTTCGCGATGCCGCGTCGCGCCACGCTCGCGCAGGGTGCGCTGGACGGTGAAAAGCGTAGCGGGATCGATTTCGAAATGCCGTTTGCGCCTGGCGGGCGGCGCGATATTCGCGGCGGGAACGGCCCGCGTCACAAGGGCCTTCCCCGCGCGCAACCTACCGATGAGAAGCCCGCAGCACTCTTCAGGAAAACGCGCCCGCGCATGGGCCATAATGAGCACGCGCGCAGACCGCGCGAGCGTCAACTCGAGCGGCTTGTGCGGGTGGTGCATCAGTTCCCTTCTTGCGGGGGCGCTACTTCGCGCGATGCCAGATCGCTCAAGGGGCGCAGGCGAATGCGCCCGATCTCCTGCCCGGTCTTGGGGCTGACGATGATGATCTCCTGATTCTTGTCGCTGCCGACCTGAATGGCGATCCGTTCGTCTGTCATGGAGAGGCTTTTCACCGTGTCGCCCGGCGCGACATGGATGTCGGTAACGCCGAAGCGCCCGGCGAATCCCGCCGTCTGCTCGGCCGGTTGGTGGCTGCGCTTGACCACCACCACCAGCACGAAGATGAAACCCGCCACGAGGACAAGACCCATGGTGACGAGCAGGAGAATCGCTCCCTTGACGCCGTTCGACAAAGGCGGCTTTGCCGGTTCCCCGGAGAGAGGCGCGGCTGTATCGTCAGACATGATGTCCTCATTGAAAGAATCGCCGGGCGTAGACGTCACCCTCAATGAGGGGGAAAGCCACACCCTGACGGTGCCTCCCGAAGCGGGCGGCATCCGCCTCGACAAGTATCTCACCGACGCACTGGCGGGCAAGGCGCCCGAAGGCGAAGGCACGCTCTCGCGCGCCCGGCTTCAGGCCCTGATCGCCGAAGGGCGCGTGACCATGGAGACCGGCGGCAAGACGCGCCCTGTGGTTGACGCCTCCTACAAGGTGAAGCCCGGCGACGCCTTCACCGTCCATGTGCCGGCGCCCAAGCCCGCAAAGCCGCAGGCTCAGGAGATCCCGCTCGACATTGTCTATGAGGACAAGGAGCTCATCGTGGTGATGAAGCCTGCGGGCCTCGTCGTCCATCCGGCGGCGGGCAGCCCGGACATGACGCTCGTCAACGCGCTCATCGCTCATTGCGGGGAAAGCCTTTCCGGCATCGGCGGCGAGAAGCGGCCCGGCATCGTCCATCGCCTCGACAAGGACACGAGCGGCCTCATCGTGGTCGCCAAGACCGACCGCGCCCATCAGGGCCTTGCCGCACAATTCGCCGCCCACGGCCGCGACGGCAAGCTCACCCGCGCCTATTGGGCGCTGGTCTGGGGCGAGCCAAAGCCCCGGCGCGGCATCATCGAAGCCAATATCGCCCGCTCGACGCATAACCGCTCCAAGATGGCAGCGGTAAAGACAGCAGGGCGGGAGGCCATCACCCATTACACCGTGCTGGAAAGCTTCGGCGAGCCGCCCATCGTCTCGCTGGTCGAGTGCAGGCTCGAAACCGGCCGGACGCACCAGATTCGCGTTCACATGACCTCGATCGGCCATCCGGTGCTCGGCGATCCGACCTATGGCGGCGGCCAGAAGACCCGCAAGGCGAAGCTCCCGCCGGAGGCGCAAGCCCTGCTGGAACGGCTCAACCGGCAGGCGCTCCACGCCCATCACCTTGGCTTCGAGCACCCGGTGACGAAGAAGCGGCTGGATTTCGATGCCCCCCTGCCTCCCGACATGGCCGACCTGCTGGCCAGTTTGGAAGGCTTATAAAATATTAATGTGAGGGGCCTTTTTTGGCCGCAATCGGCTCCTATATAGAAACCCAATGTCCGAGCGGCGTAGTATGAAATTGCGCCGAACAGGCATGCGGCCTTCAGGGGGTCGGCCTGCCTAAGAGGGGTAGTGATATGTCCAAGCTCATGCCGGCACCCAGCCCGGAAGGAAGTCTCTCGCGGTATCTCCAGGAGATCCGCAAGTTCCCCATGCTCGAACCGCAGGAAGAGTACATGCTCGCCAAGCGGTGGAAAGAGCATGAGGACTCCGAGGCTGCCCACAAGCTCGTGACGAGCCATCTGCGTCTCGTGGCGAAGATCGCCATGGGCTATCGCGGCTACGGCCTGCCCATCGGCGAAGTCATTTCCGAAGGCAATGTCGGCCTCATGCAGGCCGTGAAGCGGTTCGAGCCTGAAAAGGGCTTCCGCCTCGCGACCTATGCCATGTGGTGGATTCGCGCCTCGATCCAGGAATACATCCTGCGCTCATGGTCGCTCGTGAAGATGGGCACCACGGCGGCGCAGAAGAAGCTCTTCTTCAACCTCCGCAAGGTGAAGGGCCAGATTCAGGCGATCGAGGAAGGCGACCTGCATCCCGAGCATGTGACCTATATCGCCGACCGTCTCGGCGTCACCGAGGAAGAAGTCACCTCGATGAACCGCCGCCTGTCAGGCCCGGACAATTCGCTGAACGCGCCGCTGCGCCAGGATTCTGAAGGCGGCGAGTGGCAGGATTGGTTGGTGGACGATTCCGCCGATCAGGAAACCACGCTTGGCGATCAGGAAGAAATGGGCCTTCGCCACGAAATGCTCGCGCAAGCGATGCAGACGCTGAACGAGCGCGAGATGCACATCCTGACCGAACGCCGGCTGAAGGACGAGCCCGCGACGCTGGAAGATCTGAGCCAGGAATATGGCATCAGCCGCGAGCGCGTCCGCCAGATCGAGGTTCGCGCCTTCGAGAAGTTGCAGAAGGCGATGCGTGCCGCGGCGCGCGAACAGTCCGACGCGCGCAAGGAAGCCCGGGCCAACGCCTGATCGCTCCGTTTACGAATGAAGAAAGGCCGCTCATTGCTGAGCGGCCTTTTTGTTTCCTGACGTCCTCAATGCCCAACTGTCACCCCGGGCTTGTCCCGGGGTCCAGGGGCCCCGCGCTCAGAGTCTGCCGCCCCTGGATCCCGGCACGAGGCCGGGATGACGCCGAGAGCGCGGCGAGGTCGCGCCTTAAACCGCGTTGACGCCCGTTCCAATCGGGCAACTCACGCCCGTGCCGCCGAGGCCGCAATAGCCGTTCGGATTCTTGGCGAGATATTGCTGGTGGTAGTCCTCGGCGAAATAGAATTCCGGCTCGTCGAGGATTTCGGTCGTGATCGGATCGTAACCCTGCTTCGCGAGTTCGGCGGCGTACATTACCTTCGATGCTTCCGCGGCCTTCCGCTGCAACTCGCTCGTCACATAGATGCCCGAGCGGTACTGCGTGCCGATGTCGTTGCCCTGACGCATGCCCTGCGTCGGGTTGTGGTTCTCCCAGAAGGTCTTGAGCAGCGCCTCGTAGGAAACCTTCTTCGGATCGAAGACGACCAGCACGACCTCGTTGTGGCCGGTGCGGCCGGTGCAGACCTCTTCATAGGTCGGGTTCGGCGTATAGCCCGCCGCATAGCCGACCGCGGTCACGATGACGCCCGGCACCTGCCAGAACTTCCGTTCCGCGCCCCAGAAGCAGCCGAGACCAAAGATCGCCGTCTCGCTGCCCGCCGGATAGGGCCCCTTGAGCGCCACGCCGTTGACGAAGTGCCGCTCGGCGGTCGGAAGCGGAAAGTTGCGGCCCTCGAGCGCCTCTTCGGGCGTCGGCATCTCGATCTTCTTGCGCAGTCCGAACATGGCATCCTCCTGAAATCCTGTGTCCCCAACATAGCCATTCGCCAAGCCCGCTTCGAGCCCGGTCACCTCATCGTGAAAGGCAGGGGCACAAAACAGGGCCTTGCGCTTTCCCGGCTCCCCGCCTAAAAAAGTGAACATGGTTCACGTTTTTTCCGAGAGCGGCGAGTTCTCGCCCGCCGTCGCCCAGAACAGGACGCGCAAGATGCGCGAAATCCTGGCCTCGGCGCTCGACCTCGCCTGCGAGGGTGGCCTCGACAATCTGACCTTGCATGCGCTTGCCGAGCGCATGGGGCGCTCGGTCGCCGCGGTCTACCGCTATTACCCCTCGAAGGAGGCGGTCGTGCGCGAGCTGCAACGCCTCGTCGCAACGCATATCCGGCTGATCTCCGCCGATACAGCAGCCCGCATCGACGCCTGGGCAGCTCGGCAGGGCCTGGACGAAGGCGCGCGCGCCCTCGCGCGCCTCATCGGCGCCGCCCAGACCTATGAGTTCTTCGCGCAGGAGGCCCCCGCCGAGTTCGGCCTCATCACGCATTACCTCGGCAGCGCACGCTATGGGCTGCCCGAGCGCGACGCGCAGGCCGTCTTCGAGGTCGCCCGCGAGACTCTCGGCATGCTGTCGGCCGACATCGCGGCCGCGCAGGCCACGGGCGCGATCACGCCGGGCGATGCGCAAGAGCGGACGCTTATGCATTGGGGGGCGCTGCAAGGCGTCATCCAGCTCCTGAAGTTCACGCGGCGCGGCGGCGCGTGGGGCCCGGCCGAAAGCCTGCCCGACACGACCATGCGCGCATTGCTCGCAGGCTGGGGCGCCGACGCCGTGCTTGTCGGCGAACTCGCGGATGCGATCCGCATGAAGAAACTCGCCTCCGCCGAGCGGCAGGTGCGCGATCTACTGCATGAGACAGAAACAAATGAATCCGAAGCGCCGTGAAGGCGCTCGATGCGACGGGAGCGAAACATGACGACACATGATCTGGTGATCCGCGGCGGCAAGATCGTCGACGGCACGGGCAATGCACCTTTCATCGGCGATGTCGCCATCGATGGCGGCAAGATTTCCGCGGTCGGCAAGGTCGAAGGCACGGGCCGCGAAGAGATCGACGCAACCGGCCTTCTCGTCACGCCAGGCTTCGTCGACATCCACACCCATTACGACGCGCAGGCGACTTGGGACCCCTATCTCACGCCCTCCTCGCTTCATGGCGTCACGACAGCCGTCATGGGCAATTGCGGCGTCGGCTTCGCACCCGTGAAGCCCGAGCAGCGCAGCGAGCTGATCGACCTCATGGAAGCGGTCGAGGACATTCCCGGCGCCGCCATGCATGAAGGCATCAAGTGGGAATGGGAAAGCTTCCCCGAGTTCATGGACGCACTCGACAAGCGTCCCTTTGCCATCGACCTCGCCGCGCAGATGCCGCATTGCGCGCTTCGCGTCTATGTCATGGGCAAGCGCGGCGTCGATAACGAACCGGCGACGCCGGAAGACATCGCCCGCATGCGCGAACTGACGCTGGAAGCGCTGGAAGCCGGCGCGCTCGGATTTTCCACCTCGCGCACCGACATTCACAACACCAAGAAGGGCGAGCCGGTACCCGGCACCTTGGCCGCGCAGGACGAGCTCATGGGCATCGGCGACGCGCTGAAGGTCCACGGTTCGGGCGTCTTCCAGATTTCGGCGACGCACCGGGAAATGGACAAGGAATTCGAGTGGATGCTCGACATGGCCAAAAAGACCGGCCGCATGGTGACATTCAACCTGCAGCAGATCGACGAGCGCCCCGACCTCTACAAGAAGATGCTGGGCCTCCTCGACAAGGCCCGCGCGGAAGGCGTCACCAATATTCGCGGTCAGCATTCGGGCCGCCCCGTCGGCATTCTGATGGGATGGCAGACCTCCGCTCACCCCTTCCTGCTGAAGAGGGCCTATGGCGAAGTGGCCAGCCTACCCTTTGATGAGCGCGTGAAGCGGCTCGCCGATCCGGAATTGAAGGCTCGTATTCTCGCCGAGCCGAACCCGAAGGGCCTCGGCGACTTCATCGACGGGATTCTCAACGGCTTCCACAAGATGTATCCGATGAATGAGCGCGAGAACTACGAACCCGCGCCCGAGGACTCCGTTGCCGCCATCGCCGACCGCCGGCGCAAGACGCCTGCCGAAGTCGCTTACGACGCGATGATGGAGAATGACGGCAAGGGCTTCCTCTACTTCCCGCTCTTCGGCTATTCAACCAACGACTACACGGCCATCGAGGAATCGCTGCTCCATCCGCAGACCGGCCTCAGCCTTGCCGACGGCGGCGCACATGTCGGCGCGATCTGCGACGGCAGCACGCCGACCTTCATGCTCACCCACTGGACGCGCGACCGCACGCGCGGACAGAAGCTCCCGATCGAATATATCGTCCGCCTGCAAACGAAGGACACGGCGGAACAATATGGCCTCTTCGACCGGGGCGTCATCACGCCGGGCATGAAGGGCGACATCAACGTCATCGACATCGAAAACCTGTCGCTTCCCAAGCCCGAAATGGTCTTCGACCTCCCCGCCGGCGGCCGCCGCCTCTTCCAGGGCGCCAAGGGCTACAAGGCGACCATCGTCAGCGGCGAGATCGTCTATCGCGACGGCAAGCCCACGGGCGTTCTGCCCGGCAAGCTCATCCGGGGTGCGCAGGCAGCCCCCTCGCACTGAGCGGCGTCGAACCCTTTCTTTCCGGGCGCAGGCCTTCGCGGCCTGCGCTTCTTTTTCGAGTTGAGACATGAGTTCCCTGTCCGAGTTTTTCTATGGCGCCACCCTGCCCGCACCAGCCTTCGCTGCCGCTTTCGCCGCGGTTCTTTTCGCAACGACAATGAAAGCTTTTTCGGGCTTCGGCTTCGGCCTCGCCGTCGTGCCGTTGCTTTCGCTCGTGCTTCCGCCGGCGGTCGCCGTTCCCATGTCGCTGATGCTCGACCTCATCGGCTCTGTGCAGCTTGCCCCCATGGCGCGCAAGCAAGCCGACTGGCACTCGCTGCGGCTCCTCGTTCCCGCCGCCTTCGTCGCCATTCCTGTCGGGGTCTATGCGCTCAGCGCCGTGTCGCCGCATCACCTGAAGGTCGGCATCAGCATCATCCTGCTCATGACCGTCGCTCTCATGGTGAGCGGCGCGCGTCTTCCCACGCGCCTGCCCATGCCCGCCGTGCTCGGCGTCGGCGGCGTCGCGGGTCTCCTCTCGGGCGGCATCGCCATGCCCGGACCGCCGGTCATGGTCTATTTCCTCGCTCGCTCCACCAGCGCCGCGATCAACCGCTCGTCATTGCTGATGTTCTTCTTCTTCACCGATGTCGGATCGATCGCCGCGGGCCTCGTCACCGGCGTCGTCTCACACCGCACGATCCTGCTGTCACTGCTGCTGAGCCCCGCTCTCGTCATCGGCAATATTCTGGGCCACCGGCTCTTCGGCATCGCCCATGAGAGCCTCTATCGCCGCATCACGCTCGCGCTGCTTGCAATCATCGCCGTTGTGACGATGACGCAGGCGGCTATGTCCTGAGCCAGTCGGCGAGTTCCCGCCAGGGGCGAATGTCCCAATAGCGTGTCGCCGCGCCGGAGGGCGAGCAGAGGACGAAGATTTCGGGGAAGTCCGCGAGCGTCTTTGCCTGCCGTCCGAGCGCGATCTTTCCCGTGGGTACGCCGAGAAAGACGCTCGCCGCCTTCTTGCTGGTGAAGGCGATGGCGCGGGGCCGGAAGCGGCGCATCTTGGTCTCGAAAAGCGTCGCGTCGAAATGCTCAGGCGCGATCTCGTGATCCATGCCCGATCCGACTTTCGACATGTCGGTGAAGCCGATCTTCAGCTCGATGAGCTTGGGAAACTCCTGCGGCGCATAGAGTCTCGGCGTCAGGCCAACCTCATGCAATGTCCGCCAGAAGCGATTGCCCGGATGCGCATAATAAGCGCCCTCCGCCGCCGAGCGATGCCCCGCCGCCGTGCCGACGAAAACGACGTCGAGACATTCCGCGAGAAGATCGGGCAGCTTTTCGTTCATCGCTCCATCCGTTCGGCACGTCACCCCGGACTTGATCCGGGGTCCATCTTTGCAGCTTCACGAAGAAAAATGGATGCTGGATCAAGTCCAGCATGACGACCGATGCGGAGGCAAGCCTTACGGAATCGGATTTTCCCGCTTCGCGCCCAGCGCCTGATTGCTCGCCTTCACGGCAGCCTTCCCCTCTTCCAGATAAATCTCCGCGCCGGAATTGCGGAACTTGTCCGACATTTCCGCCATGCCGCTTTCGGCATAGTCGCGAACTTCCTGCGTGATCTTCATCGAGCAGAATTTCGGCCCGCACATGGAGCAGAAATGCGCGACCTTGTGCGCGTCCTTGGGCAGAGTCTGGTCGTGGAACTCCTTGGCGCGTTCGGGATCGAGCGAGAGGTTGAACTGATCCTCCCAGCGGAATTCGAAGCGCGCGCGGGACAGCGCATCATCGCGAAGCTGCGCCGCCGGATGGCCCTTGGCGAGATCGGCGGCGTGCGCCGCGATCTTGTAGGTGATGACGCCTTCCTTCACGTCCGCGCGATTGGGCAGGCCGAGATGCTCCTTCGGCGTCACATAGCAAAGCATGGCGCAGCCGAACCAGCCGATCATCGCCGCGCCGATGCCGGAGGTGATGTGGTCGTATCCGGGCGCAATGTCCGTCGTCAGCGGCCCGAGCGTATAGAAGGGCGCGCCGCCGCAATGCTTCAGCTGCTTGTCCATGTTGACCTTGATCTTGTGCATCGGCACATGACCCGGCCCTTCGATCATCACCTGACAGCCCTTCGCCCAGGCGATCTGCGTCAGTTCGCCCAGCGTTTCGAGTTCGGCGAATTGCGCTTCGTCATTCGCATCCGCGATCGAGCCCGGGCGCAAACCGTCGCCCAGCGAGAAGGAGACGTCGTAGGCGCGCATGATGTCGCAAATCTCGTCGAAATGCTCATAGAGGAAGCTCTCCTTGTGATGCGCGAGGCACCACTTCGCCATGATCGAGCCGCCGCGCGAGACGATGCCGGTGACGCGCTTCGCCGTCAGCGGCACATAGGCGAGGCGCACGCCTGCATGGATCGTGAAGTAATCGACGCCCTGCTCGGCCTGTTCGATCAGCGTGTCGCGGAAGACTTCCCAAGTCAGGTTCTCGGCAATGCCATCGACCTTTTCGAGCGCCTGATAGATCGGCACCGTGCCGATGGGCACGGGCGAATTGCGAATGATCCATTCGCGCGTGTTGTGAATGTTGCGGCCCGTAGAGAGGTCCATCACCGTGTCGGCGCCCCAGCGGATCGCCCAGACCATCTTGTCGACTTCTTCAGCGACCGAGGAGGCGACTGCCGAGTTACCGATATTGGCGTTGATCTTCACCAGGAAGTTGCGGCCGATGATCATCGGCTCGAGTTCGGGATGGTTGATGTTCGCCGGAATGATGGCGCGGCCTTCGGCGACTTCGCGGCGCACGAATTCCGGCGTGATGAATTCCGGAATATCAGCGCCGAAGCTTTCGCCTTCCGCGAGTTTGTGCGCTGCGTTTTCAAGCGCCTTCTTGCGGCCCATGTTTTCGCGCTCTGCGATATAGGCCATTTCCGCGGTGACAATGCCTGCGCGCGCATATTCCATCTGCGTCACGGGCCTGTCGGCGATGCCCTTACGCGGCGCGTGGCCCACCGGAAAAACGCGGGCGAGGTGGCTCTCGCCGACATTGCCATTGTCCTCCGGCTTGATCTCGCGGCCCTGATAAACCTCCGTGCCGCCGCGCGCCTCGATCCAGCTCTCACGCATGCGGACGAGCCCCTTCTCGACGTCGATATGCGCCGTCGGATCGGTGTAGGGGCCCGACGTGTCATAGACGCGGACCGGCGGCTCCTTGGCGCTCGGGTGGAGGCTGATCTCGCGGAAGGGCACCTTCACATCGGAAAAGCCTTCCGGCGACGTGTGTATCTTGGCGCTGGCAGGCAGCGGGCCTGTGGTAACGCTGGGCTTTGCGTGAATATTCATCATGGATCTCCGTCAGGTTTCGGAAATCCGGGGATAGCGGGGGATGGTTGTCCGTCCCTTCGCCGGCATGACCCGGATCAGGTTCAAAGGGTTCGGCCTTTTCGGCCATCTCAGCCCGAACGAATTCGGACACCCCTCGGAATGGCGCGAGTGTGCCTCGGGCCGCGTTTGAGGTAAAGAAGAAGCAGGGATAAAAAGGAGATCGCCATGAAGGCCGCTGAAAAGCTCAAGGCGCTGCTCAATATCGAGCTTCCCATCATTCAGGCGCCCATGGCCGGTTCCGCCACGCCGGAGCTTGCAGCCGCCGTTGCCAATGCCGGCGGGCTCGGCTCGCTCGGCGTCGCGATGATGAAACCCGCCGAATTGCGAGATGCGGTGGCGAAGCTTCGCTCGCTCACCAACAAGCCCTTCAATCTCAATTTCTTCGTACACCGCGAACCTTCGCTCGATGGCTACGACGCGGCGCCCATGCAAGCGGCGCTGGAGCCACATTATGCGGAGTTCGGACTGGGCCCGGTGCCGGTGCCTGCCGTCCATGCGCCTGCGTTCAATGCCGACACGCTGGCGCTCGTGCTCGAACTTGCGCCACCCATCGTGAGCTTTCATTTCGGCATGCCGGATGCCGCAACCATCGCTGCGCTCAAGGCAAAGGGCATCAAAATCCTCGGCTGCGCGACGACGGTGGCGGAAGCGAAGCGCCTCGCCAGCGACGGCGCCGACGCGATCATCGCGCAGGGTCATGAGGCGGGCGGACATCGCGGCACATTTCTGGATCACGTCGATCTCGGCACGGTCGGGACCATGGCGCTGGTGCCGCAGGTCGTCGACGCGGTGAGCGTTCCAGTGATCGCGGCAGGCGGCATTGGCGACGGACGCGGCGTCGCCGCCGCCTTCATGCTCGGCGCGAGCGGCGTGCAGCTCGGCACCGCCTATCTCGTTTGCCCGGAGGCGGGCACTTCCGCGCTTTACCGCAAGGCGCTGGCCGAAGCATCCGACCATGCGACCGTGGTGACGAAACTCTTTTCAGGCCGCCCCGCCCGGGCGATCCACAACCGGCTGACGGAAGAACTCCACGCCCATGAAGGGAATGCTGCCCCCTTCCCCGCCCAGCGCGCGATGGTCGCCCCCCTCATCGCGGCGAGCACTCGCGCGGAAAAGGCGGAATTCATGCAGATATGGTCGGGACAGGCGGCAAGGCTCGCCAAAGTCGAGCCCGCGGGCGAAAAGACCACCCGTCTCCTGCGCGAGGCTGCCGCCCTGATGCGCGGCTGACGCGAACTCGTCTCACCCGCTAGACTGTCCGCAGGCTGCCCGATTCCGGGCGGTCATGGAAAGTCAGGGGGAGGAAAACCATGACTGCGGAACTGACCTTGCTCGTATGGAGCGGCGTGCTGCTCTTTGTTTTGATAGGGCTCGCATCGACCGCCAATACGCGCGTCAAGAGCATCACCTGGAATGCGGGCAATCGCGACGAGCCTGCCCCATCGACCGGCTGGCCGGGCCGCGCCGATCGCGCCTATCACAACATGCTGGAGACGCTGCCGATCTTCATCATTCTCGTGGTGACCGCGCATCTCGCGAACATCCACTCGGCGCATACGGTGCTTGGCGCGCAGCTCTATTTCTGGGGCCGCGTCGCCCATTCGGTGCTCTACCATCTGGGCGTCGCTTATCTGCGCACGCTCGCCTGGCTCGTGAGCGTGATCGGCATGGCGCTGATCCTGATCGAAATCCTGAACGCGGCGCCCGCCGCCTGATGTGAAAAGCGCTGGCTCCACGATCGTCGGGAGCCAGCGCGATTCAATCAATCCTCGAAGGGATCTTTCATCAGGATCGTGTCGTCGCGTTCCGGCGAGGTCGAAAGAAGCGTCACGGGCGCTTCGATGAGTTCCTCGACATGGCGCACATATTTGATCGCCTGCGCCGGAAGATCGGCCCAGCTGCGCGCGCCGAACGTCGTTTCCTTCCAGCCTTCAAGCGTCTCGTAGACCGGCTCGACGCGCGCCTGCAGAGCGGCGGAAGCCGGGAGATAGTCGATCGTCTTGCCGTCGAGCTTGTAGGCGACGCAGATCTTCACTTCATCGAAGCCGTCGAGAACGTCGAGCTTCGTCAGCGCGACATCCGTGATGCCAGACGTCTTGATCGCCTGACGCACCAGAACGGCGTCGAACCAGCCGCAGCGGCGCTTGCGCCCCGTGACGGTGCCGAACTCACGACCGCGCTCACCGAGCCTCTCGCCCACCTCATCCTTGAGTTCGGAGGGGAACGGACCTTCGCCCACGCGCGTCGTATAGGCCTTGGTGATGCCGAGCACGGTGTGGATCGAGGACGGGCCCATGCCCGAGCCCGTCGCCGCCTGCGCCGATACCGTGTTTGAGGACGTCACGTAAGGATAGGTGCCGTGGTCGATGTCGAGCAGCGTGCCCTGCGCGCCTTCGAAAAGGATGCGCTTGCCCTGCCGCTTCAGATCGTCGAGCAGACGCCAGACCGTGTCCATGTAGGGCAGAATCTTCGGCGCGACTTCCTTCAGCTGCACCGTCAGCGCCTTGCCGTCGACGAGCTCCTTGCCGAGGCCCTTGCGCAGCGCATTGTGATGGGCGAGCAGCTTCTCGACCTTGTCTTCCAGCGCGTCGAGATCGACGAGATCCATGACGCGGAGCGCGCGGCGGCCGACCTTGTCTTCATAGGCAGGCCCGATGCCGCGCTTGGTCGTGCCGATGCGCGTGCCGGAATTGGAGGTCTCGCGGATTTCATCGAGTTCGCGGTGAAGCGGCAGGATGAGCACGGCGTTTTCGGCGATGCGCAGCGTTTCGGGCGAAACCTTCACGCCCTGCTCGCTCAGCCGGCCGATCTCGTCGCAAAGCGCCCAGGGATCGACCACGACGCCATTGCCGATGACCGACAGCTTGCCCGGCCGCACCACGCCCGAGGGCAGCAGAGAGAGCTTGTAGGTCTTGCCATCGATGACGAGCGTGTGTCCGGCATTATGGCCGCCCTGAAAGCGCACCACGACATCGGCGCGCTCGGAGAGCCAGTCCACGATCTTGCCCTTGCCCTCGTCACCCCACTGAGAGCCGACAACCACCACATTCGCCATGATTTCAATGCCTTAGGAAGATGGGACACAAATGCCCAAACAAGCCAAAAGCCCCCATGCCTTTCGGCAGGGGGCTTTCGCAGTTTCTAACGGATTGGTGACGGGAAGGGAAGGGATTTGGCCGCCCGGCGCCGATCATTCCGGGGATTTGCGCCCCCTCATCGAATAATCACGCAATTGGGATAAGCTGGCCCTGTCGCCATCAGAAACGGGGAAAGACGCATGAGCTGGCTTCCAACCGACGAGCCTCAGCCTGGCGACCGTAAATCCTGCGAGGCGCTGGAACTCGTCGTCGTGCCGAGGGCGCACGACATCGGCAACATGGAGGTCAGGCGCGCCCTGCCCT
>Ga0255338_1004395_pt1 | contig 14690 bp, 15 predicted proteins | sample MeOH1_35cm_T4_19_FD_203715 | JGI IMG/M metagenome (GOLD analysis project Ga0255338, IMG submission 203715) | Sandy soil microbial communities from University of British Columbia, Vancouver, Canada - MeOH1_35cm_T4_195 | ecosystem: Engineered > Artificial ecosystem > Sand microcosm > Unclassified ...
CTGGCTTCAGCCAGTGCCGGGGGACATGGAGTGAGACGGACAAAGCCGTCCTGTGCCGGACCGAAGGCAACGGGCGCAGCGCGGCACCGCAACGCAATCGCTTGTGGTGGCATCCCTCTTCCTGTCGCATTGATCACGTCGCTCTCGCCGCGACCTCAGCGGAGGCAGACAGTTCCGGGGCGCCCAGTGACAGCGCGGGAATGACGGATAGGTTCCGAACAGCGTCGAACGCCGCACTAGCCAGGACCAGGGCACGCGCCGGCGGCGGGCTGCGCGGCCCTGTTCACATGCAGACGGCTACTGCGCCGCCGCCGTCTCGGGCGTGCGCACCGCCAGCACCGGCACCGGCGCCAGCCGCAGCACCTGTTCGGCGCCGCTGCCCAGGAGCACGCGGCTCACGCCGCGGCGACCGTGGGTGCCGATGGCCACCAGGTCCGCCTCCCAGCTGCGGGCTTCGTCCGCCACCACTTCGCCCAGGCGCTGGCCGGCCATCTCGACCAGCCTCGTATCGGCCGGCACGCCGCTCGAGGCGGCGATCGCCGCCGCCTCTTCCAGCGCCTGGGCGCCCCCCTTGCGGGCCGCTTCCAGCACCTGGCCGCTGTACTCGAAGCCGCTCAGGTAGGCGAGTTCGTCGATGACGTGCAGCAGCCGTACCCGGCCGCCGTTGTCGCGCGCCATCTGCAGGGCCGCGACCAGCGCGCGGTTCGAGGTTTCGCTGCCGTCCACCGGCACCAGGATGCGCTTGTACATGAGACCTCCTTTTCTTTGATTGCGAAGCTGCCTCAGCCCGTGACATCGAGCCGGTCGACCACCCGCGTCACGCCCTTGGCCGCGAGGGCGGTGCCCATCGCTGCGTCGCGCTCGGCCAGCGAATCCACCTGCCCGTGCAGCGTGACGACCCCGCCCGCCACGTCGATGGCGATGCGGCCGGCCTCGCGCTGCGCATGCCGTTTCAGCGCTTCGGCGATGTCCTCGCGGATGCGCTCCGCATGCGCATGTTGCACCAGACGGATCTCGTTTGTCACGCCGCGCACGCCCACCAGGGGCCGTACCGCGCTCTCGGCGCTGGCCGACTGGTAGGCCCAGTCCAGCCCGCCGCGCAGCGTGACCCAGCCGTCCTCCACTTCCACGTCGACGTGCGCATCGGGCACCAGCGAGTGCCAGCGCAGCGCGTGCAGGGCGGCCTGGGCGATCTCGGTATCGGTGCGCTGGTGGCCGGGTGCGAGCCGCACCTCCAGGTCCAGCGCGATGCCGCGCAGGCCGGCCACCCGGCGCGCCGCGCGTTCGACTGCGTGCTTCTGCATGTAGCTGTCGACGGTGCCGCTCAGGGTCACGATGCCGTCCCTCACGGCCACGCCGATGTTGGTGGAATTCACCGCCGGATCCCAGATGAGTTCATCGGTGACGTCGGACTTGATCTGCAGGTCGCTCTTCATGGTCTCTCCCGGCATGACGGCGCCGGCCCCGGCGCCCTTGCACCGAATCTAGGCCGCGGGCTCGGAGCGAACTTGATGGGCGTCATGTTGCGCGCCCGCCCGGCTCCTAGATTGAGGCTGCAGGCCATCCTGCGGGAGATCCTCATGAACATCGCCAACCTGTGCCACCGCGAAGTGGTCGGCATCGCGGCCGAAGCGTCCGTGCGCGACGCGGCCATCCTGATGTGCGAGCAGCACGTCGGGGCGCTGGTCGTCATGACCGGCGACAACCCGCCCAAGGTGGTGGGCATCCTGACCGACCGCGACCTGGCGCTCGACGTGCTCGCCCGCGAGCCCGTCGCCGGCGGCCTGCGTGCCGGCAACCTCGCCAAGTCGCCGCCCGTCGCGGTGGCGGCCACGGCGAGTCTGCAGGAAGCCGTCGCCGCCATGGAAAAGGCCGGCGTGCGCCGCCTGCTGGTGGTGGACAGCGACGGCGGCGTGGTCGGCCTGGTGGCCGCCGAGGACCTGATGGCCGCCATTTCCGCCGAGCTGGCGGGGCTGGTGCAGGCGCTGTACGGCGGCATCGCGCGCGAGAAGGACGAGCGCCGCGTGCTGTCGCAGCCCGCCGGCGTGCGGCCGGTGTATCCGAGCTTCGGGACGGCGATGCAATGAGCGCCAAGAAGCTGGCGTTCCACGACGATGCGCGCGAGCGCATCCGCCGCGGCGTCGACCTGCTGGCCGAGGCTGTGCAGGTCACACTCGGCCCGCGCGGGCGCACCGTGCTGCTCGATCGCGAATTCGGGCCGCCGCAGATCGTCAACTCCGGCGTGGTGGTGGCCAAGGCCGTGGAGCTGGAGGACCGGTTCGAGAACATGGGCGCGCAGCTGCTGCGGGAGGTGGCCGCGCGCACCAGCGAGAGCGCCGGCGACGGCACCACCACGGCGACGGTGCTGGCGCACGCGCTGGTGCACGAAGGCCTGAAATACCTGGCCGCCGGCATGAACTCGATGGACCTCAAGCGCGGGATGGAGCACGGTATCGCGCTGGTGGTGGAGGAGTTGAAGCGCATGGCGCAGCCCTGCGCGGGTGCGCAGGAGATCGCGCACGTGGCGAGCATCTCGGCCAACAACGACCGCTCGATCGGCGAGCTGGTCGCCCGCGCGATGGAAAAGGTCGGCCGCGACGGCGCCGTCTCGATCGAGGACGGCTCCGGCATGACGAGCGAGCTGGAGGTGGTGGAAGGCCTGCAGTTCGACCGCGGCTTCCTTTCGGCCTACTTCATCACCGACGGCGAAAAGCAGTCGGCGGTGCTGGAGGACGCGCTGGTGCTGCTGGTGGACCAGAAGCTGTCGGCGGTGCAGGACCTGCTGCCGCTGCTGGAAGCGGCCTCCAAGGCCGGCGCGCCGCTGCTGGTGGTGGCGGAGGAGGTCGAGGCCGAGGCGCTCGCGACGCTCGTCGTCAACACGATCCGCGGGGTGATCCGCACCTGCGCCGTGCGCGCGCCCGGCTTCGGCGACCGCCGCAAGGCCATGCTGCAGGACCTCGCGCTCGTCACCGGCGGCCAGGTGGTGTCGGCCGAAGCCGGCGTGACGCTGCAGAAGGCGAAGCCGGAGCAGCTCGGTCGCGCCCGCCGCGTGGTGGTGGACAAGGACAGCACCACGATCATCGGCGGCGCCGGCGAGCCGCAGCGCATCCAGGCGCGCATCGAGGCGCTGAAGAAGGAGCGTGCCGAGACCAGCGGCAGCTACGACCGCGAGAAGCTGGACGAGCGCATCGCCAAGCTCTCCGGCGGGGTGGCCGTGATCAAGGTGGGCGCCGCCACCGAAACCGAGCTGAAGGAACGCAAGCTGCGGGTGGAAGACGCCCTGCACGCGACGCGGGCAGCGGTGGAGGAGGGCATCGTGCCCGGCGGGGGCGTGGCGCTGCTGCGCGCGCGCAAGGTGCTGCAAGGCGTGGCGCTGCCCACGCTGGACGAGGATTCGGGCCTGAAGATCGTGGCCCGGGCGCTGGAAGAGCCGCTGCGGCGCATCGTGCTGAACGCGGCCCAGGAACCCTCGATCGTGCTGGAGCGGCTGGATGCGTCGCAGCAGCGCAGCTTCGGCTACAACGCCGCCAGCCGCGAATACGGCGACCTCACCGAAATGGGCGTCATCGATCCGGCCAAGGTCACGCGGCTGGCGCTGCAGAACGCCGGTTCCATCGCCAGCCTCATTCTCACGCTCGACTGCGTGGTGGCGCAGGCGCCGCCGCGCACGCCGGAACGCACGGGCGGCCTGGCCGCCGCGCGCGACATGGAATGAGCGCGCCGGCCGCCTTCTCCAACGCGCAGGTCGCCGGCGCGCTGGACGAGATCGCGGATCTGCTGGAGGTGCAGGGCGGCGGCAACGGCTTGCGCATCCGGGCCTGCCGCAATGCGGCCCGCACGGTCGACGGCCTCGGGCGCAGCGTGGCGGAGATGATCGCTGCGGGCGGCAAGCTCGACGACCTGCCCGGCATCGGCGCCGATCTGGCCGGCAAGATCGCCGAGATCGCCGCCACCGGCACCTGCGCCCAGCTGGAGGCGCTGCGGCACGAGACGCCGCCGGGCCTGGCCGAACTGCTGCGGCTGCCCGGCCTCGGGCCGCGGCGCATCCAGCGCCTGCACGAGGCGCTGCACATCGAGTCGCTGCAGGACCTGCAGGCTGCCGCGCAGCAGGGGCAGCTCCAGCGGCTGCACGGATTCGGCGCCGAAACGCAGCAGCGCCTGCTGGAAGCGACCCGGCTGCGGCTGCAGCCGCAGCGGCGCCTGCCGCTGCCGCAGGTGGCCGAAACGGTGGCCCTGCTGCTGGCGCAGCTGAAGGCCGTGCCCGGCGTGCACGAGGCGGTGGCGGCCGGCAGCTTCCGGCGCCGCCGCGACACGGTGGGCGACGTCGACCTGCTGGTCACCGCCAGCGCACCCGCGCTGGCGGTGCACGCCCTGACGCAGCATTCCGGCGTGACGCGCGTGCTGGCCCACGGCACCACCAAGGCCGGCGTGCTGCTGGCCGACGGGCTGCAGGTGGACCTGCGCGCGGTGCCGCCGGCGAGCTTCGGCGCCGCCTGGCTGTACTTCACCGGCTCCAGGGCGCACAACATCGCGCTGCGCCGGCTGGCCCAGGAGGCCGGCCTCAAGCTGAACGAATACGGCCTGTACCGCGATGGCCGCCGCATCGCCGGCCACACGGAGCAATCCGTGTACCGCGCGCTGGGCCTGGCCTGGATCGAGCCCGAACTGCGCGAGGACCGCGGCGAGCTCGACGCCGCCCGCGCCGGCACGCTGCCGCGGCTGGTGGAGCTCGCGGACCTGCGCGGCGACCTGCGCGTGCACCCTGCGTCCGTGCTCGGGAGCGTGGGCCTGCGCGCGCTGGCGCAGGAGGCGATGGCGCGCAGGCTGGACTACCTGGCGATCACCGCGCGCTTCCACGCGGGCGGCGGCGCGCAGGGCCTCGATGCCGCGGGCCTGGCGCGCCAGCTGCGCGCCATCGAGCAGCTCAATGAAGGCTTCGAAGGCTTCACGCTGCTCAAGGGCCTGGAAGTCGAGATCCTGGAAGACGGCCGCCTGGACCTGCCGGCGGACCTGGACCTCGCGGGCATCGACCTGGTGACGGGGGTCGTGCTGCGCGCGTTCGACCTGCCGGCGCCGAAGCAGACCGAGCGCCTGCTGCGCGCCCTGGACGATCCGCGCCTGGCGATCCTCGGCCACCCGACCAACCGGCTGCTGCTGCAGCGCGAGGCGAGCGCCTTCGACCTCGAGCGCGTGCTGCGCCAGGCCAAGGCGCGCGGCTGCTTCGTCGAGGCCGATGCGCTGCCCCAGCGGCTGGACCTCGACGACGTGGGCTGCCGGATGGCGCGCGAGATCGGCGTGCCGGTGAGCATCGCCAGCGAGGCGCAGGAGCCGGCCGGGCTGGCCGACCTGCTGTGGGGCGTCGGGCAGGCGCGCCGCGGCTGGCTGGAGCCGGCGGACGTGCTGAACACCCGGCCGCTGTCGCAGCTGCGCCGCCTGCTCGCGGCGGCCCAGGGCCGGGCCGCGCCCGAGCCGGCCGCGGCCTGATCCTGCGTCGAACGATGCCCGCTCGAAGGGCGGCGAAACTAGTTGGTCCAGGGCCGGCTCGGCTCCATTCCGAGCTCGTGCCGGTTGGCGGCGCCTGCGGCAGCGGCCAGCGCCCCCATCTGCTCGGCGACGACGCCCAGCACGTCGTCCAGCGTCACCAGGCCGACCAGTTCGCCGCGCGCGCCGGTCACGGGCAGGCGGCGCACCTTCTTGCGCTGCATCGCCGCCAGCACGTCCAGCACCGAATCCTGTTCGCGCACGGTGAGCACGTCGGGGCTCATGACCTCGCCGACACGGAAGGCCCGCGGGTCGCGCTCGAGCGCGATCACCTGCGTGGCCAGGTCGCGGTCGGTGACCACCCCCACCACGATGCGCTCGTGGGGCGAGCGCTCTTCGACCACCACCAGGGAGCCGACGTGCTGCGTGCGCATGAGGCGGGCTGCCTCGTCCAGCAGCATGCCGCGATCGGTGCAGACGACGGTGCGGGTGCAGATCTCGCCTGCGCTCAGGCCTACGTTCATGGTGTGTCCTCCGGTAGGGAATCCTGTTCCAACCATGGCGCAACGGCGGGCGCGCAACTTGCGCGGGCGCAAGTCCGGTGCGCGGGTGGCCCGCCGCCCGATCTTGATGCTCCGCAAGGTCGGGTTCGCCAGGGCTCCTAGCCTGAAACGTGTGCATCACCCTTGCAGGAGATCCAAGATGAGGTCACCGGCAGGCCTTGATGTGAGCCGCGCCGGCGCCGCCGCCGTGCGGCGCCCCCGTCCCGCCGCGAAGGAGCAATTCATGAAACCCGACTGGATCCTGATCGCCAACGCGAGCCGCGCCCGCCTGTTCCAGCAGGACGAGGACGGCGCGCCGGCTGCGCTGCTGCGCTCCTTCGAGCACCCTGCCAGCCGGCTGCACAGCAGCGAGCTGGGCGACGACGAGCGCGGGCGTGCCGCGGCCGACCGCGCTTTCGGCGCCGCCGCCTACACGCCGCGGATCGACAAGCAGCGCAAGGAGCATCTGCGCTTTGCCGGCGAACTGGCCGCCTTCCTGGAGGCCGGGGCGCGGCACGGCCTGTGCCGCAGCGTGCGCCTGTTCGCCGCGAGCCCGTTCCTGGGCGAGCTGAAGGCGCAGCTCGGCGAGGCGTCGCAGCGCCTGCTGGCCGGCGCCCACGACCTGGACCTGTCCGCGGTGGGCCCGGCGGAAATCGGCCGCCGCCTCGCGCACGAACTGGCGCACGCGCGCTGATTCAGTCGTCCTCGGCGATGTGCACCGTGTCGCCCTGCGCCTGCGCGTACTGCAGCGCGTAAGCCAGTTCCCCGGGCGATTCGGTGTGCACGGTGAACAGCGGCTGGCCGCGCTCGACGAAGTCGCCGCCGCCCACGTGCAGGTCGATGCCGGCGCAGCGCGCCTGCGGCGCGCCGGCGAGCTTGGCGATGCGGGCCAGCCGGCGGTTGTCGATGGCGACGACGCAGCCGCTGCGCGCCGCCGCGACCGGCTGGCTGCACACGGAGCGCGGCGGCTCGCGCAGCCCGCCCTGCGCCTCGCAGATGTCCTGGAACTTGCGCCAGGCCCGGCCATGGGCCAGCACCTCGGCGGCGATGCGCAGGCCGCCGCCCGGGCCGGCCACGCCGCCGAACTCCAGCACTTCGCCGGCCAGCAGCAGCGAGCGTTGCCGCAGGTCCGGCGGCGCCGCGGCTGCGCCGCGCAGCACCGCCAGCACGTCGCGCGCCTCCAGCGCGGGGCCGATGCCGCGCCCCACCGGCGCCGTGCCGTCGGTCTGCACCACGCGCAGCTGCAGCCGCAGGGCCTGCGCGGTCTGCTGCAGCTGGCGCGCGAGCGCGTGCGCCGCCTGCGGGCTGCGCACCTTCGCCGTCGGGCCCACGGGCATGTCGATCACCACGTGCGTGGCGCCGGCCGCGGCCTTCTTCGACAGGATGGAGGCCACCAGCTGGCCCTGGCTGTCCAGGTCCAGCGGGCGCTCGACGCGGATCAGCACGTCGTCCGCGGGGCTCAGGCGCACCGCGCCGCCCCACACGATGCAGCCGCCGGTGCGCTCCACGACGCGGCGGATGTCCGGCAGGTCGAGCGCCACCGGCGCGAGCGTCTCCATGGTGTCGGCCGTGCCGGCCGGCGAGGTGATCGCGCGCGAGGAGGTCTTGGGCATGCGCAGGCCGCAGGCCGCGACGATCGGCACCACGATCATGCTGGTGCGGTTGCCGGGCAGGCCGCCCACGCAGTGCTTGTCCATCACCAGGCCGCCGCCCCAATCGATGCGCTCGCCGGCGTCGAGCATGGCCTGGGTGAGGGCCACGGTCTCGTCGGCGTCCAGGCGCTCGCCGGCGCAGGCGGTCACGAAGGCGGCCAGCTGCAGTTCGGAGTAGCGGCCGGCGGCCACGTCGGCGATCACCGCGTGCAGCGCCGCCGGAGTGAGCTTGCGGCCGTAGACCTTGGCCCGCACGTGGCCCATGGATTCGAGCGGCGGCGGGTGGCGCAGCGTGACCAGCGCCCCGTCGGCGCCGGCGAGCGAGCGCCAGGCGGCCTCCGACACGCCTGCTTCGCCGAGCGTGACCAGGTCGCCGGCGACGACGTTCAGGGTGGCGACGACCGAGCGGCCGTCGAGGGCGACTTCCACGCGCGACTGCGCCTCGAAGCCCTCCGAGCGGCAGACCGGATCGTCGCGGTGCAGATAGAGCACCGGCTCCTGGTAGGTGTCGATGCCGACCCTGCGCAGGCGCAGGCGGCCGGAAATGCTGTCGGTCGCGGCGGGCATGAAGGCTCCTGTCCCACTCTAGGCTGGGACGCGGGCCCCATCTTGACAGCGGTCAACGGAAGTCGGGCCAGCCGCGCATGCGCTCGCGCACGGCGGCGAGCCAGGCGGTGGCGCGGGCGCGCGCGCTGGCCTGGTCCTGCTCCAGTTCCAGCTCCAGCGCGTTGAAGGCCAGGCGCAGCGCCGCCAGCGCATCGTGGCCGTGCCCGTCGCCGTTGAGGGTGCGGCCGCCGACCACGCGCGCGCGCACCAGGGCGGCGAAGCGCGCGTCCTGGCCGTCGTGCTTCGGCGGCTCGCTGCGCGCGTACCACTCCAGCACGGAGGGATACAGCGCCTCGATGCCACGCATGCGGCGCCGGGCCGCGGCCTCGACGGCCTCGGCCTGCGGCATCGCCGCGATTTCGATGCGGACCGGCTGGCGGGGCATGCGCTCTTCTCCCTTCTTTCTGCGTGGACACGCCGAGCTTGCAATGCGCGGCCGGTGTGCCGGCTGATGCAGCGCAAGAACGCTTTTCATCGCAGCAGCTCCACTTGCCTAAGAAAAGCAAGATGCGCTTTGCTTAAGTAAAACTCGCAAGGCGAAGCGAACTTGCGCCAGCGCAAGTTTCGCCGCCCGCCATGCGCCACAAAGAAGTGGAGGCGCGCCTGCGCGCGACCCACGGAGAAAACGTCATGCGGACAAGCGTCGTCATCGCGCTGGCGGCGGCCCTGCTGGCCGGCTGCGGCACGTCATCGGAGATCCAGAAGGAACAGGCCGGCACCGTGATCGGCGCCGTCGCTGGCGGCCTGCTGGGCGGCCAGGTCGGGCGCGGCGAAGGGCGCGTGGCCGCGACCATCGTGGGCGCCATCGCCGGCGGCGCCGTCGGCCACAGCATCGGCCGCTCGATGGACCAGGCGGACCGCTTGCGCACCGCGCAGGTGCTGGAGACCAGCCCCACCGGCGCGCCCACGCACTGGCGCAACCCGGACACCGGCGCCGAATACACCGTCGTGCCGACGCGCACCTATGCCTCGGCGCAGGGGCCGTGCCGCGAATACACGATGGACGCGGTGATCGGCGGCCGGCTCGAGAAGGTGGTCGGCACCGCCTGCCGCCAGCCGGATGGGAGCTGGCGCGTGCAGCAGTGAACGGCCGATTCTTGCGGGCCATCAAGTTCGCATCGCCCGGCGCCCTCCATAGTCCGTACCGGGCTCGGCGGGTCGGGCCCGCCGGCATGAAATCCTGATCCACGAAACGGAGAACACCATGAAGCAACTGCTCCTTACCCTTGCGGCCTCGCTCCTGCTGGCCGGAAGCGCCCTGGCCGCCGGCCCCGGCGAAGACCAGGCTGCCCCGAGCGCAGCCGCCACCAAGACGGAAAAGGCCGCCGCCAAGGCCGTCCGCAAGGCTGAAGGCAGCGCCGTCGCCAAGAGCGCCCAGCCCGGTGACGATCGCCCGGCCAGCGCATCCAAGGTCGCCAGCAAGTCCGAGCGCAAGGCGGCCGCGACCAAGCGCAAGGCCGAAGGCGCCAAGGTTTCCAAGCAGCCGAAGGAAGTGACCGGCACCAACAACTGAGCGCCATTCGCGCAGGCAGGAAAGCGGACCCGCGGGTCCGCTTTTTCGTTGCCGGCGCCGAACTTGACGGCCAGCAAGGTGGCCGCGCGATGGCTGCCTACCCTGAAGGCATCGGCAAAGGAGTTCGCCATGCGCAGGTTCCTCCGCGAGAACATGGGCCCGGTGGACCAGTGGCTGCGCCTGTCCGCAGGCTTCGTGCTGCTGGTGCTGGCGGGCATGGGCGTGCTGGGGCCCTGGGCCTATGCCGGCATCGTTCTCATGCTGACGGCCATGGTCCGCTGGTGTCCGCTGTATCGCGTGCTGGGCGTCCACACCGGGCGCCGGCGCGGCGGAAGCTAGGGGCCGCCATGCGCAGTCCGGGCTTGCGCGCGTACTGGCTGGCGGCACTGGCGCTGGTGCTGTCGGCGCCGGCAGTCGCCGCACCCGCCGAGCCCGCGCAGCTGCAGGAAATCTACGCCAAGGACGTCGACCGGCAACTGCAGGTGCCGCCCGAGGAAGCCGTTGCCTACGCGCAGCGCACGGAGCGCGCCTTCGCGCAGGCCTGGGTGGCGCCGCAAGGCGCCCAGTACGTGCTGGTGGTCGACCGCGATCCGCAGGTCCAGGCCGCGCTGCTGTTCTGGCGCTCCGCCGATGCGCAGTACCGGCTCGTGGGCGCCTCGCCCGTGTCCACCGGCGCGCCGGGCAGCTTCGACCACTTCGCCACGCCGCTGGGCGTGTTCGAGCACGGGCCCTGGAATCCCGACTTCCGCGCCGAAGGCACCTTGAATTCCAACGGCATCCGCGGCTACGGCGTGAAGGGGCTGCGGGTGTTCGATTTCGGCTGGCAGCGCGCCCCCAAGGGCTGGGGCGACGGCGCCGTCATCGAGATGCGGCTGCAGGTGCACGCCACCGACCCGGACGCGCTCGAGCGGCGCCTGGGCAGCGCGCAGTCCAAGGGCTGCGTGCGCATCCCCGCCAGCCTGAACGTGCTGCTCGATCGCCATGGCGTGCTCGATGCCGAGTACGAGCGCTGGGCGCTCGACGGCCGCGCGCCCTGGGTGCTGGATCCCGCGCGCGAGACGGTGGCGGATGCCGGCCGCTACCTGGTCGTCGTCGACAGCGAGCGCAGCGAACGGCCGGACTGGAGCCCGGCGCCGCAGCCGCGCCACCGGAGAGTCACACCATGAGCGTTCGCCATCTCGAATCCCTGTTCGCGCCGCGTTCGGCGGCAATCGTCGGCATCTCGGCGCGCCCCGGCAACCTGGGCGCGCTGGTGCTGCGCAACCTGCGCCAGGCCGCTTTCCGCGGGCCGCTGTGGCTGGTGGACCGGCAGGACGGCGAGGTCGACGGACTGCCGGTGCACGCCGGCATCGCGGCGCTGCCCGAGGCGCCGGAGCTCGCGATCGTCTGCACGCCGGCCGAGGCCGTGCCCGAAGTGATAGCGCAGCTGGCCGCGCGCGGAACCCGCGCCGCCGTCGTGCTGACGGCCGGACTGCGCCAGCCCGGGCCCGACGGCCGCACGCTGGAACAGGCGATGCTGGAAGCTGCCCGGCCCGGGCTGCTGCGCATCCTGGGCCCCAACTGCATCGGCGTGCTGGTGCCCCGCAGCCGGCTCAACGCCAGCTTCGCGCCCGGCCAGGCGCTGCCGGGCGCGATCGCCTTCGTCACGCAGTCGGGCGCGCTCGCCACCTCCATGCTGGACTGGGCCAACGCGCACGGCATCGGCTTCTCGCATTTCGTCTCGCTGGGCGACAGCGCGGACATCGACTTCGGCGACCTGCTCGACTACCTGGCCAGCGACAGCGGCACGCGCGCGATCCTGCTGTACATGGAATCGATGAAGCACGCGCGCAAGTTCATGTCGGCCGCGCGCGCCGCGGCGCGCAACAAGCCGGTGATCGTGGTCAAGGCCGGCCGCGCGCCCGAAGGCGCCCGCGCGGCCGCCTCGCACACGGGTGCGATGGCGGGTTCGGACGCGGTGTTCGACGCCGCCGTGCGCCGCGCCGGCATGCTGCGCGTCGACACGCTGGAAGCGCTGTTCGACGCCGCCGCCACGCTGGCGCACCCGCCCCAGTGGCGCGGCGAGCGGCTCGCGGTGCTCACCAACGGCGGCGGCGCGGGCGTGCTCGCGGCCGACGCGCTGGCGCTCGCCGGCGGCCAGCTCGCCGCCCTGAGCGATGCCACGCTGCAGGCGCTCGATGCCGGCCTGCCCGCGAACTGGTCGCGCGGCAATCCGGTCGACATCGTCGGCGACGCGCCGGTCGAGCGCTACGTGCACGCGCTGCGCACGCTGCTCGCGGCGCAGGAGGTGGACGGGATCCTGTTCCTCCACGCGCCCACCGCCGTGGTGCCGGCCGTCGACATCGCGCAGGCCTGCCTGCCGCTGCTGCAGGGGCTGGACAAGGCGGTGCTCGCCTGCTGGCTCGGGGGCGGCAGCGTGGAGGCGGCCCGGCGCCTGTCCGCCGACGCCGGCTTCCCCTGCCGCGGCACGCCGGAACAGGCCGTCGCCGCCTGGATGCAGCTGGTGCAGTACCACCGCCACCAGCAGGTGCTGCTGCAGCTGCCGGACGCGGATCCGGCGGACCTGAAGGTGGACCGCGCCGCTGCCGAGGCGGTGCTGCAGGCGGCGCTGCGCCAGGGGCGCGAATGGCTGGACGAGGCGGCTGCCAAGGAGGTGCTGCAGGCCTACGGCATCGCCACCGTGCCGACCCGGCGCGTGCGCGACGCCCAGGAGGCGGTGGACGCCGCCGACGAACTGGGCTACCCGGTGGCGCTGAAGGTGATCTCGCCGCAGCTGCTGCACAAGTCCGACGCCGGCGGCGTCGCGCTGGGCATCGGCTCGGGCGACGAGCTGCGCAAGGCCATGATCGCCATGCGGCACCGGATCGCCGTGGCCGCCCCGCAGGCGCACATCATCGGCTTCACGGTACAGAAGATGCTGCAGCGCGCGCGCGGGCGCGAGCTGATCGCCGGCATCACGGAGGATCCGGTGTTCGGCCCGGTGCTGCTGTTCGGCGAAGGCGGCACGGCGGTCGAAATGCACCGCGACAGCACGCTGGAACTGCCGCCGCTGAACCTGAAGCTGGCGCAGGCGATGGTGGCGCGCACCCGGGTCGGACGCACCCTGGGCGGCTTCCGCGGTGCCCCCGGCGTGAACCAGCCGGCGCTGTTCGATGCGCTGCTGCGCCTGTCGCAGCTGGCCTGCGAACTCTCGGGCGTCGCCGAGCTGGACGTGAACCCGCTGGTGGCCGACGCCGAGGGCGTGGTGGCGCTGGATGCACGCATCCGGGTGCGCGCGCCCGATGCGGACCCGTCGGCGCGGCTGGCGCTGCGTGCCTATCCCGCGGCGCTGGAAGAGACGATGGCGATCGGCGGCACGCCGCTATCGGTGCGGCCGATCCGGCCCGAGGACGGCCGGCGGCTCGCCGCCTTCTACGCCGGCGCGCGGCCGGCAGACCTGCGGCTGCGCTTCTTCCTCGCCTGGCGCGAGGTGCCCCTGAGCGAGCTGGCGCGCTATTGCCAGATCGACTACGAGCGCGAGATGGCCTTCATCGCACTCGACGGCGACCGCATCGTGGGCGAGGTCCGTGCCGCCTGCGACCCCGACAACGTGCAGGCCGAGTTCGCCGTGCAGGTGGCTGCCGACTGGCAGCGCCGGGGGCTCGGCCGCGGCCTGCTGCGCAAGATGCTGGCCTGGCTGCGCGCGCGCGGCACGCAGGAAGCCGTCGCCACGTGCCTGCGCGCGAATGCGGGCATGACCGGCCTGGCCGGCGCTCTGCAGTTCGAGCTGCGCGAGCACGATGCGCAGACCGTTTCGCTGCGGCTGCCGCTCGCGTGATGCAAGTTGTCGGCCATCAAGTTCGCGCCCGCAGGCTGGCCAAGAATGAAGATGCGTCCTGCGGGACGCGCCCCATCAACGACTGCAAGAGGACCGACATGAGCAACCTCCGACTGCTGGACCCCGTGTTCGGGGATTCGTTCGAGAACACGCTGCGGCGCTTCTTCCCCGCGATGAACCTCGACGCCGAACCCGCCGCGCTCAAGATGCGGCTGGACGTGACCGAGAACGACCAGGGCTACCAGGTCAAGGCCGACATCCCGGGCGTGAAGAAGGAAGACATCAGCGTGCGCATCGACGGCAACGTGGTGCAGATCGACGCCGAATCGAAGAGCGAGAAGGAGTCGCGCGGCGACGGCGACAAGGTGCTGCGCAGCGAGCGCTGCTACGGCAGCATCTCGCGCACCTTCAGCCTGGCCAGCGACATCGACGAAGCCAAGGTGGATGCGAAGTACGCGGACGGCGTGCTGACGCTGATGCTGCCGAAGAGGGCTTCGGCCGAGGCGCGCAAGATCCAGATCAACTGAAGCGAAACCCCGGCGCTGCGCTCGCAGCGCCAGGGTTTCGCTGCCGCTCCACCGCCAGCCTACGGCAGGGTCGGCTCGAACTCGGCGCGCAGGGCCTCGATGTCCTGCAGGTGGATCTCGCGCCGGTGCACGGTGATGAAGCCGCGCCGCGCGAAGGCCGAGAGGCTGCGGCTCACCGTCTCCAGCGTGGTGCCCAGGTAGCTGCCGATCTCGGCCCGCGTCATGCGCAGCAGGAACTCGCTGGGGGACAGGCCGCGTTCGCGCATGCGGTCGGACAGGCCGACCAGGAAGGCGGCGACGCGCTGCTCGGAGTGGGTGTTGGCGATCAGCGCCAGCAGCCGCTGGTCGCGCACCAGCTCCGCACCGGCCATGCGGATCACCTGCAGGCGCAGGCCGCGCCCCTCGGCGCAGGCGTCGGTGAGCTGGGAATAGGGCAGCACGCAGACTTCGGCGTCCTCCAGCGCGGTGGCGGTGCTTGGATGCCGGCCGGAGACCGTGGCATCGAAGCCCATCACGTCGCCGGGCAGGTGGAATCTCGTGACCTGGTCGGCG
>Ga0255338_1004396_pt1 | contig 14683 bp, 12 predicted proteins | sample MeOH1_35cm_T4_19_FD_203715 | JGI IMG/M metagenome (GOLD analysis project Ga0255338, IMG submission 203715) | Sandy soil microbial communities from University of British Columbia, Vancouver, Canada - MeOH1_35cm_T4_195 | ecosystem: Engineered > Artificial ecosystem > Sand microcosm > Unclassified ...
GGGTTTATTCTTGGTGGTGTCAAAGAAACGAACTTATTTTGAAATTAGTTGCATAACTAACTATATGTCAAACAACCAATTTAAGCGGGGCGAGTTGTACAGTGTGATCAATGGCATGGCTTCTACGGCTGTGGCAAGGAGATTGCAGAAGAATTTCAGGCAGGCCGGACTGGAGATCACCATTGAGCAATGGAGTGTTTTGTATCATTTATGGAAGGAGGATTGTTTGAGTCAGCAGGAATTATGCAACCGCACTTTCCGCGACAAACCCAGCATCACCCGTTTGATCGATAACCTCGAAAAACAGAAGCTGGTGAAACGAATACCTTCCAAAACAGACAGGCGTATCAACCTGGTTTGCCTCACAGATGCAGCCAAACAACTCCAGAACCAAACCATAGACCTGGCTAACCAGACGATGAACGAGGCATTGGTGGGTGTGAGTAAGGAAGAGATCGAAACGGTGAAGCAGGTGTTTCAGCGGGTGTACGATAATCTGACTTGATGAATGAGTGAATGAGTGGATGAGTGATTGAGTGAATGTAAAAAATCAATAAACTAATAAACCAATAAACCAATAAACTTTCCTACCATGGAAACTACTCAAAAAACCAATGCGCTGAAAGGCGGGGAATGGTTGATCAAAGAAAGTGCTGCCGCAGATACCTTTATTCCGGAGGATCTGAATGAGGAACAGAAAATGGTGATGGATATGTGTGTGCAGTTTCTGGATACAGAGATTCTTCCCGTGATCGACAGGATCGATAAACTGGAGCCGGGGCTCATGCCTTCTTTGCTGGAGAAAGCCGGTGAACAGGGTTTGTTATCGACTTCCCTCCCCGAACAGTATGGCGGATTGGGTAAAGATTTTATCACGTCTACCCTCGTGAATGAAGGGCTGGGTGGCGGTTATTCTTTTTCTGTTGCCGTTGCGGCACATACCGGCATCGGTTCTTTGCCGATCCTGTATTTTGGAACAGAGGCGCAGAAAGAAAAATACATTCCCAAACTGGCTACCGGCGAGTGGAAGGGTGCATATGGTTTAACAGAACCCAACAGCGGCAGTGATGCGCTGGGAGCCAAAACCACCGCTAAGCTGAGCGAGGATGGGAAACATTATATCCTGAACGGACAGAAATGCTGGATCACCAACGGTGGTTTTGCCGATGTATATACCGTGTTTGCTAAAATTGACGGCGATAAATTCACCGGCTTTATTGTGGAGCGTGGTTTCGAAGGATTTACCCAGGGACCGGAAGAACATAAGATGGGCATCAAAGGATCTTCCACCGTTCAATTATATTTCCAGGATTGTAAAGTGCCGGTAGAGAACCTGTTGGGCGAGATCGGTAAAGGACACCTGATCGCTTTTAATATCCTGAATATCGGTAGGTTGAAATTATGCGCCGCAGCTTTGGGTGGATCGAAAAGGGCGGCCACTACTTCTATCCAGTATGCCAAAACCCGTGAGCAGTTCAAACTGCCGATCGCGAAGTTCGGGGCTATCCGTCATAAGATGGCCGAGATGGCGATCCGCATGTGGGTTTGCGAAACTGCTTTGTACCGTACGGCGAAATGGATCGATACCCAGGAGCATGCGTTAGCTGCCGAGGGCAAATCGTTTGCCGAAGCCTTGCTGGGTGGTGCCGAAGAATTTGCCATTGAATGTTCGATGCTGAAAGTATATGGTAGTGAAGTGCTGGATTTTGTGGTGGATGAAGGTGTTCAGATCCATGGCGGAAACGGGTTCAGTGATGAGTATATGATCTCCAAAGGTTATCGCGACAGCCGGATCAACCGTATCTATGAAGGTACCAACGAGATCAACCGTTTGCTCACAGTGGATATGATGCTGAAACGCGCCATGAAAGGCAAACTGGACCTGATGACCCCTGCCATGGCCGTACAGAAAGAACTGATGAGTATTCCTGATTTTGGTGCGGAAGAAGAGGGTGCATTTGCCAAAGAGCGCAGGTACATCGCCAACTTCAAAAAAGCTATCCTGATGGTGGCCGGTGCTGCTGTGCAGAAACTGATGATGCAACTGGATAAGGAACAGGAGATCCTGATGAATATCGCCGATATGGCCATTGAAACCTATAACGCGGAAAGTGCCCTGTTACGGGTAATGAAACTGGCGGAAACCAAAGGAGAAGCTGCTACCAGTCTGCAGGCAGACATGATGCGCACTTACCTGTACGATGCGGCCGACCGCATTAACAAAGCCGGTAAAGATGCCCTGAACAGCTTTGCCGACGGGGACGAGCTGCGCATGATGCATATTGGCCTGAAGCGTTTTACCAAGGTAGAACCTTTTAACACCAAAGACGCCCGCAGGCGGATCTCGGATAAGCTGGTGGCCGATGATGGTTATCATTTATAAAAAGCAAAATAAATTATCATAATTCCCAAAGTTTTGTAATATTTGGTTATTGTTTTACGGTTGCTTGCTAAAACAAAGCCTCATCACCGTTACTGGTAGTGAGGTTTTTTTATGTCCTGCCCGGTTCGGATTTATCTTTTTATCTTCAATGGATGAAGTTCCCCCTTATTATCATAGTAAGCCTGCTGCTGGGCCAGGTCATCGCACAAAGCCCCCCACCGAAATATTTGCTGACACGCACTACCGGTAAACTGCCGGCCTTGTCTTATGGCCAGGGCGAAGACAGGTTGGGCGGTGCTAAAATGGGGTATATCGATACCAATGTACTGATGCGGGTGATTGATTCTACAAAAGACATGTACACGGTACAGCTGTCTGCCTTTCACACCGCATACATAGAGAAAGCATATCTGAAGCCTGATAGCGCGCAGAAAGAATTGTCGTTTTACCTCACCAATTCCTTTAGCGTAAAAGGCGATTCGGCCTATGACTATGTGAGTATCAGTATGACGGAAAAACTACCCTATAAATCCTGGATGGAGATCAATCCTTCCCGCATTGTAGTGGATATCTACGGGGTGCAGAGCAATACGAACTGGATCACACAACTGCAATCGCTGAAAGAGGTAAAAAACGTTTATTATCACCAGGTAGAGAATGATGTGGTAAGGGTGTTCATTGAACTGCAGCACCGCCAGCACTGGGGCTATAGTATCGGGTACAAAGGCCGGTACCTGGTAGTGAAAGTGAAAAGACAACCCACTAAATTAGAGCTCCGCAACCTCACCATTGCCATTGATGCCGGTCACGGCGGAACCAATGCCGGAACAGGGGGAACCCTTGCAAAGTACGAGGAGAAATACTACACCCTTTTATTTGCCAAAGCGCTGGAAAAACAGCTGAAGAAAAAAGGAGTGAAAAAGATCATCATGACCCGCACCACCGATACTACTTTCGATAACAAAGACCGCGTTCTTTTTCTGCAGGAACAGGATCCGCATTTCCTGATCAGTCTGCACCTGAACTCAAGCAATAACAAAGAGATCAACGGGGTAAGTACCTATTATAAACATATTGGTTTCCGCCAGCTCACACAAACGGTGCTGAAACGCATGCTCGAACTGAAGCTGAACGAATTCGGCAATGTGGGCAATTTTAATTTTGCCATGAATGCGCCCACCGATTTTCCGAATTGTTTGCTGGAGATCGCATTTCTGAGTAATGAAGCGGACGAGAAAAAAATCATCCGCAGCCAGTTCCAGGAAGAGGTTGCCAAAAAGGTAGTGATAGGCGTGACCGACTGGTTGAACGGGATGAAGTGATGGATAAAAAATCCGGAACCTGTTTCTACACAAACAGGTTCCGGGAGAATTTTAGTAATTGTTTGAATGAATTGGTACAAATTGCTTATCCCTTTGCGAAAACTCTGCTTCTCTTCTTCTCTGTGGCTGGAGTAAGCTCTATCCAACCGAAGAGCCGCTGAGAACAGGGAGGTTCCGCAGAGAAAAGCCATGAGGCTATTGTAAATAATTAACTCAAACAGATTCTTAGTGTTTGATAAACCGCTCGAAAAATTCGATGGTACGCAGCATCTGGTCTATCCGCTGGCGGTTATTCCCGCTTCTCGTTAACTCATGTGTGCCACCGGGGTGACGGACATATTCTACCGTTCTGCCCAGTACTTTCAAACTTCTGTATAACATTTCGCCCTGTATCACTCCCGTACGCAGATCGTTCTCGCCATGGAAAATGATATAAGGGGTATGAATGTTCTGTACATAATTAATCGGCGACTCGCGCTGGATGATGGCTTTGGCATTGGCTTCCCAGGGATATCCGCCAAAATAATTGGGCACCAGGCGCCAGGCGTTTCCTTCTCCGAAAAAGGTACCCAGGTCATACACACCACGTTGTGAGCAGGCAGCTTTGAAACGCTGGTCGTGACTGATGATCCATGCCACCAGGTAACCTGCATAAGAACCACCGGTAACCGCTAATCGCGACGTATCAATGAACCCTCCCTCGCCGGCTTTGTCTAAATAGGTGAGCACGTCATAGGTGGGTCCTGTGCCCCAATTGTTGATATTGGCCCGGAGAAATTCAGCGCCGTAACCGCCGGAACCCCTGGGGTTGCCATAAACCACTGCATACCCTTTGGCAGCATAATACTGAAACTCGTGCCACATAGAACTTTCGCCGGGTCCCCACATGGCGGTAGGGCCGCCGTGTATGTTCAGGATCGTGGGATATTTTTTACCGGGTTCAAAATGGGTGGGTTTCATTACCCAGTACTCAACCGTTAATCCCTTCTCGTTCACAAAAGTTTTCTTTTCAGGAAAACTGAGTTTTTTGTTCTTGATCCAGTCGGCGTTAAAACTGCTGAGACGAACCGGATTCTTCATGGCGGCATCGGCTGCATAGAGCTCAAACGGATTGGCCACTTCTGTTTTTACAAAAACCAGTTTGTTGTTGAGCAGGTCGAAGGAACTGATACCGGCATTTACATCCGATAAGGCTTCTACTTTTCTGGTGGCCAGGTCGGCACGGTATACAGGTGCCCCACCATTGCTTTGCGCAGAGAAATAAAGGAATTTTTCATCTTCGCTCCAGGTGAGATTGCCTTTGTTGCGGTCGAAAGGGATATTGATGATGTCTTGTACAGTGCCATTGATAGGCATAAGGGCCAGCATGGGTATATCTACAAAAGAAGTGTTACCGTACTGGAAGGCCAGCCATTTACCGGATGGAGAAAGCCGGGCACTATTGTAATTTTTGCCTTCGGCACCCAATACCATTTTCAGGTTGCGACCAGTGAGGTCTGACAGGAAGATGGCACTCTCGAGCGAACGGTCGGGATGCTGGGTATCATCCACATCTCCGGTCATGATCAGTTGTTTGCCATCGGGTGTAAAGTCTGCATTGCTGAACCGGTAAAAACCACGGGTAACCGGTTGTGGTTTGGCGCCTGCTTCTGCATTCATGAGAAAGAAATGGCTGAAACTCATGTCTGCACTGGTGGTACTCTCTTCCTGGAAATTGAGTTTGTTGATGACTTTTGCTTTTTTATCATTGGCATTGTTCTCGAGGTAGGCCCTGATCTCTTCCCAGTTGCCATCGGGGTCGGGTTTGGCATTGTTGGGAACTAACTGGGTGTTTTTGTCAAAGCCCGGTTTTTCATAGGGCCATTTCGGGATCTCTTTATTGGGATTGAGGTCGGTGTCTTTCAGCAGGTCTTTGAGGGGGATACTGGCTGCAAACAGCAGTTGTTTGCCATCCGGACTCCATTTGGGCGAGCTGGCACCGTATTTATGTTTGGTATACTGAACAGGTTCCCCACCTTCGAAGGATAAAACGAATACCTGGGGTTTGCCCTCTACGGCACGCACAAATGCCAGTTGTTTGCCATCGGGGCTCCAGGCGGGCTGGGAGGCAGCTTCTCTGGCGGTAAGTGCTTTGGGTGCAGCGGAACCATCGGTAGGGGCCAGGTACAGCTGGTTCTGGTATTTGAATTCCCATTTGCTGTCGCCATCGGGTTCGATCTGGTTCACCACAAAAGCCACTTTGCGGCCATCAGGGCTAAGGGTTACGCTGCTGATCTGTTTGATCTTAAGCATGTCGGTTACCTTGATCAGTTCCGTTCCGTTCTGGGCTGATACCAGCCGGGCGCCAAAGAGAACCAGTAAAAGGAGGATTTTCTTCATAACAGTTGGTTTGAACGGTTAAAATACAAAGAAATGACAAGCTCTCCGGCCCCGCCCCGTATTTTTGCCCTCTAAACACACCGATATGAGCCCATTAGTACAAGAGTTCAACAGCTACCGCGAAAGAATGAATGAAGTGATCCTGAGTAAGAATAACCTGGTGATGAAACGCCTCTGGAACCTCGATACCAATACCTACGAGCAAGGCGCCCTCGACAAAAAAACCAAGGAAATGCTGGGCCTGGTGGCCAGTATGGTTTTGCGTTGCGATGACTGTATTAAATACCACCTTGGCAAGAGCCACGAATTAGGGATAAACACGGAAGAAATGTATGAGATCTTTGCCGTAGCCAATATTGTGGGCGGTACCATCGTGATCCCCCATACCCGCCGGGCGGCCGAGTATTGGGAAGAATTGCAGAATAATTCCTGATCAGACGCCTATAATTGGCAATTATTCAGGATATTTATACCCCAATTTCAAATAGATGATTACTGTTTTGAGCAGTAATTGATAATTAACCAGAGCCATGTCAGAAACAGCTACAGCAGTTCCGCAGTTAACAGCCAAAGATTTTGCAACAGACCAGGAAGTACGCTGGTGCCCTGGTTGCGGCGATTATTCGATTCTTGCCCAGGTGCAGAAAGTAATGCCCTCTATCGGCATCCCCAAAGAAAATATTGTGATCATCAGCGGTATCGGCTGCAGCAGCCGTTTTCCGTATTATATGAATACCTATGGTATGCACAGCATCCATGGTCGTGCCACTGCCATTGCCAGCGGATTAAAAGCCAGCCGCCCCGAACTGAGCGTATGGATCGTTACCGGTGATGGAGATGGGTTGAGCATCGGTGGTAACCACACCATTCACCTGCTGCGTCGTAACCTGGATGTGAATGTGTTGTTGTTCAACAACCAGATCTATGGGTTAACCAAAGGACAATATTCTCCTACTTCTGAAGAGCATAAGATCACCAAGAGTACACCGTTCGGCAGTATAGATCATCCGTTTAATCCATTGGCACTGGCCATGGGAGCAGATGCAACTTTTATCGCCAGAAGCATGGACCGTGATCCCAAACACCTGCAGAGCATGCTTACACGCTCTTACCAGCACAAGGGTTCTTCTTTCTTAGAGATCTACCAGAACTGTAACATCTTTAACGATGGAGCCTTTGAAATATTTACTGAAAAAGGAACCAAACCGGATGAAGCATTGTTCCTGGAGCAGGGCAAACCCCTGATCTTTGGCGCTAATCAAAATAAAGGGATCAAACTGGATGGCCTGAAACCGGTAGTGGTGGAACTGGGTAATGGCGTTACTGCCGATGACCTGTGGATCCACGATGACCGTGATTTCTACAAAGCACAGACCCTGGTGCGGATGTTTGATGACCCCGCCAAATCGGGTGGACATTTCCCCAGACCTTTTGGTGTGTTCTATGAAACCGATCGTCCCTGTTACGAAGATGGGATGGCCATGCAGATCGAAGAGACCATTGCCACCAAAGGCAAGGGCAATCTCGATAAACTGATCCGCGGAAAAGAAGTGTGGGAGATCATGTAAACAATGATTCCTGAAAAAAATAAATAACAAATCCCCGCAGTAGCGGGGATTTTGTATTGGGGAATAGGGGGAGATGGTTTATGATCTTGCAATCCCGTTCCTGAAAGCAAACAGTACCAGGCCGATCCGGGATATAACGTCAATTTTCTCGAACAGGATATCGCGGTAGCCATCGATTGTGCGGTGGCTGACACACATTTCGGCAGCTATTTCTTTGTAGGATTTCTCTGTGCAGAGCCAGCACAGAAATTCCTTTTCCCGCTCGCTCAATCCCATGGCTATTTCCCATTCGGTGGCCCGGGTTGTTTCAGGATCGGTTTGAATGGTCTCAACGATTTTCTTGTACAGGATCTCGTTTACGTAAATACCTTTTCTGGAGACTTCATCCAGTCCTCTTTTCATGTCTTCCAGTTCTATCTCTTTCAGCATGTAGCCCCGGGCACCGTTCCGTAGCATGCGGATTACGGTCCATTCTTCTCTCTGCATACTGAGGGCGATCACCCGGATCTCAGGATAATGCTGGCTGATCCAGTGGGTTGTTTCAAACCCGTTCATCAGGGGCATGCTTACATCCATCAATACAATGGAGGGCAGATCGTCGGGATCAAGTAACTGTATAAAATGGCGGCCATTGTTTGCCTGGAACAACACTTCGTAACCCGGAAATTTGTTGATCACATTGGCAAGGGCGTTGCGGAGTAAAGAATGGTCGTCAACCAATACTACTTTGTTCATATAATGGTTTTTAGCAGCAGATCCGGTATGGCGGCCGGAATCGGGGCAAACAAATTGCGGATTTTTGTTGATGGAAACAACCGTTAAAACACCCGATTTTTTGCGTAGAAGTTACCTTGTTGGGAGAAGAGGGCTGCTGTAGTTTTAGGCCAGAGTAAAAAAGTGAAGACGACTTTTTCTCTATTCAGTTCACACGGGGTTACAGACAAACGGAAGGCGGCACAAGGCCGCCTTTTCGTTTATATTGAGAAAAGTTTAGCCAACTTTTCCTGCGTTATCGAAAATGCGTTTCTTTTTCCAGTTGTACCAGGGCTTGGGTGCGGTCTTTTTCAGTACCGTATCAATGGTACGCATACCAAACAGGTTCCATACACCGGTCAGTTTTCCTGATAGCGAGGGTTGCATAGCCCGTAAACTCATGGCAAAACCGCTATCGAGATATTCCATATGGTGCCAGTAACCGGCCGGCATGAATAAGGTTTCGCCGTGGTGCAGCGTAAGGTCATAACCCCTTGCTTTTTTCAATGCCGGGAATTGCTCATAATCCAGTTTACTGTTTTCAGGGTCATAATACTGGCTGAAATCAGCCATACTCAATACCTCAAAAGGTTTGCGGTATAATTTATATTGTTCTTCCTGCGGAAATAACAGGATCCTTTTTCTGCCGGCAAACTGGGTATGCAGAATATGGCTCAGGTCAATGTCAAAATGCATGTGGGTGATGGATGTTTGCCCGCCGGTAAACAACATCGGATATTTTTTCACAAACCCGCTCATCAGGTGATCGGGCCAGCTGAAATCCTGGATCAGTTGCGGGGCATGGTCAAAAATGTTGAATAAAAAGATCCGCCAGGCGGCAGGACCTTCTTTGATTATATCAATATATTCCCCGAAAGTTTTGTAATCATCGGCTGTATTGATGGGTGTGTAGGCGTCACTTTTTACATTGTTATACAACGCTACCTGCTGATGGCCAACCAGTTCTTTAAAATAATCCCAGTTCCATTTCTGGTAAGCAGGCCAGTTTTTAGCGAGGTTCCTGATCACTAAAGGCCGCATAGCATCGTAATAATTCCGCTTAAAGTCATCGGGATGGATCTCGTCTACTATGTCAACGCCCTGTAATTGCATAGGTGGTATTGGTTTTAGGCAAAATTAATTAGCAGAAACGATTCTCCAAACACAGAATGGTTAAAGTCTTTGTAATGAAACCATCGGCAATGATGTAAATTTGTTATATGCTGCTGCATATTCACCCGGATAATCCCAATCCGCGACATATTAAAACCGTGATCGAATGCCTGCTGGATGGGGGTGTGATCATTTATCCTACCGATACGATTTATGGATTGGGCTGCGATATTTTTCAGCATAAAGCTATTGAACGGATCGCCCGCATCAAACAGATCGATCCCGCAAAAGCGCAGTTGAGTTTTGTCTGTTACGACCTGAGCGATCTGAGTAAATACACCAAAAGTATTTCCACACCCCTGTATCGTTTATTGAAGAACTATTTACCCGGCCCCTATACTTTTATTCTTCCTGCCAGTAAGGAAGTGCCCAAGATCCTGCACAGCAAAAAAAGTACCATTGGACTGCGTGTGCCTGATAACAGGATTGCGCAAACCATTGTGAAAGAATTGAATCATCCTATTCTGTCGGCTTCTTTACCGGGTGAGATGGTGGAAGAATATACTGATCCCGAAATCATTTACGCCAACTTTCAGAACCTCGTAGATATTGTAGTTGACGGTGGTATCGGCGGTATGGTTCCCTCTACCATTGTGGATTGCACCAATGACAGCTACGAAGTGATCAGGCAGGGTGCCGGTATCTGGGAAGAATAAAGGCCTGTTCCGGTGCAACTATATCTTGTAGCTCTTGCGGTGATATTTACATAAGCCATGTTCTGCGATCGCTTTCCGGTGTACCGCTGTTCCATACCCTTTGTTTTTATCCCAGCCGTATTGAGGAAATTCCTTGTGTAGCTCCAGGAGGTAAGCATCCCGGTAGGTTTTGGCCAGGATACTGGCTGCAGCAATGGAAGCCAGTTTGCTATCGCCTTTGACGATGCATTGGTGTGGTGTTTGGGCATAGGGTTTAAACCGGTTGCCATCAATGAGCAGCAAACCTGGTGCGGGTGTTAACTGTTCAATGGCAAGGTGCATGGCTTTGAAAGAGGCCTGCAGAATATTGATCCTGTCTATCTCATCATTATCTACACTGGCCACGGCCCAGCTGAGGGCCTGCGATTCGATCACTTCCTGTAAGAGGTCCCTTTGTTTGGCAGTTACCTGTTTGCTGTCGTTGAGCAGGGGATGATAAAATCCTTCCGGTAAAATAACAGCTGCTGCAAATACAGGGCCGGCATAACAGCCGCGGCCGGCTTCATCTACACCCGCTTCGGGCAGCTCCGTTTGGTAGAACAGCGATAACATGTTGGTAAAATTCAACAATCCACCCCATACTTTCCAAATTCGTTTTCACAAAATAAGTACTGGCTGGCTGATACCGTTACCTTTGCACACAGACAGAAAACAGCTTTATGGATACAACAGCGCGTTCTTCCAGACTGGTAGCTACCTGGCTACTGATTGGGGTAGGCATGACAGTGATACAGGTGGCCCTCGGCGGTATTACCCGTTTAACCGGCAGTGGCTTATCCATTACCCAGTGGGACGTGATCACCGGCTCCTTACCTCCACTGAACGAACAGCAGTGGATGGTTGAGTTTACTAAGTACCGCCAGACCCCGCAGTTTCAATTGCTCAATTTTGAATTTACCCTGTCTGATTTCAAATTTATTTTTTTCTGGGAATGGTTTCACCGTTTATGGGCCAGAACCATCGGACTGGTGTTTGCATTCGGTTTTGTCTGGTTCCTGGTAAAAAAACATTTCAAAAAAGAGATGATCACGCCGTTGCTGGTGCTGTTTCTGTTGGGTGCTTTGCAGGGAGCCATCGGGTGGATCATGGTAGCCAGTGGACTAACCGGTGATGCCGTATATGTAAAACCCACCCGCCTGGCACTCCATTTTATTTTTGCATTAGGATTGCTCTGTTACTGTTTTTGGTTTGCCCTACAGTTGCTCGTAAAAAAAGAATCCATTATTCAACAGCCGAAACTCCGGAAATGGAATATCGCCATTCTCGCCATCCTGGTGGTTCAGTTGATATATGGCGCATTGATGGCCGGACACAAAGCGGCTACGGTTGCGCCTACCTGGCCCAGTATTAATGGCGATCTGGTGCCGGCCACTTTATTCATCGACGAACCCTTTCTGCTGAATTTTATCGATAATAAGATCCTCATCCATTTTATTCACCGTGGATTGGCGTACCTTATATTGATTTTGATTCTGTACTGGTCTATGCAACTTATTCGTACAAAGGGATCGGTATTGTTTGAGAAAACAAAGCGCTGGCCACTTTATCTGGTACTGGCACAGGTGGCATTGGGGATCGCTTCTGTATTAACCAGTACCGGCATTGTTCCGGGCCACTGGGGCGCTTTTGAATGGATGGCACAGTTGCACCAGTTGGTGGGTATGCTGTTGCTGTTATCGCTTGTTTGGACTTTATACATTGTGAGGAAGTAACTTTTTTAATTGGCGGATTAGCGGATGGCGGATTCTATTTGGAAAAAGTTGGGAAGTCTCCATACTAGCCGAAGCAGCTAAGTTGGTAAATCATCAGTCTTACAGATATGAAAAAATACCTGACAGGTATCGCCTATTCCTTGCCGGTGCAGTTGTTTCTGCTGCACTTCAGACGGTACCAGGTATTTCTTGTTTTCTGGTATATTCTTTTCGCTACCGTGGCCGGAAGTTTCATGTTCACTTTCGGGGCCAATACACTGTACCTCGCGCCGGAATATTTTGGAGAAGTAACTGCGCTGAGCACGGCTATACTGGGTTTTGCGGTGGGCATTTTTATCATGAGCTGGAATATCACCACGTTTATCCTGCACAGTAAAAATATCCGGTTCCTGGCTACCACGGCACAACCCTTCCTGAAATACTGCCTGAACAATGCACTGATCCCCCTTTTTTTCCTGGCCTTTTACCTGGTAAAAGCGGTGCACTATGCATCTTACCAGGAGTTGTTTCCTGCCGGCGATGTTTTCTGGCTGGTGGGTGGTTTCACAGGTGGATTGATTTTATCTATCATCATTTCATTTCTCTATTTTTTTGGAGTTGACAGGACCATTTTTTTTACGATGGGGGATGTAATCCGTTCTGCCAATGCACGGTATGAAAAGATCACTGCCAAAAAAAGTCTGCCGCAGGAACGGATGGAGATGCGGGTAGACTGGTTCCTGAGTGGCAAATTCAGCCTGCGTAAACCCAGGGATGTAAGACATTATAGCCAGGGTTTCCTGGATACAGTGTTCAAACGCCACCACGTGGCTGCTGTGATCGCCATTGTGATCGCTTTTGTGTTTTTGATACTGGTGGGATATATTTCTGACTCCCGCTTGTTTCAACTGCCTGCTGCTGCCAGTATCACTATTTTTTTTGCCATACTGATCGCCCTGGCCGGAGCCGTTTCCCTGTTTCTGCATTCCTGGAGTATTCCGTTGGTGGTGCTGGTGTATATGGTGTTGAATATTTTGTACCAACGCGAAGTAATTGATCCGCGCAACAAAGCGTATGGACTGAATTACCTGAATACAACCGAGCGGCCCAGATACGATCGGGAAACCATTGCGGCGCTGGCCAATGAAGAAGATATAGCGGCGGATAAAAAACATTTTATAGAAGTACTGAATAAATGGAAAGCAAGACAAAAAACAGACAAACCGGTGATGTATCTCATCAGCACCAGTGGTGGTGGCGCCCGAAGTGCCGCTTTTACGATGAATGCTCTACAACGGCTGGATAGTTTACTCATCGGGCAACTCATGAACCAGACCATGCTGATTAACGGAGCATCGGGTGGTATGCTGGGGGCGGCTTATTTCAGGGAATTGTATTTTGAGAAAATAAAAGGAGCCAGTATAGACCTGCAGAATAAACAGTATGTAGAAAATATCACCAAAGACCTGCTCAATCCTTTGTTCTCTTCTTTTGTTACCAGAGATATGATAGGCCCGGTGCAAAAGTTCACCGCAAACGGGTATGAATATGCAAAAGACAGGGGGTATGCTTTTGAACGGAAACTGAATGAGAATACAGCCGGTGTGATGGATAAAACCCTGCGTGATTATGTACAACCGGAAGCAGCTGCACAATTGCCTACGATGTTCTTTAGTTCAGTGATCACCCGCGATGGCCGCAAAATGATCATCAGCACCCATCCCGCCCGGTTTTTGATGAAACCGATCAGTGATACCAGCCGGCAACTGACCCCGGTAGATCCCGATGCCATTGATTTTCATTCTTTCTTCCGCCAACAGGATGCATTGAATATAAATGTGCTTTCTGCGCTGCGGATGAATGCCACTTTCCCTTATGTATTACCCAATGTATGGTTACCCACCCAGCCTGTGATCGATGTAATGGACGCCGGCCTGCGCGATAATTTCGGCCAGGAAACCTGTCTGCGGTTTATCAATGTATTCAAAGACTGGCTAAAAGCCAATACCAGCGAGGTGGTGTTACTGCAACTGCGCGATCGGAGCCTCAGCGACTGGGACAAACCCTTTGAAGGCAATTCGCTCATGAGTTTTATGACCAAACCTTTCCTGATCTTACAGAACAACTGGTACAAGATGCAGGATTACCAGCAGTACGACCAGTTGCAATACCTCTCTAATATGTACGGCCCGGGTTTCCATAGTATCACTTTCCAATACGTACCCATCAAAAATGATGCGCCGGCCAGTCTGAGTTTTCACTTGACCGCTGCGGAAAAAAGAGATATTTCTTTGGCATTGGATAATCCGGTAAATAAAAGGGAGTTTGAAAGAGTAAAGCAGATAAATGCATTGCAGAAATAGGGTAATTGTTATTTGCTACAGCTAATGATGCTTACGGAACTTAATAGCATACAACAGTCATTACTCTATTCTGTTCAAATAGATTTTTAAACGTAGCTGATAATTTCATGAATAGGTGTAACAGAAAACAATGGATAGTTTGTATGGTGTTACTGCTTGCAGGTATAACAGCTTGCAGCAATAAACAACAGCGGGAACTCCTTACCGCAGATAAGCAGGAGATGAGTATCATCAACGATATTCTATTGAAAGTGGCAGACACCACTAGAGCGTATCTCAAAAGTAGGTTTTCTGTAATAAGTGAGTGATAAAAGTCGTTTTTAGACGAAACGACATTTATGGATATTACAAACGAA
>Ga0255338_1004397_pt1 | contig 14667 bp, 10 predicted proteins | sample MeOH1_35cm_T4_19_FD_203715 | JGI IMG/M metagenome (GOLD analysis project Ga0255338, IMG submission 203715) | Sandy soil microbial communities from University of British Columbia, Vancouver, Canada - MeOH1_35cm_T4_195 | ecosystem: Engineered > Artificial ecosystem > Sand microcosm > Unclassified ...
CCAAGGGCATCGAAGAGCCCACTGCCAAATTGATGCATGAGGTCGCCCGCGAGGAGCAGCCCTCCTCGCCGCTCGCGGTGCTGTCGGGCCCGACCTTCGCCGACGAGGTCGCCAAAGGCCTGCCCACTGCGCTCACCCTTGCGGTCGAGGATCGCGGCCTCGGCGAGGCGCTTCGCGCGCGGCTCGCACGGCCGGGGTTTCGACCCTATCTCTCCGACGACATCGTCGGCGCCGAGATCGGCGGCGCGGTCAAGAACGTGCTCGCGATCGCCTGCGGCGTGGTCGAGGGCAGCGGCCTTGGCCAGAATGCGCGCGCGGCGCTGATCTCGCGCGGTTTCGCGGAGATGACCCGGTTCGGCCTCGCCAGGGGCGGACGCGCAGAGACCTTGGCGGGACTCTCGGGGCTCGGGGACCTCGTCCTCACCTGCTCCTCGTCGAGCTCGCGCAACTTCAGCCTCGGCATCGGGCTTGGCGAAGGCCGCAGCGCGGCCGAATTGCTGGCCGACCGCAAGACCGTCGCGGAAGGCGCTTATACCGCGCCGGTGCTCGAGCGCGCCGCCGATGCCGCCGGAGTCGACATGCCGATCGTCGGCGCGGTCTGTGCGTTGCTCCGCGGTGGGGCGTCGGTCGGCGAGGTCATCGAGCGCCTGCTGGCGCGGCCGCTGCGCAGCGAAGGGCATTGAATCCAATTTGCCCTCCCGTTTGCGGGAGGGGAGTAGTGCCTCAGAAATCCCGGCAGATGCCGTCATTCTCCCAATCGCCGTAGCGGGTCGGCTCGCGGCCTTTGGTGCCGCCATGCTCCTCGGCGGGCTCGGGCGGAGCGGGGATCGGGACGGGCGGGCTCGGCGAGAGGTGCTTGGGCGGCTTGACGTGGGCTGGGCGTTGGCCGGGCATGGCGGGTTTCCGATTGAAGTCGAGCCGCGCCACTACCACATTTCAGGGGCGGACGGCACATTGACGCCGTGGAGGGTGATGATTCGGGATGAATGGCTTTAAGACGCTGATGCTGCTGGCGGCGATGACCGCCTTGTTCATGGGGCTCGGCTACACGTTCGGCGGCTCGGGCGGCGCGCTGATCGCGCTGCTGATCGCCGCCGGAATGAACCTCGTCACTTACTGGAATGCCGACAAGATCGTGCTGAAGATGCACGGCGCGCGCGAGGTCGACGGCGCCAGCGCGCCCGAGCTGGTCGGCATCGTCCGGCAGCTCGCGGCACGCGCCGGCCTGCCGGTGCCGAAAGTCTATCTGGTCGATTCGCCGCATCCCAATGCGTTCGCGACCGGCCGCAATCCCGAGCATGCCGCGGTCGCGGCGACGACCGGGCTGCTCCAGCTGCTCGACCGCGAGGAGATCGCGGCGGTGATGGCGCACGAGCTCGGCCACGTCCGCAACCGCGACACCTTGATCATGACGATGACCGCGACGATCGCCGGCGCGATCTCGTTCCTCGCGAATTTCGGCCTGTTCTTCCGCGGCAACGACAATCGCGGCGGCAATCCGATCGCGATGATCGCGGCGGTATTCCTCGCGCCGTTCGCGGCGATGCTCGTCCAGCTCGCGATCAGCCGCACCCGCGAATATGGCGCCGACCGCGCGGCGGCCGAGATCTGCCGCAACCCGCGCGCGCTTGCCTCGGCGCTCGCCAAGCTGGCTGCCGGCGCGGCGCGCATCCCGAATCCGGTGATCGATCGCAATCCGGCGGCGGCATCGCTCTATATCGTGCCGACCGGGCGTGGCGGGCGCGACAGCCTGTTCTCGACCCACCCGGACACCGGCAACCGCATTGCCGAGCTCGAGGCGATGGCCGCCGCGATGGGCGGTGCGGCTTCCGCGGTCGCCGCTGGCGCCGGACGGATCGCGCCTGCACTTGCGGGTGCGGCCGCCGGTGTGGGGGCTTCGGTGCCGAGGACCAGGAAAATCCGCCGCAGCGCGCTCGACCCGCTGGATCGACGCTGAGCACCCCCGACGCGATCGGCACGGCCTCGCGCCGGGCGGCGTTGCGCCTGCTCGATGCGGTGCTGCGCAAGGGGCTGCCGCTCGAAGCGGCGCTCGACGTCGCCGCGCGCGATCTCGATCGCGCCGATGACCGCGGCCTGGCGCATGCCATCGCCGCCGAGGCCTTGCGGCGGCTGACCGATCTCGATGCCCTGATCGACAGCGCCACCGCAAAGCCGCTGCCCGACGATGCCAAGGCGCGCTTCGCGCTGCGCATCGCGCTCGTCCAGGCGCTCGCGCTCGACACCCCGCCCCACGCCGCGATCGCGACCGTCCTGCCGCTGGTCGACGGCGGCCCGCGCCGGCTCGTCCACGGCGTCTACGGCAGCTTGATGCGCCGCGGCGCCACCCTGCCCGATCCGCCGAGCCTGCCGCCGACGGTTGTGGCGCGCTGGGAGCAGGCCTGGGGCGCCGATATCGTCCAGGCCGCGGCATCGGCCTCGGCCGTGCCGCCGGCGCTCGACCTCTTCTATGCGTCCGATCCACCCGACATCGAGGGGCGCAGCCTGATGCCCGGCCATTTGCGGGTCGAGCGCGGCACCGCGGTCGCCGGCCTCACCGGCTTCGGCGAAGGCGGCTGGTGGGTGCAGGATATTTCGGCGTCGATCCCGGCGCGGCTGCTCGGGGCCGGCACCGGGCGCTCGGTGCTCGACCTGTGCGCGGCGCCCGGCGGCAAGACGATGCAGCTTGCCGCCGCCGGCTTCGCCGTGACGGCGGTCGAGGCATCGGAAAGTCGTCTCGCACGACTTCGCGAGAATCTCGATCGGACCAGGCTCCAGGCCCGCACGATCGCGGCCGACGTCATGAAATGGACGCCCGACGCGCCGGCCGACGCGATCCTGCTCGACGCACCCTGCTCGGCGACCGGCATCTACCGCCGCCATCCCGACGTGCTGCACCGAGTTCGTGCGGGCAAGATCCGCGAGCTGGCCGAAGGGCAAAAGGCGATGCTGGCGCGCGCGGCCGACTGGGTCAGGCCCGGCGGCACCCTCGTCTATTCAGTCTGTTCGCTCGAGCCCGAGGAAGGGGAGGCGGTGGTCGAGCAATTCCTCGCGAGCCGGCCCGACTTCGCGATTGTCCCGATCGCACCGGCCGAAGTCGCTGCGGGGATGCAGCCGGGCGACGCCGGCCTGCTCCGCATCCTTCCGGGCACCTTGGCCGAGCAGGGCGGCGCCGACGGCTTCTTCGTCGCGCGGCTCGCGCGCAGCGGCTGAGCGCCGCCCGGCACGGTTTTGGCACGCTCCAGCGCGCGTGCCTCGAGGGCATGCAACGGAGGGCGGCCCCGCTTCTTTCACGGCGGCAATCATCTGGGGATAAGTCGGCGCTTTCCTTGCCGATGACGACTCCGACGTTTAGTGATTTCCTGTGCAACAGCCGGTCCGCATCAGCCCCTCGATCCTTTCCGCCGATTTCGCCCGTCTGGGCGAGGAAGTGCGCGCGATCGACGCGGCCGGCGCCGACTGGATCCACGTCGACGTGATGGATGGCCATTTCGTCCCCAACCTCACGATCGGGCCGGGGGTGGTCAAGGCGCTGAGGCCGCATAGCGCCAAGCCGTTCGACGTCCATCTGATGATCTCGCCGGTCGATCCGTTCATCGCCGCCTTTGCCGAGGCGGGCGCGGACATCATCACCGTCCACCCGGAGGCGGGGCCTCACCTTCACCGCACGCTCCAGCTGATCAAGTCGCTCGGCAAGAAGGCGGGCGTGTCGCTCAATCCGGCGACCCCGGCGAAGATGCTCGACTATGTTCTCGAAGAGGTCGATCTCGTGCTGGTGATGAGCGTCAATCCCGGCTTCGGCGGCCAGAGCTTCATCGCCAGCCAGCTGCGCAAGATCGAGGCGATCAGGAAGCAGATCGACAAATTGGGCAAGCCGGTCGATCTCGAGGTCGACGGCGGCATCGACGCCGAGACAGCGCGCCAGGCGATCGATGCCGGCGCCGACGCGCTCGTCGCCGGCACCGCCACATTCCGGGGCGGGCCGGGCCAATATGCCGCCAACATCGCGGGCTTACGCGGGCGGTGAGCTTTCTGACCCGCCTCGACGCCGGCGAGGGCGAGCAGGAGATCGAGCAGGGCAAAAGGCTGATCCGGGTCGGCGACGATCGCGGCGTGGCGCTGGCCCAGCGCCTGGCCTATCGGCTGCACCGACTGGCCTGGCGTACCCCGTTCCACAGCTTCCGGCTGCGCGGCCGCTTCCCGCTCAAATTGCTGGTCGTGCCCAAGGATCCGGTCGCCGGCGACAAGGCGGTCGGGGAGGCGCTGCTTGCCGGAACGATGGTCTATGGCAAGGAGAGCGTGCCGCTCGCCGAGCTCGATTTCGCCTCGCCGGCGCTGTCGCGTGGCTTTTCCGATCATCTGCAGAGCTTTGCCTGGTTGCGCGACCTGGCCGCCGCGACGACGCGCGAGAAAGGCGCCCGGCTCGCCGACCGGATCGTGCAGCACTGGCTCGCCGCTTATGCGGGCCAGGTCGACGATCATGCCTGGCGGCCGGACCTTTGGGGACGGCGCATCCTGTTCTGGACCTCCTACGCGCCTTACATCCTGTCGTCGCGCGACATGGTCTATCGCTCGGCGGTACTCAACACCTTGGCACGTGGCGCCCGCCATCTCGACGGCAGCGCCGACCGCGCCCAGCCCGGGCTCGCGCGCCTCACGGCCTGGGCCGGCGTGATTGCGGCCGCGGTGGTCGTGCAGGGCGGGCCGGCACGCCTCGGCCACGGCGAGGCCGGGTTGCTGCGCGCGCTAGGCGATGCGCTCCACGACGACGGCGGCCTGATCAGCCGCTCGCCGCTCGAGCAGCTTGCCCTGGTCGAGCTGCTCGGCCAGCTCCGCGCCGTCTATTATGCCGGTGGCCGCGACATGCCCGATCGCCTTGCCGAAGCGATATCGGCCGCGGTCGCGGCCCTGCTCGGCGTGACGCTCGGCGACGGCGCGCTGTCGAGCTGGCAGGGCGGCAACATGGTCTCACGCCGGCGGGTCGAAGCCGCGATCGAAGCGTCGGGGGTGCAGAGCCGCCCGCTCCGCCAGGCGCGCGGCTGGGGTTATCAGCGCCTCGTCTCGAAAGCGAGCATCGCCATATTCGACGGCGCGCCGCCGCCCGCGAACCGCAGCTTCAGCGGCGGCTGCGCGTCGACTCTCGCGTTCGAGTTCAGCGACGGCCCCAACCGGCTGATCGTCAATTGCGGAGGCGCCGGCGCCTGGACCGGAACGCTTCCCGACGCGCTCGCGCACGCGCTTCGCTCGACCGCTGCCCATTCGACCTTGACCCTCGGCGACCGCAACAGCACCGCGGTCCATCAGGACGGGGCGCTCGGCAAGGGCGTGACCGAGGTCGAGCTGTCGCGCGACGAGACCGCCGGGATCAGCAAGGTCGAGGCGAGCCACGACGGCTATGTCCGCCGTTTCGGTCTGGTCCACCAGCGCCAGATCATCCTCATTCCGGACGGCAGCGAGCTGCGCGGCGAGGACCGGCTGCTGCCGCAGGGCCGCAAGCGGCGTTCCGAGCCTATATCGTTCGCGGTGCGTTTCCACCTTGCGCCCGGCGTCGAGGTGACGAGCACCGCCGACGGCCAGGGCGCCTTGCTCCGGCTGCGCGGCGCCCCCGCCTGGCAGTTCCGCTGCCGGGGTGGCATCCTCACGATCGAGGACAGCTTGTGGATCGACGGTGCGGGCACTCGCCATGCCAGCCAGCAGCTTGCGATTTCGGGGGAAACCCCGCCGGGTGGGATGAGCATCTCGTGGCTGCTGCGCCGCGCCGGCTGAAATTTCGTCAATAGGGAAGAAGATGGACCAGATCAGGATCACGCGTGCGTTGCTGTCGGTATCGGACAAGAAAGGGCTTGCCGAGCTTGGCCGCACCCTCGCGCGCCATGGGGTCGAGCTCGTCTCGACCGGCGGCACCGCCAAGGCGCTGCGCGAGGCCGGGCTCGAGGTGCGCGACATCTCCGAATTGACCGGCTTCCCCGAGATGATGGACGGACGGGTCAAGACGCTCCACCCCAAGGTCCACGGCGGCCTGCTCGGCGTGCGCGACAATCGCGAGCATGCCGCGGCGATGGCCGAGCATGGCATCGCACCGATCGACCTTGTCGTGGTCAACCTCTATCCGTTCGCTGCGACGATCGCCCGCGGCGCCGAGCGCGACGAGGTGATCGAGAATATCGACATCGGCGGTCCGTCGATGGTCCGCTCTGCCGCGAAGAACCACGCGCACGTCGCGATCGTCACCGATCCGGCGGACTATGCGGCGCTCGCGGCGGCGCTCGACGAGAGCGGCGGCATGACGTCTTATGCGCTCCGCCGGAAGCTGGCCGCCAAGGCCTATGCCGCGACCGCCGCTTATGATGCGACGATCGCCTCCTGGTTCGCTTTCGCTGACCAGGGGGAGACCTTCCCCGAGACCTTGCCGATCGCGATGCAGCGCGGCGCCGAGCTGCGCTACGGCGAGAATCCGCACCAGCAGGCGGCCTTCTACTTGCCGGTTGGCGCGCAGGGCGCCGGCATCGGCCAGGCCGAGCAGCTCCAGGGCAAGGAGCTCAGCTACAACAATTACAACGACGCCGACGCCGCGCTCGAGCTGGTCTCCGAATTCCGCGACGGCGGCCCCGCCTGCGTGATCGTCAAGCACGCCAACCCCTGCGGCGTTGCGACCGCCGCCAGCCTGGTCGAAGCCTATCAGGCCGCGCTCGCCTGCGATCCGGTCTCGGCGTTCGGCGGCATCGTCGCGGTCAACCGGCCGCTGACCCGCGAGACCGCCGAGGCGATCACGTCGATCTTCACCGAGGTCGTGATCGCGCCCGGTGCCGACGACGAGGCGCGGGCGGTGTTTGCGGCCAAGAAGAACCTGCGCCTGCTGATCACCGGCGCGCTTCCCGATCCGGCGCGGCCAGGCCTGACCATGAAGTCGATCGCCGGCGGCTACCTCGTCCAGACCCGCGACAACGGGACGATCGCCCGCGACAATCTCAAGCTCGTGACCAAGCGCGCGCCGACCGAGCGGGAGCTGGCAGATTGCCTGTTCGCCTGGACGGTCGCCAAGCACGTCAAGTCGAACGCGATCGTCTACGCCAAGGACGGGGCGACAGCTGGTGTCGGCGCCGGGCAGATGAACCGGCTCGAATCGGCGCGCATCGCGGCCTGGAAGGCGAAGGATGCGGCGGCCAAGGCAGGATGGGCCGAACCGCGCACGATCGGTTCCGCAGTCGCCTCGGACGCCTTCTTCCCGTTCGCCGATGGCCTGCTCGCCGCGGTCGAAGCCGGCGCGACCGCCGTCATCCAGCCGGGCGGCTCGATCCGCGACGACGAGGTCATCGCCGCCGCCGACGCGGCCGGGCTGGCGATGCTGTTCACCGGGATGCGCCACTTCCGGCACTAAATAGGGGGCTCCTGGGCACGGAACCCATGATCGCCACTCCCGTTGGCCTCGCGTCAGCAACGGAGAGACGCGATGAACGTCGGCGACGAAGCGAGCAGGTCCTGCTGGATGGACGAAGTACCGGCGGTCGACGCGCCGCGGCTGGAGGCCGATGCGCAATGCGACGTCGTCGTGATCGGTTCCGGCATCGCCGGCATGTCGGTCGCTTACGAGCTGTCGCGCTTCGGGCGCAGCGTGATCGTCATCGACCGGGGCCGCATCGGCGCCGGCATGACCGCGCGCACCACCGCGCATCTCGCGACCGAGCTCGACGATTATTACAGCGCGCTGATCAGGGTCCGCGACGAGGACGAGGCGCGGCTCTATCACGACAGTCAGGTCGCCGCCGTGAACCGCATCGAGGCGATCTGCCGCGACGAAGGGATCGACGCCGATTTCGCGCGGGTCGACGGCTATCTGTTCGCCGCCGAGGAGGAGCATGTCTCGGAGCTCGAGCAGGAATATGAGGCGTGCCGGACAATCGGCGTCCCGGTCGAATGGGCCGATCGCGCACCGGTCCCCGGCCGCGACACGAGGAGGGCGCTGCGCTTCCCGAACCAGGGCCGCTTCCACCCAACCAAATATCTCAAGGGCCTCGCGCGGGCGATCGAGGCGCGCGGCGGCCGCTTCTACGCCGAGACGGTGCATGTCGGGGACGAGGAAAAGGACGGCGGCGTCGAGATCACCACCGAGGCGGGGCCCGTCATCCGCGCCAGCGCCGCGGTATTCGCGACCAACTCGCCGACCAACGACAAGGTCGCGATCCACAGCAAGCAACGGCCCGACCGCACTTATGTGATCGCCGGGCGCGTGCCCAAGGGATCGGTGCCGGACGCGCTCGTCTGGGACACCTATGAGGATTATCATTATGTCCGCATCCAGCCGCTCGGCGAGCGCGAGGATCTGCTGATCGTCGGCGGCGGCGACCATCGCAGCGGCGACGCCAAGGACATGGACGAGCGGCTCGCCGCGCTCGAGCCGTGGACCCGTAAGCATTACCCGAGCTTCGGTGCTGTCGAATATCGCTGGTCTGGCCAGGTGCTCGAGCCGATCGACTTCATGCCCTTCTCGGGCCGCAACCCGGGCAGCACCAACATCTATGTCCACACCGGCGATTCCGGCCAGGGCATCACCAACGGCGTCGCCGGCAGCCTGACGATCCTGCCGTTGATCATCGGCGAGGACAGCCGCTACGCGGCGCTGCTCGATCCCGGCCGCAAGTCCATGATGTCGGTGACCTCGGTCGGCGAATTCGTGCGCGATCAGGCCGGAGCGGTGAAGAATTTCGCGGAATATATCGGCCCGGGCGAAATCTCATCGGCCGACGAGCTCGCGCCGGGCGAAGGCGGCATTCTGCGCAAGGGGCTGACCAAGCTGGCCGTCGCACGGGACGAGGACGGGACGGTCCACCAGCGCTCGGCGGTCTGCACCCATCTCGGCTGCCTGGTCCATTGGAACGGCTTCGAGAAATGCTGGGATTGCCCCTGCCACGGCTCGCAATTCGCACCCGACGGAGCGGTGCTCAACGGGCCGGCAGTCACTCCGCTCGCGGCGGCGGACTAGCGGCCGGCGGACGAGCAGCGGGCGGCGCGACTGGTATCGCCACGGCTTCGGCGCCGCTCGCGGCAGGAGCCTTGCGGCGGAACAGCAGGCGATCCTCGGCGGTAAAGCCGCGCTTCCAGATCATCGTTCCGAAAGTGATCATGATCGCCGGAATGCCGATGATCAGCTCGCCCCATTCGGGGATCAATGTGGCGAGATAGCCGACGAGCGTCGCGCCAGCGCCGGCCCAGACCAATGCCCAGCGCCATCCGGACACCGGGGCGCCGAGCAGATGCGAGAGCAGCCGCGCCTTGAGGATCGAGGCGAGCCCGAGCGAGAGGCACAAGGCGATCGCCGGGCCGACGGCCTGGACCGTCGGGCGAAGACCGAGCGCGCGCGTGCTCAGGATCCAACCGATCGAAAGCAGGATCTGCACCAGGATCATGAGGGTCGAGATCACCAAATTGCGATGCCGCGCGACGTAGATCAATGCCGCCTCGGACACCGCCGCGGTCGCGGCGATCACTTCGGCGGCGAGCAGGAATGCCAGCGCGCCGGTGCCGCCGACGAATTTCGGGCCCATCAGCCCCATCACCGCCTCGCCGGGGATGGCGAGCGCAAGCGCGACGCCGGTCTGGGCGGCGATGATCCAGAAGCCGACCTGGCGAATCTGCCGTGCCACCGCCTGGCGGTCGCCTTCGGCGAGCTTCTGCGTGATCACCGGGCTGAGGATCGGATCGAAGCTGGTCTTGAGCTTCTGCGGCAAGGTCGCGACCTGCTGCGCGACATAATAGACGCCGACCACGGCGGGCGAGAAGAACAGCCCGAGCAAGGCGATGTCGACGCGGCGCGATCCCCATTCGATCGCGTCGGCCGCGGCGAGCGGCGTGTTGCGCCGCGCCAGCGCCCACAAGGCGCCGGGCTCAGGCCGCCATCCCGCCGGCACGCCATAGGTCTTGAACAACGGCCACAGGGAGGCGGCGAATGCCGCGACCATCGACAGCACGTAGGCGATGATCAGGCCGTCGCGCGACGACACGAACGAGAGGAAAAAGGCGGCGATGCTCAATGTCCATGGCTCGACCAGCGCGCGCGCCGTCACCGTCGCCTTGATATTGTGGCGATAGGCGAGCGCGGCGAGCGCGACGTCGGAGCCGGCAACCGCGAACACGATCAACGGCAGCAGCCATTCGAGGCCATGGATCTGGCTGTTGGGGAACATTGCCTGGGGGAAGATGCCGAGGATGATCGATCCGATCGCCGAGGCGGCGAAGGCGACCAGCATCGCGTCCCAGACGACGCAGACATGGGGCTTGTCGGTCGAGGCGAGCTGCTGCGCGAGGCCGCGCTTGAGGCCGAGGGTGGCGAGCTGCGCCGCGAACTCGACGATGATCACGGCGAAGGCGAAGCGGCCGAGCGCGTCGGCGCCGTAGATGCGGCCGGCGATGAACAGGAAGGGAAGCCGCGCGGCGAGCCGCAGCAGGAAGCCCAGGAAGTTCGTCTGGCCTCCTTTGACAAGCGCGACGAGGTCGTCCCCGGGCGGCGCGCTGCTCAATGCGCAGCGCCCCAATTCGGGCCGGTGCCGATCTCGACGCCGAGCGGCACGCTCAGGGTGACCGCCGGCTCGGCGGCTTCGGCCATCACTCGCCGGACGACATTGCTGGCATGTTCGACGTCGCCCTCGGGCACTTCGAACACCAATTCGTCGTGGACCTGCATCAGCATCCGCGTGGTGCCGAGCCCCTCCGCCGCGAGCGCCGGCCCCATCCGGGCCATCGCGCGCTTGATGATGTCGGCGCTGGTGCCCTGGATCGGCGCGTTGATCGCCGCGCGCTCCGCGCCCTGGCGCTCGTGCTGGACGTTGGCCTTGATCCGCGGGAAGTGCGTCTTGCGGCCGAACAGGGTGGTGGTGAACAAGGTCTCGCGTGCCTTGGCCAGGGTCTCGCCGATATAGTTGCGGATGCCGGGGAAGCGGTCGAAATAGCGGTCGATGATCGCCTGCGCCTCGTCGGCGGTGACGCCAAGCCGCCCCGCGAGGCCCCAGCGCGAAATGCCGTAGAGGATCGCGAAGTTGATCGTCTTGGCGCTCGCGCGGGTGTCGCGGTCGACGGTGCCGAACAGCTCCTGCGCGGTCATGTTGTGGATGTCCGCGCCCTCGGCGAACGCCTGCTTGAGCTGCGGCACGTCGGCCATGTGCGCCGCGAGCCGAAGCTCGATCTGGCTGTAGTCGGCGGCAAGGATGACATGTCCCGGCTCGGCGACGAACGCGTCGCGGATGCGCCGCCCGATCTCGGTGCGGATCGGGATGTTCATCAGATTGGGATCGGTCGAGGCGAGGCGTCCGGTCTGCGCGCCCGACAGGCTGTAGCTGGTGTGGACCCGTCCGGTCTCCTTGTTGATCTGCTCCTGCAACGCGTCGGTGTAGGTCGACTTGAGCTTGGTGAGCTGACGCCAGTCGAGCACCAGCTCGGCGATCGGCACGCCCTCGCGCGCCAGCCGCTCGAGCTCGGTGACGTCGGTCGACCAGGTGCCGGACTTGCCCCTGCGCCCGCCGGCGAGGCCCATCCGGTTGAACAATATGTCACCGAGCTGCTGGGGGCTGCCGATCGTGAAGCTGCAGCCGGCTTCGCCGCAGATCCGCTCCTCGAGCTCGGCGATCTGGACGTTGAACTCGGCCGAAAGGCCCTTCAGCACCTCGCGATCGACCTTGACTCCGTCGCGCTCCATCTGGCCGATCACCGCGACCATCGGCCGGTCGACTGTCTCGTAGATCCTCGTCACCCGCTCGTGCGGCATCCGCGCGCGGAAGCGCATCCACAGCCGCAATGCGACGTCGGCATCCTCGGCCGCATATTCAGTCGCGCGGTCGACCGGGACCTTGTCGAACGTGATCTGCTTCTTGCCCGTCCCGCACAGCTCCTTGAACGCGATGCAGTCATGGTCGAGGTGCTTTTTCGCGAGATCGTCGAGCGCATGGCTGTTGAGCCCACCGGCATCGAGGTTGAAGCTCATCACCAATGTGTCGTCATAGGGCGCGATCCGGATGCCGCGGCGATCGAGCACAACCCAGTCGAACTTGAGGTTGTGGCCGATCTTGAGGATCGCATCATCCTCCAGCAAGGGCTTCAGCCGCTCGAGCACCAGCGCCGCTGGCAGCTGCTCGGGGCGCTGCGCGAGCAGATCGTCGCCGCCATGCTCGAGCGGGATGTAGCAGGCCTTGTTGCACTCGGTCGCGAGGCTGATCCCGACCAGCCGCGCGGTGACGCAGTCGCGGCCGTCGGTCTCGGTGTCGATCGCGACCCGGCCAAGCGCGCGCGCCTCGGCGATCCAGCGGTCGAGCGCCGCCTCGTCGACCACCGTCTCGTAGAGCGAGCGGTCGATCTTGGGCTCGGGACGGACCTCGCGCTGGACCGGGCGGTCCTCCGGAGCCGTCGACGGCGCCTGGACCTGCGAATTACCGTTGAGCCGCGCGAGCAGCGACTTGAAGCCATGGTCCTCGAGGAACTCGCGCAACGGCTCGGGCGGGATACCCTTCATCGCCAGCGAGTCGAGCGGCTCGGGCAGGGGCGAATCGCAGACCAGCCGGACCAGCTCGCGCGACAGGCGGGCGGCGTCCGCATGCTCGATCAGATTGGCCTTGAGCTTGGGCTTGGTGATCTCGTCGACGTGGGCAAGGACGCTCTCGACGTCGCCATATTGCTGGATCAGCTGCGATGCGGTCTTGGGCCCGACGCCCGGAACGCCCGGGATGTTGTCGACGCTGTCGCCCATCAGCGCGAGCACCTCGCCCAATTGCTCGGGCGGGACGCCGAACTTCTCGATCACATAGTCGCGCCCGATGCGGCGGTCGTTCATCGTGTCGTAGAGGTCGAGCCGCGGCTGGATCAGCTGCATCAGATCCTTGTCCGACGAGACGATGGTGACGCTCCAGCCCTCATTGAGCGCGGCGGTGGCATAGCAGGCGATGATGTCGTCGGCCTCGAGCCCCTCCTCCTCGATGCACGGCAAGGAGAAGGCGCGGGTGGCGTCGCGGATCAGCGGGAATTGCGGCACGAGCTCGGGCGGCGGCGGCGGCCGCTGCGCCTTGTAATGCTCGTACATGTCGTTGCGGAACGTCTTCGCGGAGGCATCGAAGATCACCGCAAGGTGGGTCGGCCCGTCCTGCTTGTGCAGGCTCTCGGCGAGCTTCCACAGCATCGTCGTATAGCCGTAAACCGCGCCGACGTTCAGCCCGTGCCGGTTGGTGAGCGGCGGCAGGCGGTGAAAGGCGCGGAAGATATAGCTCGAGCCGTCGACGAGATAGAGATGCGGTGAGGCCATGGTGAGGACTTAGCCCAAAAGGGCGGTGAAACAACCACCTTCCCGTCGCCCGCGCGTCGTGCGGTGGAGGCGGCCGCGCGTCATCGCAGGTTAAACCGGGGCGTGCCACTTCATCCGCTGGATCTGGAAAAGCGCGAGCGGGACATGCACCGGAGGGACTTTCTCACAGGCGTCGCGGCCGCGGCCGGGCTCGGCCTGCTGCCCGCGCGGGCGTGCGCCGCGAGCGCTTTCGCCCCGAGCCGCTTCTCGGTCCTGGTCCAGGGCACCGGGCCCGATGTCATCCTGATCCCCGGCCTCACCGCGTCGCGGGCAGTGTGGCAGGCGGTCGTCGCCGGCACTCCCGGCTATCGCTACCATCTCGTCCAGCTTTCCGGCTTTGCCGGCGACCCGCCGCGCGGCAATGCTCGCGGCCAGGTCGCCGCCGCCAGTGCTGCCGAGCTCGCCCGCTACATCGCCGCGAACCGGCTGCGCCGGCCGGCGCTGGTCGGCCATTCGATGGGCGGCACGATCGCGCTGATGGTCGCCGCCCGCCAGCCGGCGCTCGCCGGCAAGGTGATGGTCGTCGACATGCTGCCGCAACCCTCCGCCTTGTTCGGCTCGACCGCCGAGGGCGTGCGCGGGCTTGCCGACAGTCTCGGCGGCCTTGCCGCGGCGCCGGGCGGGCGCGAGCTCGTCGCCTCGCTGATCGGCATGTTCGGTGACGGCAGCGCGGCAAGCGCGCGCAGCGATCCCGACGTGGTCGCGCGGGCGGCGCACGAGCTTGCCGTCACCGATCTGAGGGGCGAGCTTGCCAGGATCCGCGCCCCGCTGACGGTGGTCTATGCCTCGCTCGATCCGCGGCGCCGCATGTCGCTGGATCGGCTCTACGCCGATGCCTATCGTGCCAAGCCGGGCGCCAAGCTGGTGCGGGTCGACAACAGCGGCCACATGATCATGGCCGACCAGCCCAAGCGCTTCCGCGCCCTGTTCGCCGATTTTCTCCGGTAATTCGGGGACACAATACCTAATTGACTCGCTTCATCGGGTGTGATCACTCTTCGGGCATGGCCCGTTTGGCACGCATCGTCGTCCCTGACATTCCGCATCATGTCACCCAGCGCGGCAATCGCGGCCAGGAGGTGTTCTTCGGGCCGCAGGATTATGCGGCGTATCGGGCTTTGGTGCGCGAAGCGTGCGACCGCGAAGGTGTGCGCTGCCTCGCCTGGTGCCTGATGCCCAACCACGTGCACCTGATCCTGACGCCGCCGTCGGCCGATGCGCTTCGCGCCGCGCTCGCCGAAGCCCACCGGCGCTACGCGCGTCGCATCAACCTCGCCAAGGGCTGGACCGGCTATCTGTTTCAGGGCCGCTTCGCCTCCTATCCGATGGACGAGGCCCATCTGATGGTCGCG
>Ga0255338_1004399_pt1 | contig 14664 bp, 16 predicted proteins | sample MeOH1_35cm_T4_19_FD_203715 | JGI IMG/M metagenome (GOLD analysis project Ga0255338, IMG submission 203715) | Sandy soil microbial communities from University of British Columbia, Vancouver, Canada - MeOH1_35cm_T4_195 | ecosystem: Engineered > Artificial ecosystem > Sand microcosm > Unclassified ...
CTGCAGCGCGGTCGGTCGCACGCCGCGGCGCGCGATCAGCGCGTCGAACGCGCGCAGGTGGTCGTGTTCCTGGTCGGCCATCGCGCGGACCTCGGCCGAGTGCGGCGCGCGGTCGCCCATCACGGCAAGCTGCCCGGCGTATATCCGGGTGGCCCCGTACTCGCCGGCCTGGTCGACGCGGATCATTGCAGCGCGTTCGCTCATGCGCGCCGGGCCTTAGCAAGCAGGACGAGAATCGCCAGCGCGGAAATGCTCGAGATCATCGCGTTGAATCCGGCGAGCGAGATGCCGGCGAGCGTCCACGGGGCGACGTCGCAGCGGATCAGCGGCGCGTTCATGATTGCCGAGAGCGGGTCGCCGCTCGAACTGTCGACCGAGCTCGCGCACGCGGTGAGCCCCTCCCACCAGCCGTATTCCACCCCCGCGTGGAACCCGCCGATGATTCCCGAGGCGAGCACCGCCAGCGCTGCCAGCGCGACCCACAGCGACTTCGGCGGCACGGCGAACGAAACCAGCGCCAGCGCCAGCGCGACGAAGTGCGCGTAGCGCTGCCACCAGCACATCTCGCACGGGAACAGGCCGAAGCCGTACTGCGACAGGTAGGCGCCGCCAAGCAGTAGCGCCGGCACGCCGAGCGCCAGCCACTGCGCCAGCCTGAACTTGTGCTTCACGCGGGTGGCCGGACTCAGTTGCGCCGGGCGACGACCGCGCCACCGGTGCGGCGCAGCGTGCGCAAGGCGTAGTCGAGCTGGAAGTCGGTGACGCCCTGCTCTTCGAGTTGCGCGGCGGTGAGCGTGAAGCGCGGGTCGTCGTTGCGATCGGCCTCCAGCGCTTCGTCGGCGAGGTCGACCTCGTTGACCAGGTGCCCGCGCAAGTCGCTTTCGCGCAAATTGTACTTCGCCCGCTTGGCGGCGTCGGGGTCCGACAGCTGCGGCACGCGGATGTCGGGCTCGATGCCCCCCTCCTGCACCGAGCGGCCCGACGGGGTGTAGTACCGTGCCGTGGTCAGCTTGAGCGCCGAATCGCGAGTCAGCGGCAGCAGCGTCTGCACCGAGCCCTTGCCGAAGCTGCGCTCGCCCATGACCAGCGCGCGGCGCTGATCCTGCAGCGCACCGGCAACGATCTCGCTGGCCGAAGCCGAGCCGGAGTCGATCAGCACGATCATCGGCAGGCCAGCCGCCATGTCGCCGCGATAGACGCTTTCGGCCTCGTAGTAGACCGAATCGCGCGGATTGCGCCCGCGCTGCGAGACAATCTGGCCCTGGGTCAGGAACAGGTCGCTGAGCGCCACCGCCTCGTCGAGCGAGCCGCCCGGGTTCTTGCGCAAATCGAGCACGAGCCCGGCGAGGCGCCCGCCCGAATCCCGGCGCAGCGCGGTGATCGCGTTGTTGACGTCGGCGCCGACGTCGCGGCTGAACTCGTTGACGCTGATCACGCCGATGTTGCCGCTTTCGAGGGTATAGGTGACCGGCTCGAGCTCGATCACCCCGCGGGTGACGGTGACGTCGAACGGCTCGTCGCGACCCGGCCGGAAGATCGACAGCTGGATCGCGCTGCCCGCCGGGCCGCGCATCTGCCGGACCGCCTCGTCGAGCTCGAGCCCGTAGATCAGCTTGCCGTCGATGTGGGTGATATAGTCGCCGGCCTTGATCCCGGCCTTGTCGGCGGGGCTGCCCTTGAACGGCGAAACGACCTTCACTGCGCCGTCGTCCATCTGCACCGAGATGCCGAGGCCCTGGTAGTTGCCGTCGATCATCGTCTCGAGCCGTTCGAGCGCAGCGCCGTCGAGATAGGCCGAGTGCGGGTCGAGCGCGGCAAGCATGCCGTCGATCGCGCCGCGGATCAGGACCTCGTCCTCGACCGGCTCGACATAGCTCGACTTGATCCGCTGGTAGGTCGCGAACAGTTTGGCGAACTCGGGCGACGAGCGCCCCTCGACCTGGGCGAAGACGGCAGTCGTTGCCGGCAACAGCGCAACCGCGGTGAGCAGGGCAGCGGCGCGCAGGGGCCCGGTGACTTTGTGGGCAAGACGCATGAATCGGGGTTCCTCGAGACTCCGGCGAGTTTATCGCGCCGCGCGGGTTAACGCCAGATGAGGCGACAAGCCGCCGATTTCATCCGACGAAACGCAGCGGATTGACCGGCGCGCCATCGCTGCGCAGCTCGACCGTGACCTGCGGGCTGGTCTGCGCGGCAATCCCGAGCGGCGCACCGGCGACGAGCATCTCGCCGACCTCGACGGTGGTGCGGGCGAGGCCAGTGACAAGGCTGGTCCAGCCGCCCGCGTGCTCGATGATGACGATTCGACCGTAGCCCCGATAGGGCCCGGCAAAGGCGACGCGTCCCGCGGCCGGGGCAATGACCTGCGCGCCGGGGCCCGGGGCGAGCGTCACACCGGTGCTCGTCGACGATCCGCGCCGGGCCCCGAACCCGGTCACCGTCCGGCCCGTAACGGGCAGGAGGTACGGGGCGGGCGGCGCCGTCGCCGAGGCCTCCGGCGCGGGCGACTCGGCCGCAAGGCGCGCTTCTTCAGGGCGGGCGGGGCGCAGCGCCGGTCCGGACAAAGCGGCCAGCCGGCTGCGCAGGTCGCCGGCGCGATCGAGCTCGGCCACCAGCGCGTCGAGGTCGCGCGCCTGTTCGGCCAGCGCCAGCGCGCGCTCGGCCTCGCGGTCGGCCGTGCCGCGAGCCTCGCGCGAGGCCATTCGCTGGCGCGTTTCGAGATCGGCGAGCGCCTCGCGCCGCTGGTCCAGCCGCCCCTGCTCGACGCGCAGGAATTCCGCCGCCGCGAGCGACTGCTCGTGCAGCCGCCGGCTGCGCGCCAGCTGGCCGCGCAGCCCTTCGGTCCGCGACTGCACCTGTGGCACCGCGCTGGCGAGCATGGCGCGCAGGTAGACCACGTCCTTGACCGAGCCCGGCCGCAGCACCGCGAGCGCCACCGGGCGGCGTGAGAACTGCTGCAGCGCGGCGGTCAGCCGCACCACGGGTTGCTGTTTCGCGCCGAGTTGTTCGCGCAGGGCCGCGCGCTCGCGCGTCGTCAGGGCAATGCGCGCCTCCGCCGCAGCGATCCCGGCCTCGGCCTGCTGGATGCGCGCCGCGAGCGCGGCCGCTTCGCGCGCGGTGCGCTCGGCCGCGTCGCGCGCGGTCGACGCGTCGCGCTCGAGCCGCGCGCTGCGGACTTCGGCCGCGTGGCGCTCGGCGAGCGCCTTGCGCAACGATGCGCGAATTTCGGCCGGCCCGCCCGGCTCCGCAACATTGGGCACGCCGGCGACAGAAACGGTCAGAGAGCTGCCCAGGAGCATCGCCGTGAGCAGCGCAAGCATGGCAGGGGCGGTCCGCACGCGCACTACCCTGCCCGATGATAGGGATGCCCGGCAAGCAGGCTGGTCGCGCGGAACAGCTGTTCGAGCAGCATCGCGCGGGCCAGCAGGTGTGGCCAGGTGGCCTTGCCGAACGCGAGCAGCAGGTCGGCCTGCTCGCGCTCACCCGCCGCGTGTCCGTCGGCCGCGCCGATCACGAAGCGTGCCTCGCGGACCCCGTTGTCGCGCCAGTCGCACAGGATCTCGGCGAACTCCTCGGAGCCGAGTTGACGGCCGCGCTCGTCGAGCAGCACCGTGCGGAAGGGGGTCTGCGGCCCGGGGATGCGCCCGTCACTCTCGGGCAACTCGGTCAGCTTGAGCGGCCAGGCGATGCGTTTCGCATACCGCTCGACCAGCTCGGCCTCCGGCGAACGGCCGATCTTGCCGCGAGCGATCACGTGGAGCTGCATGGGCGGTCCTTAGCCGTCCATGCGCTCGGAAGGAATCCTAGGCCCGCACGCCGGCGGCGACCGCGTCGTCGCCGAAGCCCCACATGCGCTCGAGGTTGTAGAAGCTGCGCACTTCGGGGCGGAACAGGTGGACCACCACGTCGCCGGCGTCGATCAGGACCCAGTCGGCCGCGGGCAGGCCCTCGATGCGGGGCGTGCCGTGACCTTCCTTCTTGATCCGCTCACCGAGCTTGGTCGCCATCGCCGCGACCTGCCGGGTCGACCGCCCCGAGGCGATGACCATGTGGTCGGCGATGCTCGACTTGCCTTCGAGCGGGATGGTGACGAGATCCTGCGCCTGGTCTTCGTCGAGCTGATCGAGGATCAGTTCGTGGACCGATCCGACTTCGGCTTTGCCAGCATTTGGGGCGGTGTTGGGCATGTCAGTGATGGAGACGATGGTCGAAAGGCCGGAAGGTTCCGGCCGGACTTGCGCCTGGGTCATCGGAATGGGTCATGCTCCTTGCAGGAATGGACGGCGGCCCCGAAAGCACCGGGTGCACACGCCTCATGCGCCTGCCCCCGTTGCCGGATCGTGAATGAGGGAATGCGTCACCCCGTCCCTGGGCGATGGCCCCGTGAATCGGCTGGCCCAGTCGGGATCCGCGCGGCGCATCTCGGTGGCCGAGCGCGGATCGGGGTCGAAACGCAGTTCAATCAGCGCGGGAGCGCTCCATTCGTCCCGGTTGTTCAAGCGGGCGGCAGCCAACCGGTAACGCCGCAGCCAGGCCATCGCGGGGCTCGCGAGTGCAGCGTCATCATACCCGGGGCGGGCAATCACCGCAATCGGCATCTCGCGGGCGATCTCTCGCCAGTCCTTCCACAGGTGGAACTGGGCAAGGTTGTCCGCGCCCATCAGCCACACGAAGCGGCGGCGCGGAAAGCGGCGCTTGAGCGCACGCAGCGTGTCGATCGTGTAGACGGTGCCGAGCTCGCGCTCGATCGCGGTGACGCGGATTGGCGCGCGGCGGGCCATCTCGCGCGCCGAAGCGAAGCGCGCCTTCAGCGGCGCCATGCCCTTGGTCGGCTTGAGCGGATTGCCCGGCGAGACCAGCCACCAGGCTTCGTCGAGAGCGAGCGCTTCAATCGCAAACAACGTGATCGCGCGGTGCGCGCCGTGAGCGGGATTGAAGCTGCCGCCGAGAAGTCCGGTGAGCTTCATTCGCGCGTCATTGCGGCTTTCTGCGCGGCGACACGCGGAAGCCGTGGCGCGTCTCCTGCGAGGCGATCGCCCATCCCGGGTATTCAGGCTCGGGGGCGCCGAGCGCGTCGAGCTGCGCGAGCTCGTCGGCGGTGAGTTCGACATCGCTTGCAGCGAGGTTTTCGGCGAGCTGATCGGCCCGGCGCGCGCCGACGATCACGCTCGAAACCACCTCCTGGTGCAGCAGCCACGCGAGCGCGATGGCCGAGACCGCGACGCCGCGGCCTTCGGCCATCGGCCGCATCGCCTCGACGAGGTCGAACGCCAGCGCCTTGTCGGTGCGCGGGAAGTCGAGCTTGGCGCGGCGGCCGTCGCCCTCGGCCTTGTCGTCCGCCCCGCGTGCGTATTTGCCCGAGAGCAGCCCGCCGGCGAGCGGGCTCCACACCATCAGGCCGAGGCCCTCGCTCCGCATCATCGGCACCAGCTCGCGCTCGAGCTCGCGATTGGCGGCGGTGTACAGCGCCTGCACCGAGACGAACTTGTCCCACCCGCGCCGCTCGGCGATGCCGAGCGCCTTGGCGATCTGCCACGCGGCCCAGTTCGACACGCCGACGTACCGCGCGCGGCCCGAGCGGACGATATCCTCGAGCGCGCGCAGCGCTTCCTCCATCCCGCAGTTCGGGTCCCAGCCGTGGATCTGGTAAAGATCGACATGGTCGAGCCCGAGCCGCGTCAGGCTGGCATCGATCTGGTGGAGCAGGTGGTAGCGGCTGGTGCCGGCGTCGTTCGGGCCCTCGCCCATCGGGCCCATGCCTTTGGTGGCGACGACGATCTGGTCCCGGGCCACGCCGAGGGCCCGCAGCGCGCCGCCGACGAACTCCTCGCTCTGCCCCGCCGTATAGAGGTTGGCGGTGTCGATGAAATTGACCCCGGCGTCGAGCGCCTGCCGCACGAGCGCGGTCGAGCCGTCCTGGTCGAGGTCGTGCTGGAAGAAGCCGCTCGGCTTGTTGCCGAAGGTCATCGCCCCGAGGCACAGCTCGGACACGACGAGGCCGGACTGGCCGAGGCGGTTGTAGCGCATGGGTTTCTCCTGTCCGCGCCCGTCTAGGCGGTCGGGAGGGCGGCCTTCAAGGGCGCGTTTCGCCGTGGCCGCGGACCTGCCACTTGTAGGTCGTCAGGCCTTCGAGCGCGACCGGGCCGCGGGCGTGGAGGCGGCCGGTGGCGATGCCGATCTCGGCCCCGAGGCCGAACTCGCCGCCGTCGGCGAACTGGGTCGAGGCGTTGACCATCACGATCGCGCTGTCGACTTCGGCGAGGAAGCGCTCGGCGGCCGCCGTGTCGGCGGTCACGATCGCGTCGGTATGGCCCGATGAGTGGAGCGCGATGTGCGCCAGCGCCGCGTCGAGCCCGTCGACCACGGCAACCGACAGCACCGCGTCGAGATATTCGGTGTCCCAATCGTTGGCGCTGGCCGGCTTGATGCGCGGATCGAGCGCCTGGGCGCGCGCGTCGCCACGCAGTTCGCAGCCCGCCTCGAGCAACGCATCGACCACCGCAGTCGAGCCGGGGAACGCAGCGTCGAGCAGCAGCGTCTCCATCGCGCCACAGATCCCGGTGCGCCGCATCTTCGCGTTGAGGGCAAGCTTCACCGCCATCTCGGGATCGGCCGCCGAGTGGACATAGGTGTGGCAGATGCCGTCGAGGTGCGCGAGCACCGGCACGCGGGCATCGTTCTGAACCCGGGCCACCAGCCCCTTGCCGCCGCGCGGGACGATCATGTCGATCAGGCCCGCGGCGCGCAGCATCGCCCCGACGGCTTCGCGGTCCTGCGTCGGCATCAACTGGACCGCGGCGGCGGGAACGCCCGCGGCGGACAGTCCCTCCGCCAGCGCGGCATGAATCGCCCGGTTCGAATGCACGGCCTCGCTGCCTCCGCGCAGGAGCACGGCGTTACCGCTCCGCAGGCACAACGCGGCGGCGTCGGCGGTCACGTTTGGACGGCTTTCGTAGATGATCCCGATCAGCCCGATCGGGATGCGCACCCGGCTCAGTTCGAGCCCGCTCGGGGCGATACTGCTGTCTATCACCCGGCCGACCTGGTCGGGCAACCCGGCGACCTGCTCGACCGCGGAAGCGATGCCTTCGAGCCGCTGCTCGTCGAGCTTCAACCGGTCGAGCATGGCCTTCGACAGACCGTTCGCCTGGCCCGCGGCGAGATCCCTGGCGTTGGCTTCGAGAACCCGCGCCGAAGCCGCCCGCAACGCCGCCGCGGCCGAACGCAGCGCCGCAGCCTTGGCCGCATCGTCCATCCGAGCAAGCTGCCGCTGGGCGGCTCGACCAGCCCGCGCGAGTTCGGCGACGAGAGCGTCATGATCGGCCTCGGGTTGCGGCTGAGTAGACATGCGGCGGGCCTTAACATCGGGCCGACTGGCTGTCAGCGGGATTCGCAGGCGGCAGCGATTCGCCTCGCTGAGCAGGGCAAAATGGGTCGGGTTCCCTACAGGATCGACCCTAGCACAACGATTCGTCGCGATTCGGGTTCGACTCGCCCGAAAGGGTAATTGAAGATTCGACGCGGCCGCCAACGCCCTATAGCCACACGCAAAAGCTTGGGTCGGGACAGACGGGGTCCACTTGAAAAAAGCAACCGCTGGCGCTCTTTGGGAGAGCCTGCGGAACTGGTTTCCGGAGCGCGAATTCTTTATGCGCTCGCAGGGCCAGGTCCGCTTCATCACCATCACTTCGCGAATGCAGATCGCTGCAGCCGGTCTGGTCGTCGCGGTCATCGGCGGCTGGAGCCTGTCAATGGGGGTGATGGCGGTGCGGCAGTACCAGTCCGAAGCTGCGCGCTGGTCGCTGCTCGAGCGAGAGGCCGACGTAGCCACGGCCGAGAGTCGCGTGGCCGCCTATCGCGACGACATCGGCGATGTCGCCCGCGGCCTGGAGCGGCGGCAGAAATTCCTCGAAGAAATGACCGAGATGCTGCCGGCCGACGCGGTCGACGGCGAGACTGTCAGCGACAGTTCGGAGGAAGCGACCAAGACCGTCGAGAAGGTCAGCGCCTCGATACCCGAGGCCGGTGCGCTGGTCCGCATCGAGGCGCGTCAACTGGCGCTGGTCGAAAAGCTGACGCACTTCGCCGACCAGCGCGCGGCGCGCGCCGAAGCGGCGATCCGAAAGCTCGGCCTTGACCCGCACTCGATGATGGCAGCGACTCGCGTCGGCCAGGGTGGTCCGTTCGTGAGCGTCTCGACCGAACACGACGGTTCGCTCGACCCGCGCTTCGCGCGCCTCGGCCTCAGCCTGGCGCGGATGGACGCGCTCGAGCGCGGGCTCAACGGTATTCCGCAGTTCATGCCGGCCGACATCCACATGATCTCGTCGGGCTTCGGCTATCGCGCCGACCCGTTCCACGGCGGCGCGGCGATGCACCCGGGCCTCGACTTCCGCGGTCCGCTCGGCTCGCCGATCCATGCCGCGGCGGACGGCAGGGTTTCGTTCGTGGGCACCAAGTCCGGCTACGGCAAGGTCGTCGAAATCAGCCACGGCAACGGCATGCTGACCCGCTACGCGCACATGTCCGCCTGGCGTGCCCGCGTCGGGCAGGAGGTCGCCGCGGGCGACGTGATCGGGTTGATCGGCAGCACCGGCCGCTCGACCGGCCCGCACCTGCATTTCGAGGTGCGCATCTACGATCGCGCGGTCAATCCGCGCCCGTTCCTGGAGACCGCACCCCATGTTCTCGAAGAAGCCCGCGCAGACCTCCTCCGCCACGCCGGCCCGAAATCCGGCGCGGCCCGTGGCTAACGGCGGCTCGACCTTCTCCGTGATCGGCGCCGACGTCGCGATCCGCGGCGATGTCGAGGCATCGGCCGACCTCCATGTCGACGGCGCCGTGGTTGGCGACATCGTCTGTGCTTCGCTGGTGCAGGGCGAATCGAGCCGCATCGAAGGCGCGATCACCGCCGACACTGCCCGTCTGGCGGGAACGGTCAGGGGCACGATCAGCGTCCGCGAACTGGTGATCCTCAAGAGCGCGAGGATCGAAGGCGACGTGCACTACGAGGCGCTGACGATCGAGCAGGGCGCGCAGGTCGATGGCAAGTTCGCACCCGACGCGGCCAAGCCCCGGGCGGCCGCGGCGCAGGCTGCGGTGCTCGATCTCGGCCAGGACGACGAACAGCGGTTGTCGCTCGCCAGCTAGACGCTCAGGTCAGCACAGCGCCAGTCCCACCCGCACGCGGGAGGGGCGGAAATCGGCGTCAGGCTTCGCCTGCGGCTTCCGCGGCGCGCTTGGCAGTGAGCCAGGCTTCAGCTTCGGCCTCGTGCGCGGCCGCGACCGCGGCCTTTGCCGCAGCGTCGCGCTCGGCACGCAGCTCGGCGATCAGGCTGGCGCGATCGTCGCGGCTCTCCGCGACGGCTTCATCGCCCTCTCCGCTCGGACCGGCGCGCTTGGCCGCGCGGGCCACGGCCGCGTCGAGCTCGCGCTGCGAGCACAGCCCCAGCGTGACCGGGTCCTTGGCGACGATGTTCTGGATGTTCCAGTGGGTGCGGTCGCGGATCGCGTTGATCGTGTTGCGGGTGGTGCCGATCAGCTTGCCGATCTGCGCGTCGGAGATCTCCGGGTGGCTGCGGATGATCCAGGCGATGCCGTCGGGTTTGTCCTGCCGCTTCGACACCGGCGTGTAGCGCGGGCCCTTGGTGCGGCTCACGTCGACCGGCGCGCGCTGCATCTTCAAGCGGTAGTTCGGATCGGACTGCCCCTTGTCGATCTCTTCGTGCGTCAGTTCGCCCGAGTGGACCGGATCGCGGCCGGTGTACTTCGAGCTGGCTAGGTCGTCGGCCATCGCCTGGACCTCGAGGATGTGCAGGCCGCAGAACTCGGCGATCTGCTCGAAGCTCAATGCGGTGTTGTCGACCAGCCACGAGGCGGTCGCATGGGGCATCAGGGGAGTGGGCTGGGCCACGGGTTCTCTCCGGTAAAAATAGATAGGGCCGCCCCGTCAGGAGCGGCCACCACGGGGGCGATGTAGGCCCATTGCCGGCAAACGGCAAGCGTTTGGCGGTCAGGCGGCGGCGAGGGACGCCGCCCCGCCGGGCGGCGCGAAGAGATCGGGCTCGAGCGCGGCCAGGAACTGATCGGCGCTCGCTTCCCAGGTGAAGCTGCGGCCGTGCGCGAGGCATTGCTCGCGGTCGAGGCGAAGCGCGCCGGCAATTGCGTCCTCGATCCGATTGGCCATCACCCCGGAAGCCGGCGTGAGCACGTCGAGCGGGCCTGCAACGGGAAACGCTGCGACCGGGGTTCCGCTGGCGAGCGCCTCGATCATCACAAGGCCAAAGGTGTCGGTTCTGCTGGGGAAGACGAACACGTCGGCGCCTGCGTAACATGCGGCCAGCGCGGGTCCGGTCTGCCTGCCCAGGAAGTGCGCCCCGGGGAACCGTGCCTGCAGCTTGGCCAGCGCGGGACCGTCGCCGACCACGACCTTGGACCCCGGGTGCGAGTTGCGCAGGAACGCCTCGATGTTCTTCTCGACCGCAACGCGGCCGACGTAGAGCTGGATCGGTCGCGGCAGCCCGAAGAACAGATCGGGCGGCGGCACGGTCGGGCCGAAACCGGCGAGGTCGACGCCGCGGCTCCAGGGGCACAGTCGCTCGAGCCCGTGCGCCCGAAGCTGGTTTCGGATCGACTCCGTGGCGACCATGATACCGGCCGCCGCGCCATGAAAGCGGCGGATGTACGGCCAGAACAGCGAGGATGGCAAACCGGTGCGGCGCGCGAGGTAGTCCGGAAACTGCGTGTGGTACGCGGTGGTGAAGGCGCGACGGTGGGCAAGGCACCAGTTCCGCGCGGCCCAGCCGAGCGGCCCCTCGGTGCTGACATGGATCGCTTCCGGCGCGAAGCGTTCGAGCCGCTGCCCGACGCCGCGGCTGTCAGCCAGCGCAAGGCGAATTTCGGGATATGTCGGGCAGGGCAGCGAGCGGTATAGCCCGGGCGAGATTATCTCAACAACGTGCCCGCGACGGCGCAATTCGCTGCAGACCGCGGTCAGCGTGCGGACCACGCCGTTGACTTGCGGCGCCCAGGCGTCGGTCACCAGCGCGATGCGCATCACGCCGCCCGCGCGATTTCCACGCCGCAGCCTGCGGCGAGCGCCCGCGGGTTGCGCCTGGCGATCTCCTCCGGCCAGTGGAGGATCTCCATCGTCCCGTCGAAGTGTTCGACCAGTGCGGTGCAGCCTTCGACCCAGTCGCCGTCGTTATAGTACGCTATGCCATCGAACTCGCGGATCTCGGCGGCGTGGATGTGGCCGCAGACCACGCCGTCGACCTTGCGCGCGGCGGCGGCCCGGGCAACGATCTCCTCGTACCGGTAAATGAAGGCGACGGCGTTCTTGACCTTGTGCTTGGCCATCTTGCTCAGCGACCAATACGGCAGGCCCAGCCCCCGGCGGACCGTGCTGACCCAGTGGCTGAGGCCCATCAGCAGCGCGTAAAGCGCGTCGCCGACGAAGGCGAGCCAGCGGTGGGCGAGCATGACGCCATCGAACTCGTCGCCGTGCAGGACCATAAGTCGGCGGCCGTCGGCGGTATGGTGAAGCGCAGACCGACGTATCTCGACCCCGCCGAAGCTAAGGCCGGTGAACTGGCGAAACATCTCGTCGTGATTGCCGGGAATATAGACAATTCGCGTGCCCCGCCGGGCGCGCTTGAGGATGCGCCAAACGACGTCGTTGTGCGCTGGCGGCCAATAGAACTTCTTCTTGAGTCGCCAGCCGTCGATGATGTCCCCGACGAGGTACATCGTCTCGCTGTCGGTCGCGTCGAGGAAATCGATCAGCATCCCGGCGTTGCAGCCGCGGGTGCCCAGATGGACATCGCTGATCCAGATCGTGCGGTATCGGCGGCGGCCTTCGAACGAGGGCTCGGGCGTCGTCGGTTCGTCGTGCCCGAACTGAGGGAACGCGGTGACGACGCCTGCGTCGCCGCAATTGCCGATAGAGCCTTCGAGGTAGTCGCCAAGCATGTGGATTCTGTCCCGACGCCGTCCGTCCTGGCTTCGGACTTATGTCGCCTGAATATGACGGGGGATTCACAGTTCACGGACAGTTCCGCGACTGTGTGACGCTTCGCGGTCAGTCGAGCGTCACGTGCCGCGGCTGCGCCGCCACGCGATCCAGCCAGCGGCGCACCGCGGGATAGTCGGCGAGGCGGTATCCACCTTCCTCGCAGCAGTGGGTGTAGGCGTAGAGCACGATGTCGGCGACGGTGAAGCGCCCGCCGACGAGGTAGTCGGCGCGCGCAAGATGCTCGTCCATCAGCCTCAGCGCGGCCAGCCCGGCCTCGCGCTTGAGCGGCAGCGCGGCGTGCTGGAACGCGGTCAAGTTGGCTTCGCCGATCCAGCCGAACCAGAACCGCAGCGTGGCGACGTTGGGCTCGTGGCCGTACTGCTCCCAGAACATCCATCGCAGCGCGTCGGCCTGCTCGAAACGGTCCTCCGGAACGAGCGGCGTGCCGCCGGCGAGGTACCAGCACGCGGCGTTGCTTTCGGGCAGGAAGCGGTCGCCCACCTGCAATACCGGTATGCGCCCGTTGGCGTTGATCCGCTCGAGGAACTCGGGCGTGCGGGTCTCGCCCTGCATGATGTCGTACTCGCGGCGCTCAAGCGTGGCGCCGGCGTGCGCTGCGGTCAGGCGGATCTTGTAGCAGTTGCCCGAGCGCGCGTACTCGTGGAGCACCAGCCGCTCCACGCTCAGCGCTCCCACGGCGAAGGCATGTTGTAGGGCACAGTGATAAACACCGCCTCGACGGCCGCGATCCTGCCGTCGACGATCTTGAACATCTCCATCAGCGCAAAGCTGTGCGGGAAATGGAACACCGACTTGGTCCTGGTCACCCCGTCGGTCCAGGTCACGTCGACCACCTTGCCCGTGTGATCGATGAACCCCGCGGCGAGGACGATCCCCTTCTGCTCGTCGACCAGCGGGAAGCGCCGGCCGCGCAGGCGGTCGTCGTAGATGTACTGGCCGAGGCGGAACTGCTCGGCGCAGCCCATCGCGGCGATCGCGTAGCCTTCGATGGTCGGGTTGTTGGTGGTCTGCAGGCCGTTCTCGACCCGGTCGCAGTCGTCGGTGAATTCGGTGTGCAGCGTGCCGTCGTTGAGCTCGAGCGTCTCGAAGTAGCCGTTGGCGATCGCGACCATTTGCTCACGCGGGCGACGCTGAGCTTCCGGCACGTCGGCGAGCATCCGCGGGCGCGGGGCGACGTAAGTCTCGATGCTCGGGAACGGGCCGAACTCCATCGCGCGGCAGACGATCGTCTCGACCTCGGCGATCTTCCCCATCCTCGCGCACAGGCGCAGGGCCATGATCGCCGGGTGACCGTGCTCCTCGACCAGGCCGAACCAGGCGACCTGGCCGGTCTCGGGGTCGGCAGCCTTGAGATCGTAGCTGCGGCGGCGCGTGCTGATTGTGTTCCACAAGCCGTCGCCCGGTTCGAGGCGGACGTTGTTTTCGGTGAACACGGCGTCTTCCGCCCACGGCAGGCGCGCCGGGTCCTGCGCCTCTAGCGCGTCGAGGTAGGCTTCGGCGAGGGCGTAGAGTTCAGTGCGGGTCATGCGATCTCCAGGACGATCTTGCCGACGTGCTCGCCGGCTTCCATGCGGGCGTGCGCCGCGGCGGCTTCGGCGAGCGGATAGGTCCGGTCCATCGCCGGGCGCAGCGCGCCGTCGGCGATCAGCGGCCAGACCTTGCTGGCGATCTCGTCCGCCAGCAACGCCTTGAATTCATTCGACCTCCCGCGCAGAGTCGAGCCCGTCAGGGTGTGTCGTCGGACCATCAGCCCGGCCACGTTGATCGTCGCCTGCGCGCCGCCGAGCACGGCGATCGTCACCAGCCGGCCGTCCTCGCCGAGGCAATCGAGGTTGCGCTGGGTGTACGGCCCGGCGACCATGTCGAGGCACAGGTCGGCGCCGCTGCTGGCGGTAATCTCGCGCACCCGGGCGACGAAATCCTCGGTCCGGTAGTTGATCGCGTGGTCGGCGCCGAGCGCGCGCGCGGAGTCGCATTTCGCGTCGGTGCCGCACGTGACGATTACGGCCAGCCCGAACGCCTTGCCGAGCTTGATCGCCATCGTGCCGATCCCGCTGGTGCCGCCGTGGACCAGCAGCGTCTCGCCCGCGACGGCACCGCCGCGCTCGAACACGTTGTGCCACACGGTGAACAGCGTCTCGGGCAACGCGGCGGCCTCGGCGAGTGGCAGGCCCGGCGGCACCGGCAGGCAGTGGCCGGCCTGCGCGAGGCAGTATGCCGCATAGCCGCCGCCGGTCACCAGCGCGCAGACGGTGCGCCCGACCAGCGCGTCCGCGTCCTCGCCCGCCGCGACAACGGTGCCCGCGATCTCGAGCCCGGGGATGTCGGACGCGCCGGGCGGCGGCGGGTAACGGCCGAGCCGCTGCAGCACGTCGGGCCGGTTGACCCCGGCGTGCGACACCGCCACCAGCACCTGCCCCGCGCCGGGTCGCGGGACCGGACGCTCGGCCAGGCGCAGCTCTTCGGGGCCGCCCGGCCCGGCGATCTCTATGGCCCGCATCGTCGCCGGCAAGTTCACTGTGCCCCCTGTACCCGGATTGCCACGGTCCCCAGCCCTAGTGTCGGCCCCCATTGACAGCAAGCGGGGGCGGACTCATGCTGCACTGCAATGGAAGACGAACTACCCCGGA
>Ga0255338_1004400_pt1 | contig 14663 bp, 13 predicted proteins | sample MeOH1_35cm_T4_19_FD_203715 | JGI IMG/M metagenome (GOLD analysis project Ga0255338, IMG submission 203715) | Sandy soil microbial communities from University of British Columbia, Vancouver, Canada - MeOH1_35cm_T4_195 | ecosystem: Engineered > Artificial ecosystem > Sand microcosm > Unclassified ...
TGATCACCAGCCAGGTCGAACCCCACATCAAGGTGACGAGGATGAAAGGGATGAGGACTCGCGGCTGGACGAATACCAGGTCGCGATCGATCACGGCGCCGCCTTCGCCGGCCCGCTGTCGACGCCGCCGGCTTCGTCGCGATCAGCTTGCGCCAGATCCGGCTCCACCGGAGCGGCAGGTACCGGCCGGCGGGCCCGCAGCGCGATGACGAGGCCGGTGATGCCGAACACGCCGCCGAGCGCGGCCAGCAGCGACCAGCGGTAATCCTCGAAGATCGTCGACAGCATCATCGCCAGGAATGGCGACAGCGCGTTCGAATAGCCGGCGAAGCCCGGCCCGGCCTCGCGGATGACATGGATGTAGAGCGGGAAGACCAGCGCCGACCCCAGGAGCCCGAGGTACAGCAGGCTCGAGACATAGGGCAGGCTGGTGTCGAACACCGGCGGCCCGATGAACAGCAGCGCGAAGACGCTGTTGCCGATCACGCCGTGGACCATCCCCCACGCGATCATACCCATGATCGGCCGCGCCTGCGCGCCCTTGGACGCCTGGATGATGCTCGCGATCGACGCGCACAACATGCCGAGCAGCGCGAGGCTTATGCCGGTCGCGACCGTCCCGGCCGAGCCGGAACTGGCGCGAATTTCCTGGATGAAGAGCAAGGCGACACCGGCGACTGCGACCACCGAGCCGAGGATGAAGCGGCGCGAGACCTCGTGCTTGAGGAACAGCCAGGCGAACAAAGAATTGGGGACGATCAGCAGTGCGAAGATCACCGCGACCAGCCCCGAGGTGATATATTGCTCGGCGAGATAGACGAGCGTCACGTTGAAGCAGAATTGCGCCAGCCCGAACGCCGCGGCGAGCAAATGGCCCTGGCGCCCGATCGCGGTCGGCATGCCGGCGAGCGCGGCATAAGCGAACATCGCCGCCGCCCCGATCGCGAAGCGATAGCTGATCGACCAGACCGCGGGCACGCTGCCGAGCTGGCCGGTGATGATCAGCCAGGTTGAGCCCCAGATCAGCGTCATCACCACGAATGGGACAAGGATCCGCGGCTGGAGATAGGATTGCTCTTGCATGCTCACAGCGCCCCGATCGCCGCCGCCAGCGCCTCCACGTCGGCCTCGTCCTGGTCCCAGCTCGTGACCAGCCGCGCCTCGCCCGGACCCCAATCATAGAAGTCGAAGCCTTTGGCGCGGAGCGTGCGGGCCTCGTCGGGCGACAGCCAGAGAAAGATCTCATTGACCTCGACCGGGTGGATCAGCCGCTCGCCGGCCGCCGCCGCGATCCGCGCCGCCGCGTTATTGGCGGCCTGCGCGTTGCGCAGCCAGATGCCGTCGTTGAGCAGCGCAAGCAATTGCGCCGCAAGGAAGCGCCCCTTCGACAGAAGGTGGCCCGCGCGCTTGCGGCGGAAGCGGGTGGCCACCGCGCGGCTGCGATCGAAGAAGATCAGGGCCTCGGCCGACATGCCGCCGTTCTTGACGAAGCCGAAGCTTAGCGCATCGACCCCGGCGCGCCAGGTGAGATCGGCGGGCGAGCAGTCGAGCCGCGCCACCGCGTTGGCAAAGCGGGCACCGTCCATGTGAAGCCCGAGCCCACGGCCTCGGCACAGCTCCCCGAGCGCCGCCACCTCGGCCGGCGTGTAGACCAGGCCATATTCGGTCGCGTTCGTGATCGAGAGGGCGGCCGGCTGGGCCTGATGGACGTCGTCACGCACGGTCGCGAGCAAGTCCTGCACCGCCTCCGGCGTCACCTTCGCGCCGCGCCCTTCGCAGAGCAGGAGCTTCGCGCCGTGGGTGTAGAATTCGGGCGCGCCGCATTCGTCGTTCTGGATGTGCGCGTCGCGATGGCACAGGATGCTGCCATGCGGCGGGCACAGGGCCGCCAGCGCGAGCGCGTTCGCGGCCGTGCCGGTCGACACCCAAAGCGCCTCGACTTCGGTTTCGAACAGCGTCGAAAAGGCCGCGTTCAGCGCAGCGCTGAGCTGATCGCCGTCGTAGGCGGTGTCGACCCGGTTGGCTTGGGCAAGAGCGTGCATCACCTCGGGACAGACGGCAGCCGCATTGTCGGAGAAGAAACGCATCGAGCCGCTCCTGCGGCGGATCGGCATTCTCGTCAATGCACATGGTACTGTTCGCCGGCGACCGCGCGGATCGGCCGCAGTTGTTGATGCGATTTAACCTAAATCGAGGAACCATATGGGAAATCGCGCCAATTAAGGCTGCACCCATGGTCGGGTTTCGCCCAACCCCCTGAAAGATCGTCTTGTCGGAAGAGCATGTTTTCGCGCCGCTGGTCGAGCGGTGGACGCAACGATTTCAGCTGGACGAAGCCGACTGCGCCGCCATTCGGAGGCTGCCGCACAACGAGCGGCTGCTCGAGCCTCGCCCAAGACCAGTCGTTCGTCCTGCCGCTCACGCAGGAGCAACTGGCCGACGCGACCGGGCTCACCTCGGTCCATACCAACCGCGTGCTGCAGGCGTTGCGGCGCGAGGGCCTGATCAGCCTGTCGACCGATCGCTGAAGATCCTCGACTGGCGCCGCCTTTGCGAAATCGGCGATTTCAACGCGCGCTACCTGCACCTCGAAGCCGCGCGCGAGCGCTCCCCGGCCTGAACCCGGCGCTCGGCGTGCACCCAGCGGCGAACCGCGCGCCGAGGCGTGCCCCCGCCGACGGTCAGGCCTGCAGGCGGAGGGCAGACAAAAACGGACGGCGCCGATAACCTCCACCCAAAACAGATGAGAGTGGAGGACGCTCGATGAAGCCGATGATTGCAGCCCTTGCCCTCGCGTTGGCGGCCGTTGCGCCGGCCGGCGGCCCGGCACCGGTCCAGCAGCCCGCTGCGCCCCCTGCCGGCATGCCCCAGCCTTTCGCGGCAGGAAAGCCGCTCGGGGTCACCACCGATGGCCGCCACCTGCCGATGTCGGACAACGTCAAAGTCTATGGCGGGGCGGTGAACGCTGAGAGCTGCAGCTACGATGCGGCGCGCAAGCTGATCATGGTCGTCAGCCGCGGCGCCAACCAGAACGAGGCTCCCAACGACGGCTTCGTCGCCTTGCTCAACCACGACGGATCGGTCCACACCGCCAAATGGATCGGCGCGACCCGCGACGGCTTGGTGCTGAACCAGCCGTTCGGCAGCGATGTCCACGCCGGCAAGCTCTATCTCGCGGACAGCAACGGCGACACCGCCGACGGCGCGGCGCGCATCGCGGTAATTCGCATGTTCGATCTCGCCACCGGCGCACCGGCCGGAGAGATGGTGGTGCCCGATTCGCCCTGGTTCAACGACATCGCGGTTGCGCGCAATGGCACGATCTACGCCACCCAGACCGGCACGGCCGACGGCAAGACACCCTGGCGCCTGTTCAAGCTCTCGCCGGACGGCAAGGCGAAGCTCTTGATCGACGGTGCGCCGCTCGCGCGGCCCAATGGCGTTGCGATCGACAATGACGGCAACGTCGTCGTGGTCAACATGCTCGACACCAAGGTGATGACCTTCTCGCCCGACGGCCGCTTGCTTCGGACGGAGCAGGCCGCGCAGACCGGAAGCGACGGCCTCGTCATCATGCCGGACGGCACGAAATATGTGAGCAGCGTGACAATGGGCGGCATCTCGCGGATCCGGCCAGGTCGTGCGGCCGAGCTGATCGCGACCGGCGTGCCTTCCGCCGCATCGATGTGCCTCGATCGCGACGCGAACCAGCTGGTCATCCCGCTCAACCCCAACAATGCGGTGGCCTTCCTCAAGCTGCCGTGAGCGCGTTTGCCGTGCCCCCGCGTGCGGCCGCCGGCTTGTCACAAAATTGTCGAGTCCGGTGCGGCATTCGACAATTTTGTCACTCGACCAATGCACGGCGGCGGGGCGAAACCGCGCTTTCTCGATTGGCACGAAGATTGCTCAACTGAAGAGCAAGGGCGAGCGGCCGAACCGCCGCGCGAGAGGAGCAGGATATGGGGCGATCCCGAAGCGAAGCGAGCGAATTGCTCCATGCCAAGTTCGTCCGCGTCAGGCGGCGCCGCGACAATGGCCTGGTGGAATTCGATTTCGCGATCGGCACCCCCGAGGTCTTCGTCGAGCTGATGATGCCGGACGCCGCATTCGACGAATTCTGCCGCACCAACGCCGTCGTCGATCTCACCGGTCAACCGGTGGCCGACGGAGATTTCAGCGCTCGGCTCAGCCGCGTCCTCGCCGGACAGGGAGAATAGACTCATGCAAATGGACCTTCGCACCGTCGCGATCAAACCGCTGCGCCAGACCTACGCCCATGTCGCGCGGCGGATCGGTGGGGACAAGCCGGCCTCGCGTTACCAGGAGGGCACGCTGGACCTCCAGACGATAGCCAACCAGCATTACCGGCCGCTCTGGGATCCCGACCACGATTTTTTCGACACGCGGCGCACGGCGATCGCCATGGCCGACTGGTACGCCTTCAAGGACCCGCGCCAATATTATTACGGCAGCTACGTCATGGCGCGCGCGCGTCAGCAGGAGGCGGTCGAGAGCGCGTTCGACTTCGTCGAGAGCCGGCGCCTCGCCGAACATCTTCCCGAGCCGGTGCGCCGGCTGGCGCTCGAGCTGCTGCTGCCGCTCCGCCACGTCGCCTGGGGCGCGAGCATGAACTACGAGTTCGTCGCAGGATACGGCTTCGGCGCGGGCATCACCCAGCCCGCGCTGTTTGCCGCGATGGACCAGCTCGGCGTCGCCCAGTTCATCACCCGCGCCGGGCTGACGCTCGCCGAGCCCGATGCGCTCGATGCCGCCAAGTCGGCCTGGATGGAGGCACCGCACTGGCAGTCGCTTCGCCGCGTGATCGAGGATCTGTTCGTCGAGAAGGACTGGTTCGAGGTCTTCGTCGCCCAGGGGCTGGTGCTCGACGGCCTGCTCTACCCGCTCGTCTACGGCACGATCGTCGACGATGAATTGGCGGCGAAGGACGGCGCGGCGGTGGCGCTGCTGACGCAATTCCAGGGTGAGTGGGCGGCCGAGACCGCGAAATGGGTCGATGCGCAGATCAAGGCCGCCGCCGCCGAGAGCGAGGCGAACAAGACGCTGATCCTCGGCTGGGTCACCAAATGGAAGGCGCGCGTCGCCCCTGCCCTGCTGCCGCTTGCCGAACTGGCGCTGGCGGAGCGCGCGCCCGCCGCGCTCGACGAGCTGATCGAGCAGCTCGACCGGCGCGTCGCCAAGCTCGCGCCGAAGGCGGAGGCCTCGGCATGAGCGGCCCAACGACCAGCGGTGCGGAATCGACCGTGTTCCTGGTGCTTCAGGCCAATGACGAGACCCGCAACATCGTCTCGGCGATCGTCGCCGACAATCCGGATGCCAAGCTCGACGAGCAGCCGGGGATGGTGCGCATCCACGCCAAGGGCACGTTGCGCATCCACCGCGGGACGGTCGAGGAGCTGATGGGCCGCGACTTCGATCTGCAGGAGCTGCACGTCAACATGATCTCGCTGTCGGGTCATGTCGACGAGACCGACGACAGCCTGACCATCAGCTGGGACCGCTGAGCCCGCGACACGAGGAAGGATCGAAACGATGGATATCGGGGTTTCGAAGAAGAAGCTGGGGCTCAAGGAGCGCTACTCGTTGATGACGCGCGGGCTCGGCTGGGAGCCGAGCTACCAGGCGATCGACGACGTCTTTCCGATGGACACCTTCGAGGGGATCAAGATCCACGACTGGGAGGCGTGGGAGGACCCGTTCCGCCTGACGATGGACAGCTATTGGAAATATCAGGCCGAAAAGGATCGCAAGCTCTACGCGATCGTCGATGCCTTCGCCCAGAGCAACGGCCACCTGACGGTCAGCGACGCGCGCTACATCAACACCGTCAAGCTGTTCGTGAACGGCCTCGCGCCGATCGAATATATGTCGCACCGCGGCTTCGCCCACATCAGCCGCCAGTTCCGCGGCGTCGGCCCCAGGGTTGCCTGCATGATGCAGTCGCTCGACGAGCTGCGCCATGCCCAGACCCAGATCCACGCGATCAGCAACTACAACCGCTATTACAGCGGTATGTCGGAGTTCCGGCATCATTATGATCACCTGCCCTATCTGCAGGTGCCGAAGAGCTTCTTCGAGGATGCCGCCAGCGCGGGCCCGTTCGAGTTCATCATCGCGATCAGCTTTGCGTTCGAATATGTCCTGACCAACCTCGTGTTCGTGCCGTTCATCTCGGGCGCGGCCTATAATGGCGACATGGGCGCGATGACCTTCGGCTTCTCCGCCCAGTCCGACGAGGCACGGCACATGACGCTTGGGCTCGAGGTCGTGCGCTTCGTGCTCGAGCAGGATCCCGCCAACGTGCCGATCGTCCAGAAATGGCTCGACAAATGGACGTGGCGCGGCGTCCGCCTGCTCACCCTCGTCGCGATGATGCAGGATTATATGCTGCCCAAGAGGGTGATGAGCTGGGCCGAGGCGTGGGAAATCTATTTCGAAGAGAATTGCGGCGCGCTGTTCCGCGACCTCGCGCGCTACGGCATCACCATGCCGCCCTGCGTCGAGCAGGTCCGCAAGGAGCGCGATCATCTCTCGCACATGGCCTGGTGCCAATTCTACCAGGGACGCGCGACCAACAATTTCCACACTTGGCTGCCGTCGGCCGAGGACATGGACTGGCTGTCGGCCAAATATCCCGAGACGTTCGACCGCTATTACCGCCCGCGCTTCGAATATTGGGCGAAGCTCGAGGCGGAGGGCAAGCCGTTCGAGGCGACCGGGGTGCCGATGCAATGCCAGGTCTGCCAGATCCCGATGTTCTTCACCGAGCCGGGCGACCCGCTGACCCTCGCGCAGCGCCACCGCCATTACAAGGACGAGCAATATCATTTCTGCTCGGACCATTGCCTGACGATCTTCGACGACGAGCCGGAGAAATACATCCAGGCGGTGCTGATCGGCCACGAGCTGTTCAAGGGCAATGCGTTCGCGCCGGGGACCGACCCGACAGCGGAAGGCTTCGATCCGGCCGCGGCGGCGCTCGCCTTTTGGCGGATCGAGCATGGCCGCGACAACGGCGCCCATGTCGGGTCCCAGGATGAAGGCAATTTCGCGCTTTGGCGCGGCCTTGCGAGCAGCAACGCCGAGACCGGGAATGAAGGAGCGGAGCGATGAGCGTCCGTGCAGTCCGCGCTTATGAATTCGAGGCCCGCGACGCCGAGCAGCATTTCCACGGCGCGCGCATCGTCTACGCCGGATGGGACGGGCATTTGATGTTCGCCTCGCCCTACGCCTGGCCCCTGCCGCCCGACCTGCCGTTCGCGGCCTTCCTCGCGGGCCCGCTCGCCGGCGCGTTCGGCCAGCATTCCGATTGGCCGCTGATCGACTGGAGCAAGGCGACCTGGACCAGGAACGGCGAACCGTTCGTTCCCGATCTCGAGGCGACGATCGCGGCGAACGGCATCGTCCATAAGGATTCGCTACGCTTCGCGACGCCGGGTCTCACCGGCATCGGCGGCGCCGGCATCTGATGAGCTATACGCTGACGATCGATCCGGCCGGGGCGTCGGTCGAGGTCAAGGAGGGCCAGACGATCCTCGACGCCTGCTTGCGCGCCGGCATCTGGCTGCCGCACGCCTGCTGCCATGGCCTGTGCGCGACCTGCAAGGTCCAGGTGACCGATGGCGAGGTCGATCATGGCGAAGCATCGAGCTTCGCGCTGATGGATTTCGAGCGCGACGAGGGCAAGGCGCTCGCCTGCTGCGCCCGCCTCGAAAGCGACACCGTGATCGAGGCCGAGACCGAGGAGGATCCCGACGCCGAGGGCATCAAGGTCGAGGATTTCGAAGCTGTGGTCACCCGGATCGATGCGCTCACCCCGACGATCCGCGGCATCCATCTCCGGCTCGACCGGCCGATGCACTTCCAGGCCGGCCAATATGTCAATCTCGAGATCGGCGGTGAGGCGGCGATCAGCAGGGCCTTCTCGCTCGCCAATGCGCCCGCATCCCGAGACACCGTCGAGCTCAACGTCCGCATCGTGCCGGGCGGTGTCGGCACGACCTGGCTGCACGAGCATCTCAAGGTCGGCGATCGGCTGCGACTGTCCGGCCCTTATGGCCGCTTCTTCGTGCGGCACTCGGCGCGCGTGCCGATGCTGTTCCTCGCCGGCGGATCGGGCCTGTCGAGCCCGCGCTCGATGATCCTCGACCTGCTCGCGCGCGAGGAGACCTTGCCGATCACCCTGGTCTATGGGGCGCGCTGCCGCGACGAGCTCTATTATCACGAAGACTTCGTTGCGCTCGCCGCCACCCACGCCAATTTCCGCTACGTCCCGGCGCTGTCGGAAGAACCGGCCGGTTCGGACTGGGACGGCTTCAGGGGCTATGTCCACGAAGCCGCCAAAGAGGCCTTTGCGGGCGATTTCCGCGGCCTCAAGGCCTATCTGTGCGGCCCTCCGGCGATGATCGAACCGTGCGTCGCGACCCTGATGCAGGGCCGGCTGTTCGAACGCGACATCTACACCGAGAAATTCTTCTCTGCCGCCGACGCCCAGCAAGTGCGCAGTCCGCTTTTCAAGCGCATCTGACCCGAAACGCGTTATAACCTTGGCGGGTGTGAACAAAGGTTCGCACGTGGGCCAGGATTGCGCGAAAAGGGGTATCGGCTTTTCGCAAGCAGCAATGCGGCGTGAGACATAGGAGCAGGCTGCGATCGCAGGCTGCGTTAGAGGATGTGAATGGAAGAGTGAGGATCGCCGATCCCTCCGAACGGGTCGATCTGTGGTCGCGGCTGCGCTTCGATGCCGAAAGCGGCGCCGTCTGGCTCGACGAGCAGCGCATGCTGCTGCTGCACGCGCGCGCGCTCGGCGCGTTGCGCACCGAGCTGATCAAATCGCTGGGCGTCGAGCGCGCGAGCGCCTTGCTGATGCGCATGGGCTATGACAGCGGCGCGCAGGACGCCGAGCTGGCGCGCAAGCTGGTCGGCGACGGGCCGATCGAGGACATGTTCCTGCTCGGCCCGCGCCTTCACAGCCTCGAAGGCGTCGTCAAGGTCGAGACGGTGGTGAGCGAGCTCGACCTCGACCGCGGCACCTTCCACGGCGAGTTCCGCTGGCTCGACAGCTGGGAGGCCGAAGCCCATATCGCCGCGTTCGGCATCGGCGAGCGCTGCACCTGCTGGAATCAGCTCGGCTATGCCTCCGGCTATACCAGCGCGTTCATGGGGCGGGCGATCGTGTTCCGCGAGACGATGTGCCGGAGCAAGGGCGATCCCCATTGCCACATCGTCGCCGACACTGCCGACACCTTGCCCGCGGACGACCCGCACGTGCGGGCGTTCGCGCCCGACGACATCGCCGGCCAGCTGCGTGAGATGGAGGAGGAAATCGGTCAGCTGCGCGCCTTCCTGCGGCGCGACCTCGAGCCCGGATCATTGATCGGCCGCTCGCCCAAGTTCCTCACCGCCTTCAATCTCCTCCGCCAGGCGGCGGCGAGCCCGATCACCGTCCTGCTGACCGGCGAAACCGGGGTCGGCAAGGAGGTGTTCGCGCGCTGGCTGCATGAGAATGGTCCGCGTCGGGCGGAGCCTTTCGTCGCGATCAACTGCGGCGCGATCCCGCCCGAGCTGATCGAGAGCGAGCTGTTCGGCGCCGAGGCCGGCGCCTACACCGGTGCGCAGAAGGCGCGTGCGGGGCGGTTCGAGCGCGCCGACGGCGGCACCTTGTTCCTCGACGAGATCGGCGACATGCCGCTTGCCGCACAGGTCAAGTTGCTGCGCGTGCTCCAGACCGGCGAGGTCGAGCGGCTCGGCGGCGACAAGGTCCGCAAGGTCGACGTGCGGCTGATCGCCGCGACCAACGCCGACCTCGCTTCAGCCGTCGCCGAGAAGAGGTTCCGCGCCGATCTCTTCTACCGGCTCAATCCCTATCCCATCGAGATCCCGCCGCTGCGCGAGCGTATCGACGATATTCCCCTGTTCGTCGACGCGCTGATCGAGCGTCTGTCGGCGCGCTACGGCAAGAGCGTCCATGGCGTGTCCGACCGGGCGATGCAGGCGCTGATGGCCTATCACTGGCCGGGCAACATCCGCGAGCTCGAGAATGTGCTGGAGCGCGGCGTCCTGCTCGCCCAGCCGGGAAGCCGGATCGATCGCGAGGCGTTGTTCGTCAATTCCGCGCCGCAGGCCGCCGGCGAGGCGTTCGTCGACCCGCACGGCCAGGTTCGGCCGCTCGGCAGCGACGCCGCCGGAGCCGCCGCGCAGGTCGGCGATCTCACCCTGGCGAAGCATGAGGCGGCGCTCGTCGAAGAGGCGATGCGCCGTGCCTCCGGCAACATCAGCGAGGCGGCGCGCCTGCTCGGCCTCACCCGCCGCCAGCTCGACTACCGGCTGAAAGGCCAGGCCCCGCCCGCCTGATAGGCGCCACAAGATCCCAACGCCCCTACGCCGTCACCCCAGCGAAAGCTGGGGACCAGACGATGCGCGCAGTGCCGCCGCTGGCGAAAACGCCGCCATCGCAGCGTCTTCGCCAATATCGCTTGGATGCCAGCCTGCGCTGGCAAGACGCGATTGGAGGGCGCCTATTTTGCTCTAGAACCGATACCCCACGGTGACGCCCCAGGTGCGCGGTTCGCCATAGGCTTCGAGATTGCAGCCGCAGGCGGCGGCGAGGTCGAGACCGACCGTCTTGTACCTTTTGTCGAACGCGTTCCTGAGATAGGCCGCGAGGCGCAGTCCGCGATCGAGCTGCCAATTGGTGTTGAGGTCGACGATCGTCCGCTTGGGGAACAGGTCGCCGTCGAAGTTGCGCGCATTGTGATAGAAGCTCGATTGGTAGGTGACGACCCCGCCGAACTCGAGCACCCCGCCCGCGATCGTTCCCGGCACGGTGTAGCTGGCGCGGCCGGAGGCCGAATATTTCGGCGTGTAGGTCGGGCGCGTGTCGCGCGGCACGCCGGGGGCCACCTCCAGGTCCTTGACCTTCGCGTCGGTGTAAGCCCCCGAGGCGCTGAGGCGGAGGCCGTCGCCGACCCGCAGGCTCGCTTCCAGCTCGACGCCGGTCGTCCGCGCCTTCTGGTTGCGCACGAACCCCGAGATGTCGGCGAACACGAACGACTGATAATCGGTATAGTCATAATGGTAGACGGTGCCGTTGAGCGTGTAGCGCCCACCGGGGCCGGTCAGCTTGAAGCCGCCTTCTATCGAGACGAGCACCTCCGGGTCGTACGGGATTCTGGACGGCGGCAGCGGCGGCGTGCCGTCGAACAATTTGCCGTTGTAGCTGCCGCCCTTCACGCCGCGGTTGACGCCCGCATAGAGCATCAGGCCGTCGTTCGGCCGGAACTCGAGCTGCGCCTTTCCGGCCCACAGCCAATCGGTCCGTTTGTCGGTGAACGAGGGCTGGATCGGGAATAGGGGCGGCCCGATGTCGACCGAATAATCGTCGATGTTCGCCGAGGCGAAGGAATCGAACTGATATTCCTGATGCTCGCGAATCAGCCGCCCGCCGACGACGATCGTCCAGCGCGGGACGAACTCCCACGACACCTGGCCGAACACCGATGCGGACTGCGTCTTGAGCTCGAACACGCTGAGCGGATCGACGCCGGTCAGCGGCATGCCGAAGATCAGCGCCAGCGCCGAGCCGCGCGGCCCGAGCAGGCCCTGCGCCACGTTGGCGTCGATGCTGAGGTAATAGACGCCGGTCACCCAGGTGAGGCCGGCGGAGCTTCCGCTCAGCCGCAGCTCCTGCGAGAAGGTGTCGGTGTCGGATTTGGTGCCGAACAGGAAAGCGTTGAACGGCGAGGCTTCGCCGTCGAGCAGGAAGTGCTTCTTATATTTGAAGTATGAGGTGACCGACGCGAGGTCGACCGCGCCCAGCGAGCCATCGACGTGGAGCGCGCCATTATAGGCGCGGAAGCGATTGAGGTCGCTCTTGGCGAAATCCTTCGACATCAGCCGGTCGTCGATGTCGACCGGCACATAGCCGAAGTAATTGGCCCCCGGCACGCGGTGGCCGTCATTGTTGGGGCTGAACATGAAGCCCTGGAACGGAATCACCGCCGGATTGAAGAAGTTGTTGCCGTTCGCGTCGATCGCCGCGCGCGTCTCGGTGGGCGACGCATAGATGCCGCCGACGATGCGGTTCTGGGCGTCGAGGATCGGGACCTGCGCGCTGAGCGCCCAGGGCGATTCCGAGAGATTCTGCCGGAACGCGGATCCGCTGAGCCGGACCCGCCACGCAGCGGACGGCTCCCACAGCAATTGCAGGCGGCCCGCCACCGTATCCTCGTCGCCGAGGTCTTCACCCGCGGGCGAGACGCCGACAGGGCCGAGGTTGATCGGCGCGCCCGGCGCCATGCCGGCCGGGAAGACGTTGTTCCAGATCGAATTGTTGCGCGTCCAGAAGCCCGACCCGCGCAACGCCACGGTCTGGCCGAGCGGCAGGTTGATCGCGCCTTCCAGCACCGTCTTGTCGAAACGGCCGTAGGTCGCGTCGATATAGCCGCTCACCTCGCCGAGCCTCGGCTGGTTGACGACGAAGTGGACGAGGCCGCCGGTCGCGTTGCGGCCGAACAGAGTCCCCTGCGGCCCCTTCAGCGCCTCGACGCGCTGGATGTCGAACAAAGCCATGCCCTGGCCCTGCTGCGACGAGACATAGGTGTCGTCGATATAGACGGCGACGGGCGCCTCGATCGCATCGTTATAGTCGCTCTGGGTGACACCGCGGATCGAGAATTGGAGACCTTGTCCGCCCAATGTACCGGACACGGTGACGCCGGGCGTGAACTTGGCGACGTCGGTGCTCAACGTCACGCCTTGCGCCTTGAGATCGTCGCCGCTGTAGGTCGCGATCGAGATGCCGACGTCCTGGACCCTCTCCGATCGCCGCTGCGCGGTGACGACGATATCGCCCTGCATCGCCGGCGGCTGCGCTGCCGGTTGATCGCCTGCGGGCAAGGGCGCGGGCTCGGCTGGCGTCGTCTGTGCAAATGCCGGTGCAGACGCGGCCAGTCCCAGCCAAGCGACCGAACAGGCTAAATGGATTCTCCCCACCTTCCGCATTTCTTTGCCTCCCCCTGCTTCTATCTTTTGTTAGATTTATGCTATTCGGAGGGGATTGCGTAGGCACTGTTTTATGGTTGTTCATCCAGCGAAGACTGATTTCTCGCCCAACAGCTTGTGCTCTTTCTCAACCTCATAGATAGCTGGTCGGAGAAAGACTGATGCGGTCGTGCTCGAACGCGCCCGCATATGACGAGGCGGAAGCCTGGGTCCAGGGTATCATCGGTTCCGGCGCCCGTGCTTGGCAGCCGTTTTCATCTCCTCGAACCAGCCCGCGATCTTCAAGTCGTGTCGTCTGGCATAGGAATCGATGGCGGGTCGCTGCTCAACGAGCGAGGAACCATGTTCTCCCTGCTTTACCGTGCATACGCGAACGTACCCGAGCATCCTGCCGAAGTTCCGCATTCGGTCGTGGCCGAGGTCGCGTTCCTCCGGCGTCAGGTTCGGATAGTAGCGATCAAGTAAGTTGTCTCGCGCGCGTCGTGCCGGTGGCATGTGCGTACGATGCAGCCAAGGCGGGGGACCGTGCAGGGTCCGCACTCATTAGCTTAGGCCGGCAACGCTCCTTTCCTGGCGAGGTCCAGTCTCCGGCGAACCGCGAAGTGCTCCTCGTAGTTTTCGGGCTTAAGGCCAAATGCCGTCTGCCGCGGAATGCCGTGCGCGTTGATCTCGTCGTATTTCAGGTAGTAGGCTTTGTGCATCCGGTAGAACGGGATCTCGGGATACAGGTGGTGGATCAGGTGGTAGTTCTGATAGACCAGTAGAGGGTTGAGCAGCCATTCCCAGCCGAAACGCATGGTCGTCGCCATGTAGGGATCTTCTTCCTGCTCCACCAATGCGGGATGATGCGGCAGGATAACGAACACGACGGCAATGATGAACAGCGTGATCCGTGAGGGGACGAACCAGAGCATGAACAGTTGCCACCCGAACCCAAAGTAGACCGCCGTGACAAACAATAGTCCGAGGAAAGAGTAGAAAAGTATCAGTTCGGTGCCATGTTTTTTGCGCACATTTTGGCCATTTTTGATAAAATACCAAATGTATGCCGCATCAAATAACGTCCATCGCAACGGAATTTGCCACCACGGCGACTCATGTTCGAAGCGATCGGGGTCCTTGGCGCCGTTAGTATGGCTATGGTGCTTGTTATGCACCCACCGCAGGAGGACCATTGGGGCGTAAGGAAACAGGAAGAACAGACCGATCGCGCCAATCGTCTCGTTGATCCAGGGAATATTCGACAGTGACTTGTGCGATGCGTCGTGGATCACGCTGAATAGCAGATATGTTATCAGGCCGTTGGCAATTGCGCCGACCCAGAGCGGAATGACATCGTTGAGCGCGAGGTACCACGTGCTGGCTATCCCACCCATCGTGATCAAGAACAGGACCGTGGTCGGCAGGGCAAGCAGCGGTGCTTTGCACAATCGCTCGAAAAGCTCGTCGCTCGAAGTCGGGAACGCGCTTGCTGCCATCGCTCGGTCTTCCCTCTCAACAACTGCTTGCGCAGAATCGGTTAACGACGCGACACGACCGCCGGCGCGATACAGTACGGCGGCCTCCTTGCATCCATCGATTCCTTACACTCGTCGCTGAACAATATGCAACACCTTCCCCATAATGGGGTGCTTGCGCTAGGT
>Ga0255338_1004401_pt1 | contig 14662 bp, 10 predicted proteins | sample MeOH1_35cm_T4_19_FD_203715 | JGI IMG/M metagenome (GOLD analysis project Ga0255338, IMG submission 203715) | Sandy soil microbial communities from University of British Columbia, Vancouver, Canada - MeOH1_35cm_T4_195 | ecosystem: Engineered > Artificial ecosystem > Sand microcosm > Unclassified ...
CGTAGAGCCCATCAATAATGCGGCGGAGCGGGCGGTGCGTCCCGGGGTGTTGTGGCGGAAAACGAGCCTCATCACCCAAAGTGAGGAGGGCCGGGAGTACGTGGCCCACCTGCTGACGGTGCGCACCACGCTGCGCCAGCACGGCGGCAACCTCCTGGAGTTTCTGACGGAGGCACCTCCGGTTTCAGCGCTCCGGTGCTCCACCGCCACGTCTGCTTCCGGCTGGCACGTAAACGGCGCGGCGGAGTCGCTCTTCGGTAGGGTGCGCTTCCGCACGTCCCGGCCACCCACCCGAACGGTTACACGATCTCGACCAACTGCCAGCAGTTCTTACGAAGCAAGGGCGCCAGGAGCCCGCGAAGATAGCGTCGGGCGGCTTGGCGGACTTCACTGCGGCAAAAGAAAGGGGCAAAGCGCGCATGAAAGGCCGTGAGCTCTTCTTCTCACGTCACCAGTTTGGTAAGTGTTATAATTCTACTCCTTACCGGGATTTACTCTGATTCAGCTAAGTAGGGCTGTAAGACTAAGCGGCATCTGCTTGAGTTTTTCGCAAACCGGTGTGACTTCGTAGCGGGGTTCTGCATCGGCTCTGAAAGGTTCTAAAGTGTGGAAACACCCGACCGCCAAATCCCTCGGCTGAGAAACTCTCAAGTATATGGCTCCCGCCAGAATCGATTTGCAATTCTTTAAAACATCTTCACGGATAAGGCTACTCAACCCGTCCTGTTGCGCCATAATAGGGTTGGTTGCAGCGCGCCGAGTGAAACCACCTGAATGGCGCCTTCCGGAGATTCCTGCCTGAAGGCCTCCAGAGTAAGCTGCGAGCGCCGTGGACGCTGATATTGTCCGTCACAGACAGTGCGACAATAATGAACTTGTAGGCCTCCCTTTGGAGCCTAGAGCCTGTTATGAACTTTTTTAGCGGCAAGCAGGCTGTAAAACCAGCCCAAAACAGCCCGAAAGTGCAATTTACGCAAGCAAGTAACCCCTTGCGCTTGCTACAAGCGCCACAACATTGGGCGCCTGCTTGGCCCATCCATCTAGGCACGAACTGTAAATCAGGCCACGCGCTAAGTTCATAACAGGCTCTAGAAGCGCAGTCAAAATGGACGCTCCCTACATTCTCTCGGCTCGGAGAGCAACCACGTATAGGGCAAAATGTGCCCCTTGACTGCGAAGCTTGCGCTAGATATCGTCCCACATCAGCTTGGTTAGCAAGCGAAAGCAACTGTAAAGAATTGCGCTTCTGACACCGTTTTAGTCGGAGCCGAAAGAACGGAGAGATGCTCAATGGCCCCGAGTCTAGAGCCGGATATCCAGCGGATATTTGGCCGGCAAGCCCAGGACCGGACACTCGAAGGGGCAGACCTACGGAATGCCAGCCTGGAAAGGGTGTGTCTTCGCGACTGGAAATGTACCGGCGTGATTCTAGCCAATTCCAATCTCTTTCGCGCTGATCTACACGGCGCGAAACTAGAGCGGGCCGATCTACGGGCTGCGGAGCTGAGCGGTGCCGATCTGGGAGAAGCCGTTCTCACCGACGCTGACCTTGAAGGCGCGAACCTGCGATTGGCATCGCTGGCTGACGCCACCCTTCGCGGTGCCAATCTGAAATGGAGTCAGCTCTCCGCTGCTAACCTCCGCGGCGCCGACCTTACCGGCGTCCTTCTTCAGGGTGCGGTTGCCGACACCGCGACTGTCTGGCCGGATGGTTTCGATCCGGCGGCGGCGGGAGTATGGATGACCGGCGAGTAACAAGGCTTGCTGCTTACCCGGGGTGACCACAGCAGGGCTGGCGTCTCCATCCACCTCCATCCCACTCCTCAGACCAGGTCCGGCCTCTCCATTGGGTCGATTTTCCCTGTTTGTGCCGAAGCGGGATCGACGCTAAACCAGTCCAAACTCTAATCCCCCGGCTCATAGCTCACAAGTTAATTCTACAACTACACTTACTGAGGGTGAGCGCCCTTAGTCCGAGCGGGCGAAGCACGCCGCCGATAATGTGAATACCGGGCGCGCTGGCCAGGACCCGTCGCCACTGGACCCAAGCTAGTTTCACTTCTGGTGCACCGGGCGGCAGGGGTAGCGCTATTTCCAGTAGCCGCCGAACTGCCGGGACGGTCAGTTCCGCCAGGACGGCCTGGAGTGCGCGGCTGACTTTTTTTCCGCTTCCCGCTTCCCGGCTAGGCGGCGGGTCTCGGCCAAGTACGTAGGCGCCATCAAGGAGAGCGTGATGTGGCGTTGCCAGGAGTGCCAGTAACGGATGTCATACTCCGCCCGGCCCGTTGTCTGTTTCGCCACATCAAAGCTCAGTTTCATCTGCCACCGCGCCCCGGACGCGTCCGCTAACAGCGCTAGCGACGCTTCGCCCGGGGCCTTCGAGAAATAGTAGGCGCAGGTGGTCGATTGTGACCGCGACCGCCGCACTAACAACCACGCCTCTTCCCCCGATAAGTTGCCCGCTGCACGGAGTACCACGCGGGCGGCCGCCCAGTCATACCCCCGGGGACCCTTTTCCCCGGCCCCGAGCAGGCCGTGTCCGGCCAGGTCGCGACCAGGTCGCGCACTTTCGCACGCTGGGCTTGCGGCAGCGGGTGCCGACGTAGCCCGTCATGGTGGCGGTCGTGCTGACCGTGATTTGGCGCCAAACTGTGAGTGTTTGCGAGTTGGCCCGGTTGCTCCATCAGGAAGGGTTCTTCTGGTGTAGCCCGGTCCAGGTCAGCCAGCAGGCGCTTTCGGTGCGGCGGCGGATCTTTCCCGCGATCCTGTTCCAACAGGTCTTCGCGGCCGTCCTGCCCCAGTTGCACGCAAGGTGGGAAGCGCGGACCCGGCCCCTGCCCCGCGAACTCGCCTGGGTGCCCGCGCGTTACGCCCAGGTCACCGCAGTCGACGGTTCGACCCTGGATGCTTTGCTGCGCAAGGTCGGCTGGCTGCGGGACGCCGAGGGGACGCCGTTGGCCGGGCGAATGATCGCCCTCTTGGACTTGTGCTCGCGCTTGCCCCCGCGCGTTGTGGTATGACCCCGATCCGCAGGCTCACGATCAACGTTCTTGGCCGCGCATTTTGGCTGCGCTGGGCCCCGGTAGTCTGTTGCTCTACGATCTGGGCTACGCCAACTTTGCTCGCGTTGTGGAACTCACTGTGGCGCAGCTAGCCTGGTTGACCCGGGCCAAGCATAACCTCGCGCGTACGGTGCTCCGCAAACTGGTGGAGACGCCCGCGGTGCGGGATCGGCTGGTCTGGGTGGGGAGTGGCGCGGAGTGCCAGCAGTTCCGGCTGCTGGAAGTACTAACCGGCACGACTTGGCGGCGGTTTCTGACCAATGAACTGGACCCGCAACGCTTGCCGGCCGTCAAAGCCGCCGCCCTGTGTGGCCAGCGCGGGCGGATCGAAGCAGCCTACTTGCATTACAAGCGGCTGCTCGGTTCGGCCTACTTCTGGACCGGGAGTCATAATGGCGTAGAGCTTGAATTGTGGGACGCGTTGCTGTTGTGCGCCGTGCTGATCGATCTGACGGACGTCGTTGCGGAGCGCGTCAAACAGCCGTTCGGTGCGATCTCGGTGGAGATGGTCTATCGCGGACTCTACCATTTTAGCCAGACCTTTCATCGCGCCGCCTCCCAAGATCCGGTGGAATATCTCGCTGAACACGCGGGGTTGCTCGGCATTCCCAAACGTCCGAAAACTCGTATGCGACTCACAAATACCCTCAGGAGTCCCCACTTTGGGGACGCGTGGTCCAGGCGACTAGGCGGTATGCGGTCGCACAGACAAAACGGCTTCTCACTTCGGGTAAGAGTGACTGTCAACACCACCCGTCGAAGGAGAAGCCGATTTGTTAGCTCATCATACCGCGTTCCGGCACTACATTAACTACTTACAACTCCCCTGGCGCAAGACCCAGCGCAAGAACCTCATTCGCTGGGCCGCCGCTTCTCTGGTCCGCCAGAGCCTCCCGGTCCGGCGCCTGGCACGGACCCTGGCACCCACTCCCCAACAGGCGCGGCAGCAGGATAATCGGTTGCGGCGCTTCCTGGGGAATGAGCGCCTCCAATTTGATGCCGCCCTCGGAGCTTATCTCCGCTTTCTGCTGCCACGGCTGGGTCCTTCCGCCTACATCCCGGTCATGCTCGACTGGACCTACTTCGGCGACCGGGCCATCTTGACCCTGGGCGTCCCCTATCATGGTCGCTCCCTGCCCCTCTTTGTCACCGTTCACGAGCGTACGGTCGAACGGCGGGTCTACAGCCAAACTCAAGCCGAAATCTCCCTCTTGCGCCGGGTGCGCTGGCAATGGCCCGCGAGCGCGACGCCGCTGCTGTTGGCGGACCGGAGCTTCGATAAGAGTCGGCTCCTGGAATGGCTCCTCCACGGCACCACCGGGAAGAAGCCGCACGAACGGGCGCCCTCGGCACCCGGTTCACATCCCTGGCTCTTCCTCATCCGCTCCTGTATGCAGGCTACGGTCCGTGATCAGCACGGGAAACGCCTCCAGAAGCGGCTCACGGTCTATCCTGGGGAAACCCTTTGCTATCCCCACGTGACCTATCACCAGACCGGTGAGTTTCACGCCCACTTGGTGGTGACCTGCGCCCGCGATCGGCTAGGACACCCGAGCACATGGTATCTACTCACCAACCTACCGACCGCCGAATTGTCCGCAACGCATAGAGCGCCGGCGTTACGGATGCCACCCGAGGAAACCTATCGAGACTACAAACAAGGGTTCATCCTCTCGGGGTTCGGCTTGAAGGGGTTGAAGCGCTTGCGGCGGGATCGACTCGAACGACTGCTGTGCTATGTAGCACTCGTGTGTGGCTTCCTCGTCCTGGTGGCCGAGAGCGAGAAAGAAGTGCGGGCTGCCTTTGCCCAGCGGCACTTCCGCCTCTCGCTGATCAGCTTTGCTCTCGACGTGGTACGCGTCGTGCCGCAACTCCTCCTCCGGCTTGCTCGCCAAGCCTGTGCTTCCGTCCGGCTAGAACCCGTCTGCCGCAAAGTGGAGACTCCTGAGTGCAGCAGGGGGTTGACACCGTGGAGGTGGGGACTTGGTCGATCTACTTTTACGACGTGTTGATTGCCCGGTTCGACGAATGGCGAGAAGTCCTCGTCCGCTGATCCCGGCTGTCCCGGTGCCCAAACGATAGAGGCTACCTAACAGAATGTTACCTATCTACCCGGGCTCTTTTATAACCGAAGTTCCCGGACGGTACAGGGTCGTCCGTCGTAATGCCTTTCGTGGTAGCTCCGCCGCTGAGGGGCCGCACCGCGAGGAGTGCCAGGTCGTCACGGGGACGGCCCTGCTGGAATTGGACTACGACCTCTTTGATACCAATCACGATCTCGTGGGCGGTCATGCTAGCGCAAGAGCGCAAGAGTGCCATCAAGCGCTCCTCTCCAAAGAACTCGCCGTACGGCGATCTCGCCTCACTCACTCCATCCGTATAGAGCAGGAGGGTATCGCCCGCCTCCAGTTCCACGGATTGCGCTGCCCAGGTCAGGTTAGAGATGGCACCAACCAATGGCCCGCAGCACCCAACCTCCCGTACAGATCCATTGGGGCGCAGCAGGAGGGGGAGTGGATGACCTCCGTTGGCGATTCGAGCCACCAGGCCACTTTCACTCCGCTGCAGTCGCAGAATGGAGATGGTACAGAAGCGGTCCTCCGCGATCTGAGGAAGCACGGCCTCATTCAGTTCGCTCAACATCTCGGCCGGACAATCGACTCGTGTCGCAAGAGCACGAGCGGTGTGCCGGATCATGGCGGTAAACGACGCGGCCAACGGTCCCTTGCCTGTAACGTCGCCAATGAGCACCACCCAGTTGCCCTCCGCAACCTGGAACGCATCGTAGAAGTCGCCTCCCACCGTCAACCCTAGTCCGCCAGCCGAGTAGCCGGCGGCCCACTCGATCTCGGGAATCTGGGGAAGCGCTGGTGGCAAGAGGCTCTGCTGAAGGGTATGAGCGATCTCACTGCGTTGACGGTACTGCCTGGCGTTGTCCACTGCCAGGGCCACCCGTCCCGCCAGTTCCACCGCAAGCGCTGCGTCCCCACCGGTCGCCGGCGCCCTGCCGCTCTCCGTTGCGAAGACCAGCGTTCCAAATATCGTCCCTCTTGCGCTGAGGGGCGCAATCACGGTGGAAGTGATCTCGGGGAGCGGAGCTTCCGGGTCTGATCCGAAGAGCGCCCGGAGCGGCGCGGAGAGCACGACATGCACCTCGGTCCGGCCGGTGCGGAGTACTCGAGACACTTCCTCGGGAAGCGGTTCACTGGTTAGAGGACGGCTCTGCGGCGCCTGGGTGCTGTCGTCTGGGGAGCGAGCCCCGGCGCTGACTATCCACTCGGACCGTCCATGCTCATCCACTAGCACGATGCTGCAGTAGTCAGCGATTGCCCGACTCGCCACCTGCGCGACAGTCGTGAGTACCGCCCTTTCGTCCAGAGAGCTGGCTAGCGTCTGATCCACCTGCGAGAGGAAGCGGAGCACGGTATCAGCGCGTCTGCGCTCCGTTACGTCTCGAACCAGGGCATAGAAGCCGACGACTCGCTCCGAGACAATCATTGGGATATTGACGATGCTCAGGTCTACTAACTGCCCGTCGCGGTGTCGGATTGTACATTCGTAGCGCTGCGACTCGCCGTCGATTGCCTGGCGTGCGTGATGGTAAACCTGTTCAGTGCAATCATCGATCACTGCCGGCATCCATCGCATCTGAACCAGGTTTTCTAAGGGGATGCCGAAGATCTGGCTGCAGGCGGCGTTCGCCTCGAGGATGCTCCCCGAACAGTCAATGGCACAGACTCCGTCGGGGTTGAGATCGATCAATGAGCGGAGCCGTTGGTGGTTTTCCATACGAGAAGATGCTGCACGCTTGGTCGAGAGGACGTCCGCCTTGTGTCTCTTCATAAAGGTGTCCCGGGGAGCGCGCAGAAGTTCTTGGATAGGCATGGTGGGCACTCTACTCGCCGTTGTGGATGCGGACGTGATGGTAAGCGCTGGCGCTGTGGGAAACGTAAGAGGATCTGCTACCGGCTCGTGGAGTGCCGGGGCTGCGCAACGTGATCGTCACCGCGCCGCGCTCACGTCTTCTAGACAGGAAGCTCCCTGCCGACTTCTCGCTAGGAGCAACCCCGCCGACGCAGTAAGCAGGGGGGTTAGTTCGGCTCCGTTTAATGGAGGGCAGAACAGATACCCTTGGCCCCGGTGGCATCGGGCGCGCACCGCAGCGCGATGTTGCTCTGGGGTTTCGATGCACTTGGCGGTGACGCTGATACCAAGATCGCGCGCGATGGAGCAGATCCCATTAAGCAGTGAGCCCCCGGCTGCGGCATCATCAACCAACGCGCGATCGAGCTTGATCATCTGGATGGGCAGGCCTTCCAGCAGGCGAAGCGAGCTAAAGTGAGCACCAAAGCTATCGATTGCGAGCTGCACCCCGAGCTTGCGGAGAGCATGCAGTCGGTGAATTGCGAGTTCAGTCTGCTCGAGCAAAAGGGATTCCGGGCACTCAAGTAGCACGTTCGTGGATGGTAGACCCGTATCGCGCAGGTGGCGGACGAGCTCTGCGTCAAGTTCCTCGCTTCGAAGATCTTCAGCGGAGAGGTTGATCGTCAGCCGTGTCAGTGCGGGGCCTCCACCAAGAGCCACCCAGGTACAGGCTTGGCGGAAGGCCTCCTGGCAGACCCACTGCCGCACCGGCTTCCAGAGGGAAGTCTGCTGAATCAGTGGGAGCAGCTCCGCCGGCCGCATCATCCCCCGCCGCGGATGCCGCCACCGCAGCAGCGCCTCGATGCCGGTGATGCACCCGCTGTCGAAATCCACCTCCGGTTGATACAGCAGGCAGAGCTCGCCCTTCTGAACCGCCTCCCGCAGCTCACCCTGGAGACGCAATCCGTCTCGCACCCCTGCGCGGACCGGTTTGTCGAAGACCACATATCGGTCCTTCCCCAGGGTCTTGGCGCGATAGAGCGCCACATCCGAGTAGTGGAGCAACTCCTTTGCGGTGGCGTCAGACGAGTTCACCAGCAGCAGGCCCATACTGGCCGATACCAGGAGCTGGCGGCCATCCACTGCGATGGGCGAAGCGAGCTGGCGCTGGAGACGTTCCGCACAGGTGATCACGTCTCCGATCTGAAGCACTTCCTCCAGCAGGACGATGAACTCATCTCCCCCCATGCGAGCGACCGTATCCGCCTCTCTGACCGTCTTGCGGAGCCGGGCACCAAGCTCGCACAGGAGTTCGTCTCCCACCGCATGACCGAAGGTATCGTTTACCTGTTTGAAGCCGTCGAGGTCTAGTGTGACGAGCCCAGCCGGCCGCTGGGCGAGATCCCGCTGCTTGAGCCGGTGCTCCAACCGCTGGACCAACACGGTGCGATTGGCAAGACCCGTTAATGGGTCCGTGAAGGCTAGCTGCGCCAACAGCTCCAACTGTTCCCGTCGACATGCTGGATCACGCAGGATCAGGACCAGGACGCCTGCGATCCGGCCACCCGTCCGATACCCGGTGCACTCCAGCCAGTCCCAGATCCCTGCCCGCCGTCGAAATCGCAGCGTACGGTGGATGGCCTTCGCAGCCTCGCCATCCCGGCTCGATAGATGTTCGGTGAGTAACTCCAGATCGTGAGGATGGACCAGCGGAGTGAGGCTGAACTTCCCTACCCCGCTGGAGGGGCGCTGAAGAAGTCGTCGGGCAGCCGGGTTCGCATAGAGGACGGTCTTTTCAGCTCCAACGACCAGCACGCCATCGGGATGCCGCTCCACCAGTTCCCGGAACGAGGAGCAATTCAGATCGCCACCTTCTGCGCTCTGGGCACCGGCATTCACATCTTTCGGTTCCGGCAAGTTCGGGGACTGGTCAGCGATTGACATATCGAGTGAGGTGCTGCTGGGACGGGTGCGGGCCGGCAGCGCTGGTCCGCAGACGCTGCTGAGTAACTAATTTCTACTTGGTTGTCCTCTTGTGCAGAGAACGGTACCAGCTTGCCAACCCTGGGTTCCGCTCGTGCCGAGCCGGATTAGCTTGTCTCCTACCGGAATGGCGCTAAAGGCGAGGACGAGAACTCTTGCACACCGGCCGGTACGCGCGAAGATTAGCGTCAAACCCAAGAGGGTCGAAGTGGGACGCACCGTTAGCGCGGCGCGCCTATCCTCGGAGAACAAGCCGGGGGCACTTCTGTGGTCCTCGTACCCCGGACGGCGCTCGCCTGGGGAGTACGAGCCGCGCCTTTTGAACCGGATTGGCGTCAGGCCCAACAGCAGTAACCGCAGGAGATCACGCTCATGCAGTACGGTACCACCCCCTACGAGAGGCTGGACGCCTCGGCGCTGCTCGGCTTCCCGGAAGATGCCGGCTTTTCCCTGGAGAACTACCACTTTTTCCTTGATGACCAGCGCTACCCCGCGTTCTGCGCTGCGATGCAGCGGGCCCATCAGCACGGGTTGGCGGGATCGACGCAGCGAGAGGTCGTGTCGGCCTGGCTGCGGCGGGGGGTGGATGAGGTGGATGGTGCGCGATAATGCAGCCTTCGGGCCACCCCGGAGCGTTCCCGCCAATTGGGAAGTGCGGGCGCACCATGGCGCGCGCCGGTGATGAGCGAGGCGATCGAATCGATCCGCTGTAAGTACCTGGACCTCGAGGGACTGCTCACGGAGAACGCCCGCCGACGGTGGGCGGCAACAGAAGCCCGTGCTTTGGGTCGGGGCGGCATCACCCGGGTCGCGCAGGCGACCGGGATCGCACCGGCCACGATTCGGCTTGGCCTGGCCGAACTGGCTGCTGCTCCGTCCACTCCAGTCGCGCCGGCTCCGCGGGCAGGCTCGGGTGAGGCCCGCATCAAGGGCGGCAGCACCTCCAGCACCTCCCGCATTCGCGCCCCGGGCGGTGGGCGGAAGCCACTGACACTCACCGATCCCACCCTCCTCTCCGACCTCGACGCGTTGATCGATCCACCATCTGGAGGTGAGCAGGCGCCCCTACTCCGATGGACGAGCAGGAGTACCAGGGCATTGGCCCGTGCGCTCGCGGAGCAAGGGCACCCCATCAGTCAGCAAACGGTCGCAGAACTGCTCCGCGAACTCGGCTACCGGCTTCAGCCGCCGCGAACTACCCCGGGGGGCCGTGCTAGCGGGAGCCGGGACCTCCAATTCCAGCATCTTCATGGAGCCGTTCAGGAGTTTCACGCAGCGGCTCAACCAGTGGTCGCAGTGGACATGCGGACGGCCTTCGCATCAGTGCCTCGGCTCACCCAGAATGAGGGATCGGCGTCAGCCGACCTGCTCATTGAGCGAGGTCTGCCGGAGTTCCTGGAAGCCGAGCACTCCACGGGTGGTTGGATCACCACGTGGGGTGAGTCCGATCCGCCAGCTCTCCCGGTGCAGATGATCCGCATGTGGTGGGAGACGACCGGGCGCGACACTTTCCCGCGCGCGGGGCGCCTGCTGATCGTTGGCCCTGCCGGGGGCAGCAGCCGGCGCTCGTTTCAATGGAAGCTGGGGTTGCAGCAGCTAGCGAACGAAACGGGCTTGCTGCTTCAGGTCTCCCATCGCCCCGCCGGCACGAGCCGGTGGACAGAAATTGCGGAGCGGCTGCTTGGTCGCATCACCCTGATATCCGGGTCAACCCGGTCCGTAAGCTACGAGGTGAGTGTCAGTCTGATTGCGTCGAATAGAAGGCGAATGGCAGGCGAGGCACCGGTGACGGGTGCCTCGCCCGAGTTGCCGTCTGCGGAACATCGTAAGCTACAGCTTGTCCGGGATGAGTTCCTGGAACACTGGAACTATGCCATCGCTCCAGATCGCGGTGCGACCAGGTAGTCAAGTTATTCGCTGACATGTCCACCGTTCGGATCAGTACTGCTGGGTCGATAAAGATCCCTACCAACTGATCCGAATCCAACCTCTCCGAGCCGGATTCGCCGATACAGATCGATTTCAGATCTGTAAAGTTATTTCTTTTCATTCGGCCCTACCTGTTCCGTTTTCACCCAGCTGTTCGGATTCGTATGTTCAAAGCGGTTCCTAATTCAGCCTGGTTGACGGCGTCCAAAAGGCTAACAGTATTGACAATCAGCTGACTGATTAGCCTGGGTTTGTTTCACCCTCCATTGGGCTAGTGCTGACACAAACAAGCTTGCGCCGATCTATAGAGCGGTTGTGAGTCTGCCAATTCTGAATTACAGAGATCCCTAGCCGGGATTCTGGACGGAACTCCAATTCGTCGCGACTCGAACTTTCGAAGTCTCGCGCGGAGTTCTTGCCAGCCGCTCCCCGGCGCCAGGAGATCCATCACTCCAGAGACGGTAGACATGCAACGAAAAAATGCAGATCGTGCAGCACGGCTGATCTTGTTTTCTGGGCCGCTTGTCGGGGCACTCTTTGCAGCCATGGCAAGCCAGGCACAGATTCCCTCCGGTAACGGCACGGGACTCACCGGCGAGTACTTCGCCAATGCAACCCTTTCCAATTCTCCAATTCTGACCCGCCAGGATAGCCAGATCAACTTCCAATGGGATACGAATTCCCCTGCACCAGGACTCCCTGCGGATCAATTCTCCGTTCGGTGGAGCGGCCAGTTGGAGGCTCCGGTCACGGGCCTCTACACGCTTAAGCCCATCGCCGACGATGGGATGCGTCTCTTCCTAAGCGGTAAGAAGATCGCCGAAATCGCGTCGGGCACGGGGCAAACGAGCACCACCGTACAGGTGAGGCTCACGGCCGGGCAGCGCTATCCGCTGCAGGTGGAGTACTTCGAGCGGTACAAGAAGGCCATGGCCGCGCTCCGGTGGTCTTACTCCAATGTGATCCAGGAGGTGATCCCCACCTCACGCCTCTACCCGCGAAACCAGTCGCCTCTGGTATCGCTCTCCAGCCCGGCCAGCAGCAGCCAGTTCACCGATCCCGCCACCATTAGCCTGGCAGCAGACGCGCGTGACCCGGACGGAACTATCAGCAAAGTGGAGTTCTTCGCCGGAGCCACCCGGCTGGGGGAGGACACCACGGCGCCATACTCCTACTCCTGGAGCGGCGTGCCAGCGGGCACCTACTCCCTCACCGTGAAGGCAACCGACAACGCCGGCGTCACCACCACCTCCGCGCCGGTCTCGGTGAACGTGGTGAAGCCGAACTTTGCGGATGTGACCGAGGTTTCCCCGGCTTCCGTAGCGGTGGGTGAGAGCACCACGATTACCACCCGGGTAACCTGCACCTCCGGCGCTCTGGCGGACGGCATCGTCGATCTTGAGCTGTACAATGCCGCGGGGATGAAGGTGGCTCAGCAGTTCTGGGTGGGACAGGCCTGGACGACGGGCGAGCAGCGCGTCAGCAGCTTCATCTGGAAGACCCCCGACATCGCCGGCACCTACACGATGAAGGTCGGCGTGTTCCGGGGCAGTTGGGACACCCTCTACTTCTGGGATGATCAGGCGGCCACCGTCACGGTGACGCCGTCCGCACCAGCGAACACGGCGCCGGCTGTGGACCTCGACAGTCCTCGCAATGGTGCGAGCTACACGGCGCCCGCGACAATCGACCTGGCAAGTACCGCCAGCGACGAAGACGGCACCATTAGCAAAGTGGAGTTCTTCGCCGGAAGCACCCGGCTGGGGGAGGACACCATGGCGCCATACTCCTACTCCTGGAGCGGCGTGCCGGCCGGCACCTACTCTCTCACCGCGAAAGCAACAGACAACACCGGCGCCTCTACCACCTCCGCACCGGTCTCCGTGGTCGTGAATCCACCCGTTACACCGAGCCCTACGGGCGTCGCCGAGGCACCTACCAACCTGCGCATCCAGGGGATCTGGGACGCGGTGGGGAACAGGCCCACGGACGTTCTCACCTGGGATCCGGTGCCCGGAGCTGTCAGCTACAACATCTACCAGTACGACATGCTCATTGGGAAAGGGGTTACTTCTACTACCTTCACCGTGCCGTCCCAGGTGTACGTTGCTTACCTGCTATACATGGTGGCAGCGGTCGATGCAAATGGGATGGAGAGCATTCCGTCCAATCTCGTGCTGGCACAGGGAGCTTTCAATCCGGCCTATCCACCGCCGTACCTGATGCCGTCCCCCACGACTCCGGCCAACGTCCGGGTGTACCCGGAGTGGAACCTAGGACGACCGCGGGTACGCTTGACCTGGTACAACAGCGTGAATGAGCGCATCCAGGCTCCCAATGACTTCTACAACGTTTACCGGGATGGGGTAAAAGTGGCCAGTGGCCTCTGGGGACTGGTCTACATCGACAACCAGGTGCAGCCGGGGGAGACCCACAGCTACCAGGTCATCGGCGCCAACATGAGCGGGTGGACCCTGCAGGAGAGCGTCCCCTCCGCCCCACTGTCGGCCACCGCGCCCATCAAGGCCCCGGCTTTACAGAGCAACCCGGTGACGATCACCTCCGTCATCCCCAATGATGACAGCGTGGTGGTGACCTTCTCCGCCGTTCCAGGTGCTGCTGACTACCGCTGCTATCCGGTAGGGAACCCTTCGTCCCGGAAGTACAGCGGTGGCGGACTGCGGATCGAGGTGAACGGGATCAACCCGGCGGTCGGTGCCGATCTCGTCGTCGAAGCGGTGGATAAGCTCGGACCGTACCAGAAGCATGACGGCTTTGAAGGTCCGGGAGTGATGCAGCACGACGGCAGCAAATTGATGGAGGTAAATGGCCAGGGCGATCCCTCCAACGTGCCGAACGTGCTAGCGCGCTCACAGACGTTCCATGTGAATTGCCAGCCGCGAACGCTGGCGGGGGAACAGGTGTTTTTCGACACCTTCCGCAACAGTCAGCCCTTTGTGTGGGCGGAACCACCTGCATCGCTCATCCCGAACGCGAACGGGCTCGTCAAGGCGTTGCAGAATGATAAGTGGCTCCTGTTAAACGTGCAGGGTGATCTGGATAACAGCCAGTTCTTCGTGCAGGGCAACCACTTCATGGATACGTTCTATGACGGCGACCGTCCGGGCGGTCGCGGACCACTGCACAACAACGTGGCTTCCTTCTTGATGACCCCGCGCCAGTCGGCGGACATCTCCGGAGGGAAGGTGCTCCACGTAACCTTCGAAGTGGATCCCCATATGGGCCCGCGGCGCTGGTGTGATCTTTTCGTGGCGGAGGCCAACGATCCGCTGATTGTGCCCGGCAAGTTCTTCGAGTTTAATCAACTCCCAACGGTAAGTGGCAACCTGTTCAGATGGGAGTTGTTGAACACTCTCCACAGCGCGCAGTTGTTCAAGAGTGAGGGCGGGTTGCCCCACGCCAACGAGTTAATCGATGACATCTGGGGGATTGCCCGGCGCAGCGACATCACCATGAAGGGAACATGGAACGGGAACCTCCAGGACCTAGATCTGCGGCATCGCTTCGATCTCTACCTGTCGCAAACGCGCTTTCGGCTGATGGAGAACGGCACGGTCATCAAGGATGGTCCCTTCCCGAATGGGGCGACTCTCCCTTTCACCAATGCCGCGGTCTACTTCGTCCACCAGGTGTACCACACCGGTGTGGAGCGGCCGGACCTGACGATGTTCTACCAGGACGAGACGTACTGGTACAACCACCGGCCTTATATGGACGAGCGTCACTGGGACAACATGGGGTTCGAGGTACTCTCTGACTTCCCCGCCCTCCAGGCTCCCGGTGCTCCGACGCGCGCGGCGGCT
>Ga0255338_1004402_pt1 | contig 14658 bp, 10 predicted proteins | sample MeOH1_35cm_T4_19_FD_203715 | JGI IMG/M metagenome (GOLD analysis project Ga0255338, IMG submission 203715) | Sandy soil microbial communities from University of British Columbia, Vancouver, Canada - MeOH1_35cm_T4_195 | ecosystem: Engineered > Artificial ecosystem > Sand microcosm > Unclassified ...
GCAAGATCGTGACCAATCTCAAGAAGGCCGGGACGATGAACCCGCTCTTCCTGCTGGATGAGATCGACAAGCTGGGTCAGGATTTCCGCGGCGATCCGGCCTCGGCTCTGCTGGAGGTGCTGGACCCCGAACAGAACAGCAAGTTCCAGGATCATTATCTGGAGATCGACGTCGATCTGTCCGACATCATGTTCGTGACGACGGCCAATTCGCTCAATCTGCCACAGCCGCTGCTCGACCGCATGGAGATCATCCGGCTCGAAGGCTATACCGAAGATGAGAAGGTCGAGATCGCCCAACGTCATCTGCTCGCCAAGCAGATCGACGCCCATGGCCTGAAGGAAGGCGAGTTCGAGGTCACCGAGGACGCGGTCCGGGATCTGATCCGCTATTACACCCGCGAGGCCGGCGTTCGAACGCTGGAACGCGAAATAGCACGCCTTGCCCGCAAGGCGCTGCGCAAGATACTCGAAGGCGCCTATGACAAGGTCGTCATCACGCCGGAAAATCTGGCCGACTATGCAGGCGTGCGGAAGTTCCGCCATGGCGTGGGCGAGGAAGAGCATCAGATCGGCGCGGTTACGGGCCTGGCCTGGACCGAGGTGGGCGGCGAATTGCTGACCATTGAGGCGGTGACCGTTCCCGGCAAGGGCGCGATCAGGACCACCGGCAAGCTGGGCGAGGTCATGAATGAGTCGGTTCAGGCCGCCTTCTCCTATGTGAAGGCGCGCTCGCCCGGCTACGGAATCAAGCCCAGCATCTTCACCCGCAAGGACATTCACATCCACCTTCCCGAAGGCGCGGTGCCGAAGGACGGTCCGTCGGCTGGCATCGGCATGGTGACGACCATCGTGTCGACGCTGACCGGCATTCCCGTCCATAAGGATGTGGCGATGACCGGCGAAGTCACTCTGCGCGGCCGGGTGCTTCCGATTGGCGGTCTCAAGGAAAAGCTGCTCGCGGCCCTGCGCGGCGGCATCAAGACGGTGTTGATCCCTGCCGAGAATGAGAAGGATCTGGCGGAGATCCCCGCCAATATCAGGGAGGGGCTGGAGATCGTTCCTGTGTCCCATGTGGACGAGGTGCTGGCCCGCGCGCTGATGTCGAAGCCAGAAGCGATCGCCTGGACCGAGGAAGACGATCTGGCCGCCCAGCCGAATCCGGCGCAGGGACGGGACGGGGAAGCGTCGATCCGGCACTGAACCGGATCAGGAAACATCGGGTTTGACGGTTATTCAACAAGGTTTTGACATAAAATCTTGTCTGAGTAGCCGCTGATGCAGCTTTCCCTTTGACAAGGCCAGAAAGCTGCGCCTTATTGCGCCGCCTACGCCGCGATTCCTAAGTTATCCAAACAGCTAGAAGGGGGTTCCCAAGGCATGAACAAGCAGGATCTTATCAGCGCAGTGGCTGAAAGCAGCGGCCTTTCCAAGAGCGACGCCAGCAAGGCCGTCGAGGGCGTTTTCGATGCGATCACTGGTGCGCTCAAGAAGGGCGACGAAGTTCGCCTGGTCGGTTTCGGCACTTTTTCCGTTTCGCAGCGCAAGGCTTCGACCGGTCGCAACCCGCGCACCGGCGAAACGATGACGATCAAGGCTTCGGCTCAGCCGAAGTTCAAGGCCGGCAAGGGTCTGAAGGATTCGGTCAACTAAAAGGTCCAGGGGCGCTCTTTCAAAGAGCGCCTTTGTCTGTTTTTTTAGAGCCGGCGTCGCGGTTGGCGAAAGTTTTACGGAGAGAAGTTTCAGGATTTGGGCGCAGCGGCACGGAGCCAGTCTCCCATGCGCGTGCCCATTTCCGAAAGGCATGAAAAGGGGTGAGGGCGTCAGGCTCGTCACCCCTTTTCTTTTTTATTTTGGCCTCATGCTTTTTTCGGCATCAGGCCGCTTGACGGCGCGGGATGGGCCGCATATGTCGCCCTTCTCTCAGGGGCACGGCCCTTGTGGCGATCGTAGCTCAGTTGGTTAGAGCGCCGGTTTGTGGTACCGGAGGTCGCGGGTTCGGATCCCGTCGATCGCCCCATTTTCTCCCTTATCCCTTGATAATCGGGGCTTCGCATGAGGCTCCGTGCGCTCTATAGCCCGCTGATGGACGAAGCGCGCGACAGAGGCCTGACCCTCAACCCCAAATATGACCGAGACGGCCTGATCACCGCCGTCGTCACCGATGTGGACAGCGGCGAAGTGCTGATGGTCGCGCATATGAATGCAGAGGCGCTCAAGCTCACCATGAACACCGGCTTCGCTCATTTCTGGTCGCGCAGCCGCCAGTCGCTCTGGAAAAAGGGCGAAACCTCCGGCCACATGCTGGAAGTCCGCGACCTTCGCATCGATTGCGATCAGGACGCCGTCTGGGTGAAGGCCGTCCCCGCCGGTCCCACCTGCCATACGGGCGCTCGCTCCTGCTTTTTCCGCCATATCGGCCCGGAAGGCCTTGCGCCGGTCACGCCGGACGCCGATGCGGCTGATTAGCCTGGGCGCGCTGGTCCTGCTCGCTGCGTGCCAGCGTGAAGCTGCGCCCGCGCCGGGCCGACATGAGACCGGCGTCCAGACAGGTTCGGGCCTTGAACGCGCAGCCATTGAAACCGGCGTGATTGAGGACGCGGCGCAAATTCCGGCCATCGGCCTCTACCAGCGCACCCATGAGGCGGGCCGCGATGCGCTTTGCGTGATCCCGGCGAAGAATGGCGATTACCGCTTCGGCCTGGAAGCGACCTTCGGGGAAGATCAAAGCTGCACGGGTGGAGGTTCGGCGCGCCGCGCAGGCGACAAGCTGATCCTCAGCTTCTCCCGCAGCGATCATTGCATTGTCGTCGCGCAATATGACGGCGATCAGATAGCGTTTCCCGGCGTGGTCGACATGAAGTGCGCCGATGTCTGCAAAGGCCGGGGGTCGCTCGAAGGCGTCAGTTTCCCGCGCATCGCCAGCGACGCGGCTTCAGCGCTCCAGGCGCGCGACAGCGCTGGTTACGCTCTCTGCAAGCCGGATTAGAGCGGTTTGTGAACCAACGGCAGTCGGCTTATTCGCAAGGAATGGGCGCCAGCCGCATCGAGCGCTGACGCTGGTTCAGTGCGAACAGAAAGATTGCGAGACCTGCCAGCGCCAGCGCCGCGCCGATCCACCCGGTCGAAGTAAAGCCATAGCCCGCCGCAATCGCCATGCCGCCCAACCACGGCCCCAGCGCATTGGCGAGATTGAAGGCGGCATGATGCGCCGCCGCCGCCAGCGTTTGCGCATCGCCCGCCACGTCCATCAACCGGGTCTGGAGCACGCTGCCCAGACCCCCGCCACAGCCGATCAGGAAGATCACCAGCGACAGGCTCCAGATATTCCCTGCCATCAGCGGGAACAGCGCCAGCGACGCAGCGCTCCACAACAGCACGATGACCGCCGTTCGGCTCTGTGCCCGATCCGCCGCCCAGGCCGCGACCAGATTGCCGATGGTCAGACCGATGCCGAAGATCGCCAGCACCACCGGCACCAGCTGCTCCGACACATGGGTCACCGAAATCATGGTCGACGCGACATAGGTATAGACGGCGAACATCCCGCCGAAACCGATCGCTCCGGTCAGCAGCGTCAGCAGCACCTGTGGTTCCCGCAACGCGCCCAGTTCCCGCATCGGGCTGGCTTCCGGATCGCCCGCGTCGCGTGGCGCGTACAGCGCTACCAGCGTCATGGTGATCATCGCCAGCAGCGCGACGATGCCGAAGCCCCAGCGCCACCCAAGCGCCTGTCCCGTCCAATTGGCCACCGGCACGCCGATGACGGTCGCGACGGTCAGGCCGGTCATCACCCGCGCCACCGCCAGCGCTCGCCGGTCGCTCGGCACCAGAGACGCTGCCACCAGCGCCGCAACGCCGAAATAGGCGCCATGGGGCAGGCCGCTCAGAAAGCGGAACAGAAGCATGGTCGCATAATCGGGCGAAACGGCGCTGAGGCCATTGCCGATCGCGAACAGGGCCATCAATCCGATCAGCAGCGTCCGCCGGGGCAATCGGGCGCCAAGCACGGCGATCACCGGCGCTCCGACCACCACGCCCAGCGCATAGGCGCTGATCGCATGGCCCGCCATCGGCTCGCTGATCCGCAGATCGTCCGCGAAAAAGGGCAGCAGGCTCATCGCCGCGAATTCGGTCGTGCCAATGGCGAAAGCGCCCATGGAGAGCGCAAGAATGACAAGAGCGGGATGTACCGCGCGGCTGGCTTGCGCCATCGGCTGCTCCATGTTGCGATGCGATAGGGGTTAAGCCCCGCACATGATCACGTTACCATGGAGAATCAAGCTGTAGCCCGGATGAATTTATTGCAGGTGCGTTGATATTCGGCGCAACTCAGGCAGCGGTTTTGGCATGGCTGGTGTCGAGCATCTTGCCATCGGTGATCACCACCAGATCGCCCAGATTCGCCACGCCGAACAACTTTTTCGCGAAAGCCTTGGGCACGCCGATGCAGCCATGGGTGGCATTGCCCCACTGCACGTCGCTGCCGTGGATCGCCACGCCGTCGCTGGTCAGTCGCAGCGTGTAAGGCATGGGCGCGTTGTTGTAGGTGCGCGAATAATGATCCGCATCCTTCTCCGTGATCGGAAAGGCTCCGATCGGACTGGGCTTGTCGTCCGCGCCATAGATGATGACCGCCGATCCGATCTCATAGCCCGCCCGGAAGACGGATAGCGTTTGCGCCTTGAGGTCGACGGTGATGATGACCGGTCCCGTTGCGGGAGCGCCGCCTTCGTCCCAGACATAGTCGCCATGGCGAAAGGGGCCGTCGATCGGCAGAACGCGCTTCACCAGCAGTGCATGTGGATCGACCGTTACGGGCTGGGCGCGGGTCCGTTCGATGGGCTTGGCTGGCGTGGCCGCTTTGGTCGCCTGAACAGGAGCAGGCCGGTGCGGCGCAAGGTCGCGTCCGCGTCCCATCGACAGACCCAGCAACAGCGCCACAGCCGCGACGCCGCCGCCTATCGCCAGCTTCACCCCTGTCGAAATCCGTCCCGCCATGAACCGTCCGTCACCGCAAAAAACCTTCGCCGGATTATCGCAGAAAAAGGTTAAGGCTTCAGCCCTCGCGCTCCACTTCCGCTGCGGCGATGGCGGTCAGGTTCAATATGCCCCGCGCCGTCACGCCGGGCGTCAGCACATGGACCGGCTGCGCCAGCCCCACCAGCATCGGCCCGACCGTAGGCGAACTGGACGAAGCCGACAGCGCCGTCAGCGTGATGTTCGCCGCGTCCAGATTGGGCATGACCAGCAGATTGGCCGGACCTTCGAACCGCGAATCCGGGATCAGCCGCTCGCGCAGCCCCTGGCTCAGCGCGGCATCGGCATGCATTTCGCCATCGACCATCAATTCGGGCGCGGCCTTCCTCACCAGCTTGAGCGCCTCGCGCATCTTGCGCGCGCTGGGCGAGTGGGACGCGCCGAAATTGGAGTGAGAGAGCAGCGCTATGCGGGGCGTCAGGCCGAAATGCTTGAGTTCCGTCGCTCCGAGCAGCGCCATTTCAGCGACCTGCTCCGGCGTCGGATCGGGCACCATATGGGTGTCTGTGATGAACAGCGCGCCGGCGTCCAGGATCAGCCCCGACAGCGCGTAGATGCGGCTGTTGCCTGGCGTGCGGTCGATGATGCGCATGACATGCTCGACCTCGCCCCAATATTCGCTGTTGCCGCCGACCAGCGCAGCATCGACGCAGCCGGTGCGCAGCAGCATGGCGGCGGTGACGCTCGGCCGGCGATAGACATGGCGCACGACCTCCGCCGAAGAGACGCCCCGCCGCGCGGCGATGGCGCGATAGGCCTCGACCAGCTCGCCCATCAGCAGATGGTCGGTCTCGGGGTCGACCACCTCGACATCGCGGTCCAGTTCGAAGCGCAGACCCAGATCGGGCAGTTTCTGGTCCAATATCCGCCGCCGCGCGACGATCACCGGGCGGACGATGCCTTCGTCCAGCGCATCCTGAATGGCGCGCAGCACGCGCTCATCCTCGCCCTCGCCATAGGCGATGCGCCGCTGCGTGCCTCGTGCGGCCTCGAACACCGGCAGCATGAGCTGCGCCGAGCGCGTGTTCTGCTGGGCAAGTTGGCGCTTGTAGATTTCAAGATCGAGCTGCCGCTTGGCGACGCCGCTGTCCATCGCAGCCTTGGCGACGGCGGTGGCGATCTCCGCGATCAGGCGGGGGTCGAAGGGGGTGGGGATGATATAGTCCGGTCCGAAGACCAGCTTGCGCCCGCCATAGGCCTGCGCGACGCTGTCATGGGCGGGCATGCGGGCGAGGTTGGCGATCGCGTCGGCGGCGGCGACCTTCATCGCCTCGTTGATCTCGGTCGCCCGCGCATCCAGCGCGCCCCGGAAGATATAGGGAAAGCACAGGACGTTGTTGACCTGATTGGGATAGTCCGAACGCCCGGTCGCGATGATCGCGTCGGGGCGTGCTTCTCGCGCCGCTTCCGGGCGGATTTCCGGCTCCGGATTGGCGAGGGCGAAGATCAGCGGATTGGGCGCCATCAGCGGCAGCCATTCGGGCTTCAGCACGCCGGGGGCCGACAGGCCCAGGAACAGATTGGCGCCCGGCAACACGTCGGGCAAGGCACGCGCATTGGTGGTGCGGGCGTAGCGGGCCATGTTCGGCAACATGCCTTCGCGCTCCGAATGGATGACGCCATCCTTGTCGGTCAGCGTCACATTCTCGATCGGCAGCCCCATGGATACCAGCAGGTCGACGCAGGCCAAAGCCGCTGCGCCCGCGCCCGACGTCACCAGCTTGGCATCGGCCAGCGTCTTGCCCTGCAACACCAGCGCGTTGCGCACGGCCGCCGCGACGACGATGGCAGTGCCATGCTGGTCGTCGTGGAAGACGGGGATGTTCATCCGCTTCTTCAACTCCGCCTCAATGGCGAAGCATTCGGGCGCCTTGATGTCTTCCAGGTTGATCCCGCCGAAGGTCGGCTCAAGCAGGGCGACGGCTTCGATGAATTTCTCGGGATCGGTAGTGTCGACCTCGATATCGAACACGTCGATATCCGCGAATTTCTTGAAGAGGACGGCCTTGCCCTCCATCACCGGCTTGGACGCCAGCGCGCCAATCGAACCCAGCCCCAGCACCGCCGTGCCGTTGGAGATCACCGCGACCAGATTGCCCCGGGCGGTATAGTCCATCGCCTTTTCGGGATCTTCGGCAATGTCGATGCAGGGCGCGGCGACGCCGGGCGAATAGGCCAGCGCCAGGTCGCGCTGGTTGACCATGCGCTTGGTCGGTTCGATCCTGAGCTTTCCGGGTTGCGGATAGCGGTGATAGTCCAGGGCGGCGCGCCGGGTGTTTTCGTCCATGAAATGGCCTCTAGAGTTGCTTTTCCGCTGGGGCAATGCCCGACCGCTCCCAAGGCGGGCTGGGGGCATAGAGTTGACCGAGAAAATCGACAAAGGCGGTGATGGCGAGCGGTGGATTATTCTGCGGCAGATGAACGGCATAAAGGCCGACATCCGCCGATCCCTCATGATCCGGCATGATTTGTCGAATGTCGCCGCGCTCCAGCGCGTCGCTCACGTCCCAGAGCGAACGCAGCGCGATTCCCACGCCGGAAAGAGCCAGTTCGCGCACCATTTCGCTGCTGTTGGTGCGGACATGGCTGTCGCCTTCGATAGCGGTCGCGCCCTTGGGCCCGATCAGCCGCCAGGGCAATTGCCCATCCGCCGCGAGCAGGCGATGTTTCCTGAGATCGGAGATGGCTTCCGGCACCCCGAACCGCTCCAGATAAGCGGGCGCGGCGCACAGGACCCGCCGGTTGGTCGCCAGCCTGCGCGCAGCCAGCCCCGGCCCCGGATTGGCGCTGATGCGGATGGCAAGGTCCGCCCGCGTCGCAAGCAGATCGGCATAGTCGTCCGACAGGTCGATCTGCATTCGCACCTTGGGATGCGTTTCCAGAAACCGCCCCAGATAGGGCGCGACATGCATCCGTCCGAAGGATGTCGGCGCCGATACCCGCAACGTCCCCGTCGCCTCCGCCGAAGCGCCGGACACGCGCCGCTCCGCCTCATCCAGCGTCGCCATGATCGTGCGCAGATCGTCATGCAGCCGCCCGCCAGCGGGGGTCAGCGCCAGCCGGCGCGTCGTCCGGTGGATGAGCCGCGTGCCCAGCCGCTCTTCCAGCCGAACCAGCCGCTTCGACACCATGGCAGGCGAGATATTCAGCCGCCGCCCCGCCGCCGCCATGCCGCCTTCATCGACGATGGTCGCGAACAGGTCGTAATCCGGGTCCATCATTTGTTTCACCAGAAGAAAATCTGAATTCGAATAATATCGTCTACCGAACATAATGTGATCCGTCTATGGTCCGGCGCAAAAGGAGATCATCCCATGACCAGAATGACCGATCGCGCGGGCCTCCAGGTCGCGCAGCAACTCGCCAGCTTCATCGAGGAACGAGCGCTCCCCGGCACGGGCATTGATGCCGGGCCTTTCTGGCAGGGCGTCGCCGCGATCTTCGCGAAGTTCGCCCCGGAAAATGCCGCCCTGCTCGCCAAGCGCGATGCGATTCAGGAGCAGATCGACGCTTGGCATCGGGAGGGCACGGGGCGGCTCTTCGACGGCGCGGCCTATCAGGGCTTTCTGCGTGAGATCGGCTATCTCGTCCCCGAACCTGCGCCGTTTCAGATCGGCAGCGAGAATGTCGATGACGAAGTCGCCCGCTTGGCCGGGCCGCAATTGGTCGTTCCGATCCTCAACGCCCGCTTCCTGCTGAACGCGGCCAATGCGCGCTGGGGCAGTCTCTATGACGCGCTCTACGGCACGGACGCCATCCCCGGCGCGGCGGCGGGGAAGGGCTATGACGCTGCACGCGGCGCGCAGGTCATCGCCTGGGCTAAATCCTTCCTCGACGAAGCCGTCCCGCTCGCCAACGGTTCATGGGCGGACCTTGCCAGCGACGACATCCAACTTGCCGACCCTGCCCAATATCGCGGGCAGAGTGAGAAGGGCCGCCTGTTCCGCCACAATGGCCTGCATATCGAAGTCGTCTTCGACCGTTCGCACCCCATCGGCAAGGGCGACCCTGCGGGCATAGCCGACGTCATCCTCGAATCGGCGCTTACAACGATCTGCGACCTCGAAGATTCGATCGCCGCCGTCGACGCGGAGGATAAGGTCGCTGCCTACGCCAACTGGCTCGGCCTGATGAAGGGCGATCTTGCCGACACGTTCGAGAAGAATGGCGCGATGATGACCCGCGCCCTGAACCCGGATCGCAGCTACACTGCGCCCGACGGCAGCGCCTTCACTCTGCCGGGCCGCAGCCTGCTTTTCGTCCGCAATGTCGGCCATCTGATGACCACGCCCGCCGTCCTGCTCGCCAACGGACGGGAAGCGCCCGAAGGCATTCTCGACGGTATCGTCACCAGCCTGATCGCCATGCACGACCTGAAGCGTGACGGAGGCAACAGCCGCACGGGGAGCGTCTATATCGTCAAGCCCAAGATGCACGGCCCTGAAGAAGTCGGCTTCACCAACCGTCTGTTCGACGCCATTGAGGATCTGCTTGGCCTTGCCCGCCACACGCTGAAGGTCGGCGTCATGGACGAGGAGCGTCGGACCTCCGCGAACCTCGCCGCCTGCATTGAGGCGGTGAAGGGCCGCATCGTCTTCATCAACACTGGCTTCCTCGACCGCACCGGCGACGAGATGCACACGTCGATGCGCGCCGGTCCCATGATCCGCAAGGGCGAGATGAAGACCAGCGACTGGATCACGGCCTATGAAGACCGCAACGTCCAGATCGGGCTTGCCTGTGGCCTGTCCGGCCGCGCGCAGATCGGCAAGGGCATGTGGGCCGCGCCGGACCGCATGGCCGACATGCTCGACCAGAAGGTCGGCCACCCCAGGAACGGCGCCAACACCGCCTGGGTTCCGTCCCCCACGGCGGCGACGCTGCACGCGACTCACTATCACCGCATCGACGTGTTCGCCCGTCAGGTCGAGCGCAAGGCCGAAGCCATCGCATCGCTGGACAAGCTCCTCACCATCCCGGTCGCGCAAGGCCGCAACTGGTCGGAAGAAGAAATCGCGCAGGAACTGGACAATAATGCACAGGGCATTCTCGGCTATGTCGTCCGCTGGATCGATCAGGGCGTCGGCTGCTCGAAGGTGCCCGACATCCACGACATCGGCCTGATGGAAGACCGCGCTACGCTGCGCATCTCCTCTCAGCATATGGCGAACTGGTTGCTCCACGGCGTCTGCACGGCGGAACAGGTTGACGCCGCCTTTACCCGCATGGGCGCCAAGGTCGATGCCCAGAATGCCGGCGATCCCCTCTACCGACCGATGAGCGGCAATCCCTCCAGCTTGGCCTGGCAGGCCGCCCGCGCCTTGGTGTTCGAAGGCGTCGGCCAGCCCAATGGCTATACCGAACCGCTGCTTCACAAATATCGCGCGTTGGCAAAAGCGGCGGCGTAACGAATTTACCCCCTCCCGCGATCGGGAGGGGGTAAATGAGACGCTACCCGTCCCAATCCAAAACCCCGTCGACCGATATTCCAATAAACGACGAAAAGCCCCGCTTGTGCGTTGGAGCGCTTCCCACTAAATCGCGCCTCATGACTTCGACCAACGACATTCGCCGCTCCTTCCTCGACTATTTCGGGGCCAACGGCCACACCATCGTTCCGTCCGCGCCTCTGGTGCCGCACAACGATCCGACGCTGATGTTCGTCAATGCGGGCATGGTGCCGTTCAAGAATGTTTTCACAGGGCTGGAAACCCGCCCGTACAACAAGGCGACGTCGAGCCAGAAGTCGGTCCGCGCCGGCGGCAAGCATAACGACCTGGACAATGTCGGCTACACTGCGCGCCACCATACTTTCTTCGAAATGCTGGGCAATTTCAGCTTCGGGGATTATTTCAAGGAACAGGCGATCACCCACGCCTGGACCTTGCTGACCAAGGAATGGGGCATCCCGGCGGAGAGGCTGACCGCGACCGTCTATCACACCGACGACGAAGCCTTCGACCTCTGGAAGAAGATCGCAGGCCTTCCCGAACACAAGATCATCCGCATCCCCACCAAGGACAATTTCTGGGCGATGGGCGACAGCGGCCCCTGCGGTCCCTGCTCGGAAATCTTCTACGACCATGGCGATCATATCTGGGGCGGCCCTCCGGGAAGCCCGGAAGAGGATGGCGACCGCTTCGTCGAGATCTGGAACCTCGTCTTCATGCAATATGAGCAGGAAGCGAACGAGATCGTGTCCGAACTGCCCAAGCCCAGCATCGACACCGGCATGGGCCTGGAACGGGTCGCCGCTGTGCTGCAAGGGGTGCATGACAATTACGACACCGACACGTTCAAGGCGCTGATAGAGGAATCGGGCGCGCTGACGAAAACCGCCATCGATGGCGAGTTCAAGGCCAGCCACCGCGTCATTGCGGACCATCTGCGCTCCACCAGCTTCCTGATCGCGGACGGCGTGCTGCCCGCCAATGAAGGTCGTGGCTATGTTCTGCGCCGCATTATGCGCCGCGCCATGCGCCATGCCCACATCATCGGCGCGAAGGAGCCGTTGATGCACCGTCTGGTCGGCAGCCTCGTCTCCGAAATGGGCGGCGCCTATCAGGAACTGGTCCGCGCCCAGCCGCTGATCGAGGAAACGCTGCTGCGCGAGGAAACCCGCTTCCGCAAGACACTGGAAAACGGCCTCAAGCTGCTCGACGAAGCGACCGGCGACCTGAGCGAAGGCGGTACGCTCTCTGGCGAAACCGCGTTCAAGCTCTACGACACTTTCGGCTTTCCCTATGACCTGACCGAAGACGCGCTGCGTTCGCGCGGCCTCGGCGTCGATCGCGAAGGCTTCGACAAGGCGATGGCGGAGCAAAAGGCTGCCGCCCGCGCCGCATGGAAGGGATCGGGCGAAAAGGCGTCGGACGAAATCTGGTTCGACATTGCCGAAACCACCGGCAGCACCGAATTCATCGGCTACACCGCCACCGTGGGCGAGGGTGAAGTCCTTGCACTGGTGAAGGACGGCGCGCGCATCGATGCGGCCGGACCGGGTGACGAAGTGACCATCATCACCAATCAGACGCCCTTCTATGGCGAAAGTGGCGGCCAGATGGGCGACGCGGGCACGATCAGCTCGCAGGCCGGCCTGGTCGCGGATGTGGAAGATACGGCCAAGCCGCTCGGCCGTCTCCACGCTCATAAGGCAAAGGTCGGCGCGGGCAAGATCAAGGTTGGCGACACCGTTCATCTGAGCGTGGACGTCAACCGCCGCGACCGCATCCGCGCCAACCACAGCGCGACGCATTTGCTGCATGCCGCACTCCGCAACCAATTGGGCGCGCATGTAACGCAGAAGGGCAGCCTGGTCGCGCCGGAACGCCTGCGCTTCGACTTCTCCCATCCCGAGGCGCTGACCCACAGCCAGATCTCCGCGATCGAGGCCGAGGTGAACGAGCAGGTCCGCCATAATGAAACGGTGACGACCCGCTTGATGACGCCCGACGACGCCATCCAGGCAGGTGCCATGGCTCTGTTCGGTGAAAAATATGGCGATGAAGTCCGCGTTCTTTCGATGGGGAAGGGCGATGGTCTGGATAATGGGCACAATTATTCGGTCGAACTGTGCGGCGGCACCCATGTCCGCGCAACGGGCGACATCGCGATCTTCAAGATCATCTCGGAATCTGCCGTCTCATCGGGCGTCCGCCGTATCGAAGCGCTGACCGGCGAAGCGGCGCGCCTCTGGCTCTCCGACCGCGAAGATCGCCTGCGCCAGTCCGCTGCCGCGCTAAAGACGACGCCGGAGGAAGTGCCCGCCCGTATCGCCGCGCTGGTCGAACAGAGCCGCAAGCTCGAACGCGAACTGGCCGAAGCGAAGAAGGCATTGGCCTTGGGCGGCGGCTCCGCCCAGGCGGCAGGCCCCGAAAAGGTGGGCGCCATCAACTTCATCGGTCAGGTCATCGAGGGCCTTGACCCCAAGGAACTGCGCGGCCTGGTCGATCAGAACAAAGCGGCCTTGGGTAGTGGCGTCTCCGCGGTTCTCGCCGTGGTCGATGGGCGTGCTACCATCGCCGTCGGCGTTACCGATGACCTGAAGGACAGTATCAGCGCCGTCGACCTCGTCCGCGCGGGCGTGGAAGCGCTGGGAGGGAAGGGTGGCGGCGGCCGTCCGGATATGGCCCAGGGCGGTGGTCCTGAAGGCGACAAGGCGCAGGTCGCGATCGAAGCGGTCAAAGCTACCCTCGCCAACGTCCCGGCTTAAGATCAATTCCCTTCTCGCGGGCAGGCCTTTCGCCTGTCTAATAAGGGTGGTTTCCCGCCGTCATTTCCGTCATCCCAGCGAAAGCTGGGATCTCAGGCGATAGCGCGCGACCTGGCCTCATGAGATCCCGGCTTTCGCTGGGATGACGAGGAGAAATATCCGCAATTGACCAGCTACTGCCGCCCATTGCCCCACAACATTTCCCTACCGCACGCCAGCCCGCTCAGGCTATGCCGAACTTGACGCTCTGACCCGTAGCAAAAACCCAAGAGAACGACGTTCTTTCGCGCTTCTATCCATATAACCTATGTCATCCAAATTATTCTCCGGCATCTGAGGCCAGCCATGGACCTGTCCGCGATCCTTGCTGATATCGTCGCTCAAGCAGCGACCCGGGAAGATCGCGGCACCGTCGCGAGCTATATTCCGGAGCTGGCCAAGATCGATCCCGGTCAGTTCGGCATCGCCATAGCCACCGCCGATGGCCGTCTGATCGAAGGCGGCGATTCCGACACCGGCTTTTCGATCCAATCCATTTCCAAGGTCTTTGCGCTGACCCTCGCGCTCGGCAAAGTCGGTGACCAGCTCTGGGAAAGGGTAGGTCGGGAGCCATCCGGCAATGCCTTCAACTCCATCATCCAACTGGAACAGGAACGGGGCATTCCGCGAAACCCCTTCATCAATGCAGGCGCGATTGTCGTCGCGGATGTCAATCTGGGCGGTCATCAACCCCGCGTCGCCATCGGCGAAATGCTGCGCTTCGTACGCTATTTGGCCGGCGATGACAGCATCGCCATCAATGAAACCGTGGCCGCTTCCGAAACCGCGACCGGGTTTCGCAACATGGCGCTGGCGAATTATATGCGCGCCTTCGGCAATATCGGGCATCCAGTCGATCTGGTGCTCGGCACTTATTTCCACCAATGCGCGATCGAGATGAGCTGTCGCCAGCTCGCCTTGGCCGGTCGCTACCTGATGCTCGATGGCCAACATCCCGAGGGCGGCCGGGTCGTCTCGTCCAGCCGGGCCAAGCGCATCAATGCCTTGATGCTGACCTGCGGCCATTATGACGCATCGGGTGATTTCGCTTTCCGCGTCGGGATTCCCGGCAAATCGGGAGTCGGTGGCGGCATCCTGGCAATCGTCCCCGGCCGTGCCTCCATAGCCGTCTGGTCCCCCGGCTTGAACGAGAATGGCAACAGCCAACTCGGAACATCGGCTCTGGAAGAACTGGCCCGCCGCACCGGCTGGTCGGTCTTCAGCCCGCTGCGAGACGAGGCCTAAATGTTTAGTCCCGGCATGTGATGGTGTAAATTTGTCATCCACGGCAGCGCCAAGACGACGCCCGCCATTCGAGGCGAGTTACAGCGATCGCAAGCTTCGGTCGCGCAGCTCGCGAAGCGGTAC
>Ga0255338_1004403_pt1 | contig 14655 bp, 14 predicted proteins | sample MeOH1_35cm_T4_19_FD_203715 | JGI IMG/M metagenome (GOLD analysis project Ga0255338, IMG submission 203715) | Sandy soil microbial communities from University of British Columbia, Vancouver, Canada - MeOH1_35cm_T4_195 | ecosystem: Engineered > Artificial ecosystem > Sand microcosm > Unclassified ...
CTCGACCCCCATGCCGGCACGCTAACCGACCCCACCGACAGGTTCGCCCGACACCACCACTCCCCCGAAAGGAGGACGGCGCTTCCTCTCCCTCGTGAATGAGGCAGTATCGCGCCGCACATCAGATGACCGAAGACATGACCGAACACAAGGTAGCCCTCGTCACCGGCGCGAGCCGCAGCGTCGGCAAGGGCATCGCGTGCGCACTCGGCTCCGACGGCTGGACGGTCTACGTCACCGCCCGCGGCCCGGTCGGCACCGACGGCCCACTGGACCGCACCGCCGCCGAGGTCACCGCCCGCGGCGGGACCGGCATCGCCGTGCAGTGCGACCACACCGACGACGAGCAGATCCAGGCGCTGTTCCGGCGCATCGCCGACGAGCAGGGCGGCCGGCTGGACCTGCTGGTGAACAACGTGTGGGCCGGGCCGCCCGGTTTCGCGGGTTTCTCCGAGCCGTTCTGGCAGCGCCCACTCTCGGACTGGGACTCGCTCGCCGGCCTCGGGCTGCGTGCGCACTACGTCGCGTCCGTCGAGGCGGCGAAGCTCATGGTGCCGCGCGGCAGCGGAACGATCGTCAACATCTCCTCGTTCGGCACGCGCGGCTACCTGCACTCGGTGCTGTACGGCATCTCGAAGGCGGGGCTGGACAAGATGGCCGCCGACATGGCCGTGGACCTGCGCGGGACCGGTGTGACCGCCCTGTCGGTGTGGCCGGGGCTGGTCAAGAACGAGGCCATGCTCGCCCGCGGCATCGACAACTTCGAGGGCTTCTCCCTCGCCAACGCCGAGACCCCCGAATTCGTCGGACGGGTGATCGTCGCGCTGGCGAACGACCCGAAGGTGAACGAGCGCAGCGGGCACACCCTGATCACCGCAGAGACCGCCCTCGACTACGGGGTCCTCGACGTGGAAGGTAATCAACCGGATTCGCATCGGGCGGCGTTCGGCGGCGGCCCGCTGTACTGATCCGCGGAGGGCCCGAAATCCTCTGTGGTCCTTCCCGGGGACGAGATAGCCTCCGGGAAAGGGCGAGAGGGCGGGCACCATGCACAGTGAGAACATCCCCGTCGCCGGCTCCGGCGGCACGGAATCGACGGCGGTGCTGGATCTGCCGGGAGACCCGCCGCGCGCGTTCGCGTTGTTCGCCCACCGCTCCGGCACGGCAGCGTCGCGGATCTCGGAGACCCTCACCGAGCACGGCCTCGCCGTCCTGCGCGTCGCCTGCGGGACCGGCGAGGGCACCGCCTCGAGTTCCGAGGTCACCGCCCTCGTGCACGCCGCGGATCACCTGCGCGACCACTACGCCGCTCCCAGCATCCTGATCGGCCACTCCCTCGGTGGCTCGGCCGTCCTCGCGGCGAGCAAGCACGTGCCCGAGACGCGAGCCGTGGTCACGATCGGCGCCCCTGCGGCAACCGAACAGATCCGCACGCTCGGTGCCGCACTGCTGGTGATGCACTCCCCCGACGACGACACCGTCGACATCGACAACGCCCGGCAGATCTTCGAGGCGGCCCGTCACCCCAAGTCCTTCCTGTCCGTCGACGGCGCCGACCACCTGCTCACCCGGCAGTCCGACGCCCGGTTCGTCGCCTCGACGCTGGCGGTCTGGGTGGGCAGATACCTCGACGAGCACACCGCGCCGCAGCCGTCCCCGGCCGAGGGCGTCGTCGACGTCTCGTGGAACGGAGCCACCCGGTTCGGGCAGCGCATCACCATGGGCCGGCACCTGGTGACCGCCGACGAACCCCCTCCCGCAGGCGACGACACCGGGCCGTCACCGTACGACCTGCTGCTCGCCTCCCTCGGCGCCTGCACGTCGATGACGCTGCGCATGTACGCCGACCGCAAGCAGTGGCCGCTCGAGAACGTGTCGGTTTCCTTGCATCACAGCCGCATCCACGCCGCCGACTGCGAGGACTGCGAGACCCGGACGGGGCGGCTCGACAGGGTCGAACGCGTGATCCGGCTCGCCGGTGATCTCGACGAGCAACAGCGGCAGCGCCTGCTCGAGATCGCCGACCGCTGTCCGGTGCACCGGACCCTGCACTCGGAGATCGTGGTGGACACCGCCCTGGCAGCCGGTGATCGGACCGACGACGTGCCGCCGCCCTGAGCGCCGTCCGTCAGCGGGTGTCACGCCAGGTGGCAGGCCACCTGCCCGCCCCCGGGCACCTCGGTGATCTCGGGGCGGCGTTCCCGGCACACCGGCAGCACCTTCGGGCAGCGGGTACTGAATGCGCACCCGGCGGGCGGGTTCGCCGGGTCGGGCAGCTCGCCCGTGAGCCGGATCCGTTCGCGGCGGCGTTGACGGGCCGGGTCCGGCACGGGCACCGCCGACAGCAGAGCCTGCGTGTACGGGTGCGCCGGCTCGGTGAACAGCCGCTCCGACGGCCCCCACTCGACGATCCGTCCCAGGTACATCACCGCCGTGGTGTGGGCGATGTGCCGGACCACCGCGAGGTCGTGCGCGATGAACAGGTACGCGATGCCCAGTTCGGCGGAGAGCTTCTCGAGGAGCGCGATCACCTGGTTCTGGGTGGAGACGTCGAGCGCGCTCACCGCCTCGTCGGCGACGACGAGTTTCGGCTCCACGGCGATGGCCCGGGCGATGGCGATGCGCTGGCGCTGCCCGCCGGAGAACTCGTACGGGTAGCGCTCGGCGTGTTCGGGTCGCAGCCCCACCTGTTCGAGCAGCTGCCCGACCTTCCGGCGGCGGGCAGTGGCGTCGAGGTCGGTGTGCACCTCGAGCGGTTCGGCGACGGCGTCGCCGACCGTACGCGACGGATCCAGCGACGAGTACGGATCCTGGAACACCATCTGCATCTCGCGGCGCGCGGCACGCAGCTCCGACTTTCCCAGAGCGGTGACGTCGACACCGTCGAGCACCACCGACCCGGCGGCGACGTCCACCAGCCGCAGGATGCCGCGCGCGGTGGTGGACTTCCCCGAGCCGGATTCCCCGACCAGGGCGAAGGTTTCGCCGGCCCGGATGTCGAACCCCACCTCGTCCACCGCGCGGATCGTGCGCTTCTTCGCGAACGGGCGCCCCCGCACCGGGAACTCGACCCGCAGGCCCCGCACGCTCAGCAGCGGCGCGTTCGTGTCCTTCTCGACGACGGTCATGCGGTTCCCTCCAGCATCAGGTCGGTCACCCGGGCGCAGCGCGCCGTCCGGTCGTCGCCCACGGCGAGCAGCGGCACGTCGCCGGCGCACTCGTCGGCGCGGTGGGGGCAGCGCGGCGCGAACCGGCAGCCGACGGGGATCGAGCCGGGCGGCGGCGGCGAGCCGGCGATGGTGTGCAGTTCGCTGCGCCCGCCGACGTCGGGCACCGAGCGCAGCAGGCCCGCGGTGTACGGGTGGCGGGGCGTCGCGTACAGCGGCTCGGTCCGTGCTCGTTCGACGACCTGCCCCGCGTACATCACGACGACCTCGGTGCACAGGTCGGCGACCACCCCGAGGTCGTGGGTCACGAACAGCACGCCCATCCCGAACCGGCCGGCCATCTCGCGGATCAGGTCGAGCACCTGCGCCTGGATGGTGACGTCGAGCGCGGTGGTGGGTTCGTCGGCGATGAGCAGCTTCGGTTCGCACGCCAGCGCCATCGCGATCATCACCCGCTGCCGCATGCCGCCGGAGAACTCGTGCGGGTACTGCCGGATCCGGCGGGCGGCGTCGGGGATGCCGACGAGGTCGAGCACCTCGACCGCGCGGGCCGTCGCCGCCTTCCGGTTGACGCGGCGGTGCCGCCGTACCACTTCGGCGATCTGGTCGCCGACCGTGAACACCGGGTTCAGGCTCGTCATCGGCTCCTGGAAGATCATGGCGATGTCGTTGCCGCGCACCGCTTCCAGTTCGCGCGACGGCATGTTCAGCAGGTCGCGGCCCTGGAAGCGGATGCGACCGGCGACGGTGCGGGACTGCCGGGGCGGCAGCAGCCGCAGCACCGACGAGCAGGTGACGGACTTGCCGGAGCCGGATTCGCCGACGAGGCCGACGAGTTGCCCGGCCGCGACGTCGAAGGAGACGTCCTGCAGCACCGGCGTCCAGCCGGACGCGGTGGCGAACTCGACGCCGAGACCGTCGACGCTCAACAGGGGTTCGGTCACTTCTCGCTCCGATTCTCGCGGCCCACCGAATCGCGGATCCCGTCGCCGAGGGTGTTGCAGGCGAGCACGGCGAGGATGATCGCGACGGCGGGGATCAGCACGGGCCAGGCGGTGTAGTTCCACGCCTCGCGGCCCTCGGCCAGCATCCGCCCCCAGCTCGGGTCCGGTGGTTGCACGCCGAGTCCGAGGAAGCTGAGCGAGGATTCGGCGAGCATCGCGAAGCCGCACGCGAGGCTGATCTGCACGATGAGCGGGGAGAGGGTGTGCGGGAGGATGTGCTGGCGCACGATCCGCGCGGTGGGGGTGCCGATGCTGCGGGACGCCTCGATGAAGGTGTTCTCCCGCACCGCGATCACCGCGCCGCGCACGACGCGGAAGAACCTCGGGCCGAACACGATTCCGATCGCGAACATGGCGTTGGTGAGGTCGGGTCCCATGACGCCGACGATCGCCATCGCCAGCAGCAACGGCGGGAAGCTGAGGAACGCGTCGGCGATGCGGGAGAGCAGCGCGTCCCAGCGGCCGCCGAGGAACCCGGCCACGAGGGCGGGGATCACGCCGATGAGCAGGCCGACCGTCACCGAGATCGCCGCGGCGGTGACCGCGACGCGGGCGCCGTACAGCAACCGCGACAGGGTGTCCCGGCCGAGGTTGTCGGTGCCGAGCAGGTAGCCGTCGGACAGCGGCGGCAGCCGGCGGGCCGTGAGTTCCTGCACCAGCGGGTCGTGCGGGGCGATCAACGGGGCGGCGAGCCCGAGCACGGTGATCAGGGCCAGGAACACCGCCGCGGCGACGGCGGCCCGCCGGCCCCGGAACCGGCGCAGGAACCGGCGGCGCGGCGATTCGACGGCGGCCGGCGCCGCCTCCACGACGGGCTGCGAGGGGGTGAGGGTGTCGCTCATGCCGCGCTCCTGGTCCGAGGGTTGAGGTACCCGTACGAGATGTCGACGAGCAGGCTCATCACGACGGTGGCGAAGACACCGAAGATGACGACGCCCTGGATGGCGGGCAGGTCGCCGGACAGCACCGCCTGCACGGCGAAGTCGCCGAGTCCCTTGAGCCCGAACACCGACTCGATGACGGCCGTGCCGCCGAGCAGGAACGCGATCTGCATGCCGAGCACGGTCGCGGTGGGGATGAACGCGTTCTTCAGGGCGTGCTTCCACAGGACCGAGCGCCGCCCGAGTCCCTTGGCGGTGGCGGTGCGCACGAAGTCCTGCTGCATCACCTCGATCATGGAACTGCGCAACTGGCGGGCGATCTCGGCGGCGGCGGCGAGGCCCAGCGCGATCGCCGGCAGCAACAGGTGACTGAGCCACGGCCACACGCCCTTGGCGAGCGGGGTGTAGCCGGTGGCGGGCAGCACCCTCAGTTGCAGCGCGAAGACGAGGACCAGGATGAGGCCGAGGACGAAGTTCGGGGTCGCGACGCCCAGGGTGGAGCCGACGCTGGTGGCGCGGTCCTGCCAGCTGCCCGGCCGGCTGCCGCCGACGATGCCGGCCGGGATGCCGACGGCCAGCGCGACGAGCACCGCCACCAGGGTCAGGGACACGGTGACCGGCAGCCGGTCGACGATCATCTCGAGCACGGGCGCCTTGTAGGTGAAGCTGGTGCCCAGATCACCCCGCACCAGTCCGCCGAGGAAGTCGGCGTACTGCACGACGACGGGCTGGTCGAGCCCGAGTTCGGTGCGCACCAGTTCGATCTGTTCGGGTGTCGCGGTCTCACCGGCGATCCGGTGTGCGGGATCGCCGGGGATCAGGAAGATCAGGCCGAAGGTGATGGCGGTGGCGATCAGCAGCAGCGGTAGCACCGCGAGCAGCCGTTGCCCGATCAATCGAAGCATCCTGCCGGTCCTTTACATCTGTCGAGGTGTCGCTCGGGGCGGTGCCGCCGCGGTCATTCGGCGGCGGTGAGGCCGATCCCTCCCCATTCGTCCAGTGCGCGGTACGGCTGGTAGCCGACGACCCGGTCGGTGAGGGTGGCGCCGAGGTCGGAGAAGGCCAGGGGGATCATCAGTGCCTGGTCCACGACCGTGGCGGAGACCTCGCCGAGGAGCTGTCCGCGGGCCTGCTGGTCCGGTTCGGCGTTCGCGGCGGCCAGGGCCTCGGCGAAACCGGGGGTGACGTCGTGCGACGGGTTCTGCGGCGAGTCCGGGGCGAAGTACGTGGTCAGCAGCAGCGACGGATCGGCCCGTCCGGAGAAGGTGGTCAGCACGGCGTCGAGCTCACCGCGGTTGAAGACCGGCGACATCTCGGCGGGGCTGAGCAGCCGGATCTGCATGGTGACGCCGATCGCGTCGAGTTGCTGCTGGACGATCTGCGCGATCCGCTCGTTCTCGGGCAGGTTCATCACCCCGGCGGTGAAGGTGAACCCGTCCGGCAGTCCGGCCGCCGCGAGTGTCTCGCGGGCGGCCCGCTCGTCGTAGGCGTAGCGGTCGGCCAGCTCCGGGTTGTAGGCGAAGTAGCCCTGCGGGAAGTTCTGGCTGGCCGCCTCGCCGTGACCTTCGAGGGCGGAGCCGACGAGGGTCTGCCGGTCGATCGCGGTGCTCAGCGCCCGGCGCACGTCCACCTTGCCGAATTCGCTGCGGGTGCGGTTGAAGTGCAGGACGTAGTGGTTCAGGCTCGTCTGCACCTGCGAGTTCAGCCCCTGGGCGGCAGCGGGGTCGATCGAGAGCGGGGTGGCCATCGCGATGTCGAGTTCGCCCGACGCCAGCGCGTTGATGCGGGTCTGCGGGTCGGTGACGACTTCCCATTCGAAACGCTCGGCGGTCACCGATGCCGGATCCCAGTAGCCGTCCCAGGCCGCGAAGTCGTACGACGCGCCGGGCTGCGCGTCGGCCACGGTGTACCGGCCCGCACCGACCGGCCGCAGCACCAGGGCGGCGTCCTTGTCCGGCGTGCCGAAGGCATTCGGGCTGACCATCATTCCCGGCAGATCGGACAGCGTCAGGACGAGTTGCGTGCCGGGCCCGTTCAACCGCAGCACCACCGTGGTGGGATCGGGGGTCTCGATCGCCTCGACCGGAGCGAGCATCGTCGTGGTGATCGAGTCCGGCTCCTGGGCGCGTTCGAGATTGGCCCGGACCGCCTGTGCGTCCAGCGGGGTGCCGTCCTGGAACTGCAGGCCCTCCCGCAGACGGAAGGTGAGGGTGCGCCCGTCGTCGGAGAACTCCCACGACTCGGCCAGTCCCGGAATCGGATTCGCGTCCCGGTCGCGGTGCACCAGCCGGTCGTACACCTGGGTCAGCATGATGTTGTCCTGCGCGACCCGGGTCTTGTGCGGGTCGAACGACGACGCCCCGTAGGTGGTCGCGTACCGCAGCGTCGCCTGCGGATCGACGACGTCGGACGGCGCGGTGCCGGCGGAACCGCACCCGGCGAGGAGCGCGACGGCCAGCGCGGCGCCCAGGGCGAGTCTCGTGCGACGAGCCATGATGTTCTCCGTTTCTCGGCGGGGGATGGAGACGGGCGTTACGGCGCGGCCACTCCCACTCCGCGCCACTCGTCGAGCACCCGGCTCGGCTCGTAGCCGACGACGGTGCCGGAGGTGATCGCGCCGAGTTCGGCGAACGCGACGGGCAGCATCGCGGCGTGGTCCATCACCACGGCGTTGACCTCCCCGAGCAGGGCGGCACGTTCGTCGGGGTCGGTGGCCCGGTTGGCCGCCTCCATCGCCGCCCGGAAGCCGGGGATGTCGTCGTGCGACGGGTTCTGCGGCGAGTCCTGCCCGTAGTACGAGGTCAGCAGCAGCGACGGTTCGGCGCGCCCGGTCAGGGTGGTGAGGATGGCGTCGAGTTCGCCGCGGTTGAACGCGGGATTGAGGTCGGTCGGCGTCATCGACCGGATCTCCATCGTGATGCCCACCCGCGCGAGCTGTTCCTGCATGATCTGCGCGATGAGCTGGTTCTCCGGCAGGTTCGACGCACCGGCGACGAACGAGAACCCGTTCGGCACGCCGGCCTGCGCGAGCAGGGCCTTCGCGCGTTCGGGGTCGAAGGCGTACTGGCCGTCGAGGGCGGCGTTGTGCGCGAAGTACCCCGTGGGGAAGTTCTGGCTGGCCGCCTCGCCGTGCCCCTCGAGGGCGGTTTCGACCACGGCCTCCCGGTCGACGGCGTGGGCGAGGGCCTGCCGCACCTCGAGGCGGCCGAATTCGCTGCGGGTCCGGTTGAGGTTGAGCACGTAGTTGTTGAGGGTGGTCTGCACGTGCGACTCGAGGCCCTGCTGCTCGGCCGGGTCGACGGACAGCGGCGTGGCGATCGCGGCGTCGAGCTGACCGGAGGCCACCGCGCTCACCCGGGTCTGCGGATCGGTCATCACGATCCACTCGAAGGCGCGGGCCTGCACCGCGTCCGGATCCCAGTAGCCGTCCCGGGCGACGAACTCGTACTGCGCACCGGGCTGTGCCTGCGCGACGGTGTAGCGGCCGGTGCCGGCGGGAGTCAGCACCAGGGCGGCGTCCTTGTCGGGGGTGCCGAACGCGTTGGGATCGACCATCATTCCGGGCAGATCGGAGAGGGTCAGCACGAGCTGCCCACCTGGTCCGTCGAGCCGCAGCACCACGGTCTGCGGGTCGGGGGCCTCGACCGCGGCGACACCGGCGAGCATGGCGGCGGTGATCGAGTCGGGCTGCATCGCGCGTTCGAGGTTGGCCACCACCGCGGCCGCGTCGAACGGGGTGCCGTCGGAGAACGTCACGCCCTGCCGCAGGCGCAGCGTCAGGGTGGAGCCGTCGTCGGCGAACTCCCACGACTCGGCCAGGCCGGGAATCGGGTTCGCGTCCCGGTCACGGTGCACCAGCCGGTCGTAGACCAAATTGAGCATGATCGAGTCGCTGGTGATTCTCGTCTTGTGCGGGTCGAACGACGACGCGCCGTAGGTGGTGGCGTAGCGCAACGTCGCGTTCGGGTCGGCGGTCTGCGCGGCGTCCGTCGCCGCGGAGCTGCCGCACCCGGCCACCGCGACGGCGACGGCGAGCACGGACAGGGCGGCCTTCATCGATCTGCGAAACATGACAGTCCTCGGGGTGATTCGGGTCGTCGACGGGTTCACGGGGCGGCGACGCCGACGCCGCGCCACTCGTCGACGAGCAGGGTGGGTTCGTAGCCCACGACCTGATCGGTCAGGGTGGAGCCGAGCTCGAAGAACACCAGCGGGATCGCGAGCGCGTTGTCGCTCACCAGTTTCGACACGTCGCCGAGCTTGTCGGCACGCGCCTGCAGTTCGGACTCGCGGTTGGCCGCATCCAGAGCCTCCTGGAATCCGGGGGCCGTGCTGCGGGAAGGGTTCTGCGGCGACTGCGCCCCGTACAGCGAGGAGAACAGCAGGGCGGGATCGGACCGGCCGGTGAAGGTGGTGACGAGGGCGTCGGCGTCCCCGCGGTTGAACGTCGGGGAGGCTTCGGACGGCGGCATCGGCTTCAGCTGCATGTCGATGCCGACCTCGGCGAGCTGTTGCTGCACGATCTGCGCGACCTGCACGTTCTCGGGCAGGTTGAGCAGGATGGCGGTGAAGGAGAACCCGTTCGGCAGTCCTGCCTGCGCCAGGAGCTGTCGTGCCCTGTCCGGGTCGTACGGGTAGGCGCCGGCCAGGTCGGGCTCGTAGGCGAAGTAGTCCTTCGGGAAGTTCTGCGTCGCGGCCTCGGCGTGACCTTCCATCGCCGTGTCGGCGATGGCCTGCCGGTCGATCGCGTGCGCCAGCGCCTGCCGCACCTCGAGCTTGCCGAACTCCCCGCGCGAGCGGTTGAGGTTGACGGCCATGTGGTCGAGCCGCAGCGCCGTCTCGACCCGCAGGCCCTGCTGCTCGGCGGCATCGATGGTCAGCGGGGTCGTGATGGCGGCGTGGAGGTCTCCGGAGGTGACGCCGGCGAGGCGGGCCTGCGGGTCGGTCATCACCGTCCACACCACGCTGTCGGTGCGGACCGCGTCGGGATCCCAGTAGCCGGGCCGCGCGGTGAACTCGTACTCGGCGCCCGGCTGCGCGCGGGTGACCGTGTAACGGCCGGCACCGGCCGGGGCGAGGGCCAGCGCGGCGTCCTTCTCCGGTGTCCCGAATGCGTCGGGGTCGACGATCATTCCCGGCAGGTCGGACAGCGCGAGGACGAGTTGCGCGCCGGGCCGGTCCAGGGCGAGCACGACGGTGCGCTCGTCGGGAGTCGTGATGCCGGTGACCCCGGCGAGCATCGGTGCCGTCACCGAGTCCGGTTCGAGCGCGCGGTTCAGGTTGGCCTGGACGGCGGCCGCGTCCACGGGGGAACCGTCGGCGAAGCTCACCCCCTCGCGCAGGTGCAGGGTGAGGGACTCGTCCGTCAGCTCCCACGATTCGGCCAGGCCGGGGACGGGTTGCGCGTCGACGTCGCGGTGCACGAGCCGGTCGTAGACCAGGTTGAGCATCGTGGCGTCACTGGTGATCTTCGTCTTGTGCGGGTCGAAGGAGGACGCGCCGAAGACCGTCGCGTAGCGCAGCGGGATCGCGGGGTCGGCGACGCCCGAATTCTCGGACACCTCGGAGCCGCACGCGGTCACGAGCACCGCGCACGTTCCGAGGGCGGCCGTCCACCGCCGGATGGAAAACCTGCCCGTTGCGACCGGCATCTCGCCCCTTCCTCGAAGCGCTCGCGCGCACAATCGATTTCAGGACGGACGCCGATGCGCACGGCCCTGTTGCCGACCGAACGTAGGGGCTTGTGACGTGCCGCACATCGCCGTTCCCACTGAACGAGACCGTGCGGCAGCCGGTGGTCAGCCGAGCGCGCCGAGAACGGCGGCGTTCACCTCCGCGGCCGGGACCATGGGCATCGTGTGGTGCGTCGCGCCCTCGACGAGCACCGGGCGCAGCCGCGGACTCGCGGCCTCGACCGTGGCCGCCACCGTCGCACTGTCGTGGACCTTGCTGCCGGCCGCGAGGACGACCGTCGTGTCCACGGCGAGTCCGGCGAGGGCGCGGCGGGCGGGACGTTTCGGGACGACGAGCTTGCCCGCCGGGAAGTGCTCGGCACCGAGGGCGACGAGCTCGAGCCAGTCCTCGTCGAGTGACCGGCCGCCGGTCTCCCAGCGCAGGAATCGTCGCTGGCGGTCTCCGCTGGGCCGCAGCAGCAGCGGGACCGCGCGAGCCAGGTATCCGGCGCGCATCCGGGCGAAGCACGAATTCGGATCGAGCAACACCATGTTGCGGATCCGCTCGGGGCGTTCGAGTGCGTAGGCGAGCGCGACCATGGCCCCGTACGAGTGGCCGGCCAGGTGGAACGAGGACAGGCCGAGCGCCGCGGCGACGCCGTCGAGCCACGACCGCAGGTCGTCCACGTCGCGCACGGGCCTTCCGTGCGCGACGCTCCGACCCACGTCACCGATCGGATCCACGGCCAGCACCCGGTACCGGCCGGCGAGCGCGGCGGCGTTGGCGAACCACACCGTCGACGTCGCTCCCCCGCCGGGCAGCAGGACGACCGGCGGCGCGTCGTCGCTGCCGCAGACAGTGACATGCGTTGTGCCGAAGTCCGATTCGACCGTCACCGGACGGACGTCTGCCGGCCATTTCGCCAGCACGGCATCGTAGGCGTGGAGGAACCGTTCCCCCTCGGTGGTGGTTGCGAACCCTGTCGTCGACGCGCGCGGCATCGTCTCCCCCTTTCGTCCGGATCAGCCGGTCGGTCCGGCCATCCCGTAGAACCGTTCCACCCGCATCCGCAGCACGAGCCGGCGGTCGGCGACCATCGCGTCCCGGAACTCGTCCCAGTCCGGATGTTCGCCCTGCACCTTCCGGTACAGGGCGACGAGGTCCTCGACGGTGTCGTCGTGCGGGTCCGCCGCGACGGGCGACAGCTCGGCCGTGCCCTCGGCGACCGCGTACGCCCAGCCGCCGGCGGCGCTGACGTACAGGCTCACCCGGGGGTCGCGGCGCGCGTTCGCGGTCTTGGCGCGGCCGTCGGTGACGGAGACCGCGAAGGTCCGTGTGCCAGGGTCGTAGTGGTAGACGATGTTGGACAGCTGCGGCCGCCCGTCCCTCTTCAGGGTGACGAGGGCACCGATCGTCGAAGTGGCGAACAGCGCTTCGAGACTGTCGGCGGTCACGGCCTCACCATCGCTTTCCGTGGGATCGGTAGCGTTTGACGTACTCCACCCAGTTCCAGGTGGACAGGAAGCCCTGCGCCGCCTCGTACCCCTTGGCGAACTGCGCCTCGATCTCGGACTTTTCGATGTCGAAGTCCAGGACGCCGACCTCGGTGGAGTCGACGCGGATCGTGCGGGCGCTCACCCACGGCTGATTGAGATGCGCCTGGTCGCGGCCGACGAGGACGGTGGTGACGATGCCCTCGATCAGCTCCGGGGAGTCACCGAGCGCCGAGAACGGGCGCAGCAGCCGCAGCGGGGGCAGGACCTTGTCGTTGCCGGCGGGCAGGTTCGGCAACACGGTGACACCGAACGTGGGCCAGCGGGGCTGGTCGGTGTCGATCCGGTCGAGCGAGTCGATGGGGAAGTTCGACAGCAGCCCGCCGTCGACCAGCGTCGACCGCAATCCGGACGTGGCCGTGAGCGTCGCGGGCCGGAAGTAGAACGGGATCGACATGGACGCGCGCACCGCGTCGGCCACCGACTGCTCGTCCGGATCGAGGCCGTAGACCGAGCGGTAGTCCCACGGCAGCCGGACCAGCAGCCCTCGCGTGATGTCCGTGACCGTGACCACCAGCCGGTACCGTCGCTCCTCGGGGAGGTCCTTGTCGTCCGTCCGCAGATCCCCGAAGGTGCTGACGCCCAGGTCCTTCAGCGTGTCCCGGATCCAGGCGTGCGCGTAGTCGCCGCGATAGAGGCCCGATCCGCGCAGCACCCCGAACGCGGGACCGAACAGGGGAATCCGCTCGACCGGTCCCGGGTCGAGGAACTTGTCGTACTCGATTCCGAAGACGGCGTCGCGCATCTGCTCCCCCGTCCACCCGGCCTTCGATCCGGCCGCGACGACGGCGCCGACCACCGCGCCCGCCGAGGTGCCCGAGACCCGTTTGAGCCGGTAGCCGGCGTCGGCGAGCGCCACGACGGCGCCGGCGAGCCCGATGCCCTTCACCCCGCCGCCGGCGAGGACGAGGTCGGCGGGGCCCGGGTCGGCGGTCATCGCCCGCCCCCGAGGCCGCGTCCGCCGCTCGGAACGATCCGTTCACACCCGTCCATGGCCGCCCCCTCCTGCAGCTTCCGGGAAAGGAGTCTTGGCTCCCCGTGCTCCCACCCTATGCCGCGCACCGCGGAGCGTCGGCGGTAATCGCAGCGTGTCCCCGTTCAACCCACGATGCTGTCGAGGGCGGCGATGATGCGGGACGGCGCGTGCCGGCTCTCCGTGCGCCGGATCATCCGGATCCAGGTGGCGAGCGGTTCCTCGGGTCGCGGAACCGGGCACAGGGACGGTCGTTGCGATTGAATCGCAACCGGACGGGTACGCCTCCGGCAGCGAAGACCACGACCGGAGGAGACAAGCCCGTGAACACTCACGTCACCGCGGACACGCTGCGCACGCTGCTCGAGTCGTCGCTCGACGGTGCGACGCTGATCCTGCAGGGCGGCCGGCCGCAGGTCGTCGCCGCGGACGACCTGACCGACGAGAACCGCGCGCTGGTGATCGTCACCCGCGACGAGCTGCGCGGGCAGTTGCCGAAGGACCGGGACTACAACGACACCGATCTCGAACTCCACGCCACGACGCTCGAGGCGACCGTCGCGAATCTCGGCGGCTGACCGGGACGAGCCGGCGCCGCGGGCGCCCGGTCAGCTCGGCCGGGCGTCGGGATGTTCGCGCACGAAGTTGAGATACGCCTTCGACGGCGTCGGCCCGCGCTGGCCCTGGTACTTGGAGCCGACGGCGGCGCTGCCGTAGGGGTGCTCGGCGGGGCTGGTCAACCGGAACAGGCACAGCTGCCCGATCTTCATCCCCGGCCACAGCGTGATCGGCAGGTTGGCCACGTTGGAGAGCTCGAGGGTGATATGCCCGCTGAAACCCGGGTCGATGAATCCGGCCGTGGAATGGGTGAGCAGCCCGAGCCGGCCGAGCGACGACTTGCCCTCGAGGCGACCGGCGAGATCGTCGGGCAGGCTGCACGTCTCCATCGTCGACCCGAGCACGAACTCGCCCGGGTGCAGGACGAACGGCTCGCCCGGCGGGGCCTGCACGAGCGAGGTGAGTTCGTCCTGCCGCAGCGCGGGGTCGATGTGCGTGTAGCGGGTGTTGTTGAAGACCCGGAACAGGCTGTCGAGCCGCACGTCCACGCTCGACGGCTGCACCATCGCGACGTCGAAGGGATCGATGCCGAGACGCCCGGAGGCGACCTCGGCGCGGATGTCGCGATCGGAGAGCAGCACGGGGTAGAGACTAACAACCCGCCCCGGGCCGCCCCGCGGCTCGCGCGCCGGGCGGGCGCCGGCGGCCGGGCGCGGCGACTAAGAGTATGTCTCATTTGGCCAGTTTCTTGAAGCAGGTCAGCGCAGCAGCGAGTTGGAGAAAGGCAGCGAAGTGCTCACCGTGACGTTCGTAGCGCATCGTCAGCCGGCGGTAGCCGCTCAGCCA